>CXWK01000817.1_pt1 | contig 10821 bp, 15 predicted proteins | sample 590851 | NCBI WGS metagenome assembly CXWK01 (sample SAMEA3498364, study PRJEB10139) | wastewater metagenome | biome: wastewater treatment plant; material: activated sludge | place: Denmark | collected 2014-08-01
GTATGCGTGGATCAGCGTGCCTTGCGCGGTATAGATAGCGATGTGCTGCGGCTCCCCACGAAACGCGAACGTCAGCAAGTCGCCACCGCGAATCTCTGATGCCGCCACGCGATCAAACTGCTGCTCCACGGTGCGAAGGAAAAGACCGCGTGCCGGAAGACGCCCATATCCATACACGTCTTCGACGCGATAGTCGACTTCACGCAATGCACAGACTACCACGCCAGCGCAGTCCAAGCCGACCCCCGGCAATCTACCTTGATGCTTGAACGGAGTGCCGACATACGTCCGCGCCACGGCAACAAAGTCCATCACTTGCCTCCGATCATTTTGTCAGTGCCGGGGACATGCGGAAACCCCCGGAAGTTGACGACGTTACTGAACTTAGCTTTGCAGGTCGCCAGCGTTTTGTCGCACCCCGCCGAAAGACTGTACGTGTCCCCGATAGTCGTGTCATTCGGCATGCCTTGTTGAAGCGTGATCACCCCCGCAGCGGTAGAGCTTTTCACTTCCATTTGATAAGTGTCGTTGTCACCAGAAGTCCAAGTGATCAAGCCGCCGTCAAAGTACCCATCCGGCTCAGTGCGAGTGGTGTCCGTAAAGACGCGAGAGCTGGTCGCAGTAGTGACGCTACCCGTTACGGTGTAAGTCCCCAGCGTAACCCCGCAGCGGACGTCTCCGAGAGCCGCATCGCATGCCGGGAGGTACAGACGGCCGATGGTTTGCTGCAATGGCTGCATCATGCCGCGAAGCTCGGCAACGAATTCGCTTCGCCCCGTCTTGACGTTGCCCATCCAGCCTTTGCGCAACATCATGTGTCCGTCGGCCAAGGACAGGTAATTGACCAACATGATTTCAACCGTGGCGAAATCCCAGAGACCGGCCTGAATATCTGCTTCGGTAATGGACGCCGAGTCCAAGACCGACTGGACTTCCAAGTTGTCGACACCTAGGTTGGACGTGGTCTTGATGTTGCTGGGAGTATGACCGCTTGCTGCTTCGTATGTGACCCCGCCGTAGACCACGTCGCGCGAGTTATCCGTGAAGCCGAAGACCTGAGCATCCGTACGCGTGATCTTCCATAGCGTACAGACCGTCAGGTATTCGCCCTCGAGATGCGCCTTCAAATTGGCGCTGACTGTTTTCATACCCGGATCTCCACCACGGGAATCTGTCCCCACGTGAAGGCATTGTAGTCATCGATGCTTGCCTTCATCTGATCGGTGTCAAACCGCACCGGCACGTCAAACTCCCCAGTCCATGCCGTAGGGGTGCCGCTTGATACCGTGACGACCCCTGTTGCGTAGTTGACAGAAACGCCAGTACCCCCGGTAATGACGAGCGTGCCATTGACCGGCTTGGAAATGTCCCGATCAAACGTGGAAGATTCAAACGTGTAACGCTTCACCATCTGAAACGTGGTTGCCGAAAGCGTACGGAAGATCCCTTCCCCCGAAGCCGCCTGGAAGTCCGCCCAGTCTTTGAAGCGAAACCCGTTGGCGCGACCTTTCATCGCACGGAAAAAAGCGATCAGCTCATTTAGCTGCGTCTGTGTCTTCAAGCCGTGGGACACATCCCATGCCCCACGCGAATCCTGCCACGCTGCATTCCGCTGTTCGTACCCCGAATTGACCACGACGACATCGGTCTTGAAGCCCGGACCTCCGACCGCACCGTAACTGATAGCCTCGGGGAACCTTGATTCGATGAAAGACATTATGACCCTCTCGACATCGCACGCTGGATAGACGCCCCCGCAAGCGATGCGATCTGCTCTTGTGTGCGTCTGTCCGTCGGCTGACTGATGGTGAAGTGGTTATTCACGACCACGGTGCGGGAAGACATCTTCGATTCAGGCACGATCGTACCGCTCGTGGACGGAATGAAAATCTCCGGAGTGCCATGCTCGCCGACACGATACGCGGTACCCGAACTGACCGGGCCACCAATGGCACGACCGGGAAACATACCGCTGAACATCTCGCCAAGGAACCCGCCCATCACCCCGGTCTTGCCGAAGTCCCCGGTCAAGAAATTCATCAACTGACTGGCAAGCAAATTCGCAACCATGCGGTCGATCGTTTGTTTGAAGCTTCCCACGAGGTCGCTGAACTTTCCCTGCATGGCGTCAAAGAAGAAATCGGCAAACGCGTCCTGCATGTTCCGTGCCGCTTGGACAGCGAACTCCGTCATCTGGTCAGTCGACTCTTTGCTCTTCGCAGTCAACTCATCGTACGCGTCCTGCGCTGCAAAGATAGCGCGAGTGTAGGTGTCCCACGAAATCGCATCTGCGTCGAGGAGCATCTGCTGCCGCGACAGTTCTGCCGCAAGTTTTTCCATGGGAGTGCGAGTCTCTTCGAACACGCGACGCCCTTCTTCCATCAAACGCTTCTGTGCAAGTGCCGCTTCTTTCGCGGCCTTGTCGATTTCCTTCTTTGCCTTTTTCGTTTCTTCTGCGGCACGCATCGCCGGTGCTGCCAGCTTCTTCCCGGTCTCTGGAGCTTTCGCAAGAGACTGATTAGCAGCTTCATCCCAGACAGCCGTTACCGCATTGACAGTACCTCGAACATTGGAGGCAAAGTCAAGGGCGCTCTCTTCGTAGATGTTGAATGCTTCTTTGAAGCGTCCAGAGAACAGAGCCACCAATGACGCTCCCACCCCGCCTATCATTTCGCCCAAGGTCTTGAACACCCCGGCAATGATAAGACCAGCAGACATCAACGTCTTCATTGATCCCGCAGCAATGACAGCCGCTTTACTCAGACCCTCGGTATTAGACGCAGTGGTAAAGAGTACCTCACTGAGATTCTCCAAAGCCGGAAGCATGGCTTGCATGATCTGGTTTGAGAATCCTTGCTTCACCGCGTTGAGGCGGGTCAGGTTGTCATTGAACCGTTCAGCCGCTGCTGCCGTTTCCTTATCCAGAACGATGCCGAGCTTCTCAGCCTCGGCGTGCATCTCCGCAAGACCCGACGCACCCATGTTCAGCATCGGGATCATCTGTGCCCCGGCTCGTCCAAACAAAGCGACCGCAAGTGCTGTCTTCTCGAGGCCGTCTTCCATCGTGCTGAATTTCTCAGCGACTTCCAGCAGCACGCTGTCAGCAGACTTCAGCTTTCCGGTCACTGCGTCTTTAACGCTCATGCCGAGAGCTTCATAGGCGCGTTGCGCCTCGCCTGTGCCCATCGCCGCATCACTGATACCCTTGGTCAGTCGTACCGCAGCGGTGCCGAACGCATCGACTTCGACACCCGCAAGACGCGCGGCGTAGGTAAAGCCGGATAGCTTATCGATTGCAATGCCAGAAGACTGGGACATCTTGAGCAACGCGTCCGCAGAATCCAAAGACTGCTTGACCAGATAGACAGAAGATGTTGCCCCCGCAGCAAACATCGTGCCGATTGCTTGACCTACGGCAATCGCATCCTTACGGATCTTCTCAAAGTTCTGCGCAGCGATATGCGCTGCCTTCCCCATGTCCGAAGCGAACTGCGCAGTGTTCGCAGAAAGAGAAACGACGAGACTGCCGAGCGAGCTCATTTAGGTTTTCTCCTTACCAGATGCGCAAACGACGCACGCAGTTCCGCAGCAGATTGTGTCTTTGGTGGTTCGCTTTCCAAGATGAAAAACGCTTGCCATTCCGTAAGCTCCAAGCTGCTGATGCTGTTCAGCATCTGTGCCACTGTCATCCCGAGTTCGCGCGCCAGCCGAAAGTAGAACCGTCTTTCGGGACGCGCTCTCAGTTTCCCTTTGCGGTCTCCATGTCCTCGGTGGTCAAGCCGTTCAAGCGCTGCGCAATCTTGGCGCACCTGTCCAGTGCCGACGCCGACTTGTTGCCGAGGGCTTCGACATCCGCTTCCGAAAACATGCGCACCCCGTTCTCATCCAAGACGGTATGAGCAACAAGGCGAGCACGAATGTTCTCCATATTCACCTTGCCTTTTCCGTCCACGAGCGAACGCTCCCATGCGTCACGCACCGCCCCGGTCATGGTGCCGATGGTAACGCTGCCGCCCCACTCCGGCACGTCCACGACCTCCGTTCGAAGATCGGGGACGGCCAGAATGGCATCACGTGTGAGATGGCCGGTCATGACTCGGTGATGTCGCCAGAGATTTCCAGAGTAACGGTCGCTTCCACGATGGCGTCGACCGCGCCTTGCACCGAGAAGCCGGAGACGTAGGCGGTGAAGCTCCATGTCGTTGCCGGAGAGTCGTCGGTGAAAACGATCTGGAAGCTGCGCAGCGTCCGGTTGGAACGGTCGGAACGCAGACCCGCATGGACAGCGTTGTCCGGGTTGTAGTTGATGGTCAGCGAAAGCTGCCCCTCATCCTTCAGGCCGACACGCTTTTCCTTCGCCGTGGATTGCAGACTGGTCACGTCCAGGATGGACGCCGAACCTCCCGGGCCGGAGAACGACTTGATCTCCGGGATGGTGGTGAAGGCTTCCGGCGACGCGCCGTCCCCCCGTTTGATTTCGCAGCCTTGTGCTTCGATTGCTTCGCTCATTGCAGTACCTCCTAGTCAGTCCAGATTGAATAGTCCAACGTCTCCCGATACAGTTTCGCATCGGCCTCATACCCGTCAATGTCACTGACGAATAACGCTCCGATCGCTGTCAGCGCGACACGCACTTCTGCGGCCAACGTCTTCATCGCCGCATAGGTTTCCGCGTAACAGTCGATCTGAAATCGAACAAGATCCTTCCCGCTGTCTCCGTCCAGCGACGATGTCGGCGTGACCCCTGCACGCTGATAACAGATTGCTGGCATGGACACGTCTTGCGGCATCCGTACCGGATACACCCGCACCCCGGCGGACGTAGGTGCCGGGGAGCCAGCCGACAAGGCATTGTAGATATCGTTCTCTTTCACTTACGGTACCTCGCAAAGAACTTGCGCAACCGAGCCGCCATTGCATCGATCTGCTGCCGTTTCGTGCTTTCGAAAGCGGGGCGAAGGAACGGACGAGCCGGAAGCTTGACGGTACCGAACTCGAGAAACTTCCAGTACCATGCGTCTTGTCCGCGTCTGCGGTACTTCCGCCCAAAACGAACTCCGACGATTGCAGTCTCCTGCACGGCGGACGATTCGCTCCGGCTGCGAGTTTGATAGATGGCTTTACGCAAAACCCCGGTGTCAACGGGAGCGTTGGATCGTGCCTGTTTCCGCACCACCGCTGCCGCTGCATTGACAGCAGGACGAAGCGCCTTGGCATGCAGTTCCCGAGGCAGTTCCTTGAACGCTTTTTGCAGGTCAGCCATCCCGGCAACTTTGATTTCGATCATGGTCGTTTGCACACGAGCTCAAGACCTTCTCTGCGCCCGATCTCCGCAATGTGCTGCACGTCATACGTCTGCCCCGCGTCAATGATCCGAACCTTCTCAGTCAGATCAGAGCGATACCGGATACGGTATTTCACCTGCTCCTCGGCCACGACCTGCGCTGCCGCAAAGTACTCCATGCCCTTGAGCGGGATGCGTTCCGCCCAGACGGTCGCCAGTGTCGACCAAGAAGGGATCTCCGCACCAAAGGAATCCCGTGACGCAGTGAAGGTCTGGATCTCTACTTGCCGATCCAGCTTTCCCGCTCTCATATCCCCATCTCCAAGCGGTGCATCGACAGCAGACGCTCCACGGTCTTGTTCTCCGTGACGATGGTACCGAGGATCTGTGCTTCCCGGTTCTCGTACAGATCTCCGATCACGAGCATCATGGCCGAACGGATGGTACCCGGAAGGTCGCTCGGGCTTCCGACGGTGTAGCCGGTCTCATAGGTCACGACGACAGCGTCCTCCACGGCATCCACCGACGGCCACGACTTGCCGTAGGCAACGCGCACTCCGCCTTTGTCCGGGTCATCCACGAGATCGTACTCAGTAGCCGCAAGCAACGTCGCAACGCCGCTCGTCTTGTAGTAGATACTGGTGATGGCGGAAACCGGGGGGCGGAGACGGATCTCTTCGAAGGACGCAAACGTGTCCTCCAAGGTTTGCGCTCCGATGGCGCGGCGGATGTAGTCTTCAACCCACTGACGAGCCGCCGTGATCAGAGACTCGACAAGGTCTTGGTCGGGATAGGGACTGCCGCCGAGGCGAAGATGCGCAGCGACCTCGGCAACGGACAGAACTTCAGACGGTGCAGTGATGACCTTCACGTTTGTCTCCTGAACACATACGTTCCTATATCCTCTCGCCCCAGACTGACCTCGACCGCACTTTGTTCCATGCAACCGAAACCATGATAGCTCATGAAAGTCTTCAGACCTTCATCTGTGAAATACCAGTAATGCTCATTCTTTCTGAAGTGCTTTGAGCGTAGGACATGGTCGCAGTTTTTGAAAATGGGAATGGACACGAATACGTAATCCATAACCCGCCGCAGCAAGATGGACGGATCTTCGATATGCTCCAGAGAATCCCAGCAGCACACCGACGAAAGACGCTTCTGCTGATAGGGGTTGCACCAGCGTCGTGATCGTAGAAGCCACGCTTGCGCAACAGGGTTGACGTCGTACCCTGCGCACCCTGCCGCCTTGACAAACCCGCCGCTTCCGATACCGATGTCTACGACAGAATGGGGCAACGTATGTTCCCTGACCAGATCCAAACGTGCCGCGATCAGCGCCTTGCCTACCGGGGTCTCTTCCATGAGTTCGTACTTGGCAAAGTATGCCGCGTCATACGGCCAGTCTTTTAGTTCGACCGGATAGTATCCAACGCCACATTCCGGATACCAACGAAGTTCTTTCTTCAGATCTTTAAGGAACTCACCCATGATTCGATCTTCCCTTCTATGCCGGTAATGGTTTTCTTGCACGCATGCCGCATCTGGTCGCATCTGCAATACTGATCGGGTAGAAGAAACGAAATGTGCCCCGACCCTCCGCTCGGTAAGATTTTCTCCGGAGCATTATGTGCTCCAAGACCGCCGCCGATAACAAGACAATTCTTGTTCGTCGCCAATGCCGCTGGAACAATCCAGCCGACACCGCCAACGATGACAGACGCGTGCTGCACCAATGCCATCAACTGACGAACCGTTAGCTCTCCTTGCAGGAAGTTGAAATCAGCCACCGGCGCAGAGCCGACCAGAACCTCCTCTGGAGGGCGCAAGTGTGCGACATTAACCACGGCATACCCCGCAGCGCGGAGCCGCTCAGCGGCCATCGAGACATACTCCGGAAGGGGGTTGCGTGCATCGGCACGCCACTCATTACGCACCGTCACGGGACGCACCAGTGCAATCGGTTTGTCCGTCGGTACCGGACAGTCCCCGAAAGATGGTAGATCCCATTCCATCGGGGGCACACCGAAGCAACGCTGCATCGCGTCTAGGATAGACCCCCGCTTGAATGTGTCTGTACCGTACGAGACACGAATATGTCTAGCAGCCAAAGGGCGGGGAGACCAGCGTGCAGAGGACTGCCGAGAAATGTTCTCAGCCTGAGTACGAAGCCGCGTATCGCTCCGAACAAACCGCACGTTCAGCAGATCTTCGTAAAGCTCCGGCCAAGGGGTAGAAAGATACACGGTGCCGGGGAGTGCCTTGACAAAGGCGCGTTGATAAATACAGTCCCCCAAGCCACGCATCCCTTCCACGGATGTGGTCTGCAACGCGGCGTCAAGGGAGACACGGTCAAAACAATCCAATGCCGTGGTGCGCGAAGCGTTCCACACTCGCACGCCACGGAGCTTCAGGTCTTCGGCCAGCGAACGAAACTGCTTCACCCAATCAGACAGCGGCGAACTCTTGTTCAACCCCGAAGGATGATCGCCGTGCCAGTGGGACAACCCCCCGATCTGCTGCATGTCGTACCCGAGCAACGTCATCTGCGAAGCGCCAAAGTGGTAGGCAAGATTCATCGCCTGATACCCACTGTTGCCGCCGTAGTGAATTTTCCCGGGAGCCGTACAAAGACCGGGACGCCGCTCGCCTTCCACCCGATGAATCCCCCAGAGGGATTCGGCACGGTCGGACTGTGTCCAGAGTTCTCCTTGAAAACTGGCGCGGACTTCATCGTGGTACTGTGCCCACCATTCAAGGTCACAAGCGTAGAGGTAGTCCGCCCACAGCGCAAGCTTGAAAGAAGTATTGACTACTATGACGCGCCGGATTTCTTCTTGCCGATCTTCTTGACGCCAGCGACGGACGGTTTCACAGTCTGCTTCGGTGAGACTTGGGCCGCTTGCGATGCAGACGAAAGATGCGCAGCGACCGGGACTTTTCCCAAATCCGTCAAGCCTTCTTTTGTCTGCACCGCAATGCGCACCAGTCCGGCTTCTTCCCACTTTGCAGCGGTAGAGTCTTCCAGCTCGAGCACCCGCCCCTCGTCTACGTTGCCATACACCGGGGAGATGAAATCCTTTTTCGCGACACATTTCTTCATTATGCAAAAAGGGCGGGGTTTCCCCCGCCCCTCCTCTTGGTAGGTCGATCGGTTAGACCGTCAGGTCGCCGTAGTAGATGGAGGCCGGGCGGTAGATGGCGAGAGCCAGACGGGCTTCCGCACGCACCGTGACGAGGTTCTTCACGAAGTCGGTGTCGTTGCTCTCGGTCATTTCGACCGCGACCCCTTCCCGGTTCCAGACCTGCGCTGCGATGTCGAACGCACCGACGAGCAGCTTGTTGGCCGTCATGGAGTTGGACACGATCACCGGCAGACCCCACAGAACCGGGCCGATGGCCGAGTGCGGATCGCCGATGAGGTACCTGTCGTCCGTGCCTTTCAGCCGCTCGATGGCACCCCAGTTCGCCGGATTCATCACGATGGCCGTGGGCGAGTACTCGGCGGCCTCGATCAGATACTTGGCGCGGTTCAGACTGTCCAGCGCGGTGTCACCGGTTTCGGGAGTGAAGGCCGTGTAGTTGCCCGAGGCGGTGAGGCCGGACAGGTTCTGACCGCTGCCGTTACCGGCGATCAGTTGCGCATCGATACGACGTTCCACACCGTAACGGAGGCGCGTGTCGACGTAGCTGGCGACCGCCGGGGCATCGTCCATCACCTGCCGGGACAGCTTGATCCAGTGGGCGATGGTGCGCACCGGAGCGTTCGCCAACTCGAAGGTGACGTCGGTTTCGGGCTTGGTTGCGCCTTCCGCCGTTTCGGCCGCATTGTTGGTGAAAGCCAGCTCGCGGGTGAATTCCACGATGTTGCTGGAAGTGTTGCCGGACGGCAGAACGTCACGGATACGCAGTTGGCGGAACGCCCCGCCGATGATGCCGGGAAGGCGCTGCGACTGCGTCAGCGTGTCATTGTTGCTTGCCGGGGAACCCGACTGACCGGTGATGGTGTTCGCCTCGATGCGCATCTTGTTCGTCGCGCCCGACTGGAACTGCTTGAACGCTTCGGACGTGATGACCAAAGCGCCCAGCGACTTCGGCGATTCGGTACCCCGCAGCACCCCGGCGACCAGCTTCTGCTCGGCCTCGACCAGACGATCGGCAAGCGCCTGAACCTGCTTAGCACTGTCTTCCGCCGCCTTGAGTGCGGCCTTGGCTTCGGCGGTCGCGCCTTCGGCTTGCGCCTTGGCGAAAGCCTCGATGCGCTTGTCGGTTTCCGCTTGCATCAGCTTGAACGCTTCGAATCCGGCCTTGATCTGGCCAACGAGTTCGGCGGCCGAGACGTCCGAACGCACGGCAAGAATGCCGCGTTTGTTTTTGAACGACTGCATGGTTGTTACTCCTTGAAAAGTTGAGAAAGAGATTGCAGCACTTGCACGTCAGCGCTCGGCGTGACTTGACCAGAAGCGCTCGGCGTACCGGTCAATTCTTTCAGCATCTCGCGCCGCTGCGAACGCGGAATGCCTTGCTTCGCTAGAGCAATGTCGGTCGCACGCAACAGTGCGCTCTTCCGATCTTGCGTGTCTTCTTCGATGGCGTCATTCGCCAGAAGCGTATCGGCGAATCCGAAATCGATTGCTTCAGAGCCGTTGATCCACGTGTCTTCGTCCATCAACTTGGCAACGGCTTTGACATCCATGCCGGAGCGATCCGCATAGACTTCGGCCATCGCAACGTCGAACGGCTCCAGTACCTTGATGGCTTCACGTAGATCGTGTCGGTTGCCCATCACGATCGACCACGAATTGTGAATCATGAGGAACCCGGACTTGGCGATCTGCACTTCGTCCCCCGCCATCGCGATGATGGACGCCGCTGACGCTGCCAGAGCCATGACGCGAACCGTGACCCGTGCCTTGTGCTCACGCAGAAGATTGTAGATCGCGATCCCTTCGAAGAAATCACCCCCCGGAGAATTGATGGACACCGTGATGTCCTTGCCTTCGTTGGCGCGGAGAATCCCGCCGACTCGCTTGGCAGTCATGCCAGAGCCGTCCCACTGCTCGCCGATGCCTTCGTAGATGCTGAGCGTAGCTTCGCGGTCTTCGGCGAGCGGGTGCCAGCGTTCCAGCGCGGAAGAGGGCATGTCCCACTGCACTCCTTTTGGAGCATGCAGCGATTTGATCTCCGGTAATTTGCGTAAGCTCATTTCGAAATCCTCTTCTCGTTCAGCCCGAACTTACGAAATGACGGGATCGGTGACGCCGGCCTCGGCGGCGACCTTGGCGGCTTCCCGCTCGACGTTCCGCACGATGTGGCGCAGAGACCTCTTGCACGACACTTCGAACTCAGCCCACGCTTCCGGGCCGGTGCGGTCGCGGAAGGTGCCGGAACCCGGAGGGTCTTCGATCTGGCCGTAGTGGGCCTTGAGCGCTTGACGGAAACGGGCTTCGTTACCGTCCGGGTAGGTGATGGTGATGTTCTTAGTTGCCATTCGCGGTCTCCTTCACGAGTTCGGGCTTCTTGGGTTCGTCGGGTTG
>CXWK01004468.1_pt1 | contig 10821 bp, 11 predicted proteins | sample 590851 | NCBI WGS metagenome assembly CXWK01 (sample SAMEA3498364, study PRJEB10139) | wastewater metagenome | biome: wastewater treatment plant; material: activated sludge | place: Denmark | collected 2014-08-01
CTCGGGGAGCGCCCATCCGGCGCTGGCGAAAGAAATCGCCGAGCAGCTGGAAACGCCGCTTGGGGTGGCCCGGTTGCATCGGTTCCCCGACAGCGAGGTCTCGTTCCAGATCGACGAGAACATTCGCGGCACGGATGTGTTCATCGTGCAGCCGACCTCGACGCCGGTGGACATGCACCTGGTGGAATTGTGCGTGATGATCGACGCGTTCCGCCGGTCTTCGGCCTCGCGTATTACCGCCGTGATTCCGTATTACGGGTACGCGCGGCAGGATCGCAAGGACAAGCCCCGGGTGCCGATTTCGGCAAAACTCGTGGCCAACCTGCTGGGTGCGGCGGGCACAAATCGGGTACTGACCATGGATCTGCACAAGGCGCAGATTCAGGGGTTCTTTGATATTCCGGTGGACCACCTGTTTGCGGCCCCCGCGGTCATTGAATATCTCGCCCGGCAGAACTTCGGCCCGATCACGATCGTGTCGCCCGATGCCGGCGGCGCGGAGCGGGCCCGGGCGTATGCGAAGCGCCTTGATGCGGAACTGGCGATTATCGACAAGCGCCGCAGCGAAGACGGCACGGCGGAAGTGATGAACGTCATCGGTGATGTGGAAGGCCGGGTCTGTGTGATCTCGGACGACATCATTGATACCGCGGGAACGATTCAGAAGGCGGCCCAGGCCCTCAAGGCCAACGGGGCCAGCCGGGTGCTGGCATGCGCGGTGCACGGGGTGTTGTCTGGACCGGCGATGAGCCGGATCGAGGCCGCGCCTCTCGACAAGCTCATCGTCACCAACACGGTCCCGCTGGGGCCCGAGAAGATGGCGAGCGAGAAAATTGTGGTGTTGTCGGTGGCGCGTCTGCTGGCGCAGGCCATTCGCAGTATTCACGAAGAGACGTCGGTTTCGAAGTTGTTCGTATGACCGGCGGCTCGGAGTGTTGCAGTAAAGCCGAGACCTCGGTCTCGAAGTTGTTTGTTTAAGGATGGGGACCATGGATTCGACATTGCAGGCGGTTCGGCGCGACACGATTGGCAAGAACGAGGCGGTGCGCCTCAGGCAGGCGGGCAAGATCCCGGCGGTCTTGTACGGCGGGGACAGCAAGGTCGGCGAATCGGTCACCGTGGACCCGAAGGAACTGAGCCGCATCCTGCACTCGCATTCAGGGGTCAACTCCCTCATCGCGCTGCAGATTGACGGCACGGCCGACACCAAGGTGCTCGTCAAGCAGTACCAGATTGACCCGGTCACGCACCGTCTGCTGCACGCGGATTTTTACCGCGTGGCGATGGACAAGCGGCTGCGCGTCACGGTCCCGGTTCAGCTGACCGGTGAAGCCAAGGGCGTCAAGGTCCAGGGCGGCACGCTCGACTTCGTCCATCGTGAAGTGGCGCTCGAGTGCCTGCCGGCGGATATCCCGGAACACATTGTGGTGGACGTCACCGAGCTGATGATCAGCCAGGGCGTGCGCGTGCGCGACCTGCCGGCCGATGGCAAGTGGACCGCGGTGAGCGAGCCCGAGATGCTGATCGTCCACATCGTGGCGCCGCGCGCCGAAGCGGTGGCCACGCCGGATGCGGCGGCCACACCCGTCGCCGCGGCAGAGCCCGAAGTGATGAAGAAGGGCAAGCCCGAGAAGGACAAGGACGAGAAAGACAAGAAGTAAGGGCCTGGCATGAAGCTGGTCGTTGGCCTCGGGAACCCCGGGTCCCGCTATCGGGGAACGCGGCACAACGTCGGCTTTGAAGTGGTGGACAGGCTGGTGGCGCGGCACGGGCTTCGGCTCGACGCGTGGAAATCGCTGGCTGAGATCGCGGAATGGCGGCGTCCGGAAGGCCGGGTGTTGTTCGTCAAGCCGCTGACGTTCATGAACCTCAGCGGCGAGGCCGTGGCCGGGCTGATGGGGTTCTACAAGATCGAGCTCGCCGATGTCCTGGTGGTGTGCGACGACGTGAATCTGGCGGAGGGGCGCTTGCGAGCGCGGCCCGAGGGTTCAGAGGGTGGCAACAACGGGCTGCGGTCGATTACAGCCTCGCTTGGAACTGCGGCGTATGCGCGGATCCGGATCGGGGTGGGTCGCGGCGACGAGCGACGGGATCTGGTGGACCACGTGTTATCGCGGTTCGACCAGGATGAACAACCGGTCATGAATGCCGCGATGGATCGTGCGGCCGACGCGGTTGAGTTGTGGATGACGGACGGCCTGGGACCTGTGATGAACAGGTTCAATGCGGAAAGTAAGCCGGAAGTCGAGAAGTAGGGAAGTAGAGAAGTAGGGAAGTAAGCACGTAGAGAACGCTCCTTGCCGTTTCCGATTGGGGAAACGGCCTGAATGTCCATAAGGAGGCACATGAGCATGCACAGACAGTACGAGCTCGTTTACATCGCGATGCCGGACTCGACCGAAGAACAGTTGGCGGAACTGCACCAGCAGGTCGCCACGGTCGTGGAACGGTTCAGCGGCACCATCGAACGCACGGAAAATTGGGGGCGGCGTCGCCTGGCGTATGAAATCAACCGCCAGCGCGAAGGCGTGTACGTCCTCGATATCCTGAATGGCCCCGGCGCCATGACCACCGAACTGGATCGACGCCTCCGGGTGCTCGACATCGTCATGCGGCACCTGATCATTCGCGTTGATGAAGTGCTTGCGAAGGAGACGCGGACGCAGACGCGCCGCAAGGCCGCCACGGTTTCGCGCCGGCTGCGCCGCGGGTTGCCCGCCGAGCCCACTGAACAGGAATTGAGCCGCCGGAAGGCGGAGGCTGATGACGCCGATGGCGCCGACGGCTTCGGGGAGGGAGACCGATGAACGACTACGACAAGGACTCACGTGGTGGTGGACGCGGCGGCGCCAAGGGCGCGGCCAAGGGCAAGGACGACAAAGCCGGCCGGCGTGGCGGATTTTTCCGCCGGCGCAGGGTCTGCAAGTTCTGCGTCGAGAAGATCGACTATGTCTCGTACAAGGACGTCAAGGTCCTGACGCCGTTTATTCCCGAACGCGGCAAGATTCAGCCGCGCCGTATTTCCGGTACCTGCGCCAAGCACCAGCGGGCACTGCAGGTGGCCATCAAGCGCGCGCGGACGCTCGCGCTGATTCCGTACGTCACGGACTAGGAGCAAGGAGAAGCCATGGCAACGGAAGTCATTCTGAGACAGTACGTGGAACACCTCGGCAATCGGGGCGAGGTGGTCAAGGTCGCCGACGGCTACGCGCGCAATTTCCTGCTGCCGCGCAAGCTGGCGTTGCGGGTGACCGAGGAAAACAAGAAGCAGATCGAGCGTGAGCGCGCGAAGGCCGAGGCGCAGGAGAACGACGAGCGCGCGGCGGCTCAGGCGCTGGCGGCGGCACTGGCCGCGGCCGACATCTCGATCGCGCGTCGCGTGGGCGAACACGACACGCTTTACGGGTCCGTGACGACGGGTGACATTGCCGAAGCGCTCAGCGCCCGGCAGATCACGGTCGATCGGCGGAAGATCGTCCTCGCCGAGCCGCTCAAGACGATCGGCGAACACGTGGTGACCATCAAGCTTCACCGCGATGTCCCCGCGACGTTGACCGTCAAAATCGTCCCGGCTCAGGCCGCAGGCTAGGCCGTAGCTCGGCCTGTTTCTCAAGGCCGAGGCATTTGGGCCCCTGGGGGCGTTTCGCGCGACAGGCGCGCGGCGCTTTCAGGGGCCAGTTTTCTTTGCGCTGCTGTATCCTTGTCCTCCTCTATGGCCGAAAGAACTCTTCCGCACAATCTTGAGGCCGAGAAGAGCGTCCTTGGCGCCATCCTGATCAACAACCACGCCTTTAACCAGGCCGCCGAAGTGATCGATTCGCAGGACTTCTTCCGCGATGCGCATCGCCGCATCTTCGAGAAGATGGTCACGCTCACCGATCGCAACGAGCCCGTCGACATGGTCACGCTCAGGGACGAGCTGACGCGCAGCGGCGAGCTTGATGAGGTGGGCGGCCCGGCGTACGTGAGTGCGTTGACCGACGGCGTGCCGCGATCGGCCAACGTCGAGTACTACGCGAAGATCGTCAAGGAAAAATCCACGCTGCGCCGGCTGATCCAGTCGTCGAACGAGGTGTTGGCGCGCGCGTACGACGCCGAAGAAGACGCCGATACGCTGCTCGACGAAGCGGAGCGGTCAATCTTCTCGATCGCCGAAGGCCGGATGCGATCGGGGTTCGTGAAGCTGAGCGATCTGGTCGCCGGCGGCTACGACATGCTCGAGGCGCTGCAGGCGAATCGCGGGCTCGTGACCGGCGTGCCCAGTGGGTTTGTGGATCTCGACGAGATGACGTCAGGCTTCCAGAAGTCCGACCTGGTCATCGTGGCTGCGCGGCCCTCGATGGGCAAGACCAGCTTCGTGCTCAATATCGCGCTCAACTGTGCGATGGAGGCGAACAAGACCGTCGGCATCTTCAGCCTGGAAATGTCGAAGGAACAGTTGTTCATGCGCATGCTGACGTCGGAAGCCCGCGTGGATGCGCATCGCTTCCGGGGTGGCTTTCTCGGCGAACAGGACTACGACAAGCTCAACGTCGCGTTTGCGCGTCTGCACGAAGCGAAGGTGTTCGTGGACGATACCGCATCGGCCGGCATCCTCGAGATGCGCGCCAAATCGCGCCGCCTCAAACTCGAGCATGGCCTGGACATGCTGATTATCGACTACCTCCAGCTGATGCAGGGGCGCGGCAAATTCGACAATCGCCAACAGGAACTGGCGTCCATTTCCCGGTCGTTGAAGATCCTGGCCAAGGAGCTCGAGATTCCCATCCTCGCCTTGTCGCAGTTGAGCCGCGCCACCGAGACGCGCGCCGACCATCGTCCGCAGCTGTCGGACCTGCGCGAATCAGGCGCCCTTGAACAGGACGCCGACGTCGTCATGTTCATCTACCGCGAGGAAATGTACCAGCAGGGCGAAGAAGAGCGTCGGCCGGAGGCGGACGGCGTGGCCGAGATCATCATCGGCAAGCAGCGCAATGGACCCATCGGGTCTGTGAACCTCGCGTTTCTCAAGCAGTACACCCGGTTCGAAAACCTGCAGTCCGGGTCTCGGGGATAACACGCCGTGTTGGGCCTGCCGGGAATGACGAGGCCTACCGTGGCCACCGTGCACCTCGAAGCCCTGCAGCACAATCTNNTATGGCCACGGTGCGGCGCAGGTGGCGCTGACGCTTGAGGCCGCCGGCGCCGCCATGTTCGCGTGCGCGGACCTCGAGGAAGGTGTGGCGCTGCGCGAGGCGGGCGTGACGCGGCCGATTCTGGTGTTCGGCGCACTCAGCGTAAGCGACTTGTCTCATGTGTTCACCCACGCGCTCACGCCCACGGTGTCTACGCCATCTGCGGCGCGTGCGCTTGAGGCGGACGCGGCTGCCCGCGGCGTGACGATCGGGTGTCACCTCAAGATCGACACGGGCATGAATCGTCTCGGGTTCAGGCACGACAACCTCGGCCGGACCATTCCGGCGGTGCTCTCTATGCCGCACCTGCGGATCGAGGCCGTGTATACCCACTTCGCCACCGCAGACCAACCTGAGTCGCCGTGGATGGAAGAGCAGCGACAGCGCTTCGATCGATCGCTTGCGGCACTGGGCGCCATGGGCCTGCGCGGTGTGTTGCGACACGCGGCGAATTCGGCCGCGCTCTTGCGTGATGCGAGGACGTGGTACGACGCCGTCCGCCCGGGCCTGCTGCTCTACGGCATGGTGCCGCCACCGCTTGCGGCCGCGAACCTGGACCTGAGACCTGCCCTGTCACTGACCAGCCGTATTGTGGCGGTCAAGGGCCTGCGGCCCGGAGAGGGCACGGGATACGGAATGTCATGGCAGGAGGATCGGCCACGCAGCATCGCCATTGTGCCGGCCGGGTATGCCGACGGCCTCGATACGCGCCTCGCCGGCCGTGGCCATGTGCTGGTGCGGGGCAAGCGCCGGCAGGTGGTGGGCTCGATCTGCATGGACATGATGATGGTGGATGTGACCGGAGAAGACGTGTCACCTGGTGATGAAGTGGTGTTGATTGGCTGCCAGGGTGATCAGGAGATCACGGTCAGGGAAATTGCCGGCGCCATCGGGACCATTCCCTGGGAAGTGGTGTGCCGCCTGGGCAGCCGCATTCAGCGCGTGTCGTCATGAAATCTGTTTTTGCCTGCCAGTCGTGCGGTGCACAGGCGCCCAAGTGGCTCGGGCGTTGTTCCGATTGCGGCGCCTGGAATTCGTTCGTCGAAGAAACCGTCGAAAAGCCGGGTAAGGTCACCGAGCGCAAAGGCGCCGCCGAGCCGCTTGGCGGCGGCAAAGCCACGCGCTACGCGGACGTGGACGCGGTGGTCTCCACGCGATTCTCGAGCGGAATCAGCGAGTTCGATCGGGTGCTCGGCGGCGGCATTGTGCCCGGCTCGCTGGTGCTTCTCGGTGGTGAACCGGGCATTGGCAAGTCCACACTGCTGTTGCAGGCTGCGGCGGCGTTTGCGCGTGACACCGGTCCGGTGCTGTACGCCTCGGGCGAGGAATCAGAGCATCAGGTGAAGATGCGTGGCGAGCGGCTCGGCGTCGGTGATGCGCCGCTGTTCCTGCTCGCCGAGACGTGTATCGAGCGAATCCTCGAGGAAGTGGATCGCGTGCGGCCGGCCCTGTTGATCGTGGACTCCATCCAGACCGTGTTCTCGCTCAAGATGGCCTCCGCGCCAGGCAGCGTCGGGCAGGTGCGGCAGGCGGCCACCGACCTGCTCTTTACGGCGAAGGGCCGCAACCTCCCTGTGTTCGTCGTGGGCCACGTCACGAAAGACGGGTCATTGGCCGGGCCCAAAGTGCTCGAGCACGTGGTGGATACCGTCCTGTACTTCGAGGGCGACCGTCATCATGCGCATCGCGTGGTGCGTGCGGTCAAGAATCGATTCGGCGCCATCAGCGAACTCGGCGTCTTCGAGATGACGGGGCAGGGCCTGAAGGCGGTCCCGAATCCGTCGGCGATGTTTCTCGCGGAGCGGCCCGAAAACGTCCCAGGTTCAGCGGTCCTGTGCTGTCTGGAAGGATCACGGCCGATTCTTGTCGAGGTGCAGGCACTGGTCGGCACATCCACCCTCGGCAATGCGCGCCGAACCGTCAGTGGCCTGGACCCGACGCGGCTCTCACTCCTGCTGGCTGTGCTCGACAAGCGGGCCGGACTGAACCTGGCGACCGACGATGTGTATGTGAACGTCGCCGGGGGGATGACGGTTGACGAGCCCGCCGCGGACCTGGCGATCCTGGCGGCCGTGGCCTCAAGCCTGCGCAACCGGCCGCTGCATCCCCACACGGTGGTGTTTGGCGAAGTCGGGCTGGCGGGCGAGGTCCGTGCCACGTCCCAGGCGCCTCTCCGGCTCAGGGAGGCGGCGCAACTGGGTTTCACACGCTGTGTGGTGCCGGAAGGGAACGCCGCGCCAGGAGACGGCCCGAAAGGCATGGAGGTGGTGGGCGTCCGCACGATTGGCGAAGCGCTCGACGCCTTGATGTAATCTGTGGCCATGCGCGGTTTCGTGCTCGTGCGGGCCCTCTTCGTGTGCGTGGTCGTCTATGCGGCCGTCCAGATCCAGCCTCTGGTGGGCCATGCCGTGCTCAACGGCGGCTTAGGACTCGCGTTTGCCCTCGCGATCGTCGCGGCCGAAACCCGGATGCGCGACGCCGCCGTCACGCAGGTGCTGGGCGGTCTGCTGGGTTTTGGCGTGATGCTCATGGTGGCCACCACGCTGAGCGGCGCCCTCTTCTGGGCCAACACTGGCGAAACCAAGGTGCGCTTCCTGCACAGCCTGATCATCATCGTGTTGCCCTATCTGGGCCTGATGTTCGGCGCGCGCAAGGGCGAGTGGCTGCAGCCCTCCAAGCTGGTCAGCCTGTTTCGAGACGCCCGCCCCCAGAAGCGCTACAAGATTCTCGACACCAGCGTCATCATCGACGGCCGTATTGCCGAGGTGGCCGAAAGTGGTTTCCTCGATGGCACCCTGGTGGTGCCGCAGTTTGTCCTCAGGGAACTGCAGTTTGTGGCCGACTCGTCCGACCCGCTCAAGCGCAATCGCGGCCGGCGCGGGCTCGACATCCTCAATCGCATCCAGAAGATGGCGGGTGTGGAAGTCTTGATCTCGGACATCGACTTTCCTGCGGTCAAGGAAGTCGACATGAAGCTGATTGAGCTGGCCCGCACCATGCTGGGCAAGATCGTCACGCAGGACTTCAATCTCAACAAGGTGGCGCAGTTGCGCGGTGTCGAGGTCCTGAATATCAACGACCTGACGCACGCGCTCAAGCCCGTGGTGCTTCCCGGCGAGATGATGTCGGTGTTCATCATCAAGGAAGGCAAGGAATTTAACCAGGGCGTGGCCTACCTCGACGATGGAACCATGGTGGTGGTGGATAACGCCAGGAGCCGCATCGGCCGCAACCTCGACATCGTGGTGACGAGCGTCCTTCAGACCACCGCCGGCCGCATGATTTTTGGCCGGCATCTGGATGGACCGGCCGCCGCTGTGGACCGCGACGACACCGTGAAACGCCCACGCCCTGCCGCCGAGGCGTAGGTCCACCGCTCTCACTCATGCGCGACGCAGTTGCCGTAGACCCCGCAGTCGCTGCGCTCGTCTTGCCGATCAGTGCCGAGTTTTCCTCGGTGACTGTGGTGGCGCACGACCCTCGGATGGATGCCCCGCTGGCACAGGCCGCCGAGCGCATGCGCGTTTCGAGCGACATGGCGGACGTCACCGCCGCCGTCCGCACGATGTACAAGCGCGTGGGCCTTGACCCCACCAAAAACCGCCCGTCGTCTGAAGCGTTGTGGAGGCGCGTCAGGAAGGGCGATCCACTGCCGCGCGTCAACAGCCTTGTGGATGTCATCAACTGGTGTTCGCTCGAATCGCAATTGCCGTTTGGTCTGTATGACGCCGGTCGCATCGAAGGTCCGGTGGTCTTGAGGTTGGGACATCCCGATGAGTCGTACGCGGGCATTCGGAAAGACCGGGTGCACGTGGCCGGCCGGCTGGTGTTGGCCGACGCGCTCGGGCCGTTCGGGAATCCGACATCGGACTCAGCGCGGACGATGGTGACCGTGGAGACGACGGAGGCGATTGTTGTGATCTTCGCGCCGGTGGCGTTGGATACATCGGTCGCCGAAGGAGCGCTTGCAATGACGCGCGAGCGCGTCCAGACGTTCTGTGGTTTCCAGTCGTAGCTCGGCCTGCTCCTCAAGGCCGAGAATTCCTCGGGCTTGAGGAACAGCCCGAGCTACGTACATCCAGAAGGAGGCCGGGCCTTCAGACCCGGCGACGTCGAAAGCGCCTTAGAATTGTCCGGTGTCTGTCTCAGTGATTCTCGTGGCGGCCGGCCGGGGCGTACGTGCTGGTGGCGCGGTGCCGAAGCAATTGGTGGATCTGGGCGGCCGTACGATGCTGCAGCGCAGCGTGGCGGCGTGTGATGCCCATCCGGCCGTCAGCGAACTCGTTGTTGTCCTGCCGGCCGACTGGGTGGCGGACGGCTCGGCGCTGGTCGGGCTCACACGTGCCGCATGTCGGGTGGTGGCCGGCGGCGAGCGCAGGCAAGACTCAGTGCGCGCGGGTGTGGCCGCCGTGTCGGACGCGGCAACGATTGTGCTCGTCCACGATGCCGCACGGCCGTTTGTGTCGCGAGAGGTGATCGATCGCGTCGTGACTGCCGCGGCCGAGAGCGGCGCGGCCGTGCCGGCGATTCCGGTGGCCGACACCGTCAAACGCGTGGCAGCGGCCGGTGGCCATCGCCATGTCGTCAGAACCGAGCCGCGCGCTGAAGTGTGGCTCGCGCAGACGCCGCAGGGATTCCGTCGCGATGTGCTCGTTGCGGCCATGGCCGCGGGTGAGGGGCACGCAGAGGCGACTGATGAGGCGCAGTTGGTGGAGTGGATGGGAAGTGAGGTTCGGGTGGTGGAAGGCGACGTGAGCAACGTCAAGGTCACAACCGCGCGTGACGTGGAGCAGGCGCAGGCGCTGTGGACGGCACAATCGCGCGTCGGCACCGGCTACGACCTCCATCGTCTGGTGGAGGGCCGCACGCTGGTGCTGGCCGGTGTGACCGTGCCGTTTGAACGTGGTCCACTCGCGCACTCGGATGGAGATGTGGTGTGCCACGCGCTGACCGATGCCATCCTCGGCGCTGCCGGCATCGGCGACATCGGCCAGTTGTTTCCCAACACGGACGCGCGTTGGAAAGATGCCGCCGGCCTGGACCTGCTTGGTCGTGCGGTGACTGCCGTCCGGGAACATGGCTGGCGAGTGGTGAATGTGGATGTGACGGTGGTGCTGGAGCGGCCCAAGCTGGCGCCGCACGTGCCGGCGATTCGTGCCAGCCTGGCGACGGTGCTTGGGGTTTCAGTAGAGGCGGTGAGCGTGAAGGGCAAGACAAACGAAGGTGTGGATGCCGTCGGTACCGGTGATGCGATCGCGTCCCACGCCGTGGCGCTGCTGAAAGGGGGCCGGCCCTGACGCCCGCACCGATGCGGCTGCGTTTTGCGCCGAGTCCGACGGGACTGCTGCACGTCGGGAACGCCCGCACGGCGCTGTTCAATTGGCTGCTCGCGCGTGGCCAGGGTGGCACGTTCGTGCTGCGGGTGGAGGACACCGACGTGGAGCGGTCCACGCGCGCGTCCGAAGACGGCATCAAGGACGATCTGCGCTGGCTCGGATTGACATGGGATGAGGGCCCGGATGTGGGCGGACCGTATCCGCCGTATCGTCAGTCCGAGCGGATGGACCGGTACCGTCTCGCGGCCGATCGGCTCATTGCCGCAGGGCGCGCGTACTACTGCTTCTGCAGCGCCGACCAACTGGAGCAG
>CXWK01002902.1_pt2 | contig 10819 bp, 12 predicted proteins | sample 590851 | NCBI WGS metagenome assembly CXWK01 (sample SAMEA3498364, study PRJEB10139) | wastewater metagenome | biome: wastewater treatment plant; material: activated sludge | place: Denmark | collected 2014-08-01
AGACCTTGTCAACTAATCGATGATGGTCTTCCTGCCGGAGCCAAAATATTCTTTATCATCTCATACGATCGGAAAAAAAACATGGTATAGTTCACGCATGACAGCTCCTGTCTCTTCAACCTTCTTACAGAAAGGGAACCCCCCTCTATGAGTACCTCGGCTAGTTCCGAGTCCACGATCTTACCATCCACTGCCCCTGAGGCTGCTGCCTGTCCTATCCAGGATATGGTGGGAAGCGGCAAAGCCTGGGGACTCTGCACCGCTGTTGACCTCCACGATTGCAATCCTGAGCTTATTCGAGATGCTGAATATATCAAGCGCTATGTCGTCGAGCTCTGTGAGCTCATCGGAATGAAACGCTTCGGCGAATGTCAGGTCGTCGATTTTGGCGATGGACCGGTGGCAGGATATTCGATGGTGCAGCTGATTTCCACGTCCTTGATCAGCGGCCATTTTGCCAACGCCACCAACCATGCCTACCTCGACATTTTCAGTTGCAAAGGGTATGATCCCGCAATTGTCGAATCGTTTTCAAAAGAGTTTTTCGGCGCCCGTCGTAGTGTTGCGACGGCCACGCTTCGTTATTAGATTCTCATCCGCGTTGGGATCTCGTCGGGGGCGCACCGTTGGCGCCCCCGACGTGTTTTATACACTCTCTCATCCTGAGTATGATATCCAACTATGAAAGTTACGACCATCAACGACGTGCTCCACGCCCTACCCGACAAGCTCGATAAGCAGGCAGCGGAAGATCTTGACGCGGTGTATCAGTTTGATCTCCAGGGGCATCAAGGCGGACAGTATCACCTGCTGGTGCAGAATGGGACTTGTGTTGTGAAAGACGGAGTCCATACGGATCCTCACGTCACATTGTCCATGACCGGGGAAGATTGCATCAAGGTCTTGAATGGGCAATTGAGTGGGATGGCGATGGCCATGTCAGGACGGTTACAAGTCACNNCCGCTATTCTGTCGTTGCAACGGCACGTGGGGTCGCTGGTGTGGATTGGTGCCGCTCTTCTTCCAGGTCTCTCGGTACCCATTCTTCTAAAATCATATACAGCGTCGGGATGAGAAACACGGTGAGTAGGGTGGAGACACTCAGGCCTCCAACCACGGCTCGTGCAAGAGGTGCGTTCGTTTCCCCGCCGGTGCCCAGCCCGATCGCCATGGGCAGGAGTCCAAAGATCGTTGCCAGTGAGGTCATGAGAATCGGCCGCAACCTCGTGCGCGCGGCGGTCACCACGGCGTTCTGAAGAAGAGCGCCTCGGCGCCGCAAGACGTTGGTGTAATCCACCAGTAACACCCCGTTCGAGACAACAATCCCAAACATCATGATGATGCCCATCAGCGATGCGGTCGAAAGCGTCGTGTCGGTGAGGAACAAGATCAAGATGACACCAGGGAGACCCATCGGCACTGCAAACATGATGATGAATGGATCGATGAGCGATTTAAACTGGGCGGCCATTACCATATAGACCAGCAGGAGTGACAGTATGATGGCGAACTGCATCCCCTGAAAGGTTTCACGTTGTTGTTGAATTTGTCCGGCCAGTTTGATGCTGAATCCTGCCGGCAGCTGAAGCTCGGAAAAGGCGGACTCCAGATCGGTCGCAATCTCGCCGAGTGTGCGAGTGGTGGGATTGGCCGTGAGGTGAATCACACGCTGGAAGTATTTACGATCGATCTTGACCGGGCCTGCGTTCAGTTTGAGCGACGCCACATTTTTCAGCAACACAGGCTCACCGGTCTTGGTCGTGAGGAGGATGTGTTCCAGATCGGTGAGAGAGGATCGATGCTCCTCGGCTAACCAAGCATTGATGAAGTACTCGTTACCGTTGTGCGGGTCTGTGTAAATGATGGGGTCGGTTTGGCCATTCCCATTCAAGGAAAAGAGGACGGTACTGGCGACATCCGCTTCACTGATACCGAGCAGTGCGGCTTTCTCTCGATCGACCGTGACGTTGATTTCCGGGTAGTTTTCTTCCCGACTTGGTTCGATGTCGGCCAGGCCGGGAGTCTGCTCCATGATCTCCTTCACTTGCGCGATAACCTCTCTGGCTTTGTCAAAGTCATACCCATAGATTTCCACATCGACGGCCTTTTGAGATCCGAAGCTGGTGACACGTTTGACGATCCCCCCAGGGTCAAAATACATCGAGACACCGGGAAACAGCTTCACGATCTTCGGACGGACATCGTTCATGATATCGACTTGGCTCCTGGTCCGCTTTTCTGGTGAAACCAAATACACTTGAATCGATGAGGTATGAGGTCCGGTATTGGGATTAAACAGAGACGCACGGCCTTGGGACAAGATGCCGGTACTGGAGACGATAGTTTCCAGTTCATTCGAAGGGATGACTGCACGAAGGACACGCTCTACTTCAGTGACTTGTTGTTCGGTCCTTTCGACTCGTTGGCCGACAGGGGCCCGCAGGACGAGGCGAAACTGACTCTCATCGGACACAGGCAGGAATTCGGTTCCAATCCGGGGGATCAACGTGAGTGATCCGACAAAGATGAGCAGAACCGTCAAGATAAAGAGGCGGCGATGTCCAAGTACCCACCGCAAGGAGTCTTCGTAACCTCTGTCGAGCAAGTCATAGCGGTGACGGCTCCATTCCATGAGGGTGGCCAGCCAGTGTGGCATTGCCCGATGGGCTTCGTGTTCTGGTCGGAGGAATTTGTAGCAGAGAGCAGGGGTGACGGTCCGAGAGACCAAGAAGGATGTAAAGAGCGCGATCGCGATGGTGACTGTCAAGGGAATCAACAACAGCCGCGCGATGCCAACGACGAAAAACATGGGCAGAAAGACCACCACCGTCGTTACCGTCGATGCCAAAATCGGCATGGCCACTTCTCGGGCGGCAGTGAGAATACTGTCCCAACGGCTGGGGTTGGTATTGAGGTGCCGTTGGATGTTTTCCAGTTCCACGATGGAGTCATCAACGAGTCGACCAATGCCGAGAGCAAGTCCTCCGAGCGTGAAGACGTTCAACGTTTGTCCTGTGAAATAGAGCACGATAAAGGTGACGAGCATGGAGAGTGGAATGGCGACGGAGACGATCAAGGTGCTCGTCAGGTTGCGCAGAAAGATGAAAATCACTGCTGCGGCCAGTAACGAGCCGTGAAGGGCCTGTTCGACGAGATTGCGGATGGACTGGCGTATATAGAGAGACTGGTCAAACGAAATGCTGAGGTTCACCCCCTCGGGAACTCCAAGTATTTTGGGTATGGCTGCACGGAGGGCATCCACAACTTCGACCGTATTGGCGATCGGTTGTTTGTTCACACGAAGGAATACGGATCTAGCTCCGTCTGCATGCACGATATTGGTTTGAATATCAGACGAATCGGTCACGGTTCCCACATCGCGCACCCGGACTGGGCTACCTTGGGGATTCACCTTGATGATGACGTCCTGGATCGGCTCCACTGTGCGAAATTGATTATTGGTGAAGACGTTGTAGTCGAGATTGCCAGATTTGACATCGCCGGAAGGGAGAATGACGTTTGAGGCTTTGACGGATTTCACGACATCGAGAATCGAGAGCCCGCGAGCACTGAGTAACGCAGGGTCGAGATTGATATTGATTTGGCGGATTCTTCCGCCTTCGACCGTGGCTGCCGCGACGTTCGCGATTTGTTCGATTTGGGGGGCGATGGTGTTGTACGCCAGATCGTAGAGGGCTCGTTCGTCCAGTTCGTCACTCGCGACCGACACGATGGAGACGGGGATGTTGGATACATCAAATTTGACGATGAAGGGTTGCAGAATGCCTGGTGGGAGGCTGTTCAAGATCTGAGTAATGCGCTGCATCACCTCCATCTGTCCCACGTTGATATCGGCTCCCCAGTTGAACCAGATTTGCACAGCTCCGAGGCCCTGCTTGCTGAATGATTCGACATGTTCAACATTGGACGCAGAGCTCACCGCTTTCTCGATCGGGTACACGACGCTTTGTTCAATATCGAGTGGAGGTGCTCCTTTATAGATGACGCCGACAAAAGCAACAGGGACCTGGATTTGAGGGAAGAGATCCACCGGCAAGCGTTGGAGAGCCGTGAGCCCCAGCACGACCATCGCGAGCGAGAGCATGAGGATCCCAATGCGATTGCGCAACGCGAGAAGAGTCAGCCACATATAGGTCGGTGAAAGGTGAGAGGTGAAAAGTGAAAGGGGAAACCATTCGTGAGAGAGTCGTCAAGGGGCCGACGAAATCCTGTTATTCCTTTGCCGCTCATGTCTTACGTCTCACGTTTCCCAGCATTGAGGGGTTGGGTTTGCACCGCTCTTCCATCGTGGACTAAGTCTTTACCGGATACGATCACCGCTTCATCCCCTGTTAATCCTTTAAGAATTTCAATGCGGTTGCCGCTGCGAGGTCCGACCTCAACTTCGATACGTCGGGCTCTGCCGTCTCGAACGACATAGACGTACTGGGTGCCTTCCAGTCGGCTGACAGCATCGATCGGGATCTGTAAAGCCTGGCGGTGGGTTCCAACCAGAACCTCAACTCGAGCAAACATGCCTCCTTTGAGTCGTTGGTCGCCGTTTGGTAAGTCGATCTCTACGGTCATGGTACGGGTTGCGCGATTCAAGGCTTGGACGATGCGTGTCACAGTTCCTTTGAATACATGGTTGGGGTAAGCCTCCGCGCGAAGCTCAGCTGGTTGTCCCACCTGTACGAGAGGGATATCCCGTTCAACGACCTCAATCAATACGCGGACAGTATCGATGTCATGTAGGCTCATGATACCCCGCGACATCGTGGACGTGCTCGCGGTTGCGCTGCTCACATACGCACCGGTATCAAGGTTCCGTTCCGCAACATAGCCTGCAAACGGTGCTCGGATATACGAGTAGGTTAAGTTCCTCTCCGACTGAGCCAGCGCCACTTCCATTTGATTGACTTGGGCTTGGAACGAATTCTGTGCGGCGGTGGCGGCATCGAGGTTGACCTGAGCATTATCCAAATCCTGCTGAGACACGAATTGGTCTTTGATGAGCGCCTGCATACGATCAAATGTCAGTTTAGCGTTACGAAGGACGGCATCCTGTTGTGCGACTTTTGCCTGAGCGGCCGAAAGATTGGCTTTGGCTTGATTCACAGCATGGTGATAGTCCGTATGGTCGATTTCAACCAGTAACTGGTTGAACTTCACGAAATCACCTTTATCGACATGGAGCTTGGCGATATACCCGTCAACTCGGGAGAAAATATTGACGACCTGATAGGGTGAGATATCAGCCGTATAGGCCAAGCGAATGTCGAGGTCTGCTCGAATCGGTGGTGCAATCCCGACCGTGACCACACGCGTTCGTATTGTGTCAGTTTTGGCACCAGTTGTGAGGCGTAAGACCACCAGACCAATGACCGCCAAAACAACGATCAAGCCTAGAGCGATCAACGGATGGCGGGAGAGTTGGCGCATATCAGGATGGAACCACGACGGATTGAGTCATTGCCGAAAGAGCCCGTTGAGGAACAGGGAGACATACTCCTCTACGGTCGCCTCATGAGTCAGATGCATGGGTACACCCAGAATGTCATGGAGCAATCGATGATGAACAATGATGCCGAAAAAAGCTCTCGCCGCCAGTACCGGATCTACTGGGCGGTAGGCACCCTCATCAATGCGTTGTCGGATATAGCCCGCAAGGAGATCATGAAACACTCGATACTGTTGCTGAAAAAACATATCCGACATCGCATGGCCTTCTAATGCACTGAACAGGAGTAAACGAAACAATATCGGATCTGCTCCCTTTCTGATTCGATAGCTGGCAAGCAACATGAGGAGGCGCTTATCTTCTCGTTTGGCTGCGGCCTCTTCCAGCGATTCCTGTAGTCCGGAGTAATGAGTCTTCTCAGATAGAATGGCCGAGTACAGAGCGTGCTTGGTCGGGAAGTGCTTGAAAAGCAGTGCCTCGCTGACACCTGCTGCCAGCGCGATTTGTTTTGTTGTGGTCCCTCTAAAACCTTTTGTCGCAAAGAGCGATGCGGCTGTGCTGATCAGGCTCGCCTGCCGTTGATGACTCGAGGTTCTGACTAGCTGCTGCCGAGCCGGTCTGACAATGTTGTTCATGGTAGGTGAGTAAGCACTCACCACGGTAGCACGTCGTTCGATTGAAAGACAAGATTGCATCAGGGCTTGGCCTTGCTGGTATGTGATGAGCAATGATGTCGATGAGATCGAATACCTCGTAACATTAAGTCAGCCCTAGTTTGTGAGAGACCTGAAACGATAACACCGCATTGCCAATTTTTGGAATATACCAAACCATGGATATGAGTCGTTCATGGCGGGTTGTGATGAAGTTCCAAGGTGCAATGCGAAGGCGAGAGGATGAGCCCCTTCGGACGCGGGAGGACAACCGGCGCCGATATGTTGAAGAAAAAGGTTTTGATCGAGGGTGCTCTTCGTCGAGGCTATTGTTCCCTGTACGCTCCTACGATGAATGGGAATTTAGCAACCGGATCTTCCTGTGGACTACGAAGGCTCTATGAAATTGGTAGAGAGGGGATCGACCTGTGATAACCATCCCGTTCCCGGGATGGTTATCACGAAGGGGCTGCAGGCCATTTAAAGGTAAGAGATCAACTACGCCTGGCCGACTGCCTGAGAGTGAAGAAATGACCGCAGTCTCTCTCCATCAGAGCGGCTGAGGTCATTGAATACGACACCAAATAGTGAACCGACACTCCAGACGACCGTCGACTCTAGGATGGATAAGGGCTCATCCCCATCTGAAAGATATAAGAACAATGTCAGCTCCATGCCCACCGGGACAGGAATATCGCCACGAAGACCTAATCCACTTTCGGAGAGATTCACGATGGTCCCATCCCCGATCAGAACATCCTCACCAGATACTCCCGAGTACATGAGCTCCATGGAGGCATTCTTTCTTAATAGTCTACGGCGTTCAATTGAGCGATAGGATTGATGCGGTGCACTTTTGGCTGTTCCCCGTGCCTGTCTCATGGATGTCCCTCCCGATTGTTGTATTAACCTGAGTACACAAAGTGCGATGTTCCATGCGAAGCTTCTCCTTGATCCTCGCCCTCCTAATCTCCTGAATCTGCGATCCAAGTTTCCTCCAAATCAACCTCCTGGCGCTCCGCTGAAGTTTGTTGCTAAGCACCTTGTCCTCTGGATGTCGCCTGTGTGAAGGCTAGCGCGCCATGACGCTTTTGCCCTCCCTCTTATGCGGGAGGAATACCCCATCCAGAGGATGGGACATCAGAGAGATGAGAAGTCGCGAGGTGCTGGCTACAGGATTAGATGAGGTTGAAACAACCTTGCTGAGCTGGGGACCGGTTGAAAAAGCGGTCAGAGTGCAAGATAGAAGAAATACGATACAAGGGGAATAGCTGATTGCAGCAATTGAGAGGGGCTAGACCAGCCGGAACCGCGTCCGTTGGTCGCTCACAGTATGGTGGGAAATACTTTTCCAAATAAAGTTTTGAATCCGTTTTCGATGGTCACGGCTCAGGTCCAGAAATCTAACTGAAAACTGACTTCCAGATACCCAGACGACCAGCGCCGATTCTAAAGATAACTGAGGCAATCCGTCTGGAAGAGCGATGGTAAGCGTCAGGAGTGTTCCTCGAGTGACATGCTGGTCACTGATGACGTGGCATCCGGAAACCGAGATGTTTTTTGTGAGCCCCTCTCCTTGGTGAGGCTGAGTCGAGACTTCACCTGTATAGCGTACGCGACAGGTAATGGCGACACGTTCGGCACATCGCTTATCGAGAGGACTGTACTGCTTTCGGCCATTCATGATTGACTCGATGATCATAACGTCAGTGGGAGGGTTTGCAAAATGAATTCAAGAAATAGTGGAGCTTCTCGATGAGCAACTTCCCGGGAATGTGGGTAAGAATGGTTCGGAGGAGGGAGAGCTGGTAAATGGGTATCAAGTAGTGAGTGGGGAAGCTTGAGTCAATTGGGGAGGAAAGGCTTTGATTGAGGCGCGAATTGCTACGACGAGAACATAACTCAGGCCTTCCGATTATTCTCCATGGCTAAAAATGATCAAAAAGCTGTGGCCGAGGTCTCATCGGTTAACTTTTCAGGCAGGGTTCGACTTTCAAAAAATACAATACCGCGTTCAAGCCCGCTTTCAAAGCGCAATGTAACCTCTGTGTACATTCCGTGCCAGGCGTAGACCTTGGTCGAACCAGCAGCAATTTGGCCTGGCGTACGATCAAGGGGACCATATTTCGATTCCAAATAGCTCAGGATCTTGGCGTGGCTCGCTTGACTTGTATACCGTGCAGTCACGCGACCTAATTTTTTCTCAAACGTGGTAAACCGAAGGGAGTCCACAGGGGCTCCTCCGAGCATGGGAGTTTGTCCGCTCAACTCGTAGGTTTGCACGCGACCTGCCTCGTCGATTTTTGTGAACGCCTTCATTTCTTCAAGAATCGATCCCCACGGGATAGTCTCAAAACCATTAGGATCATTTGCAATGGACACCGCAGATGAGAAAGGGGTCGGCTCTAGCAAGGCCAGAAGTGCCAATACTGATACGAGGAAGGCCAATCGTCCTAAAGAGCGCCTCGTCATCCTCTACTCTGCAGAGTCGGTGATGTAGTCGTTGAACCGAGGGGCAAGGGTTCGACTATCAAAGAAAATATAACCTCGCTCTGTTCCGGCTTGATAGGTCAGGTTGATCTCCGTATCGGATCCACGCCAGTTATATTGCTGCGTGAGGCCTCGTGTCATTTGCCCTGGTACGCGATCCAATCGACCGAAACGAGTTTCTAGGTAAGTGAGCACTTCTTTATGGACGGTACTGCCCTGGTAACGGATCGTCACTCGTGCGAACTGATTATCGACTGAGAGGTAGAGAATGCTGGTCATCTGAGTGTCGGCAAACGAGAGCGAATCTGTCTTGGGNNNAAACCCTTCGGATCGTCCGTCATGGATACCGCCCATGCCGAGTCCATGCCAAGTATCAAGACGAGTAGCAGCACAGCAATCCGAGGATGATATGTCGGATAGGGGATGCGAATCATTGCTCGTGGTTGAGTTGGGTCCATAGCGAATTTTCTCACGCTACCATGTGCCTTGCATGAACACAACCACGCAATCTTTCTTGAGAATCCGACGGGGGCTATCTTATAATGCGCCGGTTTCAACGTGTATCTCGTGTATCTATTGGGTAGGCATGCAGGACACCTCTTGTGATTGACAGCGATGTATTTGTGCAGAGCATGCAGGGTCTGGGGGTGAATTTTTTCACCGGGGTTCCAGATTCCATCCTTGGTGGGATTATTGCGGAACTCATGATTCGAGGGGTCTATGTCCCGGCTGTCCGGGAGGATGAAGCGATCGGCATAGCGGCAGGCGCATACATGGCAGGGAGAGTCCCAGCTGTTTTGATGCAGAATTCTGGACTCGGGACTTGTTTGAATACCCTCACCTCACTCAATCTAATCTATCGTCAACCGTGCCTGTTGATGGTGTCATGGCGGGGCCAAGATAGAAGCGATGCGCCCGAACATCGTGTGATGGGCGAAGCCATGCTGCAACTGCTCGACACAGTGAGGATCCCCCATCGGATATTGACCGAAAAAACGGCCATCGAAGATGTGCGATGGGTTATGGATATCTCGACAAAGATGCAGATTCCCGTCGTGCTTATCCTCGCGAAGGGTGTAGTGAGGGGACTGCATCCATGAGACCGGAAGAAGGCACGCTCATCAGTCGGGCCCAGGCGATTGCGACGTTGCTGGAGTTGTTGACTGATCAACCCGTCGTGATCTGTAATGGGTTTCCTTCTCGAGAGGTACACAAGATTGCCGATCGCCCCACACACTTCTATATGGTCGGATCTATGGGGAATGCTGCTGCGATCGCACTCGGCGTCGCATTGGTAAAGCCAAACAAGCAGGTGGTGACGTTCGATGGGGACGGGAATGTGCTCATGGGAATGGGCACGCTTGCGACGGTCGGTGCGTTACGACCAAAGAATTTTATTCACGTCGTGTTCGATAACGAGGTGTATGGGACGACGGGGAATCAGCCTACGATTTCCAATGTGGTGCCTTTGGACAAGGTGGCCAAATCAGCCGGCTACCTCAATGTGGAACGGGTGCTCGATCGTGACGATCTGGTCTACGAGTTCAAGGACATGCTGAAGAAAGATGGTCCGAGTTTCTTGCTCATCAAGGTGAATGAGTTTGTAGAAGATGCGGGGCGTGTGGTGCACGAGCCTCCCGTCATTACCCGACGGTTCATGAAAGCGATTGAGGGATAGCTGAGAGGAACTCCACCGACGTGTGGGATTGTCTGTTCGTAGCCCGAAGGAGAAAAAGATGGTTCTCCTGAATCCAGGTCCGGTCAATGTTTCAGAGCGTGTTCGTCAATCGCTCGTGAAACCCGACATCTGTCACCGGGAAGAAGAGTTCTCCGAACTGCTTCATCGTATCCAAACCAAACTGCTCTCGGCCTTTGTCCCAGGAGCTGAATCGGAATACGTTGCCGTCCTTATGACGGGGTCAGGGACTGCCGCTGTCGAGGCCGCGTTGATGTCGTCGCTTCCTCATGGCAAGCGCATGCTCATCCTCAACAACGGGGTCTATGGCGAGCGGATGTCCCAGATCATCGGGCTCCATCGCTTAGGAGTCAGTGAGTTGAAGTATGAGTGGACGGTTCGCCCCGATCCCGAACGGCTGCTGCTTGCTCTCCGTCAGCATCCAGAAGTGCATGTCGTCGGAATGGTGCACCATGAGACGACGACCGGACTCCTGAACCCCGTCCACGAGGTCGCCGAAATTGTCGACAATCAGAATCG
>CXWK01024002.1_pt2 | contig 10818 bp, 10 predicted proteins | sample 590851 | NCBI WGS metagenome assembly CXWK01 (sample SAMEA3498364, study PRJEB10139) | wastewater metagenome | biome: wastewater treatment plant; material: activated sludge | place: Denmark | collected 2014-08-01
TTTAATAACTAAATCCAACCCCGATATTATTATTTGTTCAGAAATGCTTCCAGTATTTGCCGCTTTAAAATTCAAGAAAAAAAGTAGCAATGCTAAAATTATACTTGATATTACTGAATGGTTTCCGGAAAATGTTGCATATAAATTCAACGGAGTGAATCGCTGGATTAAATATTTTCAATTGCTCCTCCCATACTTCTTTGTTTTACAAAAAGTTGATCATTTAATTGTTGGTGAGGATTCAAAAAAGAAAAGATATGATTTTTTTGCCAATTCAAAACCCAAGACAATAATTGGTTACTATCCAGTATTAAAATATTTCAATTACAAAAAACCGGATTTATCCAAAGAAGAAATAATTTTTGGATATGCTGGTGTAATCACTTTTAAGCGTGGAATTAATAAACTTCTCGATGTATCCATTTCGATTGCTGATAAATTTCCGCAAAAGAAATTTAAACTTTTATTATTTGGCAGATTTACTTATCAAGGTGAGGAGATTGAATTCAAGAAAAAAGCTTTTACCATAAATAATCTTGAAGTGGAATTTGCTGAATGGACTGATTACGATAAAATGAGTTCAGTTATCGAGCGAATGGATATTTGTTTTGATCTGCGAATACGAAATTTTATTTACAGCAATTCACTTCCGATTAAGATATTTGAATATATGGCTTGTGGTAAACCATTTATTTATTCTGATATAAAACCGATAAGAGATGAAATTGATTATGAGAAATATGGTTTTTTGGTTAATCCTGATAATGAATCTGAAATCGTGAAGGCTATTGAATCTTATTTAAATAACCCTAAACTGGCTGAAGAGAATTCTGTAAATGCAAGAAAGTTAATTGAAGAAAATAAAAATTGGGAGAATGAATCTAAGAAGTTAATAGAAATGGTTAATAAAATCTTATTGTAATATTATACCTTTTTCCCGATATAATTTCATCAGGTTTGCATTAACACTTTCAAAGCTGTGATATTTCTTTACCCATTCAATTCCCTTTTTCCCATTTTCAATTCTGTAACTTTCATTGTCAATCAATTCGATTAATGATTTATATAATTCATCAAAGTTATTAGCAACAACAAAAGGATTTTCAGGAAGCCAATCTGCGTAATCTTTTGTCATATTTGTAATAGTTGGAATGGCCATCGCAAGGGTCTCAAGTCCTGCTTTGCCGTAACCTGTTCCGCCCATTGTACCGCCAACCTGATCGATAGAAATATCACATTCACTTTTTATCTCGAGTAATTTTGTGCGATCAATATTTTCCATCAAAAGAAATTCTATGTTTCGTTCCCTTTTAATCTTATCGATAACAGAAATTATTAATTCTGTACCTTTGTACTTTCTATTTGTTGGTGAGTGAATAATTTTAACTGCTTCACCAGTTCTTTCTTTTTTAGCAGGTAGTTCCGAAACATCATAGGGGTAGAACAAATACTTTAAATCCTTTTTTAAAGCGAGGTGATCATATTCACTTGTAATGTTAAGATCAGAAATATCATCAAGTTCTTTTATTAAACCACGAATTCTTAAATCACTGCCGTAGTAACAGCAAACTATTTTCTTTCCTTGCTTCTTCCACATTAAGGCTTGCTTTGCATTTCGATAAAAATCCAAGCCGCCATCGTAATGGATAATATCAAAATCATTTAGTGAAAAATCTGAAATAGCTTTTTCAATTTTTGGTTTAATCATTAAATCATAAAGTGCGTAATAAAATTTTTCAAATAAATTTTTTGATTTGAAATAATGTGCGGCGTCTCTTTCTTTTTCTTCTAAGGATTGAATTTTTTTTCTGCGAAGTATTTTTGCTAATGATTGATTTGGTAAAGGTAAGTCTAAACAGATATCTTCCGGAAAAACTCTTTCGTTTTGGTGAAGAGTAACAATGCGTGATGTATCGCCGCAAGCGTTATGCATTTTGTAGAAATCATAAGGCACACCGGCAAAGTTAAGTGGAGCGATGTGAAGAATTTTTAGCATTCTATTTTTCAAATCAGTTAATAAAGACGCTGAACTAACATTTATGAAGTCGTGTCATTCCTGTGAAAACAGGAATCCAGGACTTTTTAAATAAATAGATTCCCACTTTCGTGGGAATGACAACCAAGCGATATGGGTATTTAAAGATCTTTATAAAAAGTATCTCTAAAAATTCCGCGAGCGCCAAAGTTTTCTTTGAATCTTCCAAGTCCCCAGTTTGGTTCCATAATCACAGTAAAGATTCCGAAATCTAAAAACTTAAATCCTTCTGACTGGTATCTTTTCATAATCTCGTAGAACAATAAATTAACCGGACGATATTCCTGGAATGCTTCATCGTGGCTGATGTAAAATGCAAGCACAACATTTTTGTTTACAGAAAAGTTACAAACGCCTGCAAGCATTTCGTTATTTAGAAACGCACCCCACAATCTTACTTTTGAGGGGAATAGTTCTTTAACTTTTTTTAATTCCTCTAAAGTGTGTGCAGGATTTACACCGTGCCGCAGTTTCAAATTCTTTTTTAGGATTTCGTAGTACTCATCAAATCTTTCTGTCTCAACAATCTCAACTCCCTTTTTAAGTGCTTTCTTTGTTGCAGTCCTGGCTTCTGCACGATAAGTATTTAAAAGCTGATCAGGTTCAAAATCTAACTGAACGACACTTGATACTTCTCTTTTTAAATATTGGAAACCGTTTCGCACAAAAGCAAAATCCAGGTAGTTGGAATATTTTGTTTGATAAATAATAGGAGCCAAAGTTAATTGAATGCGATCTGCTTTAAGAGATTTTGCGTGTTCGTGCATTATATCAACAAGATCGTGAGCTTCCTTAAAATTTAACTCGCTGTTGTAAACAAATCCGCCGTAAGATGCACCGGGATGTGATGAAAGGATTTTCTTACCATCTCTTTCAATTAGTGCCGCAGTAAAAACTGAATGCAGTTTTCCATCTTTGGTGATGTAAATTGATTTATCATTGAATTTATTTTTATCATGATAAGAAAGAAATCTTCTTTTGCTGAACATTGTTCCGTTATCGGATTGTTCAACAAATTCATCCCATTCTTCTGAGGTAACTTTTTTATTATCGAATTGAAAGTATTCTAACATAATTGTATCTGTTTAATGTGAATATAATTTAATGGCTTAAAAATAAGGTTATCATTGTAGATATAAAACTAGGGATAAAAAAAGGCACGATTGCTCGTGCCTAAAACTTCTTAAGTCATCCTGGGCGAAGTCGAAGGATGATATAAAGTTACTTGATCAGCATCATCTTTTTTGTTTGAACAAATTCATTTGCTTTGATTCTGTAATAATAAATTCCGCTGGCTAATGATGATCCATCAAATTTGATCGCGTAAAAACCAGTAGTTTTCTGTTCATCAACTAATACTTTTACAATTCTTCCCAATACATCAAAAACTTCTATTTTAACATTTGAAATTTGAGGTACTTCATATTTTATTGTGGTAGTTGGATTAAATGGATTGGGATAGTTTTGATGTAATTGAAATTCTGTTGGGAGTAAAGCTAAATCATCCACAGAGGTAACGTTCTTTTTTACAACAACTTTTAGATTAAAATAGTACGGCACATACTCCACCCATCTTTGAAGTGACCACCAATATGCGAATTGTCCAGGCACCGCTAAATCCAAGAACTGAGAGATTGAAAGATTATTTACGAATGATCCACTAAAGTAGAATCTATTCCAGTTATTTATAACAACCGGTGTGTCCAGGTTGAACGTATGAATCTCTGGATAGAACGTTAATGAATCATTGAAAACCTGTTTTACGTAGATAATCGAATCTTCGGGTCCATCTCCTACAGAGAGAAAGAAATATGTCCAGCCCCCGGGGTTTACGCCATCTCCTGGCGTTGAGCATAGTATTTTTTCAATTTGATACGACTCCCAGCTGGTATCTGGATGAAATGTAATTGCAAGATTACCAATATCAACTACTACAATTATTGTCTGATTATAAAATGTTGTTGTATCGGGGTGTGAATATAATGTATCGTAAACCGCCTGTGCTTTGATATTGCTAAAACCAATAAACACAAAAACTACAACTAACAAAAAAACTTTTTTTATTCCGTATCGCATTGTAGCCCCTTGTAAATAATTAATAGTAAATTCTATACAAACGAAATAAAAAATATCTGCAAAGTCAAATTAAGAAATTGTAGGAGCGAGTCTGTGACTCGCCCATTTGATATTTAAAACTTAAACTGAAGAGAGAAAAGATTTGCGTTGCCCAGACCAAGCGAGAACGGAAGAAAAGCATAATCAAACTTTAGATTGCCCCACATCAATCCAATGCCTGCGGTTAAGCCGCGGCTTTCGTAACCGCTCTGGTATCCTGCACGAGCAGCAATAAGTTTGTTGTAAAGAACTTCTCCGCCAAAATTAAAATGGTTGTCTTCAGTATCTAAATACTTCTGAAACTCAACTCCGCCTGTAAAATCAAACTTAGCATCATCCAAAGCAAAAGTATAAGCAGTTCCTACTCTAAGTTCTGTGGGTAGTTTTGTTGATTCACTTCGCAGAGCATTCATCGAGCCAATATTTTTTATAACAGCCGAAGCAGTTAATCCTTTGTATGGCAGTAAATAGTTTAGACCAAAATCGAAACCAAAACCTGAGGCTTCATCATTTATTAATCCTTCGTATAGATATTTAATGCTGGCACCGAATGATATTTCTTCAGTTACAAAAAATCCGGTTGAAAGACTTCCAAAAAAATAATTAGCATCAAATGTTGTAACAGGCTCTCCAGGAATTTCCCTAAACTCTATCCCATCTACAGAAGTAACATTAAATCCAAGGGCAAATGGAAGACCCCAGATAGTTGTTTTAGCTCCAATCACTTCACTGCTAACATCCTGTATCCATTCGTTATGCATAAAAAGCACTTCTGATCTATCGGTTAAAGCTAACTTAGCAGGGTTATAAAACAATCCAGTCAAATCATTTGATAAAGCTGTACCAGCATCACCCATTGAAATATTACGTGCACCAAATCCATACTTAAGGAATGACAAGCCGGTATTGCCGGCAGTTTGGGCAAACACTGTTATGGAAGAAATTAAAATAAATAAAAGAATTTTTTTCATATACATTACTTAGTTTTTATTTATATCTAAAACTGTCATTCCACTGAAAACGGGAATCTAAATAACTATTGTTGAATTAGATTCACACCTACGTGGGAATGACGATTCTATGTTTTTTTTATTTTTAAAATTATTGATTACTGACTTAAAAAATAATGTTTAATCCAATAATATGTCTATCGCTTGAAGAATACTGTTCCATCATAAAAGCGTAATCAACGCCAATCATTATACCATCAAAATATTTTGTATATGAAAAACCCAGTGAAGGTTTTAACCCAGCATCGGTATTACTCAAATTAAATTGATCGATGCCACCTCGAATAAAAAGATTTTCATAAATATTATATTCTGCACCAAATCGAATAATATTTGTGCCGGCATTACTGCTTTCAAATTCTAAAGCAGTTAACAATAGAACTTCAGGATTGAAATAACTTACTCCAATTTTTTTAAGCAAAGGGAAATTATCTGTAGTAGTTAATCCTTGCTGTTCATAAATCGGACTTGTATCCCACTCATATTTACTATTGATATCTGATATCATTAATGACACATTCCAATTATTATTAACTTTATAAAGTGCGCCAATATCCAAGCCTAAGCCGTTTGAGGTAATTTCTTCATACAATTTATAATAATAAAATTTTACTGCAATACCGATAGATAGTTTTCTGGAAAAACGATTGGCCACACTTAGGAAAAATTGGTTTTCTGAAGTTGACAGTTCTTCGGTTTGGAGACCATTGTTATCTCTTCCATCTATAGCACTTACACCTGAGTTTATTATTCCCGCACTGATACCTGCAGTGCTGGTTGGTTTTTTATCTAATGAAGAATCTTTTGTGGAATAAAAATCAAACTTGCGAGTAAAGTTTAAGAAGTTAAGAGATCTATCCAAGGATAAAAATGTATATGCAGTTTGAAATGAATTATTTTCCTGGAATGGAGAAACCGCCGGATTATAGTATGAAACTAAATTACCATTAGTTACTGATGACATTGCATTGCCCATTCCGATTCCGCGGGCTCCAAATCCCATTCGGCTAAAAGCACCAACTTTACTATTTATTTCGGTGAACTTAGGTTGAGCATATAAAGAACATGAAATGAGAATAACTGAGACTGCAAAAACGAATAACTTGATTCTCATTGCATCACCAAAATCTTTCCGTAGACACCGTCATTATCTCCGACATCAACACGATAAAAGTAAACTCCGTTTGGAACATAATTCCCATTATCATCTCTTCCATCCCAAAAATCGGGTGGACCTTCAAAATCACGATTTCTGGAAACATTTTGTATTACAGTTTTCACATAGTTAAAACTGAAATCAAAAATACGTATTGTTACATTTGATTCTGTACCGCCTGTGCTGTACTTAATTTTTAATTCTTCCTGTCTTGGATTAAACGGATTTGGGTAGCAATAGGTTTCATCAATTGCAATGAGAGGTTTTGCGGCAAAAAATACTTTCCAATTCCCTTCCCAAACCGTACCCGGAGTTTCATTAAGTTTAACCAAACCGTCAGCAGAGCCCAACCATATATTATCCTGGTAACTATCTGCAGCATAAAAAACATTTGTTCTTAGTGACACATTTGTTTCAAAATCCACAATAGAATTTGGTAAAATCCAGGTTGATCCGTTATCAGAAGTACGAAATACTCCATTATCAGTTGGTACCATTACATTAAAATTTTTAAAACCAAAATTATGTGGTCGTTCATCAGTTAAAAACGTATTCCAGGTTAGCCCGCCGTTAACTGATGAGCTAACACCGTAAAACTCAGATTGATCTTCAGCTTTCCAGGTAGCGGCCCAAATGGTACTAGCTGGTTGGTTAAAACCAAGTGCAGTAACAAAATTTCCGCTAATAGGCAGCTGCTGATTTTGCGCATTAAATTTAACCCAGCTTAGTCCGCCATCAGTAGATTTATTTACACCTCCGGCTGTACCAACATAAAGAGTATTGTTATCAACAGCTATAACAGAAAAGACTCTGTGATTTAGATTTCCTTCACCACAAAAATTTCCTGCAACAGGAGAAAGGCAAAAATCCAAAGAGTCGGTTGGAGATATTGAGTTTAAATTATCCGGAGGAAGAATAACACGTTTCCATGTAATTCCATTATCTGTACTTTTTCTAAGTCCGCCAGCAAAAGTAGCAATCCAGATTGTGTTCTGTGTAAATGCGATATCATAAGCTAGATTTTGAATAGCAACAGTAACCGGCAGTGCTTGAATAATATTGTTACCATATGATTCAGTTGTGCTATCAGGATGATCCAACGGTTGAGCAACACTGATCCAAGAAGTACCAAAATTTGTTGTATATTTTAATCCCGTGCCTTCAGGAAGTGTTTGTCCACCAGTAACATCAGCAGATCTAGCAGTAGCACACCAAAAAATTCCTTCATTATAGCCAATAGCTGAAATGTTATCAGTTCCAAAATCAGGTTGACCATAGAAGTTAGTCCAATTTGTACCATTATCTGTAGAAAGACTAACACCCCGACTAGTACCAAGCCAGATTGTATCACCAATTGTAATAATATCTGTAATCGTATTACTGAGTGGATTTTGGAAATTAATTTTGCCTAAATCTTTACCGTCATTCTGAAGAAAATAATGATCCGGTGAAAGTTGAGCAAACAGATTAATAGTAATTGTTGAAAGCAGTAAAAAAAGATTTAATATATTTTTCATTGAATAACTACAGAATGATTTATAATATTACTTATATCACCGCCACGATCTTTAGCTGCAAATTCAAATCGATAAGTTCCTTTAGTATTAGCCGGAGTGATTTGTATAAGTAAGGAATAGATTCCATCTCCAGCAACCTGATCGCCGTGGTCAACAATGTTTCCATCATCAAACATTGTATTTTGATTGTTGCTTGTTGTACCGTTTGGTCTATAAACCAAAAAATAAACTTTTTCGATGTCTAAGTAACCGTTAGCATCTGTGGCTTTGACAGAAGTTAAAATAACTATGGGTGCTGTTACCACTGCTGAATCCGGGCTTACTATGTCATCAGTAATTTGAGGCGGAACGTTTGGTTTACCATTGTTAAAAATAAAATTAGCAATTGCTACATGAATGGACTTACCGGAATTATCGATAATAAAATATTTTACGTTATAATTTCCATTAGGATATGATTCGCTAAACGGAATCTTATTTGAGAATGTACCATCGTTTTCAGTATCATCACCATTTTCTAAATTGCCATTATCTAACAAACTTAATGGATTAGAATTTATCTTATTATTATCAACAGAATAAACATCGCAATAAACACTTTGAATGTTTGATGCAGAATTAAATGCAATCTTTATTGTGATTAAGGAATCAACAGGATTGTATAGAATAGAATCTGAAGGAGAAACCATCTTTACCTGGTAATCGGGGCTTAAAGTATCAATTACATTATCATAATCTTTTTCGCATCCTAAAAGAAGCAGCGTTAAAAGAAAATTAAAAGTAATCAATTTTATAGTTTTTGTTTTCATATACTTAAATATTTTGAATAAGTCTTATTTCTCAAAGGTAAAATTAAATCACTATAGTCCATAAAGTAAAAGTGGAGTAGGTGAAAATGATATTACAAAGATAAATAAACTTAGGTAACCTAAGAACATTCTATTGCCATCCAGAGGTAAATTATCTGCAACCGGTGGATGTTTAATTTTCACAACAAAATATAATATCATTGCCCAAAACAGCCATCCGCTCCAGCCATAACCATAGTTAAGTTCTAATAACGAATCAACAACACCAATAAATCCCATCACAGCCAAAATTATGGTGGCGATTGATGAAACTTTCAAATGCTTATCCTCTCCAAACATTGTGTAAGAAATATGACCGCCATCTAATTGTCCAACAGGAATCATGTTCATTGACGTGACTAGTAAACCAAACCATCCAGCAAGCAAGTATGGATAGTGATATATTTCGCTCATTGGTGGAAAGAATGAGTTTGGGTCGACTAAAAAATATTTTAATGTAGAAAACAAAATTGAATCACCAATTACTAAACCTAACCCATCTTTACCATAATTTGGATCAAAATAATCAGGATGGATTTGTAATAGATAATCAATAGAAGGAACGTGCGTAAACCCATAAATCAAAATTCCAAGACAAATTACAAAACCTGAAAGTGGTCCTGCAATTCCCATATCAAACATTGCTTTCTTAGAGTAGATTGGAGATTTTGTTCTGATAACTGCGCCCATCGTACCAAAATTTATAAAAAAAGGAATTGGGGGAAATGGGATGTAAAACGGAAGAGTTGCTTTTATACGATGATATCTGGCAGCAAAGTAATGTCCAAACTCATGAAAAGTGATTATTAGTAAAATACTTATTGAGTAAGGCAAGCCTTTTGCAATTGTCTCAAACTCATAAGGAGGAAACTTTCCGGTAGTCCATTCCACTCCAGCTAAAGTTGTGGTAATAAAAGTTACAATAAATAATCCAATGTGGATTAAATAGCTTTTAATTTTTTTCTGCTTTTCTTTGGCTGCAGTTGTTGTGTAAACTCTTGGTTCTGGTGGTGAAAATTCACTCATATATTATATTTCAAAATTAAATCCAATGCTAGAATAGTTTTCTTGTAAATCATAAAATTGACCATGAATACTTTTCCCGGAAATGTAAGTGTAGCAAAAGCTTAAACCCTTTTGTTTCCAGTTACCAAGTTTTACTCCGATTGAAATTATATTATTGCCTAAAAATTTTGATTCGCCATATAGATTAAAATCATAAGCAACAAAAGGAGTTAAATAATCAGTACCAAATTGTGGAGCGAAATAATCAAAACCGAATTGCAGGTTTACTTTTTTTAATTCATCAGGAATGATGTGAAATATATAAGTAAATCCGATATAAGTTCTTAAAGTTTGATAACGATAATATGGAAACAACTCAATAAACTCTTTACTGTAAACGAATGGATCTCTTCCCTCTCTCCATTTTTGTGATTGAGCATCATATTGTCCATCAACCAAATGAGTACTAATATGACTTAATCGAAATCTTAAACCAATTTCATTTTCACCATCAAGTTGCTTTTTGTATCCTGCATTGATTCCAAAAAGATAATCAATTGTTTCAACGGGAAATTTAAAATCATCTGTACTTCTCAATCTTGTAAAAGTAAAAACATCTGCACCTATTGAAATTGTTGAATTGTTATCGCTCCAATGTATGATGTCTCTTGAAGTGGAAATATCCAATCTTAATTTGTTGTTGTCAGTAGATATTAAGAATCCTGCCTTTGGTTCTAGAAAGTTTGCTGTGAAGGGCTGGATATTTAAATCAGATGGAAATAATTGGTGCTGCCATTGAGCAAATGCTATGCTTGAGAATACAAGGACGAACAATAAAATATTTTTCTTCTGCATTAGTCTGTTTTAGATGATTGAATAAATTTCTTTTTAATTTTTTGCTTGATAAGCTTGTTATAACTGTACTTAAACTTTGATGTTAAACTTGAAATTGCATACAAGTTTGTCGGGAATGCAAATGATGGCTCGAAATAGCAGTTAACTGTGCAGCCCTGACAAAAATCAAATCGGCCTTCCATCTTCATAAAGTGTTTTATCTTTTCTGATTGGCGGATTTCTTTTATCGGTTTATCAATTGGAATTTTATCGTTAGCAAAATGATAGCATGGTAAAA
>CXWK01024911.1_pt1 | contig 10808 bp, 5 predicted proteins | sample 590851 | NCBI WGS metagenome assembly CXWK01 (sample SAMEA3498364, study PRJEB10139) | wastewater metagenome | biome: wastewater treatment plant; material: activated sludge | place: Denmark | collected 2014-08-01
CGGCCGGGGAGCTGTGGGTCATGGCCCGCTTTGTGGATCCCGCTGGGCTGAAGCGGCTCGACATCGACACGTTCGACTCGTGGCGGTCGATGTTCGCCAAGACCACGAGCGAACTCGAACTCGGCCGGGACGGTGCGCTCGCACCCAAGGAGCGACTCGCCCAGTACCGGGGGCTGCGCCAGATGGCCCGCTGGACTTCCGAATGGGCCGACATCGTCCAAACCGAAGACCTCGGACTTCCGTTGCCCGACCTTGCCGGGGGCGAACGTCAGATCCACGAGATCGAGCCCGACCCCGGGCTGGCCGACTGGATCGCAACCGAAGCGGTCGGCCGGGCCCGGGCTCTCAAATCGGGTGGGGTCGAACCCACCGTCGACAACCACCTCAAGTTGGACCACGACGTCAGCGCAGCGAGCTTCGACTGGCATGGCTACGCCGACCAGCCCGAGGACCCCCAGCACAGCCTGGTGTGGGAAGCCGCCCGAGGGATCGCCGACGAGTGGCGCGCACACTCCGACGACAAGTTCCTCACCGAAACCGGGGCAATCCACCCCACCCGAGGCGCAGGGCACATCGCATTTTGCGACGTCGGCACTCCGAAGGCGGGGCGGACCGACACCGTCTACGACCGGCTCCGTGACCACCTCGTCGAGCTGGGCGTACCTCGGGAGCAGATCGGGTTCGCCCACGAACACGACCAATCCGACGCCGCCAAAGAGGCGTTCTTCGACTCGATCCGCAACGGGGAGATCACCGTTGCCGTGTCCTCCACCGAAAAGATGGGGATGGGAACAAATGTACAAATGCGGCTCTCATCGCTTCACCATCTGTCGTGCCCCCACAAGCCGTCCGACATCGAACAGCGCGAAGGCAGGATCGTGCGGCAAGGCAACCAGCACGAGAACGTCAGCGTTCACGCCTACGTCGTGAAACGAACTGGCAGCATCCAGCAATGGCAGCGGGTCCAACGCAAGGCAGGGTTCGTCGGCCAGGTCATGCGCGCCTCGCTCGACGGCCCGAACCAGACCGCCACCGACGACCCGGAGCTGATCGGATACGCCGCCATCAAGGAGGCAGCAACCGGCGACCCGGACTTCGGCAAGCAGGCCGAGCTCGAGGCCGAGGTCCGCCAGCTCACCCAGCTTGAGACCCGGCACCGCCGGGCGGCCGACTCGGCCCGTCGATCGCTGCCCAACCTTCGCGAGAAGTTGCAGGAGGCGCAATACCGAGGTCGGCACCTCGACGGAATCGTTGCTGCCGTCGGGCCAACACCCGGCCCGGCGACGTGGAGGATTGACAACAAGGAGGTCACCACCGACGACGTCGGCCGGTTGCTCACCCGATGGACCGCCAACCGTGGAGCACCGCACCGGTGCCCTGAAACCGTCACGCTCGACTTCGAGCACGCCGAGCAGACCCTCCACGTCGACAACCGGGGGCATAGCTTCCACCTGGCGCTACCCGACGACACTTACGTTGGCGATCCGATCCACCCCGATGCCCATCACGACCGGCTCAGCGCGCAGCTCAACAAGCAGCGCCACGCCATCCAGCTCGCTGGAGCGCGCATCGACACCACCCAGGAGAAGACCGACACCTACACCGCCCAGGTCGCCCAACAAGAGGAACGCAAAGACGAACCGTTTCGCCACTCGACCCGGCTCACCTCCGCCCGCACCGAACTGGCCACGGTGTCACGGCGACTACTCACCAGATACGCAGACCCCGGCACCGTCGAACGTCTCGACGCCGTGCTCGGATCCCACCCGCCCGGCACCGCACAGCTCGATCAAGCATGGGAGAACATGCGAACCGAGGCCGTCGCCAACTCAGACCTGTTGCGCCGATGGGAGATGCTCACCGGCATCGGGGGCCGACCAGTAGCCAACGGGAAAGAGCAACCCCTTACCCCAGTCGATCCGAAGCTCGCGGGGTTCGATCCGCTCGTGAACCAGCTCCACAGCCATGCCCACCGCCCTGGCGTATTCGCCGGATCAGATGGCGCAGGTCTGGGAGCGGTTGCGAGATAGCGGGTCAGCTCCGATCCACGCATATCCAGGTTGGAACGATCCGATGATGTGTGAAGCCAAGATGGGCCGCCACTTCTCGACACTTCAGGGATATTTATGCCCGGTCCGGCCGTGATTCGATTGCATCCTCCAACCCGTCAGGACAGAGCGCTCTCCGCGGCCATTGAAGGCCTGAGTTGATTAGCATCAAGGTCGGCGCCGGAGAGCGGTTGCCGGAGCGAGAGGGGTGGGCGTGAAGTCACATTGTGGAAGCTACCGGTGGCAGAGGTTCGTATGTACATGAGCCGCCTTAAAGTGAAGGGGTTCCGCGCCAGCGCCGAGCATGAGATGAATGTGACCTTCCCAGGTCGCTTTAGCCTCATGGTCGGTGCGAACAGCTCCGGGAAGACCACGGTCTGCGACGCAGCCTTCCTGGGCCACATGAAGCAATTTCCTATGCTCCCGCGCTACAGCGCCGCCAGTCTGGGAAGGGGAGATCGTCGCATTGAAATCGAATACAAGTTCGAAGCCGACCCAGCTAGTGAAGGGCCCCTCGGTAAGGCGTTGCACACGACGGCCGGCCACGCGGCACCCGACACGGTTGCAGGGGCTTGGTCGTACTCGCTGGGGCGGAGCCTTGGGCAAATCGAGCGCCGCCACATCGATTCGCATCATGACCTTGAGGAGGACCTTCGACTGATCTACCTGCCCGCCTGGCGGAGTCCGCTAGATGAGCTCGCTCGCCGGGAGGCCCGGATCCTCGTCGAGCTGATGCGAGCTCAGCAACAGCGCATCGATGGCACGCGCAACCTCAAGGACCTTCGCGGTCGGGCATCCGGATTCCTAGAGGCCTTGGCCAAGGACGGGATCATCAAGGCCGTCGAGGAACGTATCTCGACACACCTCACCTCTTTGTCGGCCGGTGTTAGTCACCAGTGGCCTTACATCCGGGGCCAGATCGTCGACGACGCCTATTTGGCTCGAGTGCTTGAGCTGATGCTCGCAGTCCTTGAGGGCCGAGGAAACGCCCGACCTCTCGAGGTCTCCGGTCTTGGGTACGTAAACCTGCTCCACATCGCTGTCACGCTCGCAGCTATCCCGGACCCGTCTCTCGATGACATCGAGCTTCCTGCAGATGATGGACAACCCGATGGCGTTGTCCCTGCGGCGCGCCCACCCGAGCCCGACATGGTTACGGCTGAACAGGCCGAAGAGAATGCTCGGGACCTCTTGGCCGACGCCAAAGCAGATGCTGAAGCCGAAGCTGATTCGTTCTTCCCGCCGGATGCCTTCCATGCGACGGTCGTGATCGAGGAACCAGAGGCACATCTTCACCCCCAGTTACAGCATTCACTGACGCGTTACTTGCGCAGGGTCGTGGGGGAGCGCCCCGAGCTGCAGGTGATTTTGTCCAGCCATGCGACCGACATCGTCTCGTCGTGCTATCCGCAAGACATGGTTGTCATGCGCACCTCGGACGACGGTGCCCGGGTTGCTCGAACAATCCGGCATATTCCGATGCTTGACCGCGACCTCGTGTTTAGACGGGCTCGACTCCACTTGGACACGACTCGGTCGGCAGCCATCTTTGCCGACCGCGTTCTCCTAGTAGAGGGCGTCACCGACGCAGCCGTCGTTCGGGAATTCGGGTGGCACTGGGCATCAGGCGATCAGCACAAGATGGCGTTTATCGATGCATTGAGCATTGTTGCGATGGGAACCCGGGTCGGTCGGTGGCCGGTACGGTTGCTTGCGACTAAGGACTACGAGCTCTGTACGAAGGTGGCCGTCCTCTCTGACAGCGACTTGCCGTTCCTCGGTACCCCAACTGCTCCAGCCTGGGCTGCTGACCACGATCCGGCAGTGGTAAAGGTGTTTCACAGCCACCCGACGCTTGAGCCATCGTTGGTCACAGGCAACGAAGTTCTGATTGGTGCGGCGATCGGCGATATCGAACTCGATGTTCCAGACCCCGTGACTCCGGAAGCAGTCCACGAACTCTTCCGCGGAGCAGCGAAGGCCACCGGTACCGATCCGGCAAGGTCGGCGGGGCCAGGAGCCCGTAAGAAAGGCGAGTTCTCCTTGGCTGTCGCCGAGGGCCTCTTGGCTGCCCGAGACGCTGGCCAGACCGTCGTCGTTCCTACTCGGCTCGCTGAGCTGTTTCTCTTTCTGTGCCCGGATGCACCGACGCCTCCAGCCGCCGCGCCCTCAGAGTCGACCTCTGACCCTGAGCTGGCGTCAGCAGCCGAAGGCGAGGAGCCTGGCCGGCCCAAGTCCGGTCCAATCGTTTCGTGACCCATGCAGCGGGGCCTGGTGTCGCTCGACTGACAACGGAACAGTTGGCAGCGATCGCCAGCCCTCTCGAACGTATTTTCATCGAGGCTGAGCCGGGGTCGGGCAAGACCACGGTCGCCGCCTTGCGCTTTGGTGCGCTGCGGTTCGGAACCGCAGCGGCCATTAGGCAATCACAGGACCCGCGGGCCGTGATTGGGCTGAGCTTTACCCGCAGCGCCACCGCTGAACTCCGGGGTCGGGTCCTTGAGGAGTGGGGGCGGCCGGCTCTGCGCCGGCCGCACCGCGTCGTCACCATCGACACACTCATCTACGAACTCGTCCAATACCTGCTCGTGACCGGCACGATCAACTGGCCGGGCGGCTTCACCGCGCTAGACGTGCGCGATTCCTGGGCGAGCGCCGTGAAGGTGAAGTGGGGAGGCGCAGCAAGATGGCTAGATCTCGCCGGCGCTGACGTCGTTATCAAGCGAGCGTGGACAAGCAAGGAACGCAGACCGGTGCCAACGGAATTCGAGGAGGCGATCAACGAGGGAATCTGCACGCACGACGATGTTCGTCTAGTTCTCGAAGCTGCGATCACCAGATCAGCGGTACGAAGCATGCTTACCGAACGGCTCAAGGCGACCGTCCGTGCTGCAATCATCGATGAAATATTCGATGGCAACCGTCTCGACCTGAACGTCGTGGTGCTTCTAATGCATGCCGGCGTGCAGGTGACGCTCGTCGGTGATCCTTGGCAGGCCTTGTATGGCTTCCGCGGAGCGAAGCCTGACCTTGTCCCTGATCTTCTCCGACAAACGGCCACCGCTTCCCTTCGGCTATCTGCGACCTTCAGGTGGAAGCAGGACGAGCAACGCAACCTCGCCGACGCTCTGAGGGCCGGGGCAGCGGTGACGCTGCCGCAAGGTTCCGCTAGCCATGTGGACGTCGTGCTCGCCCCAACTTGGAACGCACTCTGGAAAGCCGACGTCTCGATCCTCCCCCTTGCGTTCGGCTCATTCAAAGGAACCATTCCCGAGGCTGCTGCGACTTTGCTGCTCTCATGCATGAGCCGACGACACGTGCTCGAGGAGAGTCCGTTCGTGAGTGACGCACTCTCGGCCCTCAAAATTGACGCCGCTGACTTCGCAACGGATGCCGAGGCTGGCCTGCATCAAATCTTGGAACTGCTCCGTGAGACCGGCAAAGAGCCGTTGAACGACGCCTACATGGCCTTGGTCGATCTGTTGTCACCGCTCAGTGACGTGACACACCCCAAGCCGCATTTCCGCTATAGGGACCGGTTGGGACTGATTCGGGATCGGCTGCGGTTCGATGGTCAGCTCGTTCTGGGAATGACCGCCCACCAGGCCAAGGGTCGGGAGTGGGACGTAGTGGGCGTAGCCCTGACCCCAGAGGAACGTGCGACTCTCGCTGTCGGCATCTCCTCTGCCCACGAACCGGAACGTCAGTTGTACGTTGCCTGCACGAGAGCGCGCTCGCGAACTTGCGAGGTTTGACAGCTATCGACAACGTCGACTCAGAGCTACGCAAATGGGAAGCGAACCTCGTACGAGCTGGCCGGGAGACATCACTCGCTCGACTGAACGGTCGATTCTGGATCCCTGGCGACGGAACGGCCTGCGGCTGAACTACTGCATGGAAGGTTCGGGTCTGGGTGTGCACGAAGTCGGTGATCATCGGAGATCAGGTCTGCGGTCACCCTGGCGGCAGCTGGGTCGGACGGCCACGGTGATCCCGGTTCCTCGTGTTGGTACTGGCCGCACACCTGGTCGGCCCACACGCTGCGGATTCGTCCGATGAACTGGCCAAGCACATTCATCCATCCGGATGGACCGTCAGGGAACCCGGGACCGCGATAGACGCCGTTCCATGCGGCGTGGAGCGCTGAGAGTTCCTCTACCGCCCACCCGTGGGCGGGCCAGCAAGGTGGGATGAGCGGTCCGAGCCGGAAGCGCTCCACCAGCCAGCGCACCCACACCTCGAGTTCGTCCCAACGGACGACCGCATCGGTTGGTGGGAGTTCTGCCCAGATCGGCGCCGGTCCATCGGATGGCGGAGGAGGCGTTGAGCTGGCTGGCGGTTGCAGCCCCCCTGTGATTCCGGTGATGTAGTCCATGGGTCAGGCCGCCTCAACGAGCTTGGCTTCGGGTCGGTCCCACCAGCCTCGCCATTGGATGGTCGGGATCCGAGCTGCGCCGGCGAGAATGAGCGCTGAGCCGTTCTCGAGTTGGCGAAGGTCTGCCACGGGCCAGATCGGCACCTTGCGGATGGTCACGTGGGCCTGGGCGCCTCGGGCGTGTGACTGGGAGAACCAGGTGGCGGCCTCGTGGGTTTCGGAGTGGACTTCCTCGTCGATCTCGCCTGCCAGGTCGGAGATGCGTTTGAGGTCCTCGGCGTTCCCGCCGCCGCCGAGTACGACCTTGATGCGGGCGGCTTCCCAGAGGCCGTCCATGGCGTCCTTGCCCCACCGTTTGCGTCCCTGGCCGATGGACTGGAGCACCATTATCGTTGAGATTCCTGACCCGCCCCCGTCCGACATCAAGGTAGGCAGTTTCGGGAGCGGTGCGATGTTGGCGCACTCATCGAGCACCACCGACAGGGGCGGTTCGCAACGCCCATCGGGGCAGTGCGCTGCACGTTCGCGGGCTCGCTCGGTCACGTCCTCCACGAGCGCGGCCACGAGCGGAGCGAGTGTTTCCTGGATCGATGCTGAGCCGATGATTCCGAGCGTGTTCCTTCCCTCTAGGAACGTGGCTGGTTGGAACCCCTCCGACGGCAGGCAGTCGAACGTTGACCGCAGCTCTGGGTCCGCGAGGCAATCGAAGGTGCGGACCACGCCGGCCCAGACGGAACCTCGCTGTTTCGGGTCGGCCTTGGCTTGCTCGGATAGTTCGCGGGCCCACTCGTGTTGTCCGTGTTGTTGCAAGAGCGTGACCGGCTCGGGGTCGGTTGGGGCGCCGGCCCAACGGATCACCCGCGAGATTGGAAGATCCGCCCGGGCTGAAGCGAGGAGGTAGGCACGAACCACCGACTTGGTCATGTCGGTCCAAAAGTCGCCGTTCTCGGTGTTGCTGTGGTCGACGCCGGCACCGACCAGCGACCCGGCGCGCTCCATTGCCACCCGCTCGACATCGCACCCACGCGCTGGGGCCCACTGGAAGCCGCTGTACTTCGGGGTCATCCCTTGCGGGTCGCAGACGAACACCGTGCCGACCTTTGATCGGACCGGTGCGGTCTTGTCGACCACCTCGGGTCGGGTGCCGGTCACCACCACCGGACCAGGCGCCGACCAGACGCCAGGCACGACAAATCCGGCCGTCTTGCCGGTGCGCGGTGGCGCCACGACCAGGAGGGTGTCCTCCACCGACGCCCACACCCCGTCCCGGTGTCCCTTCACCGAACCCAGCTCCCAGCCGAGATCGGTCGCCTTGGGCTTCGATGCTGCCGGACGCAGAACGTCACCCCGTTCGACCAGTGCGTTGGCGCCCATCGGCGCCAGATCGGAGCGGCCAGCGTGGCCCGCATTGGCGTCGCGATCCTGCCATCGCTTCGACCCGATAGCGGAGAGGATCATGACGGCTGCTACCTCGACCCCGATCACCGTCCAGAAGACGCCCGGTGAGCCGGAGGAACCGAGTGCCGTCATTGGGTCGCCGGCGTTGGCGATCGTCTCCACCACCGCCTCGAACCCGACCCAGTCTGGCGGCCGGGCCCCATCGAGGCGGGCGGACATCTGAGCGGCCACCCACACGGCCGGGATGGTGCCGATCAGACTCAAGGACGCAAGGGCCATGTGGTGAGGCTGGAGCCCGGCCGACGATGTCGCCCGATGCTGAGCCCGGCGGGTTGCGGTGTTCATGACGCCTCCCTCATCTGCTGGTCGGTGTCGACCAAGGGCCACTCGTGACTCCCGACGATGTGCTGGACGACCGCTTTGGAGGCGCCGATCTGCCACAGATGGCGACCGCGCACCAGGTCAGTGATGATCCCCGACTCCCGCTCCGACAGGCCCAGCTGGGTTTGGAAGTCCGATCGTTCGGCGGCGGCTTGTCGCAGCACGACCCGTGTGGCGGTGTCCGACACGAGGCCTGAGGTGATCTTGACGGTGGACGTCCCGTCGTCGGCCTGCGCCCGCAGGTCCGACAATCGGTGAGCGACCAGGACGTTCGCCACGCCCCACGTCCGGCCCAGCTTCCAGGCCGATTGGAGATACGCAGCGAGGGATGCGTGTTGGAGAAGCCCCCAGGCTTCGTCGAACACCTGGATCCACTGCCGTCCGCCTCCTTGGGTTGCTCGCAGTTCCTGCAGCCAGCCGGTGACCGCCACCATCACGAGTGGAAGAGCGATCGGGTCGCCGTAGACCGACGACAGGTCGATCACCACACCTCGGTTGGTGCCGGAGATGTTCACGCTGTCGTCGCCGTCGAACATGCCGCGCAGCGAGCGGTCGACCAGCCTCGACAGGGCGCGGCGGAGCGGGTCGGTCGAACGTGACCAATCCGATCGGTCGACCTCAGCTGCGGCGAGCAGCTCGGCGGTGGGCTCGCCGAGCAGGACCACCAGGTCGCGGAGAGACGCACGGTCATGTGTTCCGAGGATCTCGACCGCGGCCCAGATGGTCTGTTCCTCAAGCCCCGAAAGCGGACGGTCGAGCACCTGCCCCGCCAGGGCACCAACGAGCTTCGAGCGCCGGTCGGTGGCACCTTCCTCGATCGTGGCGTCCCCGCCGAGCGGGTTGAGGCGCACCCCACCGTTGGGCCGAAGCGACAGCACCTGATAGCCGAGCCACCCGGCGAGGTCGATGTACTCGCCCTTCGGGTCGATGATGGCCACGAACCGGGACGCACCCGATAGTGCGTCCATCCGTGAGAGCAGCGTCTTCACCAGGGCGGACTTGCCTTGCCCGGGCGACCCGAAGATCGCCATGTTGGGGTTGGTCACCAGCCCGTTGGCGTACGCCCTGAACGGATCGAAGACGAACGCACCCCCTGCGAGGACGTTCATCCCGACGACGACGCCGCGCAGGTCACGCAGCCCCTGCTGCATGACGAACGGGAACACCGCCCCGGCCGCCTGTGTCGTCATCTCGAACGGGTCCTGACCGAGCCTCGCTGCCGCCAGGCCGGGGTTGGTCATCAGCATGCTTCTCATGGGTCCAACCTGGTGATCCCGAGGCCGAGCGGTAACCCCGCCGCCCACGCAGCGGGTTGACGGAGCCACAGCACCGCCGTCTCCAATCCAGCCTGCCGGGCCTGCGACTGGGCCTTGTCGACCGCGTGCTCCAGCGACTCCTCGTCACCGGCGGAAACGGTGATCATCCCGGCAACCATCATCATCTGGTGCCCGTCGGCGAGCGCCTCCTCGCGACGCCGGGTCACCTCCATCACCCGACGCGAACCAGCGGTCACCCGGAAGCCCTTGGCCTGCTTCACCTCGGCTGCTGATTCGAGGGACGACAGCTGGTGCGAGATCGAACGGCGAGCCTGGGACGGCGGCACCGGCACGTGGGTGATCGTCACCCGCCGGTCCGTGCCGGGCGGGGGAGCGTTCGCAATGAAGTTCTCCAACCAGGCCGGGCGCACCATCGTTGACGGCCAGGCGGTGATCGCCAGGCTGGCGTGGAGGTAGCCGTCGATCGTGACGTGACCCGGCGAGTTCTCCACCGACAACGGACCGACACCAACTGGGATTGCCGGGACCGGTTCGCCTGCTGACCGGGCGGCAGCCCTTGACCGTCCGTCGACGGGCCGGCGGGACCGCAGAAACGACTCGGTGAGGTCATCGGCTGCGAGCCTGCCGTCGACCACGAACCCGGAACCTCGCAGATCGTCCTCGAGCATCCTCACCACGTCGTCGAGCACTTCGATCGCACGCTCCTGTCGAGTGAGTCCGCCCGGGCGGGGACGCCACCTGACCTTGCGCACCCCGACCGTGATCGTGACCGTCGACCGGTGCTCGGTCGACACCTCGGCGATCTGTTCGACGAGGGCCAGATACCGGCGGGTGCCCTCGGAGTCGGGATCGTCGGCGACGTCGGCGACGTGCCTCGTGTGCTCGCCGACCTCGGCCGAGCCAGCCTCGGTCGTCCAGCTGACCCGCACCACCGGCGACCCCTCGTAGGCCATCGAGGCCAACGCTCGACCCCACATGGCGACGAGACGGCCCTGCTCGGCCGGTTCGAGCAGCGAGAACTCGGTGCCCGACACCCGAAGCACGACCGAGACCGTGTCGGCGAGGGAGTCGATCACGATCCCGAATGACCGCCGGCCCTCCGGGGCGGCGGTCGCAAACTTCAGCCCCTTCACCGAACGGTGGACGTCCCGGGCTTCCTTCACCTTGTCCTCGTCGTCCGGGTCGGCGACCACAACCGGCACCGCGCCGACCCAACTGCGCCCGCCTCGAACGAGCCATCGGTCGGCAACCCAGATGGCCACGATTCCGATCCACACGAACAACGAGGTGCCCTTGACCCGTCCGAACGCCAGGACCGCCGTCACCAGC
>CXWK01000240.1_pt5 | contig 10804 bp, 10 predicted proteins | sample 590851 | NCBI WGS metagenome assembly CXWK01 (sample SAMEA3498364, study PRJEB10139) | wastewater metagenome | biome: wastewater treatment plant; material: activated sludge | place: Denmark | collected 2014-08-01
CCTGGGCGATCCGGCACTGGAATCCGAACCGAAACCAACGGGGCGACTGAGCGGGGCTGCACATTCATCAGCTCCGAGCGGGCGAAACGAGCCTCGTTGAGGTCGGCCAACAGGCCGGCACGATCAGCGTTCGCGACACGCTGACGAAGTTCTTGCATCTTGGCGATCAGGGCATCGAGCGCATCGACGATTGCCTCGTCGTTCTCAAAACAGATGTCCGGCCAAATCTCTGGATCACCAGAGGCGATCCGGGTCATGTCCCGAAAACCGCCGGCGGCTAACCGCAAGGTCAGCGCATGATCGGCCGGATCGCGATGGGCCACTTCAAGCAGAGCGCCCGCAGTCAGGTGAGGAACGTGACTCACTGCGGCAACCAATTGGTCGTGCCGGCCTGGTGCGATCTCGATAGGTTCCGCGCCGAGCAGTTGAACCATGGCTCGCACAGCAGAGAACGCCACGGCGTCGGTCGAAGCAGTGGGAGTAAGGACCCAGGCGGCGCCGCGAAACATGTTCGGCGTCGCTCCGAGCGGTCCCGATTGTTCAGACCCTGCCATCGGGTGGCCGCCGACGAATCGTTCGGCCAGCCCGCTCCCCGCATTCTCGATCGCCTCGACGACGGGGTGTTTCACCGACCCCACGTCGGTGACGAACGCCTCAGTCGCTGCCAAAACGGCCAGCGCTGCATCAGCCACCGAGGACACCGGAACGCAGACGACGACCAGATTGCACGCGGCGAGGCCATCGAAATCATCGACCAGGCGATGGACGGCGCCGACGCCGCGTGCTTCATCGCGACGTTGTGGGTCTCGGTCAAAGCCCAGCACTTGGGCACCGGCTCGGGTCATACCGAGCCCGATGGAGGATCCAATCAGTCCGAGGCCCACGATCCCGATGGTGAGCTCGGACTCGTGAAAAACATCTGTCATTCGGGCAAGTCGTCGCGCAGCGCGCGAGCTGCGCCGAGGTACACGTGGTGGATGTCTGCTGGCGCTCGGTCAGTCTCGACGTGCATCATCACGCGAATACACAGCGGCATCGATCCACGCACGTTCATCTCTCGAGCGCACATCAGCGGTACGTCGCCGAGGCCGATCGCACGAGCGGCCGTTGCAGGGAACTCGCTTCGAACGTCGTCAGTCGCGGTGAAAAAGATCGAAATGATCGAGTCGTGTGCCAATGAGTTTCGTTCGATCATGGCGCGGACCAACTCTTGACTCTTGGCCGTCACCTCGGCCTTGGAGTCCTCATCGACCACTGTCGCGCCGCGTATCGCTCGTATGTTCACGGCCAGAACACTAACCGCTTACCCCGGCGATCGGCGATCTCCAAAAAGCCGAGCAGCACCGCTGTTCTCAGGCGCCTTTCGCAGCCGCGTACAGCTTGTTGACCTCTTCCTGAGAAAGGTCACGGTAGGCGCCGACTTTGAGTGCCCCAATGTCGATCGGCCCAATAGCGGTCCGGATCAAGCGGGTGACGGGATGGCCAACGGCGTCAAGCATGCGCCGAACTTGGCGATTGCGGCCTTCATGGATCTTGAGTTCGACGGCCGATTCGTCCTTTCGCGCGGCAAGCAACCTGGCTTTGGCGGGCGCCGTCACGCCATCGTCCAGCTCCACCCCGCGTCGGAGCTTGCCGAGGTCGGCCTCGGAGATCTTCCCGTCGACCTGGGCCATATAGGTCTTCCACACACCGAACGAAGGGTGTGTCAAGCGGTGCGTCAGGTCGCCATCGTTGGTCAGCAACAGCAGGCCTTCAGTGTCCGCGTCGAGGCGCCCTGCAGGCACGACCCGGGGTTCTCCCGGAACCAAGTCGACCACTGTTTCGCGCCCATGGGTGTCTGAGGCTGTCGAAATCACCCCAACGGGCTTGTTTAACAAGCGATAGGCCAGACCCGACTCAAAGATCACCGGCGATCCGTCGACACGCAGTTCATCGACTCCGAGCCTCACTCGCTGCCCGAGTCGCGCCGGTTTGCCGTTGACCGCGATCCGACCGTCGACGATGTAGTCCTCGATCGTTCGACGCGACCCAACTCCAGCGCGAGATAGGACTTTCTGGAGGCGCTCACCCTCTTCGGATTCACGGGACGACTCGGCGGAACCGCCTCCATCGACATCGCCGTACTCGGTGTATCCGTCAGTCATGGTGTTGTTTCGCCTCGTCTGGTTGTTCGGCTCCGGCAATGCCGTAAAGCTCTTCGTCGTGCATCGAACCACCGTCGTGCTTCGAGCCATCGTCGATCGAGCCACGGTCGGTACTTGGGTCGTCGATCATGTCCGCGGCGGGTGAGCCGACTGCTCCGCCACCATCGCCGTCTCGGCCCAATGCCTCGGCCGCCTCGTCGGAAAGTGCCTCATCGATCGCACCTGCAACGTCAGGGGGAAGGTCAGCCCGTTCCACTTCGATGCGGAGCGTTCGCTCAAGTTGTTCAACCGTCTCTCGGCCCGGGATGAACTCGGCTAACGACGGTAGGTCAGCGAGTGAGTTCATCCCCATCCGCTCGAGAAACTGCTGGGTCGTGCCAAACAGCGCAGCGTTACCCGGGCCGGGGTCAATGCCGCTTTGTTCGACATATCCGCGCTCGACCAAGGTTCGCACCACGCGATCCGCGTTGACCCCCCGGATCGCCGTGATCTGGCCGCGGCTGACAGGCTGCTTATAGGCAATGATCGCCAGCGTTTCGAGCGCTGGGCCGCTCAGTCGGGCGTGTCGTCCCTCAAGCACGTAGTGCTCGACGACGCCGGTGAGGTCTTCGTGGGTTTGGTACCGGTACCCACCCGCTACCGATGCAATGACGAATCCTCGATCTGACGCCGCGTACTCAGCCTTCAGGTGCTCGACGATCTCGGCGGCCTCGCCGTCGCTCGCCCCAATCAACCCGGCGAGGAGTTCCACCGGGACAGGTTCTACTGCCGCCATCAGGATTGCTTCGACCGCCCGGCGTTGAAACCGCGGGTCGATCGCATCGTGTTCGCTCTCACCTGCCGCCTGAGCGCCTTCAAGGTCCACGAAGGAAGCATCTGGGACTGTTCCCGGGACATCGGTTCGACGTTCAGTCATCAATCGACCTGTTCGGAGTCTTCTGCGGTGTTCATTGGCGCTCCCAGTCGGGCTAATGCGGCTCCCGAATCGGGCGCCTTCTCTGAGATCCGGGTGACGCGCAGCGTCCCGAAGCGTTCGGTCTGGTCCAGATCGACGATCTCTTGCCGGTACAGCTCCAGCAACGCCAAGAACCAGACAATGACTTCCATGCGCCCGCTCGCCCGGGCGGTGAGTTCGGCGAACGTCTTGGTTTCTCCGGGGCGCAGCGACGTCGATGCCCTCAGGATGATGTCGCTTACCGACACCCGAATCGGCGTTATGTGGGTGCGGTCCACCTCTGGTTCAGGCGGACGGTTCAGCACGCGGGTCGCCACTCGCGCCAGTTGCGCAACCGTGACACCTTCCAACGGGTCTGGCCACAACGATGCGAGCGGTTCTTCAGGCCCCATGGTCCGTGGCGCGCTGCGCAACGCACGGCGCATCGTCGCTTCCAGCGTGTGAGCCGCGTCTTGAAACGTGCGGCATTCAAGCAGCCGAGCGACAAGGAGGTCGCGCTGCTCAAAAAGCGCCAGCTCCTCGTCCAGGTCGAATTCCGATCGTCCCGGCAACAGCCTGCGCGTCTTGATTTCGACGAGTGTCGCTGCGATCAGCAGGAACTCGGTCGCAACGTCCAAATCGAGGTGTTCGAGAGCTTCTGCCTCACGGCGGAACGCGTCGACGATGTTGGAAAGTTCGACGGCATAGATGTCGACCTCGTCCTTAGTGATCAGGTCGAGGAGCATGGCGAAGGGCCCCTCAAAGACCGGTGTCGAGACCGCGAACGTCATGGCGCCACGCTAGTGGACGCATCCGGACAAACCGGGCCCCGCAACTAGTGTGGCGGCCCATGGAACGCGTGTTTTCTGGAATCCAACCCACCGGTCTCATCCACCTCGGCAACTACCTGGGTGCGCTTCGGAGTTGGGTTCAAATGCAGGACGACTACGACGCGTACTACTGCGTCGTCGACCTGCACGGCATCACCGTCCCTTACAACCCAACCGAGCTCGCTGAGCGAACGGTCGAGACGGTCGCACAACTCCTTGCGGTGGGTCTGGATCCGCAGAAGGCAACCCTGTTCGTGCAAAGCCACGTGCCCGCACACACCGAAATGCAGTGGCTGTTAAACAGCGTCACCCAGTTCGGCGAACTGCGACGGATGACCCAATTCAAGGACAAAAGCCAAGGTCAGGATGCCGTTTCGGCTGGGATCTTCAACTATCCAATCCTGATGGCGGCAGACATCCTCGTCCACAATGCCGACCGGGTACCTGTCGGTGATGACCAGCGACAGCACCTCGAGCTCGCACGCAACGTCGCGCAGCGCTTCAACCAGCGTTTCGGCGAGATCTTCACGGTTCCCGACGCCGCGGTTCCAGGCGTGGCCGCCCGCGTAAAAGACCTCACCAACCCAGAAGCAAAAATGTCTAAATCGGCTGGATCCATGCAGGGCGTCGTCTCGCTCCTCGATCCTCCAAAGACGATTGCCAAGAAGATCAAATCAGCAGTTACCGACTCTGGAACGGAGATCGCGTTCGACCCGGCGGGTAAACCCGGCATTTCGAACCTGTTGGCGATCAATGCCGCCGTGACCGATCGGTCGATCGACGATGTGATCGCCGAGTTCGACGGGCTCGGTTACGGGCATCTCAAGGTCGGAACTGCAGACGCCACCGTTGCCTTCTTAGAACCGATTCAGGCTCGTTACGCAGAGCTGATGGCCGATCCGTCCGTGGTAGCAGCAGTAATTGCTGACGGAGCGAAGTCAGCATCGGCTCAGGCTTCAGAGATGGTGATCCGGGCCAAAGACGCCATGGGGCTTCTCGCCAGCTAACGACCGCCGGGCGAACCGACCAACTCCCGAACCACTCAGCCGACCGAACGGCGTGGGCGTCCGGACACACCCCGTGTCAAATGGCAGATCAGCCAAAGATGTAGTCGTACAGCCGGTCAAATATGGGATCCATGATCCAGCCGAACGGACTTGGGATGCCCAGAATCCCGAAGCCAAACATGGCGATGAACAGCACGAGCAACCCGTATTGCTGGTACTGGTACCAGCCTGGCAGCCAACGCCGGGGCAGGACCCGCTCGATCAGAGCTGACCCGTCCAGCGGCGGGATCGGCAGCAGGTTGAAAACTCCTAGCCCAAGGTTCACCACAGCTGCTGCGTAGGCCACCCGAAACAGAACGCTGTCGTGGGTGTCCCACGTCGTCCACAACGAACCGTCCCAGACAGTCGCGTGGGCGACGAAAGCGGCGATCGCCATCAGCACAAAGTTCGTGGCCGGACCGGCCAGACTCACATACAGGGAGTCACGCCTCGGATCGCGCAACCGCGACGGATTGACCGGAACGGGTTTCGCCCAGCCAATAGCCGGGGCACCAGCGAACACGGCCATCGCTGGCAGCAGGACCGAGCCGACCGGGTCGATGTGCTTGATCGGGTTCAAGCTCAGCCGACCAGCATCTCGGGCCGTTGTGTCCCCAAAGGCCAGCGCCACAACGCCGTGAGCTATCTCGTGCAAAACGACCGCTCCGACAAGAACCACCAATAACAAGATGTCGCCGCTGTTCAAAGCGGCGGCCTCTGTGCTCGCGGATGTGCTCTCACGTAGACCTCTCGTAGCCGTTCGTTCGTCACTTTGGTGTACACCTGCGTTGTCGACATCCGTGCATGACCCAGTAGCTCCTGAACGACGCGCAGATCAGCTCCGCGGTCGACCATGTGGGTGGCGCATGAATGGCGCAACACGTGCGGGGAAATTCGGTCACCCAGGCCCACCCGTTCGCCATAGCGACGAACGATCTTCCAACAACCTTGGCGGGTAAGTCTGCCGCCTCGATTGTTCAAAAACACCGCGGCCCGGTCGGCCGGATCGGGGGTTCCGAGCAGGGTGAGCAGTGGGCGGCCCCGCACCAGGTAGTCCGAGAGCGATTCCCGCGCCGCCCGTCCTAGGGGCACAATGCGCTCTTTTCGCCCCTTACCGAAAGCGCGCAAGAACGAATCGTCCAGGTCGAGCGCATCCAGATCTAGGTTCATCAGCTCAGAAATACGGGTCCCCGTTGCGTAGAGCGTTTCGAGGATCGCCCGGTCTCTCAGGTCGGTAGGGTCGTCGCCCGCAACAGCGCCGAGCAGTTGGTCGACCTCTTCCTCAGAGAGAGCCTTAGGAATCCCAGCGGGAACCTTCGGGGCTCCAACATGGAGGGCCACGTCTTCGTCAACATGGCCTTCCATCTGGAGGAACTTGTGGAAGGACCGGACCGCCACCATCGCCCGGGCCACACTCGATCGCGCCCGGCGTAACTCGCCGTCTTCGTCGGTCTCGGTCGCAAGGCCCGTGAGGTAACTGGCGACGAGTTCAGCGGTTACGTCTTGTGGGTGTTCGACCCCTTGGCGTTCGAGAAACTCTCGATACCGCGCCAAGTCCCGCCTATACGCCAGCAAGGAGTTGTGCGCCAGGCCTCGTTCGATCGCCAACCAGGTCTGGTGTTCTTGAAGCATGCGTTCCAGGTAACGACTCGTCCCCGGGGCCGCGTCGCCACTACCGACCGGTTCCATCACTCCGTATCTGTTCACCGGCGAGGAGGAGCCCAATGATGGTTTTGGCGTCTTCGATGTCGCCCGAAGCGATCATTGCCGGAACGTCTCCGAGGTCGACCCATTGCTCCGTCATGGCTGCTTCTTCGGGACCATCAGGCTCCTTCTCGGCGAGCTCGCCAAGGTCAGTGGCCAAGTAACAGTGCATCACCTCGTCACAGAAACCAGGACTTGGCAAGAATGACGACAGGTGGACCCACGTCTGTGCGGTTCGCCCGGTTTCTTCCAGCAGTTCTCGCTGAGCTGCCGTGAGCGGGTCCCTGTCCCCGGGGTCAAGTTTGCCCGCGGGGACCTCCAAAACGTTCCGCCCGACCGACGTGCGGAACTGCCTCACGCACAGGGCCCGTCCATCGACCACCGGAACGATGACAGCGGCGCCCGGGTGTCCTACCAGCAGCCGGTCGATCTGTTCGCCGTCGGGCGTCGTCCAACGCTGGGAGCGCACCGACAAAAACCCGTAACGCGCTTCGACTTCATCACTGATCAGCGAAAATTCGCTCACTTCGCGTTTGCCCTGGCTAAGGCGGCGCGGATCAGGCCGAAGAACAGCGGGTGCGGTCGATCGGGCCGGCTTTGAAACTCGGGGTGCGCTTGGGTCGCGACGAAGAACGGATGTTGATGAACTGGCAGCTCAATAAACTCGACCAGTTTCCGATCAGGAGATGTTCCAGCGATCACTAGACCGCTCTCAACCAGGCGGTCCCGGAACTTGTTCGACACTTCGTAGCGGTGCCGGTGACGTTCGTAGACAACTGGTTCACCGTACAGGTCGGCGACGATCGATCCTGGCTCTAAACGGGCTGGGTACGATCCCAGCCGCATTGTGCCGCCGAGGTCCTCCACTCCTCGCTGATCGTCCATGATGTCGATCACCGGATATGGAGAATCAGGATCGAACTCGGCGGAATCCGCGCCGGGCATTCCCGCAACATTGCGGGCGTACTCGACAACGGCGCACTGCAATCCCAGACAGAGCCCCAAGAAGGGCAGACCGTTCTCTCGGGCATGGGTGATGGCGTTGACCTTGCCTTCGATCCCTCGGAGACCGAATCCGCCGGGAACGATTAGCGCGTCGACGTCGGCGAGTGCTTGTTCGGCGAGGAGACCTTCGGTGTTCTCCGACGAGATCCAGTCGATCTCAACCTCAGAGTCCAGCGCATACCCAGCGTGCCTCAAGGCCTCTGCAACCGACAGATAGGCGTCGGCGAGTTCCACGTACTTGCCGACCAGCCCAATCCGGACGGTCTGCTGGGCGGATTGGACCCGCTTAACCAGCGTCTTCCACTCAGAGATATCCGCGTGGGTCCCTTCGATCTTCAGCGCCTGGCAGACGTACTCGTCAAGACCTTCGTTGTGAAGCACGAGGGGAATCTCATAGATCGAATCTGCGTCTGGTGCCGCAACGATGCCCGCTTCCTCGACGTCGCACAGGCGCGAGATCTTTGCTTTGAGGTCTTCCCCGATCGCGCGGTCCGACCTGCACACCAGGACGTCTGGCTGGATACCGCGGCTGCGCAGCTCGGTCACCGAATGTTGGGTCGGTTTGGTCTTTTGCTCACCCGCTGGCCCGATGAAGGGAACAAGTGTCACGTGGACGTAGAACACGTTGTCGCGGCCTGCGTCTTTGCGGAACTGCCGGATCGCTTCCAGGAACGGCAAGATCTCAATGTCGCCGACCGTGCCGCCAATCTCGGTAATCACCACATCGACGTCATCGGTTGCCAGCCGCCGGATCCGCGATTTGATCTCGTCGGTGATGTGCGGGATGACCTGCACCGTGTCGCCTAGGTAGTCCCCTCGTCTCTCTTTGGCAAGGACGGACTGGTAGATCGATCCGGTGGTGGCGTTGGATTCGCGGCGTAGCGGCTCGTCGATGAACCGTTCGTAGTGCCCAAGGTCGAGGTCGGTTTCACCTCCGTCTTCGGTCACAAAGACCTCGCCGTGCTGAAACGGGTTCATCGTTCCGGGATCGACGTTGATGTAGGGGTCCAGCTTTTGCATCGTGACGCGAAGTCCACGACTTTTCAACAAGCGACCCAACGATGAGGCGGTGAGTCCCTTGCCGAGGCTCGATACGACCCCACCGGTTACAAAGATGTGTTTAGCCACCATGCCCTTCCTTGGTAGAACCTTGCCAGAGGGTACGTGATCCGCTTTTGGAACGCTGGGCGCAGCTCGATCCGTCGACTGGGGCAACAGAAGAACGCCTACCGTGGCACGATGGGAAGCCAGTTTGTCATTACCGGCGATATGTTCGTCAAACGGTGCCTCTGGGAAACCTTGACTATGCCGTGGTGTCGGTCAGCCCGAATTACATTTCTGTGACCAGGACCACGGGAAGAGGTGCGGCGTTGCCAACTAGAGCGGGAACCGGTCGACTAAACCGGGCGCGGGGAACAGCTCTCGTTTTGGGAATTGCGGCGGTAGCCGTCAGGCTTCCGGTATTTATCAATGATCGGCACCTGACCTTTGACGACGGTGTCTACGGTGCCTCGGCGATTGCGATGCGCCACGGTGGTGTCCCGTTCAAAGAGGTGTTCTCGAGCCAAGGACCGCTCCACCTTCCGCTGGTGTGGCTGGCCGATGTCGTCGGGTTTCGCCAGGCCAACAGCCCAAGACTTCTCGGTTTGGCAGCGGCGATAGCAATGATGGTCACCGTTTGGGGTGTCGTGCGAACGGCTCGAGGATCGCGTTCCTTGGCCCTGGTGGCGGCGCTGATCGTCGGCTTTACCGGATCGGTGTTGTGGGTAAGCGGCCCAGTCGCATCGGACGCTCCAGCACTTGCACTCGCCACCGGCTGCGTGTGGGCAGCCCTCGCCTACCGCCGTGCACCCAGCTCACGCCTCGCAATTGCGATGGGGCTACTCGCTGGTTTGGCGGCTTCCGAGAAGGCCATGGTGATCCCGTGCCTCGTGCCGTGTGCGTTCGTCATGCTCGAAGCGGTCTGGCAGGACCGTAGGAGGCTGGTCGATATCGCTGTTTCTGCTGTGGTCTGTCTCGCAGCGATCTTCTTCGTCGCCCTGCCTTGGGGCCTCTCCGACGTCTGGGATCAGTCCGTTGCGTACCACACCGAGGCTGCGGTCCAACGCACACCAGGCGCGAACATGTCAAAGGTCGTCTCGACTCTGTTCGATCGTGATCTTTGGCTTCTCGCGGCCGTGCTGGGCGCCGTCGTTAGTCTCGTGGTGGGCAAGCGATCAGCCTCTCCGAGCGCACTTCCGACCTCGGCCGGAGGCTCCGCCGCCAGCGGGGTGGCCGGCCTGGAGCGAACCACCCAGGGCGCTGACGCTTCAACCGGCTCAGCGACGCCTCGCGTCGGTTCTGAGCTCACGCCGTCGCCAACTGCGGGTTCCACCGGGGTTCCTAGCAAGGTCGGCATTGAGCCCGCGGTCCTTCCCGTAGCGTCCCCCAGCGATCTGTCATCTGCATCGTCGAGCACATCGGCATCGTTGAATTTTGGACGCGGGACGGACGGCCCGGCGAGCGCGGATGGCACAGCAACAGGCCGCCGCACCGACCTTTGGGGCCCCGACTGGGTGCCCGTCCTCGCTTGGCTTGTGTCCACGGTCGCCCTCCTAGCTTGGACCCACCCGTTGTGGAGGCCACACGTCGCCCACCTCGCCCCCGCGATCGCGATCCTGGTGGCCTTAGCTCGTCCCAAGGTGAGCTTTGTGCTGGCAGCGCTGGTGGCGATCGCACCGCTACACGTTTGGCGAATGGCCGATTTCCTCGACCCCGACCCGCGAACGGCTGCGGAGATCGAGGCAAGGTCGTATATGGACGCTCTACCCCGTGGTGCTTGGGTCATCGCCGATGAACCAGGAATTCCTTGGCGCGATGGCCGCCGCACGACCAACGACCTGGTGGACACCTCGATTCTGCGGATCGAAGCGCACCGCATCACTTCTGACTCTCTCGCGAAAGCGGCTCTTGAGCCTCAGGTGTGCGGGTTCCTCATCTGGCGTGGAACACACTTCGGATCATTCCCGGACCTCCCGGCGAAGCTGCAGGCTAACGGGTACAGCCTGGTCGCCGACATGGCACACGGGCGCAGCTTCTGGAGCCGCGACAACTGCTCCGTCACCGGCAGCTAGCTGGCGCCGCGGCAATCTCGATACTGCG
>CXWK01005744.1_pt1 | contig 10796 bp, 8 predicted proteins | sample 590851 | NCBI WGS metagenome assembly CXWK01 (sample SAMEA3498364, study PRJEB10139) | wastewater metagenome | biome: wastewater treatment plant; material: activated sludge | place: Denmark | collected 2014-08-01
GCCGGGCTGAAGGGCCCCCGCCGGTGTAGACACGCCGCTCTGATTCAAAGCTAATCAAGCTGGCCACGGCGCGAGGAACGGCGCGGAATCTAGAGAACAGCAGCGTCTTTGACACACCATTTGGGCCTGCGGCGTCCATCGCGCTCTTGAACGGTTCTCCTGATTCCCACCACTTCAGCGAGGCGGGGATCCATGGGAGTCCAAGAAGAGGACCGGACAGCGTGTCCAGCAACGCGCGCATCCGTGGATGCGGACTAACGACGCTCTTGTAGTGCCTTACCTGTTTTGCTCGGATCAACAATGCGGCCGAGATTGCCGCAGGTAGACGATGCGGCTGGGCGCGCCGCTGGAGTAGGTACCGCTGGTCCATCATCTGCAGCGGATACGGTATCGAACTCCAATAGGGTGTGACGGCACTCTTGTCCGTCTCGCTCGCGGACTCCCACAGATGCCGATAAGCACGAACATCATCGGCGCTGAGATCAACCTGTTGCCTGGTTGGAGCACTGCCGTGCTGGTCGAGGCCGAGCAAGCTGGCGCGTTCGGTGCGCGCGACTACTCGGCGCAGGCGCTGCTGGATATCGTCTCGATGTGCGAGAACCGCTTGGTTTCCTGGGCCCGCTTCGCGGAGCAACGTGCCAAAGGTCCGGAAGAGGGTGCGCAGGGGCGGTACTTCTGTTCTTGCCTGATCCCCGTACAGGAACTCCAGGAGCCGGAAGAACTGCTTGTAGTGCGCGATGCCTCCGCCGTCGATTGCACCTGCTGGCGGGCGATATGGAGTCGCGGAAAGGAGCAAAATCGCGGGCCCGGCGTCGGCGCCCTTCGAACCCAGGAGAAGCTGCAGCAGCCCCTCCGCATCTTTGTCCTTGTCTTCTTGAGGCTCGCTTGGTTCTACGCTGCTGGTCTTCGCGTCGGTCTTGTCAGCGAATGGCTCGAGTATCTCGAAAAATCTCTGGAACTCGTCAAGGATGACGACGTCAGGCCGAAGCGTCTCCAGCCCGAGCCTGGCCAGCCACTGCCGCAGGCGCCTTATCGCTGGTCCGGCGCCAGTGTCGAAGAGGCTTATGACCGCATCAGCTACCGCCCTGTCACTCACGTCGCCCAGCAGTAGACGCGAACGAACTTCCTTAACGAACGACACCGACAGCGCAGCCATTTGCGTTCCGATGTGTCCTTGCATTCGGCGGTTGACTTCGCCTTGCCACGTGCTCTCCTGCACGAGCTTGAGGCGTTCCTCCAAACGCGCCAGGGACGCTCCGGCCCCAGGTAATCCGTACCGAAGCAAGCACCAAATCGACGCGCGCTCGTCGACTCGACCGCGAGTCGAACTATTCATCGGAAGGGTGCCTGGAGTGAGCGTGAACAGGGTAAAAGCACTACGGTCTTGCGGCTCGGTCCACGGAAGAAGGGTTGGACGGTCGACACTGACAGTGGCGCCTGCCCGCTGTTCAGGCGGCAGCACCTCAAGGAGGTTGTCTCGGTTCTGATTCGCAATCGTCAAACTCGAGCACACGTAGAAGACGTTTAGGCGCTTCGGTCCCGTTGCCAGATACTGCAAGATGCCCTGCGCAACCAACGTCTTTCCAAGCCCCACCTCATCCGCGACAAGGAATCGCCTCGAACCGTCCAAGGCTTGCAGTCTTGAGACTGCATGCCGAACGGTTGCTTCCTGGAAGGGTTTTCGGCCCTTGACGTTCGGTGGCTGAGTCACTTGCGGAACGCCTCGGCGATGGCTCGCCACGCCAGCAGGAACCGGTCAAGCAATTCCTTGTCGTCGTCCGACTCATCGCCACCTTTGATCAGCTCACCATATCGGGAAACGGCTCGGTCCATTTCAGCGAACGCCTCTGGCTGCGTAACGATGCGTTGCAATAGTCCTTCAAGGTGAACATCGTCGAGGAAATATGCGATTGACGTCTTAGCATTCTGCTTCTGGCCATCGCTTTGGTCATCGCCCTCGGCCTGTCCAGGGAATGGTTCGTCGGACCCAAGGGACTGTAGATACGCAAGGAACTGCCGCAGCCCGAGCTGCTGAGCGACCAACTCACGGTCACGTCCGTCGTCGAGTGGGGGATGGAGGTCGGCTGCCACGATCCATGAGCATTCCTCCGTTTCATGCCGCAGTGAGCAGACCACGAAATGCGTTCGCATGGCGGTTGGGCATCCCTGAAGTTCGACGGCAGAAGAACCGGAGGGGAAAAGGACCGTCGGTGTGGGGGTGGTGTACCGAGCCACGTGGAGTTCGACTCCTGCGGGAAGTCTGAGGGAGGGTGGATGGATCAGTTCGAGACGGGAAGGTGACTCCGCTTTGTCAATAAACTGAAAGCGAACATCCTGTACGTCGTCTTTGGCTTGGTCGAGAACCGAGCGCGCTGGTGGCGAAGTCCCCAGAGTGGGGAACGGAAAGTCCTGTGCCTGGGCCGCCGACCACTGCCAGAGCGGTTCTGACAGAGTGGCATCACCGACGAGCTTAATGAAAGCTTCGGTACTGCGGCCACGCCACCCGGGGCTCGTGAGGTTGTGGCTGCCAATGATGATGGTCGACTCTCGTTCGCTGTCGATCGCGATCACCTTCGCATGAAGGCCCCGGGCATCTTCCACCTCATCGTCTGCATTCCCGTCGTCCTCAACCTCGGGCGGTTCCGGCATGTCCGAGGCGGGCGTCATCGCTTTGGGATTGAGCCTTTCCAATTCAGCACGCTTGGGGCCGAGCGCGACACGGGTGAGACCATCGGTCCCGGCCACAAGTTGGGTAGTTGGAGTGCTTCCCCAGCGTTTCGCCACTTCGTGAATCATCAGGTCATCGATAAACGGAGACAAGAGCAGCACCCGCGAGGGCGTCCGTGGCAAGACGTTCCAGACAGAATGAAGGGTGGAAGATTGATCTCCGGGTTGGTAACCAAATAGCAGGTCTTGGACTCCGGGTGGCCTGGACCATCGCACTTTGTCCAGGTTACCCAACGTATCAACTCGGTCAGCGTCCCCGGAAAGCCTCAACACATGCTGGGCGAAGGCTGACACTTGTGGCAGTACTACTCCCGGGCCGTCAGGTTCGCCAGTGATGACGATTCCGAGGTCCCAGTCAGTGGAACTTGTCATATTCCGGGAACTAACGACCAAGACAAACCGTTCCGTGCCATGTCGATCAACTTGTCGAACCAGCCATACCTTCGGGTGGAATGACCGGCCGTCGAGCATATTGACGGGAAGGAGAACCCGATCGAGCAGCGCCAAGGAAGGGTATTTCACCCCGTCCCTTCGGCTGATTCTGCAAGCGTGATAGCAGATGCGGACTCGCGCTCGGAGACGGTCAAGCGCGCGGAAGGCCTCGATCTTTCCATACTGAAGGGTTTCCCCGTCGGACCCGTCCATTGTCGTCAGAGCAGCCATGCAGGCGAGCAGGTCAACGGAGTAGGTGGTGCCGAGTGCGGCTTCGGTGCGGAATCCTGTCGGTGGACGAAGTTGGGCAAGAAGGCCGAGGGTGGGCTGGGTCATTCGCGCGCCAGTCCCCGATGTAGGTCTGAGAGTATCGTTCGAACATGATCCCAGCGATAGTCGAGGTCGTAGACATTGAGGGTCTTCTCGTCAAAGTGCGCCCGTCTTGCTGCACCTACTTCGGTGCGGGGAAGGCGTGCGCGCAGTCCCTTGCGACGTCGTTCCACCGCCTCGAACGTTCGATGAGTCACTTCAGTCATAAAGGTCTGTTCGATATCCTCACCGGCGTCCACCCGGCGGAGGCCGTCTTGGACATGTTCCAGACATCTCCGGAGCAGACCTGGGAGGCGCGGTGCGTCCATGGCGAGATCGGTCAGTCGGAATCGGATCGCTTCCGATCGCATGTCCGAGTTGCCAGCCAGGTCGCGCAAGGTGTCTCGATAGTGATGGAGTGGGACTGTTCGCTTGGGAGCGTCGGTTGTATTCACAACGTTCTCCACCAGCGCAGCATAGATCGCTCGGACGTAGTGAGCCAGAACCGACGCTTGCCTTGCCCGCTCGAGTCGATCGGTTTGGCCCGTTGCTTCAGCCGCCGACTTTATGAGCGGGTCGTCCCAGGGGCGAGGGCTGTCGGCCTTTGAGGCGGGTGGCAGATTGCCGCAGAGCTCTGCCGCTTTGGCTAGCAGACGCGGCCCCTCTGCGACATCGTCAAGAGTGAGTAACCTGTCCTGCAGCCATCGAGCCTCCTCGCTGGTGAGTTCGAAATCGAGATCCTCGGATTCCTCAGACTGCCAGTAGTCCGGTGGTGCCGGAACGTGGAGTTCCGCCAGCGGTTCTTGCCAGATCACATCGTCTCGGGATTCATCAGCGACCTCGGCGACACGCACCACGCCGCCAGCTCGCCAATGGTGAAACAGAGGCGAGCGGTTGGAAAGGCTGCGGCTCTTGTAGAAGTTCCACCTGCGAAGAGCAGTCCAGTATATGAAGTCCAGTCGCTGAGCGGGCGGGCGAGGAGGCTTCTCCTGAAAGACATCTACGCCGATAATGCCCTCCATCTCCCGGCCGGCAGTGCGAGTAGAGGCTAATCGTTCTTTTGACGACACAAGCCTGGCCGTCACCCACAGCTCTGCTTCGTCCTTGCGCCTTTGGATAGTCGCAGTGGTGCTTCGCTGACTCGCCAGCCACAGCAGGTTCCAGCAAAGAAAGAACAGGTAACGTGGCCGTGTCTGCAGCACAGAGGTCCCTGGGAAGAAATAGTCGGCGTACGCGGAGTGGATTGCGAGCACGCCCATCTCGTCAACAACTCCCTGTCCCTTCTGCTCAAGCTCGCGTCGAAGGCGCGTCAAGGCGGAGTCTGAGACCTCCACCCAGCCAAAAGGCGAACCGCTGACGGCACCGGTCTTCAAAGGGGGTTTTCCTTGGAGAAAAGGACGGGCCCGACTCGAGGAACCTGCGTGGTCAGCATGGGCTGACCATCAGATTCAGCGACGAGATCCGGCAGGTGCATCTTTGGGTCAGTCGGCTTCATCATTGCGAGTGAACAATAACAGCTTGGTGGTGACCCGCTTAAGGTGGCACCGACTCTTCGCCAGCTGAGATCTTGTTGGAGGGCCGATTCGGGAGCGGATGGCCACTTCTACGAAAGGCTCTACCGACCGTGGTCTACCTGTGTTTCTTGCGACGACCTACAAGGCTTCGGGCGCGCCTTGAACGCGAGGCGAGTGGTGCCGTCCATGGGTGTGTGCCGGAGTGCGTCGGCGAGTTCCTGGAGAACGTCGCAGCCTGGTCCGAACGGCCAGCGGTTGGGGGTGTACGTGACAGTTGACAAAGACAGTAGAACTGTCTAGTATCACTGTCGTGAAACACGTCAAGACCTTCACACTCGACGACATCGCCGCTCTTGCCGAGCTGCCCCGGCGGACGGTTCGCTACTACATCCAGTCAGGCTTGGTCGATCGCCCTGAGGGCATCGGCAAGGGAGCCTTCTATTCCGAGCGTCACGTGGAGCAGCTCCTGCTCGTGCGCAAGTGGCAGTTGGCCGGGCTGTCGCTGGAACGGATCGGCGAGGTCCTGAAGGAGCCGGCAAGCGGTTCACTGCCGCCTACGCCTCGGCGCGCGGGCACCGTCGAAGTCTGGAGCCACCTCGTGGTCGCAGACGGCGTCGAGGTGACGCTCGAACCCAGCCGAGCCGCGCTCACGCCCGAGCAGGTTCGGGCGTTCTTCCGCGGGGTGACCCGCGTCTACCAACAACTGCATGAGAGCGAGGAAAAGGAATGAGCCAGCAGGCATCTGTTCTTACCGGCGTCCGCGGCGAACGGGTCGCCCTGTGTGACGTTTCCGTGTCCGCGGTCCTGCGCGATCTGCTCTCGGAGGTGACCGTAAGCCAGGTCTACCGCAACGACGAAGACGTGAACATCGAGGCAGTCTACACGTTTCCTCTCCCCCTCGAGGCCGTGCTGCTCGAACTGTGCGTCGAAATCGGCGGCCGAGTCCTCAGCGGCGTCGTCGTCGAGAAGTCTTCGGCCGAGAGACAGTACGAGGATGCCATCGAGGCCGGCGATGCTGCCGTGATGCTCGAAGCGCTCGAGCCGGGGTTATACACGATGAACGTCGGGAACCTTTTGCCGAAGGAGACGGCGACGATCACGTTCAGTTACGCACTGGTCTACCGCTGGGTGGGTGACGGGTTGCGAGTGTTCCTGCCAACAACGATCGCGCCGCGATTCGGAGCGTCGCCCCATGAGCCGCACCAGGTTCCGGAGTCTTCGCTCATCGTGGAAAACCAGTTCTCGCTTCAGGTAGAGATCTTCGGGAGCTTGCGGGAAGCGCAGTTTGTCTGTCCCTCGCATGCCGTGACGCTGACGACATCGCCGGATAAGACAGTGATCACACTTAAGGAGCCGAAGGCCGCGATGGACCGCGACTTTGTGCTGAACGTCAAGGCTCCGCATGCGGCCCGCAGTTTCGCCCTCTGCGGTGCAGACGGAGAGGGGACGGCCGCGATTGCGAGCTTCCAGCCGGTGTTTCCAGGGTTGCGACAGCCGCGCGCACTTGATCTCGCCATCGTGATCGATTGCTCCGGTTCCATGCAGGGTGATTCCATCGAACAGGCCAGGCAGGCGTTGGAGGGCATTCTCAGCGCCTTGCAGCCTCGCGATCGCGTGACCATCGTCGCCTTCGGCAACACGACCAACGTCCTGTCGGATCAACTGCTTCCGTGCAACAAGATCAATCTCGCCGAAGCCGAGAAGTTCGCGGCCAACCTCAAGGCGGACATGGGCGGCACCGAGATTGGTCTGGCGATGAAGGCCGCTTATGCCGCGACGAGTGACTCAGATCACGCGGACCTGTTTGTCGTGACCGACGGGGAAGTCTCGGCCTGGGAAGAGGTGGTGAAGGAGGCCAAGAGCTCCGGACGTCGAGTGTTCACGGTCGGGGTCGGCAGCGCGGTTACTGAGGCGTTTGTTCGAGGACTTGCTTCGGCCACCGGCGGCGCTTGTGAACTGGTGTCGCCGCAGGAGGGAATGGCGGACCGCGTCATTCGGCACTTCGAGCGCATGCGGGCGCCCCGCGCGAAACGCGTTGCGATCCATTGGCCCGAGGGTGCACATGACCTGACGCCTTCGCAGTTCGGTGCGGTCTTTGAGGGAGACACGGTGACGGCCAGCGCCCGGCTTGGCCGACCGTTGACCACTGGACTCGTCGCCCTGGAGATCGAAACGGAAAGCGGCGAAGTCTTCCGTCAGGAAGTGGCAATGGCGCTGCCAGCTGAATCCGCTGAACCGGTGTCCACCGTGGCTCGGCTTGCAGCTTCGGCGCGGCTGAATGAGCTGGGGCGCGATGCCGGCATGAAGACAGCGCTCCGTTATCGCTTGGTGAGTCCCTGGACCAATTGGCTCGTCGTTGCGGAGCGGCCTGAAGGTGAGAAGGCACTGGATATCCCGGCGATTCGCAAGGTGTCCCAGACGATGGCGGCTGGGTGGGGCGGGATTGGGTCGGTTGTGTCGGCCTACATGCTGCACAACGTGGAGTTCTGCAGGCTCCGCGAGCCGGAGATGAGGGCCCCGCGCGACCGCCGGCCGAAGCCGTTCCGTACGCTCCTCGATTTAGTCGGTACGGACCCTTCCAGATTGGATCCGAACCGGGCGTTCGAGTTACTGAGTGAGGCAGGACTTTTGCCCGAGTTCGGTGGCCTGTTCGAGCGTGCCGCTGGGCTCGGCCTGAACGAGAACGCGATCGCCGCGATGATCCTGGCTGTGTTGCTTGACGGTTCATTGCGGGAGTTCCTGGCGCCGACCGAGTGGGGTGCCGTCGCGTCCCTCCAGGCATACGCCCACGAAGTGAGGGCGGTGCTTGATGAAGTCCGAGGTCGTGCGTATGAGCTTCTCCAAGTCACCGAACGGGCCGCCGAGCTTCAAATACTCAGTCCCAGGCTCGCCCACGACGCAAGGGAATGGGTCGTGCGCCTGACCGAAACGAGGGATCTCCTTGCCCGCATCGATGACGTTGCGCGGAGCTTGGCGGCAAGAGTGGCTGGCGATCGCAAGCAGTCCGGCAACCTGCGAAATAGGAGGAAGCGATGAGTACGGATGTTCTTCTCTGGCTGGTTCTCGTTGGTGTCGTTCTGACCACGGCTCTGGTAATCACGCTGCTGTTTCGTGTGTCCGGTGCCTCGCAGGGTGTCGCTGTCGAAATTCGTGAAGAGCTCAGAGCAGGCCGCGACGAGTCTCGGAGTTCAGCACGGGACCTTCGGGAAGAGGTGTCGGCCGGAATGAAGTCGGGCAACGACACAATTACGAGGACGCTCGATACGATGGGCAAGGCCCAGCAGACGCAGCTTGAGGGGATGACGAATCAACTGAAAGAGGTCACCGAGTCCAGCCGGCGTTCGTTGGATGACATCCGAACCACCATCGAATCCCGAATGAAGGCGCTTCAGGAGGGCAATGAAAAGAAGCTTGAGGAAATGCGCAAAACGGTGGACGAGAAGCTGCAGGACACGCTTGAAAAGCGGCTCGGCCTGGCGTTCAAACAGGTGAGCGAGCGACTGGAGGAAGTGCAGAAGGGCCTTGGGGAGATGAAGAGCCTTGCGACCGGCGTCGGGGACCTCAAGCGGGTGCTGACCAACGTCAAGGCGCGAGGGATCTGGGGTGAGGTTCAACTCGGAGCGATCCTGGAACAGATTCTCACGCCCGACCAGTATGGAAAGAACGTCCAAGTCAGAGCCGATTCACCAGTGCGAGTCGAGTATGCCGTTCGGCTTCCGGGTCCGAAGGACGATCCCAATGCTTGCCTCTGGTTGCCAATTGATTCGAAGTGTTCGCAAGAGGATTACCTTCGCCTTCAGGAGGCAGCCAACAAATCTGATCCTGATGGGGTTCAGGCTGCATCAGCCGACTTGGCGAAGACCATTCGGGCCGAGGCGAAGGACATCCATGATAAGTACGTGAGTCCACCGAGTACTACCGATTTTGGAATCATGTTCCTTCCGACAGAGGGATTGTACGCGGAGGTGCTCCGCCAACCGGGACTTGTCGAAGAGATACAGAACCGCTATCGGGTCGTCCTGGCAGGCCCAACCACGTTGGCGGCGATACTGAGCAGTCTTCGCATGGGGTTCCAGACGCTCGCCATTGAGCAGAGGACCGCCGAGGTATGGAAGGTCCTGGCGGCGGTCAAGACCCAGTTCGGGAAGTTTGCGGCTGTCCTCGACAAGGTGAAGCGCCAACTCAATACGGCCAGCGATACCATCGACGAGACCGGCAAGCGCAGCCGCGCCATGGAAAGGAAGCTTCGTTCGGTTGAACAATTGCCAGAGGCCGAGGCCTTGAAGATCCTTGCCTTGCCTGCAGCAGTGGCAGACGCGGAGACAGAAGAAGACTTGGAAGACGCGGTGATTGGCACCGACCTGGAGTAGGACGCGACGCACTCTGTCGCGTCGCCCCTGTAGTATTGGCGCAAAGGAGACGGTCATGAGACTTGAAGACATCGCGCCCGAGGGCAAGGTTGACGCGAAAGACGAGACGATGATCGACGGCTCGATCGATTGTCCGAAGTGCGGAGGTGTGTGGGTGCGTCTGGTTGAAGGCGGGGGAATCGAAGAAGAGACGACGTGCCGACATCTGCGGTTTGCGATTGAGCCGGGCGCGACGAGTCCGGAGGAAATCCACTACTTCAACGGGATGACCGCCGAGCGGTTGGTCGCGGCCGTGGCCAGGGCCTACCAACTGGCGAATCCTGCGGCGGCCGAGGATCTGAGCCCGGAAGAAGTGTTCGAGGAAGCCCTATTCGACGAGGACTTCTGGAAGGCAGCAACGATGGACGAGATCGACGCCCTGTTCGATCACACGGAGACCGGGATGGCGTGCGGCCCCGTGAGCCACACGTGCTTGTTCGGGGCCAAACTTGAGGGCTGAGCCAGAGCAGCGCGCTGCGCGTGTGTTCATCCTGGAAGACAGTTCCTACCGAATCGAGGGCTTCCGCCAGGCATTCGCCGGCGCACACGTGACCATCGCCTCGTCGTACGACGAGGCGGTCGCCGCGTTCAACCCCCCGTACGACCTCCTGTGCCTGGATCACGACCTCGGTGACCTGGAGACATCGAACCCCGACATCGAGAACACAGGCTACGACTTCGTATTGTGGCTGCCCCGGGTGTCCGCCGAGTTCGAGCCGAAGGTCGTCGTGCATTCGCACAGCAAGCTGGACGCAGCGGCAATGTCCCGTGAATTGATCGTGAAAGGATTCACGCCCAGCCTAATGCCCTTCGATGAGAAACTTCTTAAGAAACTCCGGTGGCTAGACGGAATCCAGCATGCGTCTNNTCTGCCACCGACCTGGCCAACTTCCTCAGCTGTCGCCACCGCACGGCACTCGAGATGGGCAACGCGCGCGGCAAGTTCAGCAAGCCGGCAGCCACGAACGCGAGGCTCAAGGCGTTGTTCAAGCGGGGGCTCGATCACGAAGACGCCTACGTGAAGGAACTCACAGCGACTCCAGGCACTGTGGTCGTCCAGATCAAAAGCGCAGATGCGAAGGAGCCTCGGGAGGAGGCAATCGCACGAACTATGGATGCGATGCGGAGTGGGGCAGACGTGATCGTGCAGGGCGCCCTCAGTCTGGTGAACGACGATCGGTGGTTCGGTTTTGCGGACGTACTGATCAAAGTGCAGGCGCCCGAAAGCTTCGGTCCGTGGTCCTACGAGGTCTTGGACACGAAGTTGTCGCGCGAAACGAAGGCCGGCACGGTACTGCAGCTGGCCCTCTACAGCATGCTGCTTGAAGACATGCAGGGCGTGCGACCGGAGCACTTCTACGTCGTAACCCCTGACGCGAAAGAGACCTACCGCGTTGATGACTAC
>CXWK01002250.1_pt4 | contig 10793 bp, 12 predicted proteins | sample 590851 | NCBI WGS metagenome assembly CXWK01 (sample SAMEA3498364, study PRJEB10139) | wastewater metagenome | biome: wastewater treatment plant; material: activated sludge | place: Denmark | collected 2014-08-01
CAAGTCCAGCTGTCGATTGGGCAGTCCATGATGCTTTGGTGACAGGGGCTGCCAGATCTGCCTGACGCAGTTCCTGGAAGGCACCGAGGCCAAGTTCAACAAGTGGAGCATGACCGGAAAGAAGCAGCACCGGACTGTCAGCGCTTTGCGCTGTGGTGAGTGCGGCGACCGCATTCGTATGGCCCTGGCCGCCAGTCACCAGAGCAACGCCGACTTCACCAGTCAGGCGTGCGTAGGCATCGGCCATATGCACAGCGGCGGCTTCGTGGCGCACGTGGATGATGCGGATCGGACTTCCAAGCAGCGCATCATAGATCGGCATGATGTGATTGCCAGAAAGCGAAAAGATATGTCGTACGCCGCCAGCAACGAGGGCATTGACGAGGGCTTCAGCGCCGCGTGATTTCTTGGTCACGTCATTCTCCGTGGAACGGCGGGAGATGGAAGGGGGGAACCAGTTTGCGAGCTCTTATATAAGACTAAAGCTGCGTGAGCTATCCTCTTCAAGCGTGCCCGCCCCGCGCTCGAAGTTTGTCTCAGGCCACTTCCCAGCGATTGCTGCAGCGATTATTAGTCGGCAATGAGTGAGCAATCCACTGACCTAAACACATCGCCAACCGCCAAGCGGATGCTGATTGTTGTCGCTGCGGCCCTGGTGGACCGTGAAAACCGCGTGCTGATCTCGCAGCGCCCCGAAGGCAAAAGCCTGGCGGGTTTGTGGGAGTTTCCGGGTGGCAAGGTGGAGCCGGGCGAGGCGCCTGAGCGGGCGTTGATCAGGGAGCTGGCGGAAGAGCTTTCAATTGATGTCTGCCCGACATGCATCTCGCCCCTGACCTTTGCGTCCCATAATTACGAGAGCTTCCACCTGCTGATGCCGCTCTATCTCTGCCGGAGTTGGGATGGCGTGATCTCACCGCGTGAGGGCCAGCAGGTGAAATGGGTGCGGGCCATGCGGTTGGCCGACTACCCGATGCCACCGGCAGATCTGCCGCTCGTGCCGGTGTTGCGAGATCTGCTCGGTTGAATCTGGTTAGGGGCAGAGAGGCCATTGCGGGCCTGATGCCACATTATCTCGTGCGGGACATGCATTTCGCGTGATCTTGGCGCCGTCATGCGGCATCATCTGTCAAGGACATCAAGCTAAGGAGTTGTGCATGGCCAAGGGGTATTGGGTTGCTCATGTCGACGTACATGATGCGCAGATGTTCGCGAAATATCGCGATGCGAATGCGGCGCCGATTGCAGAATTCGGTGGCCGCTTTCTGGTGCGCGGTGGGGCCTCGGAAGTGAAGGGCGGCAGTCTGAAAGCGCGAACAGTGGTTGTGGAATTTCCGAGTTATGCTGCCGCGAAGGCTTGTTATGACAGCCCTGGGTACCAGGCGGCGTGCAAACTCCGTGATGCGGCATCGCAGATCGATGTTCTGGTGATAGAAGGTTACGAGGGGTGATTGCCCCGCGTAACCTTGCGGCCGATGTCAGCCGGCTGCCGCGGTAAGTCCCGCCGTGATCTCAGCCGCTTCGAGCGTATTAGCCAGCAGACAGGCGATGGTCATCGGGCCAACGCCGCCCGGCACCGGCGTGATGGCGCCTGCCACTTCCGCAGCTTCAGCGTAGGCGACATCGCCGACAAGGCGTGCCTTCCCACCGGTGCCTGGAACGCGATTGATTCCGACGTCAATGACGATGGCACCGGGTTTGATCCAGTTTCCGCGCACCATCTCCGGACGGCCAACAGCGGCAATCACAATATCTGCCCGGCGAACGACGCCCGGCAGGTCGCGGGTGCGCGAGTGAGCAATCGTTACGGTGCAGTTCGCTTGTAACAGGAGCTGCGCAACCGGCTTGCCGACAATGTTTGAGCGGCCGATGACGACCGCTTCCGCGCCGGACAGATTAGGCTCGACTGTACGCACCAGCCGCATGGAGCCAGAGGGCGTGCACGGCACCAGCGCCCGCTTGCCGGCATTGAGACGGCCGACGTTGACGGGATGGAAGCCATCGACATCTTTATCAGGATCTATGGCTTCGATAACGCGACCAGCGTCAATGTGGTCGGGCAGCGGCAGCTGCACCAGAATTCCGTGCACACGATCGTCGCGATTGAGCGCGCCGATGAGTTCGAGCAATTCATTTTCGGGGGTTGAGGCTGGCAGCTTGTGCTCGAACGATGCCATGCCGGCAGCAACAGTCTGGCGAGCTTTGTTGCGCACATAGACCTGGCTTGCAGGATCTTCTCCGACCAGTACAACCGCGAGACCTGGCTGCAACGCGTGTTCGCGCTTCAACTTTGCAACGCCACGAGAAACCTCTTCCACCAGCGCTTCGGCAATTGCCTTGCCATCAATGATGCGGGCTTTGGACATTGCGATAATCTCCTTTAATCGAACTCTGCTCGCCGGCTCGCCAGCGTTGAAATGAGCTGTTTGCGGTCACCCGTGACAGCCAGAACCTTTACCCGTGATTTGGAGCCACTGATCAGCGCGACAGTGCTCGGGGGAACTCCGAGCCAGCGCGCAACGAGTGTTTCAGCCGCGGCATTTGCCTTGCCGTCTTCGGGCACCGCACGAACGCGAACCTTGAAGGCGGCTCCAGCAGAGGTGTCAGTCAACCCGTCGATGGCGTCCTTCGATGACTTCGGGGTCAGTCGCACGCGAACCTCGACGCCATTTTGTATCTCGCGCCAAGGTTCGCCCGTACTGCTCATCACACTGGACAGCCAAAACCACGCAGCAGATTGGGCTGGACGACCATAATTATGAATAGACGTACCAATACAACCAGGATGATCGCGGCAAATGGAGCGAGATCAACACCGCGAATGTTGGGCATGAGCCGGCGCAGCGCGCGATAAAGGGGCTCGGTCAGAGCGTGCAGGAAGCTGCGGATCGACTGCACAAATGGGTTGTAGGCATTGATGACGTTGAACTCTACCAGATAGTAGAGAACCACACCGATGACGATGATCCACCAGTAAAGGTCGACCATGAATACTGCGGCGACGATCAGGAAGCTAATGAGCTCGCACATGTCCGGTGTGTGTCCTCAAATCAGATCAGAATGCTGATCTGGATCATCTAACTGTTGGGCGCCAGTGCCGCAAGGATGGCGCGGAAATGGAGCGTGGCTGAGCCCGAGGGAGTTCGCCCGGAAGGGCTCAGCCTGTTGCAGTGGACGAGACGCTAGCGATCGCGACGCGCACCGAGAGTGCGCAGCCGCAGGGCGTTAAGCCGAATGAAGCCGGCGGCATCCTTCTGATCGTAAGCGCCGCGGTCGTCCTCGAACGTCACCAGCGTCGATGAATAGAGTGATTTCGGCGACGAACGGCCGACCACGATCACATTGCCTTTGTAGAGTTCGAGCGTTACCTCGCCTTCGACATGCTCCTGGCTCTTGTCGATCAGCGCCTGCAGCATCTCGCGCTCCGGCGCGAACCAGAAACCATTGTAAACCAACTCGGCATAACGCGGCATGATCTCATCCTTGAGGTGCGCCGCGCTACGGTCAAGAGTGATGCTTTCGATCGCGCGGTGTGCAGCGATCAGGATTGTGCCGCCAGGGGTCTCGTAGACGCCACGAGACTTCATGCCGACGAATCGATTCTCCACGAGATCGATGCGTCCGATGCCATTGTCGCGACCGAGATTGTTGAGTGATTTCAGAAGCGTTGCCGGGCTAACGGTCTTGCCGTTAAGCGAAACGGCATCACCATTCTTGAAACCGATTGTGATCGTCGTCACCTTATCCGGCGCCTCCATTGGCGAAATGGTGCGCTGATAGACGATCTCAGGTGCTTTCTTCGCGGGGTCCTCGAGCACTTTGCCTTCAGACGAAGAATGCAGAAGGTTGGCGTCGACGGAGAATGGTGCCTCACCTTCCTTGTCTTTGGCGATCGGTATCTGATGAGTGCGCGCGAACTCCAGGAGTTCCTCGCGGCCCTTCAATGCCCACTCGCGCCACGGTGCGATGATCTTGATTGATGGTTCAAGGGCGTAATAGCCAAGCTCGAAGCGCACCTGATCGTTGCCTTTGCCGGTGGCGCCATGGCAGACCGCATCTGCGCCGACTTTGCGGGCGATCTCGATCTGTTTGGCCGCGATCAACGGCCGGGCAATTGAGGTTCCGAGCAGATAGACGCCCTCATAGAGTGCGTTGGCGCGGAACATCGGAAACACGTAGTCGCGCGTGAACTCTTCGCGCAGATCCTCGATGAAGATGTTCTTGGGCTTGATGCCGAGCATCAACGCCTTTTCGCGGGCCGGGCCAAGTTCCTCGCCCTGGCCGAGATCGGCTGTGAAGGTTACGACTTCGCAGTTGTAGGTTTCCTGAAGCCATTTCAGAATGATCGACGTGTCGAGGCCGCCCGAATAGGCGAGCACGACCTTCTTGATGGAGCCAGATGGCTTGGCAGTGGTCATCGGTGCAGTTCCTAAATGTCTCGATAGCGAACGATTGTGAATGGCGTCCGGCCGGGCGCGAATGGAGCACAGGAGGACCGTTGAAGCGGTCCGCATATATGCCTCACAATGGCTGCGGCGGTCGGGCGGACTATAGGGATGGCACCGGCGTCGGCAAGTTGGTTGTGCGTTCGCAGTGAAAAGGAAAGGTGCGGCATGACATCCAAACAGCGTCCGGTTCTGGAATTCTGGTTCGAATTTGCATCAACCTATTCCTATCTTTCAGCAATGCGGATCGAGCAACTGGCGAAGTCAGCTGGTGTCGTTGTCTCGTGGCGACCGTTTCTGCTGGGGCCGATTTTCAAGGCGCAGGGGTGGACCACGTCGCCTTTCAATCTTTATCCGGCCAAGGGCCGTTATATGACGCGCGATATGGCGCGTATCGCCTCCGAGCGTGGCCTGCGGTTCCAACTTCCCACCCCGTTTCCGATGGTGAGCCTGCGCGCTTCCCGCCTGGCCGTGGCGCTGGATGGCATCTCGGAGCAGCCTGAATTCGTGCGAGCCGTTTATCTCGCCAGTTTCGCCGAAGGGCGAGACATCACCAAGACGGAAGAGTTGATCACTATTCTATCCAGCCTCGGACTCGATGCGCCCGCCTTGATGGCCAAGGCGGAGGACGCGTCCATTAAGGACAAGCTCCGGACGAACACTGAAGCGGCTATGGGGGCCGGCATCTTCGGCGCACCGTCCTTCGTGACACCTGATGGCGAGCTGTTCTGGGGCGACGATCGATTGGAGCAGGCAGTTGGATGGCTAAAGCACAAAATTTGAATAAGCGCGACAATTTGTCGTGAAGGGTCTTCACCGGCCTCGACTGTGCGTCGATCCGAAGTGCTGGCTGCCGCTTCGCCAAGAGATTTTCTGATTCGGTGGATTGGGGTCAAAAATTGGGTACTCTTCCAGTCAATAGTTCCAATTTATTTGATACCGACATAAAGTACTTCCGTGCCTCTTGCTGAGGATTATTTCTTTGAGAATACGAACGTAATCTGCGTAACATTTAATTTATAAGTATGAAATTTGATTTGTTAAGTATAAATACCTGTATACATAAATAATTATACTCGTATTTCAACTTCAATATTTATGATATTCAGTTCTAATATTAGTGCGATGGTGGAGGGCGATTAACAAGCGTTCAGCTCCGGTGCTTATCGCTGCCACGAATCATCTGATAATGAGCGCATATCGTGGTTCAACCCCTGGAGGGAACGTCGTGATGAAATCCGCTCTCAGTGTCGTTGCTGCCGCGTCGCTTGCGATCGGGTTCGCCGCTTCCACGGCGTTCGCGCAAGGGACCGCACCAGCTACGTCCAATCCACCGGCCGCTGCCAAGGCACCCGCTGCAGCAAAGGCCCCGGCGAAGGCTGCTGTGCCAAAAAAGGCAGCGTCAGCTTGCAAGGGTCTGACTGAGGATACCTGCAAAGGTAACTCGACATGTGCCTGGATTGTGCCCAGCAAGGCTAACGCCAAGACGGGCAAAGTCGGCACGCCGTATTGCCGCGTCGTAGCAGGAGTGGCCAAGAATGCCGCTGTGAAGAAGGCAGCGGCACCAGCTGCCACCACAGAAGCTGCGGCTCCGGCCAAGAAGGTCGTGAAGCCGAAGGCCAAAGCTCAGCCGCCGGCCGCTGCTGCTGGCGCTCCGAAGACACAGTAATTTATCGAGCCCCCAATTGCTCGGTGTAAGAAACGGCTGCAGTGGATCTTCCACTGCAGCCGTTTTGTTTATTGGATGTGGCAAGTCTTTGATCAGAAATTACTTGCCGCTTTTCCCCTCATCCGAGTGTCGTGCTCACGAGCGGCGAGTGGCGCCACCGGCAAAGTTCGTAAACATCATAAGACTGGACAAGCCGAGTTCCATGGGAAGCGTTGCCATTCGCATGACGTCGGTTTGAGGAGCGTTATGCTCAGCGATGGTCGAAGTCGCATGGCCGCCCGCGCTGCGATAGCTGGCGGCGACCGCGCGAGGAGAAGCAGGAGTCGTCTCGGGAGGCTTCCGGGACTCTGGTTGCGTCTGTGCCGGAGTGGCGGTGGCCAGCATCGTTCCAAGCAAATTTGAGTATGTCTCAAGCATCGAAGACGTCATAGCCGGAGCCATGTTGATCGCTGCCGACCAGAACTCAGTTATTGCCCGCCCGAGTTCGTTCGGGAAGAACGACGAACCGGGCGAGGCGCTGCCCCAAGGGGCAAGCCCATGCAAACCGGGTATCGACGAGGCGGATGGCATGCCCCACATTTGCATGGGCCATACAGGCGTCGGCAGGCCGGGGATACCGGTCATGCCTGCTGCGATACCGGGAAAACCCGGCATAGTCTGCGACATGGGCATGCCGTTCATGGGCATATTATACATGGGCAGACCGGTCCAAGCCTGATTGTTCCAGGCCGGTCCAGACGCCATTGACGGAGTGTACGCCATCATTTGCATGGCCAAGTCCGTCTGAGTTTTTGCGGCCGTCTCGATGAAACCCGCAAACACGCCACCCGGCAGAAACATGCCGCTGCCGTGCATGTAGTCTCCCACCGGTGTCTCGAGCGGCCGGCGATACCAGGATTGCTCATCAGAGGACGGGGTGGCGGCGTACTGGTGCGATGATGGTGTTGTCTTCGTGGCCACTTCCGAGGCGATTGGCAGGCACGACAGCATCGCCGACTGCATGGCGACGAAGGTATCAAGATAGGCAGAAAAAATATCAGTGCTCGGTGTTGTTTGTGACGCCTGACCGACGTCGGACGACGACTGACCGTTATATGTTTGCTGCATGATGGGTAATCTCCCTTGCCTTCGATCAATTTCGAGGCTTGGCGCGTGCAAGCTGCCGCGCCATTGCTGCGGTGCAATAATAAACTGATATTATGCTGCGACGCAAAAAAGCTCAATCATTATCTGCGCATCACGGATTCATGTAACCATTGCCATCGAGCAGCGCTGGCAGGATTGGACAACTCAGGCGGTGGACGTCTTGATCGTGACAAACCGAATTTCGGGGTGGCGATCCATGGCCCAGCGAAGGTCAAATTCTGATCTCGAGAGCAGCACATGATCGCCATCTGTGTCCACCGCGATCGATGACCGGTTGCGCTCTATGAATTTGTTTAATGCGGTCTTGTCATCCGACGAGATCCACCGAACAGCCACGCACGGGGCCGGCTCGAAATCAATCGGCAGGCTGTACTCGTTCTTCAACCGATCGCCGAGCACGTCGAGTTGCAAGGCACCGATCACACCAACGACCTGTTGTGAGCCGTCAATGGGTGAGAAAAGTTGCACCGCACCTTCTTCCGACATCTCAGTGAGAGCTTCACGTAGCTTCTTGGCACGTATCGCATCCTCAAGACGGACCCGTCTGAGAATTTCAGGCGCGAAGCTGGGAATGCCCACGAACGTGAGGTTTTCGCCTTCGGACACCGTATCGCCAATGCGAAACACGCCCTTGTTCGGCAGACCGACGACATCGCCAGCATAGGCAACTTCAGCGAGTGAGCGATCTTGAGCAAAGAAGAATTGCGGCGCCTGCAACACGACCGTCTTGCCGGACCGCACCACTTTCACCTTCATGCCGCGGGTCAGTTTTCCTGAGCAGACCCGCATGAACGCGATGCGATCGCGGTGATTGGGGTCCATGTTCGCCTGGATCTTGAATACGAGGCCAGTCATGGCCGGCTCGGCGGCCTCGATAAGGCGCGTGGCCGCTTTCTGGCTGCGTGGGGGAGGAGCGTGTTCAATCAGGGCATCGAGGAGGTCGCGCACGCCGAAATTGCGCAGGGCACTGCCGAAATATACCGGTGTTAATGTTCCCTGCCGGAACGCCTCGAAGTCGAACGGGTTGCAGGCGGATTGAACGAGTTCCATCTCGTCGCGCCAGTGCTGTGCATTGTCCTCGTCGTTGATGAGGTGTGCGATGGCAGGGTCAGAGGGGCCCGAAACCGGGGTGCCCTCATCGTCTTTATCGATTTGGCGGATGCGCGGCTGGTTGAGATCGTAGGTGCCGCGGAAATTGCGGCCCATGCCGATCGGCCAGACCATCGGCGCAGTGTCGAGCGCGAGCGTCTTTTCGATCTCGTCGAGCAGGTCCAGCGGCTCTCGTGCCTCGCGGTCCAGCTTGTTGATAAAGGTGATCGTCGGAATGTCGCGCAGGCGGCAGATTTCAAACAGTTTCAGCGTTCTGGCTTCGATGCCACGCGCCGCGTCAATCACCATGATGGCCGCATCGACGGCGGTTAGGGTTCGGTATGTGTGATCGGAAAAGTCCTCGTGGCCCGGCGTGTCGAGCAGATTGAATACAGCGCCGCCGTACTCGAATGTCATGACCGATGTCGCGACCGAGATGCCACGTGCCTTCTCGATCGCCATCCAGTCGGAACGCGTGGAAATCTTGTCGCGCTTGGCTTTGACGTGCCCGGCGAGCTGGATCGCACCACCGAACAAGAGAAGCTTTTCAGTTAACGTCGNNCAAAGGTCCGCCGGCGTGCGATTTCTGCCGGCAGCCCCGAGGATCGCTCGGCCGTTGCGGCTGTGCCCTCGGGGCTGGTGTCGCTCAAGTCTCAATCTCCCGTTGGTGAGGCGCGGCCGTGGGGCGGCGGTTGCCGGCCCCTCCACAGCGCTTTCTCGCCGAGATAGGCTGAGCCGCGTCGATGTGCAACACCGTGTTAATTAGTTCCGCTTGGCCCTGCATGTTTCACGAGCCTGACGGCCGCCCTTGCGCTTGCAGCAAGGTTCGCGTATTGAGGCGCCACTGGTGCTGTACAATGGCGCCAATCCCAATCGCTTCAGTTTCGTCGTCCGTGCGCTTTGAAGTGCGCGCTCGGCGGCTGACTTGCCAGAGGTTTGCTATGCCTGGTTCCAAAGGCTACCGTTCGCCGCGCAACGTTGAGACGCGTAAAAAGAAGGCGCGCCGGAAGATTCCTCGCGCTGCTGTGTCGCGCCCGCAGGGTAACACGCCCGCCGTTCGTAAGCGTCTGAAGAAGATGGCTGGTAAGGCGCGCGCGACTGCCGCCATGATTAAAGAGACCATTGCGGACGCCGCGAAGGTCTAAACTGGCGGACCGCGCAGGGCAGGGATGATTTATCCCGCCCCGGTGAGTATCGGCTAGATGATCGTCAGCTGGCTGTTGTCGCTGTGGCTCAGCGCTGAATATTAAGTGATACTGCACGGCATGCACGGGGCGGGGGCGTATGTCCTGCGCCCTATAAGTGTTTGACGGAGGCAGCTTATGGGTAAGTCCTCGCCTGCGGAGGGAGCTCCCGCACTCTATCCGCCTACTTTCGCCGCGCCCGCCCAACCGCTGCCGCTGCATCGGTTTCTGTTCGCGTTCGTTGCAAATCCCCTCGCGACCATTCCGGATACGGTTTACGACCGCGACTTTGTCTGTCACGCGCCGACACATTATTCGAGCGTCGCCTGGGTCACCGCGCCTCGCCTCGTCGAGCAAATTCTGGTTTCCAGAGCTGACTGTTTCGTCAAAACCGACATCGAGAAGCGAACCTTCGAAGGAAGCGTTGGGCCGAGCGTGTTGACCTCTGATGGGGCAGCATGGCGCTGGCAACGGCGTGAGCTTGCTCCGTTGTTCCGTCCTGCGGTGATCGCAAATTACGTTCCGGCGATGGCAGAGGCGGCTGAGGCCCTGATTAAACGTTGGCGTGCCGAGCGACCGCTCGATAGTGATCAAAACGTGCGCGCCATTGAAGAAGACATGATGGATGCGACGTTTGATGTCATCACGCGCACAATGCTCGACGGCGCGGTGCTAGAGGAAGCGCATGACGTAAAAACGGGCGGTGCGGCGTATCTGGAGCACATCAGCTGGGAAGTCGTGTTTGCTTTGTTGCGCATCCCGCGCTGGGTGCCGCATCCGGCAAAGTGGCAGATGGCGCGTGCCGCACGTCGGATGCACACGGCTCTCGATGCGATCGTTGCGCGTCGTCGTGCGACACCGGGCGCCGATCAGGATCTGCTCTCCCGGCTTATCGCAGCACGAGACCCCGAAAGCGGGAGAACGATGTCGGCCCGACAGGTTGCCGACAACCTCTCGACGTTACTTGGCGCCGGGCATGAGACCACGGCTAAGGCGCTCACTTGGGGGCTCTATCTGCTGGCGTGTTCGCCGGAGTGGCAACAGCGTGTGCGTGACGAGGTGGCGGAAGTCATCGGTGATGAACCGATCGAATGGCACCACCTGGAGCAGCTTGTTGTAACCCAGCGTGTGATCAAGGAGACGTTGCGGCTTTATCCGTCTGCACCGGCCATTCTGCGGCGCCCTACCGAAGCCATCATGCTGGATGATCTGGCGCTGAAGCCGCAAACCAATGTCGTCATTCCCATCTACATCATTCACCGG
>CXWK01028760.1_pt1 | contig 10792 bp, 8 predicted proteins | sample 590851 | NCBI WGS metagenome assembly CXWK01 (sample SAMEA3498364, study PRJEB10139) | wastewater metagenome | biome: wastewater treatment plant; material: activated sludge | place: Denmark | collected 2014-08-01
CATCGCGCGCAAGCTGGCGGCGCTGGAACATGACTTCGCCGCTGTGCCCGCCTGATCCTCTTCACATGGACGACAGGACCTGCGCCGACTCACTGGCCCAGCCGGACATCAGTCCGCTGCCCCACCCAGCCCCGACCGACGGCTGCCGCCGGATCGTCGTCGCCATGAGCGGCGGCGTCGACAGCTCGGTCGCCGCAGCCCTGCTGGTCGAGCAGGGGCACGAGGTCATCGGCGTCATGATGCGCCTGTGGAGCGAGGCCGCCGGGGCGACGGTCGCGCCGGCCAATCGCTGCTGCACGCCCGACCAGATGGCCGACGCCCGCCGCGTCGCCCAACGGCTGGGCATCCCGTTCTACGTCCTGGACGTGCGCGACCACTTCCGACAGACCATCGTGCAGTTCTTTCTGGACGAGCACGCCGCCGGGCGCACACCCAACCCGTGCGTCGAATGTAACCGGCAGATTCGCTTCACCTACCTGCTGGAACGCGCCCTGGCGATGGACGCCGACTATCTGGCGACCGGCCACTACGCCCGCGTGCGCGCCACGGATGACGGCTATCAACTGCTGCAAGGGCTGGACAGCCACAAAGATCAGTCCTACGTCCTGCACATGCTGCGCCAGGAGCATCTGGCGCGCGTGCTCTTTCCCATCGGCGATTACACCAAGTCGCAGGTGCGAGAATTAGCCCGCGACTTCGGCCTGCCGGTGGCGGCCAAGGCGGAGAGCCAGGATTTGTGCTTCCTGGCCGACGGCGACTACCGGCGCTTCCTGCGCGATCACAGCCCCCAGAACGAGCAACCGGGGGTCATCGTCGACGCCAACGGCCGCGCCCTGGGCCGCCACGACGGTCTGGCCCATTACACCATCGGCCAGCGCAAAGGGTTGGGCATCGCCGCCGCCGGGCCGCTCTTCGTTCTGGGCAAGGACGCGGCGCAGAACGCGCTCGTCGTCGGGCCGCGTGAGGCGCTGGACCGGCGCGAACTGACCGCGCGGGGCGTTAACTGGATCAATGGCCGCCCGGCCGGGCCGATAATGGCCTCAGTGAAGATCCGCTACAAGGCCGCGCCCCTGCCGGCCACGCTCTGCCCGGAGACTGACGGCGATGTGATCGTTCGCCTGAGCGAGGCGGCCATCGGCGTAACGCCAGGCCAGGCAGCCGTCTTCTATGATGGCGAGGTCTGCCTGGGCGGCGGGCTGATCGCTGATGACGACCCGCCGGCAATGTTCGCGCAGGCGCCGGCCGTCCGGGGGACCTCGCGATGATCGGCATACCCGGTTCGGCGTCGGGGCTGGTGCTGGGCTTCCTGCTGGCCAGCGCCTATGCCGCCATCTTTCATCTCATCTTCGGCGGCTCGCTCCGCCGGCTGCTGGTCTATCTGGCCGCCGCCTGGCTGGGATTCGTCATCGGCCAGTTCGCGGGCGACTTTCTGAATTTTGAACTGCTGAAGCTGGGCAAAATCCACCTGGTCAGCGCCAGCATTGGGGCGTGGCTGTTGTTGCTGGCCGCCCGCTGGCTGACAGAACAAGAGCCGGCGCATTGAGACATGGCCGTTTCGTGCTATACTAGAGAGTTGGGATCCATACGATGACTAATCTGCAACCGCCGGCAGTGCCGGTTACAGTCGAACCGATCAAGCGCGAACCGATCATACCCATTGGCTACGTGATCGCCGGCGTGGTGGTCACGCTGATATTTTCTACGCTCTTCGTCGTCTTGCTGGTCTATCTGGCGAATAACTACGCCGATACGATTCTGGTCGTCCGCGACATCTTCATCATCGCCCTGGGCTTGATGTCCTGTCTGTCGGGAATTGTGCTCATCCTGCTGCTCATCGCTCTGATCCGGCTAATCAATATGCTGGAGTTCGAGTTGAAGCCCATTCTGCTGAAGACGAACGAGACGCTGAGCACCATCCGCGGCACCACGACCTTTGTCAGCCAGAACGTCGTGCGGCCCATGACCACGGCCACTAGCTACATCGCCGGCGTTCGGCGCGGGGTGGCGACGCTTTTCGGCAATCCACGGCGGCAGCGATAGAGTAAGACTGAGGAGTTACAGCATGAACGAAAAAGAGAGTGATCTGGGCGCATTTCTGGCCGGTTTTGTGATCGGCGCGCTGGTTGGCGCGGCGACGGCGCTCATCCTTGCGCCTCAGTCGGGCCGGGCTACACGCGAACAGCTGACCCACTTTGGCACGGATCTGCGCCATGCCGGCGAAGAGCAGCTCGACCGCGTGCGTCATTCGGCCGACAGTTACGGCCGCGAATATCGCGATATGGCCAGTTCCATTCTGGCCGACACGCGCAATCGCGCCCAAACCCTGGCCGACCAGGCCCAGGGTCATTCGCGCATCGTCCTGGATGCGGGTAAGGATCAGGTCCCAACCAACGGCGCCGGCGATGCCGGCCCGGCCTGAACCCCTTCGTTCGCGGCTTTTGCACTGTGCCCTCCGACGAGCCTGGCTCGTTCGACGGGCCTGGCCAACGCCCAAGCGGCGGCGGCCCGCTAACAGGTTGCCTTTCGTGCCGCCCGGCGCACCCCCAGAAATAGCTGCGCCGGCGTGGCCCATGCCGACATGGCCCACAGCGACCCATGACACACTTTTTGGAAGAAGAGTTGGGCGAGTTGCTGAAGGGCGCGCCCGAAGCAACGACGGCCGCCGACCGTGAGCGGCTCGCCGCGGCGCTGGCATTTGCCGCCGAAGCCCACGGCGAAAAACGTCGGCCGTCTGGCGAGACCTACATCGACCACGCACGCCACGTCGCCGCCGCGCTCTACGACCTGGGTGTCGATGACAGCGACACTATCATGGCCGCCTTGCTTCACGACACGCTGCTGCCGCACACCACCCTGAATGAGACCGCCCTCTCGCGCCGCTTTGGGCCGATCGTGGCCGGCCTTGTCCGCAGCGTCAAGACCCTCAACGATTACGCCGAACGCGCCAGTCGCGATCAGAAGCCGGCCGATTTGGGGCTTGAGGTGCATCAAAATCGCCGGACCCTGGAGGCCATCCGCCGCGCCCTGCTATCGATCATCGAAGGCGATATTCGCATCATCCTCATTCGCATGGTCGACTGCCTGCAAGACCTGGAGCGCGCCAGCAATATGAGCCGCGAGATGCAGCGCCGCATCGCCTGGGAGGCCATGCACATCTACGCCCCCCTCGCCAACCGGCTGGGCATCTGGCATCTGAAGTGGCAACTGGAGGACGTCTCCTTCCGTTATCTGGAGCCGGAGCGCTATCGCGAGATCGCCCGGCGGCTCGACGAGAAGCGCGAACTGCGCGCCCTCAAGATCGAACGGGCGGCCAACAAGCTGCGGCGACGCCTGATCGACCTGGGGCTAAAGGCGACGGTGACCGGGCGGCCGAAGCACATCTACTCCATCTATCGCAAGATGATGCACAAGGCGCTAGACTTCGAGCAGATCTACGACATACAGGCCTTGCGCGTCATCATGGAGCCGCCCGAATTCGTGCCCGCCGGCACCGTAGGCCACCAGCCGAAGAAAGAGCGCGCCAGGCCCACCGCCAGCGCCAACGGCGTGGGCAAAGTTCGGGCGGGCGCACAGAAGACAACCCCACCGGCCACACAGGTGGCCGTTGCGTCTGCTGCCACGCCGGAGCAGGCTATGGCGGCCAGCGAACTACCGATTCCTTATGTTGAATTGAACGCCAAGGCCAAAGACGACTACGACCGCGCCCTCTGCTATCAAGTGCTGGGCGCCGTACACAGCCTGTGGCAACCGGTGCGGGGCGAGTTCGACGATTACATCGGCTCGCCCAAGGCCAACGGCTATAAATCGATCCATACCGCGGTCATCGACGCCGAGACCGGCCAGAAGTTGGAAGTGCAGATCCGCAGCCAGCGAATGCACGACGAGGCCGAGCGAGGTATTGCCGCCCACTGGGCCTATAAAGAGCAGGACGCCAAACTCAGCACCACGGCTCAGAAGCGCATCCAGAACCTGCGCGAACTGCTGGCCACGCTGCAAGAAGCCGAAGACGACCCTGACGGTACGCCGCCCATCGACATAGGCAAGCTGGAAGAGCGCATCCACGTCTTCACGCCGCTTGATGACGTGATCGACCTGCCCATCGGCTCGACACCGGTGGACTTCGCCTACCTGGTCCACACCGAGGTCGGGCATCGCTGCCGGGGCGCGCGCGTCAACGGCAAGCTGGTTAGCCTCGACTACCACCTGAAATCGGGCGACAAAGTGGAGATCATTACCGCTAAGCGCGGCGGCCCCAGCCGTGACTGGATGAACCCCAGCCTCGGCTACACCGCCAGCGCCCGCACCCGCAGCAAGATCCGCCACTGGTTCCGCCAACAGGAGCGCGAGCAGAACATCCTGCAAGGCCGTGAGGTCATCGAGCGCGAGCTAAAGCGGCTCAACCTGCTGGAGACGTTCAGCATCGACGACATCGCCGACGCGCTGAAGCTCAGCGACATCGACGATTTTCTGTGCAAAGTGGGCTTCGGCGACATTCAGACGACCCAGATCCTGGGAGCTATCGCCGTTCTGCAACAGGAGTTGCGGGCTAACGACGAGGAGCTACTGCCCCTGCTGCGCGCCCCCACCCGCAAGCAGTCGGGGCTGCTCGTGAGCGGCGTTGGTGGCCTGCATACGCGCATCGCCCAGTGTTGCAATCCCATCGCCCCCGAACCGATCATCGGCTACATCACCCGCGGTCAGGGCGTCACGATTCATCGTGTGGACTGCAAACAGGTGCACGGCATCCGCGACCGCGAACGGCTGATCGAGGTTGGCTGGGGCGTGGCCTCGGCCGACACCCACCCGGTGCCCATCGTCGTCACGGCTTTCCGGCGCGGCGGCCTGATCGAGGACATCGTCAACATCCTGCGCGGCCAACGCATCGACGTCTCGAAGACCAAGACGATGGTGAAAGACGGCGTCATGACGATCAGCCTGATCGTCGAAGTGAGCCATCTGGAGCAGTTGACCGACCTGCTGCGGAAGCTGGAGACCCTGCCTAACGTGGTGTCGGCCAAGCGTCAGAACTGGACGTAGGCGGCTCGCCGTCGCCCTCGTCCAAGACAACGCCTAATTCATCGAGCCGGAGCCAGGTAGCATCGTCGCCCTCACCCACTTGCAACGTCCAGGTCTCCAAGTCGAAGCGAAACGTCTGGGCCGTCTCGTTCCCGTCTTCTTTAGCCACAAACTCGCCCCAGACGGCGCGCCCATCCCGGCCGTGCAAGCGCAGCCTGACCCCCCGCCAGCGGCAGTAGTAGACCAGCGGCCCCATCGCCTACGTCTCCAGCGACTCGTACTGCTCGAAGATGCGACGATAAGCGGGTGACGACGCCATGAGTGTGGCATGGTCGCCGGCCGCTTCTAATCGTCCTTTGCGCAGGACGAGCACTAGATCGGCCCAGCGAATCTGTGACAGGCGATGGGTGATCAGGAAGGTGGTGCGGTTCGCGGCGGCGTAGCCAATGGCGCGCTGAATCTGGTCCTCGGTGGCGCTGTCCACGGCGCTGGTGGAGTCGTCGAGAATCAGGATGCGCGGCTCAGTCAGGAAGGCGCGGGCCAAGGCGATGCGTTGCCGTTGGCCGCCAGAGAGCGTCACGCCGCGGCTGCCAACGATGGTATCATAGCCGTCCTTGAAGCCGACGATAAACTCATGGGCCTGGGCAGCGCGAGCCACGGCCTCGATCGCCTCGCGCGGCGTGTCCGGCGCGCTGAAGGCGATGTTATCGGCGATAGAACGGGAGAAGAGAAAGATGTCCTGCTCGATGATCGAAATCTGGCGGCGCAGGGCGGCCAGACTCCAGTCACGCACGTCCACGCCGTCGATGAGCACCCGGCCCTCGCGCGCGTCATAGGTTCGGTTCAGCAGCTTGGTCAGGCTGCTCTTGCCAGCGCCGGTCTGGCCGACGATGGCCACCGTCTGCCCGGCGCGCACGCTGAAGGAGATGTCACGTAGCACGTCAACGTCGGGCACGTAGCCGAAGGAGACGCCGTCGAAGCGCACGTCGCCGCCGATGACCCCGGTGTAGCCCTCCGGGTTTTCGTCCAGCAGGGTTTCGCTGTTGATCGACTCCAGCACCCGCTTCGCTCCGGCGATGCCCAGTGACACGCGTGAATAGGCCATCAGCGAAATGAACGTCGGAAAGCCGAACAACCCCAGCAGGCCCATGTAGGCTACCACGTCGCCCACCTGAATTTGTCCGGCACGCAGGAGCAACAGCGCGTGGGTAAAACCCAGCCCCTCGGTAATACCCAGCAGCAGCAACGGCAGGAACTTGGCCTCCTCGCGCCCCTGGGCCACGGTAGCGTCGCGGTAGGCGCGGGCGTTGACCTGGAAGCGGCCGATCTCGGCCTTCTCCTGGGCGCTGCCCTTCACCATCTCGACGCCGTCCAGCGCTTCGGCCAGGCGGGCGTTCAGCGTTCCGAAAGAGAGCCGCACCCGGTCGGCGATGCGCGTCAGCACATTCATGTAGTGCGCCAATGCCACCACGTAGGTTAAGATGAAGAATAACGGCGCGGCCACCAGTTGCACGTCGTAGCGCGGGGCCAGCAGCAGGGGCATGATCATGAAGTTGGCCGAGCCGACGACCAGATTGACGCCGGGGTTCATCATCAGATTGACCTCGCGCACGTCGTTGGTGGCACGGGCCATCGTGTCGCCAACCGGCTGCAGGTCGTGGAAGGTCATGCTCTTGCCAAGCAAGCTGAGGTAAAGCTCCCGGCGCGTGTCGCGCTCCAGTCGCTCGCCGATGACCGAGCTGGCGAAATTGCGGCCGAGTTGCAGCACGGAGCGCACGACCTGGCTGACGAGCACCCCGACGGCCGCCAGCCCGATGCGTTCCAGGTCGGGCGGCGTGGCCAGCGCGGCGTTGAAGGCGATACCGATGAAAACGGGCATGGCCGCGGCCAGCGCGGCGTTACCGAACGCGCCGATGAACAGAACGACGAACAGCCAGCCGTGCCGGCCCATATGCGACACGATCCATCGCCCGGCCGAACGGCGGTCCGGTTCCTTGTGGCTGTCGATGACGAATTCGCCCATATGCCAATATGCCCTTGTGCCCCTGGTGCGGCATAGTCGGCGGATTATCGCACACTCTTAAGCGCGCTCACAACGCCGGGTGCAAGTTGCCCGTCAGCAGACTCTGGGCTAGACTGTGCTGCCTGCCTGAATGCGCCCTCCCGGCGCGAACCTGTTGCGGAAGTTGTAGAACCTCATGAAAACCACGAACCAGCGTCCCTCGTTTCCTGCCCGGCTGTGCCAACTGATCCTTAGCCTCAGACAGCTTGTGGGCGACAGCGCCACGTGGCGCGGCGCACTCCTGCTCCTGACCGTTACCCTCGTTGCCTTGCCGGCTTATGCCGGACCGGAAGGCGAGGCAGCGGTCACGACGCTTGACCTCGGCAGCCTCAACGGTCCCAACGGCTACCGCATCGACGGCCGCAACCCCGGCGACCGGGCCGGCCGCGCGCTCAGCAACGCCGGCGACGTCAACGGCGATGGTCTGGATGATTTCATCGTGGGCGCGGCGACGGCCGACCCCGACGGCAAACAGGGTGCGGGCGAAGCCTACGTCGTCTTCGGCGCGACCACCAACCCGCCATCGCTGTCGGTCGCGGCGCTCAACGGCGCGAACGGCTTCCGCGTCGTTGGCGTGACATTCAACGACGCCGCGGGCGAATCAGTCGGCGGTGGCGGTGACGTGAACGGCGACGGCTACGACGACGTGATCGTCGGCGCGCCGGGCGCGGATCCGGGTGAAGTCTCCGAGGCGGGATCGGCCTACGTAGTCTTCGGCGCGCCCACCTTCCCGGCGCGCCTCAACCTGGCCGACCTGAACGGCCAGCGCGGCTTCCGGCTCGACGGCGCGGCCGATGAGGATGGCGCCGGGGCGGCCGTCGGCCTGGCCGGCGACGTGAACGGCGACGGCTACGACGACATCCTCGTCGGCGCACCCAATGCGCTCGTCAGCGGCAAGGCCGCCGCGGGCCGGGTTTACCTCGTCTTCGGCGCGGCGGCCTTCGCGCCCCAACTCGCCCTGGCCGGCCTGGATGGCGATGACGGCTTCGCCATCCAGGGCATCAGCGCCGAAAGCTACACCGGCGGCAGCGCCGGCGCGGCCGGCGACATGAACGGTGACGGTTACGACGACGCCTTCCTGAGCACCTGGAACGGCCCGACCGGCCCCGGCGATGAACGCGGCGCGGTCTACGTCCTGCTGGGCAAGCCGGCCTTTCCGGCTAAGCTCGACGTGGATGACCTGACGGGCAGCGCTGGTTTCCGCGCCGAGGGCAACGCGGCCGGCGACCATGCCGGTCACGCTGCGCGCGCCGCCGGCGACGTCAACGGCGATGGCCGGGACGAGCTGGTCATCGGCGCGCCGATGGTCGCCGGCCACCGCGGCGAAGCCTACGTTGTGCTGGGCGCGAACGCGTTCCCAGCTGTCATCCCTCTGGGCAGCCTGAACGGCGGCAACGGCTTCCGCCTCATCGGCGAGGCCACCAGCGACACCGGCATGGCCGTCGGCGCGGCCGACGTGAATGGCGACGGCCTCAGCGACGTGGTCGTAAGCGCGTCGGCCGCCGGCACGGGTAGTGGGCGCTTCGCCGGCCGCAGCTACGTGGTCTTCGGTCGCGCCGGCTTCAGCGCGGCCATTGATTTGGCGTCCCTGACCGACGCCACCGGCCTGCGCATCGACGGCGCGGCCGGCGGCGACCAGTCGGGCCAGGCCATCAGCCCGGCCGGGGACAGCGACGGCGACGGCTTCGATGAACTCCTGATCGGCGCGCCTAACGCCGGCATTGGGCCGGAAGGCGACCTGGGCCAGACCTATCTCGTTCAGGGTGGGCCGACGCTGGGCGTGCCGCTGCCGGTCACACACATGGGCACACCCGACAACAACGTGCTGTGGGGCGGCGACGGGGTCGACGTCATCCTGGGCGACCGGGGCGCTGACACCATCGGCGCGCTGGGCGGCGACGACGCACTGAAGGGCGGAGCCGGCCAGGACACGCTGGCCGGCGGGCCAGGCGCGGATCGCCTGGTGGGCGGCAACGGCCGCGACAACGCTTCCTACAACGATTCGACTGTCGCCGTCACTGTCAACCTATTCACCGGCGCGGCCAGTGGCGGCGATGCCACGGGCGACCGCTTCACCAGCATCGAGGGCGTCATCGGTTCGGGCGATCTGGACACGCTCGTGGGCGACGCCGGCCCCAACTTCCTGGATGGCGGCGGGAACAACGACCAGATGACCGGCGGCGCGGGCAACGACGCCTTCGCCGTCCGGCCGCAGAGCCGCCACGACACGATCACCGACTTCGAGCCCGGCGCGGGCAGCGACGACTACCTCGACTTCACCAAGTACCCCGCCGTCCAGGACAGCGACGACCTGACCGTTCAGGCCGAAGGCGGCAACACACGCATTACCCTGCCCGGCGAAGCGACGTTCCTGCTCCTCGGCGTCGCCCCCGGCGCGCTCCACGGCGACGACTATCGCTTCGCCGGCGCGCCGCTGGCCGCGCCGGATCAATTCAGCACCCCGGCCAACACGCCGCTAACGGTGGCCGCGCCCGGCGTGTTGGGCAATGACGAGAATCCGTCGGCCATGCCGCTGTCGGCCGTCCTCGTCGATGGCCCCGACCACGGCACGCTGTCGCTGAAGAACAACGGTTCCTTCACCTACACCCCGGCCCAGAACTTCCTCGGCGTCGATGGCTTCACCTATCGCGCCAACAACGGCCAGAACTCCAACATCGCTCACGTGACGCTGGCCGTGACGCCCCGGCCGCCGGCGGCCGTGAACGACACCTTCACCGCCGAACTGGGCCAGACGCTGACCGTACCCGCGCCCGGCGTCCTGGGCAACGACCAGAACCCCGGCGGCGCGCCCCTGGCGGCCCAGTTGATCGACGGCCCGGTGGAGGGCACGCTGACGCTCAACGCCAACGGCTCTTTCAGCTATACGCCCACCGTTGACCTGCCGACCCAGGACAGTTTCACTTACGTAGCGACGAACGGCCTTACGTCAAACGTCGCCACGGTGACCATCAACGTCCTCGATCCCAACGGCCCGCCCATCGCCGTCGATGACAGCTACACGGCCCAGGCCGGGAAGAGCCTGACCATCGCCGCGCCTGGGGTGCTTGGCAACGACATCAACCCGCTGCCGGGCGCGATGACAGCCATACTCGCCGCCGGCCCGGCCCACGGCACGCTGACGCTGAATGCCAACGGCTCATTCACCTACACGCCGCAATCGGGCTATGTTGGGGCCGACCAGTTCACCTATCGCGCCGGCAACGGCCAGCCGTCGGACGTGGCCACCGTCCGGCTGACGATCACCAGCACCGGCTACCGTCTGGCGTTGCCTGTCGTCTTCGGCGATTGAGCGGCGGAGAAAAGAGGATCAGGAAAAGTGGGCCGGCGACGCGTTGTCGGCATCGTCGCCCAGCACTTTGAGGTCAATCGTGCCGGCCGGGGTCACGCCCGGCCGGTACACCACCCGCGAACGGCCGCGCAGCGCGTCCCACACGTCACCCAGCGAATCGGCTAGGGCCACCGGCCGGCCGAGCTGGTTGGCGATGTCCTGCGGCGACACGTCATCGAGGGCCACGGTGTCGGGGTGGTCGAACATCACCCGCGGCAGGACAACCAGGTCGCCATAGCCGGCGGCCTGGAGTTGGCGCAGCACGTCGCCGCCCATGAGCAGGCCGGCGACGGGGATGGAGTCGCCCAGGCGCTCGTTGATGATGGGCAAGACAGTCACCTCGCAGCCGGTCAGAGCAGCGAATT
>CXWK01089602.1_pt2 | contig 10787 bp, 11 predicted proteins | sample 590851 | NCBI WGS metagenome assembly CXWK01 (sample SAMEA3498364, study PRJEB10139) | wastewater metagenome | biome: wastewater treatment plant; material: activated sludge | place: Denmark | collected 2014-08-01
TCTCTGGAAGCTCTAAAGTCTGAAGAAGGTAAAGACCTCTTAAAGAAGGTGTTCCTTGAGGCTTTTAAATCTGAAGAGGGAGAGAAAGTCTTTTCCGGATACTTTATTGACAATTTTAAGGAAGTTATAGTTCCTGCTTTTGAAAATCATGAAGAGCGTATTATTAGGCTCGAAAATCGGCAATTAGCCTCATAAAAATATGGATATGACAATGATTATTATTGGTGTTGTAGTTCTGGTCATCGCTGGCTGGCTTTTGATGAGCTATAACTCGCTTGTTACTCTAAGAAATCGTGTTCGCGAAGCCTGGAGCCAAATTGATATTCAGCTCAAACGCCGTGCTTCTTTAATCCCAAATTTAGTAGAAACAGTTAAAGGTTACGCTAAACACGAAAAAGAAGTATTTGAAAACGTCACCAAGGCTCGATCAGCTTTGATGGGTGCAGAAGACCCAGCCCACAAAGCCGCAGCTAATGACATGTTAACTGGAGCCTTAAAATCTCTCTTTGCTGTAGCCGAAGCTTATCCTAATTTAAGAGCTTCTGAAAACTTTAAAGCCCTGCAGGACGAAATTTCCGATACTGAAACTAAAGTTGCAGCCAGCCGTCAGTTTTACAACACCAATGTTCTGGATTTAAATAATACCATTGAAACCTTCCCAACCATGTTAATTGCAAACATGTTTGGCTTTAAACAAGAAGAGTTCTTCAAAGCGACAGAAGAAGAGCGCAAAGATATTGCAGTTAAATTCTAAACGTCATTCCAGCGAAGGCTGGAATCCAATCAACAGATGTACTCCTATGTTTACATCTTATCTTCATTTAAGAATGGTACCCTCTATATTGGCGTAACAAGCGATCTGAAAAGAAGAATCTGGGAGCACAAACATAATCTGGTTAAGGGGTTTACTCAAGAGTATGGAATTCATAATTTAGTATATTACGAACAATTCGAAGACATAGAACAAGCAATCTTAAGAGAGAAGCAAATGAAAGCCTGGAAAAGATTTTGGAAAATCAAATTAATTAATAAATTTAATCCAAGCTGGAATGATCTATACAATTCAATTGTATCCTGAGCTACTTTAAATTAATTGGATCCCTGCCTGCGCAGGGATGACGAATACGGTATATAATTGTCTGCATGTTCTTCAATAATAAAATCACGATTAAAGATTCAGGTGAAATGGGCCGCGGTGTATTTGCCTCAGAAAATATTAAAAAAGGGGAGACCATTGAAGTTGCCCCTATTCTAGTTCTCCAATTCGAAGACTTTGTCGAAACTCGCTGGAATCTACTATTCGAATATTACTTCTGGCTTGATGATGAAGTAGTTTTAGCTCTTGGCTACGGCTCAATGTATAACCATGCAGCTGATTCAAATGCTGAATATAAAATAGACATCAAAAATAAATCTATAGCTTTTAATGCCTTAAGAGACATTAAAGAAGGAGAAGAAATATTCTTCAACTACAAAGGCTCAACATCCGCTAAAGCTCCTCTCTGGTTTGAAAGAAAGTAAGCTGAATTTATCCTCTAAAAATGCTAGAATAAGCTTCATATGGCAACTGTTAATACTGCTTGGGACCACGTTTCTTCTAACATTTTTAAAACTTATTTAATAATGTTCCTTTTCTCAATTTTTGCTTTCGGAGTAATATACCTCTTCGCCGAAATCCTCGGATTCGGTGATTTAGGATTTATGACCATTTTTGGCTTCTCCTTAATTTTTATCGGCATTTCCAACTTCATTTCCTGGTTCTTCTCAGATAAAATCGTTCTTTCAATTTCCGGCGCAAAACCAGTCAGCCTAGAATCAAATCGTGATCTTTACCGCACAGTCGAAAATCTTTGTATCGCCGCTGGTCTGCCGCTTCCCAAAATTTATATTATGGAAGACACAGCTCCCAACGCTTTTGCTACCGGCCGCGATCCAAAACACGGAGTCATTTGCTTTACCACTGGAATACTTTCTAAATTAAATAAACTGGAACTTGAAGCTGTCACCGCCCACGAACTTTCTCATATAGGCAACAGAGACACTCTAATGATGAGTGTTGTCTCAGTCCTTGTTGGAACAATCGCTCTTCTAGCTGACTTCTTTATGCGCAGCATGTGGTTTGGCGGCAATGATCGAGAAAACCGTTCAGGATTAATGCTGGCAATGGGAATAATTGCTGCCATCCTTGCACCAGTCATCGCCACAATGATTCAGATGGCAGTTTCCAGACGCAGAGAGTACTTAGCTGATGCCTCAGGCGTACTTTTAACCCGCCATCCTGGAGCCTTAGCTGATGCTCTTAGAAAAATTTCCTCTGACAAAGAACCTTTAGAAGCAGCTAATCGCGGCACAGCCCATTTATATATCGTAAATCCACTCAAAGGAAATTCCGCCCTTGAGGGTTTCTCGAGATTATTTTCCACCCATCCTCCGATCGCCGATCGCATCAAAGCCCTCTCCGAAATGGAAGGCAATTTATAAGAGGTGGATCGCGTTTTTCTGATAAATATATTAACCGCACTCGCTGTACTCCTTGAAATATTCTGGATAGTTTCTGACCCTCGTTCTAAAAAAGAACGTTTTAGCTCTTATTTCCAGCCCCGAATATTTTTGTACGCATTTTATTCAACATCCTTTTTTACCTTAAACTACTTATCTGGAAGGTATTTCCCTCTGCCTAATTCAGGCCTCGACCCTGTCCTTACTCTGATTGGATTGATTAGTTTTACAGGAGGAATAATTCTCGCAATTTGGGCCAAGCTAACCATGGGGAAGATTTGGGGCATGCCTGCCGAACATCATCTAAATAGACAAGATAAAATTATTAAAACCGGACCATTCCGCTATACAAGGAATCCTATTTATCTTGGTCTTATCATGGTCCTTATAGGTTATGGTCTGGCTCTTCAAAGCTACTTCACCTTCTTAACTCTCATAGCTATCTACTATTTTTGGAATTCAACTGAAAAAGAAGAACTCTTGCTAGAAAAACATTTTAAAGAAGCGTACTTAAAATATAAAAAAGAAGTTCCTAGATTTTTCTAAAGTCCTACTTGTTATTCATTCTGAAGAAAACAATCAAAGATCCAAACAAAGCCAACAAATTTAACATATTAGTTATAACAGTCCCATTCAGAAGTCCGCCAATCAAAACTAAAATCACACCCAAAACATAAATTAAAACAAATTGTTTATTAAGCCGGGTATCTTTTTTCTTCACCTCTACAGCCTGAATTAACCAGGACGCGCCGATAAATAATAACCCGAGCTCAGTAAATCCAATCATCATTAACTCACTGTACCACTACCTTAACAATTGCTGTCAAGTCCGATATAATCTCACAATGAAACTCGATGTCACCCAAGTCCAAAAAGTCGCTAAACTAGCCAGTCTCCCGTTGTCTAAAGAAGAGGAAGAAAGATTCTCCAAAGAGCTTAGTGAAACTTTGGATTATGTTAATCAATTAGAACAAGTTGATACCGCCGGCATAGAAACCACCAGTCAAGTCACTGGACTTGAGAATATAACCCGCGAAGATGTCATTGGAGAATCTTTATCCCAAGCCGAAGCCCTCCAGAACGCCCCTTCAACTTATAAAGGCTTTATGAAAGTTAAAGCTGTTTTAGGAGTAGCCGAATAATGGATTTAACTAATCTCACAATAACTTCCGCTAAAAAAGGTCTAAAAGAAAAAAAGTTTTCTTCTCTTGAATTAACAGAAGCTTATCTCAAAAAAATCGCTGAAGTTGATGGAAAAATCAAAGCCTTTGTTACAGTCTCCGAAGAAGAGGCTCTAAGAAATGCCAAAGCTGCTGATCAAAAGATTGCAAAAGGCGAAGATTTGCCTTTACTAGGAATCCCTTTAAGCATTAAAGATAACTTTAATACCAAGGGCATCACCACCACCGCTTCCAGCAATGTTTTAAGAAATTTTATTCCCCCTTACGATGCCACAGTCGTTAAAAAGCTCAAAGAAGCCGGAATGGTTCTTTTAGGAAAAACTAATTTAGACGCTTTTGCTCATGGCTCCTCAACTGAGACTTCAGATTTTGGTGCCAGCCGCAACCCCTGGAACACCGCTCATTTACCTGGAGGCTCTTCTGGAGGCGCAGCCGCAAGTATGGCAGCTGGTGAAACATTAGTTGCTATTGGCTCGGAAACAGCGGGATCAATTCGTCAGCCTGCAGCCTGGTGTGGAGTCGTCGGATTAAAACCAACCTACGGCAGAGTCTCCCGATACGGAGTAATCGCCATGGCCTCATCTCTTGATTGCCCAGGCCCAATAACCTCTACAGTTGAAGATAGTGCGTTAATTCTCCAGATTTTGGCCGGTCAAGATCCAAAAGATGCTACAACTTCACCAAAACCAGTTCCAAATTATCTGGCAAATATAGATAAAGATCTCTCAGGCCTAACTGTTGGAATCTCCGACGAATATTTCATTGAGGGGATTGATCCTGAAGTTGAGTCTTCAGTCCGTGAGGCAGTGAAAATATTCGAAAAGATGGGTGCTAAAGTTAAAAAGATTAAATTATTTGACCCCACACACTCAGTAGCTGTTTACACAATTCTCCAAAGATCCGAAGTCTCTTCAAATTTAGCCAGATACGATGGCATCCGATACGGCAACACCCGCGACAATTTTGGCTCAGAAGCCAAACGCAGAATTATGCTTGGAACTTATGCCCTTTCTGCCGGTTACTACGATCAGTTCTATAATAAAGCCCAAAAAGTTAGAACCTTGATTATTAATGATTTTAACGAGGCCTTCAAAGAAGTAGACCTAATCCTAGCCCCAACCTCTCCCTCGCTAGCAATGAAAATAGGAGCCAGCGCCTCAAGCCCAATGTTCGGAGAACTAGCTGATATGTTAGTCGAACCTTCATCCATTGCCGGATTACCAGGTATAAGTGTCCCCACCGGCCTCTCAAAATCCGGCCTGCCAATCGGCATGCAAATTATCGGTCCTCAATTCTCAGAAGAGTTGATCATCAACGCCGCTCACAAATTTGAACAAGAAAGGGGGGAGTTACCGCGGATAGCAGATAGCAGATAGCGGATGGAAAAGAAGGCTCAGGCAGTCTCATCTGCCATAAGCCATAAGCTAACATTATGAAATACACACCAGTAATGGGACTTGAAGTCCACGTTGAATTAAAAACTAAATCCAAAATGTTCTGCTCCTGCAATGCTGATTACTTCGGCAAAGAACCAAACACTCATACCTGTCCTGTTTGCTTAGGCCTTCCCGGTGCTTTACCAGTCCCAAACAAAAAAGCCATTGAATGGTGCGTGCTTATCGGGATGGCCTTAAACTGCACTATTCCAAACAAATCTAAATTCGATAGAAAAAACTATTTCTATCCTGATCTCCCTAAGGGTTATCAGATCTCCCAATACGACCAGCCGTTTTGCGAAAAAGGCTGGATTGAGTTAAGTACCGGCAAAAAAATCGGCATCACCCGCGTTCATATGGAAGAAGACACTGCCAAATTAACTCACGCCGAGGTCGAGGGTGAAAACGTTTCACTAGTTGATTTCAATCGCGGCGGAGTCCCTCTTGTTGAAATAGTCACAGATCCAGATTTTGAAACTGCCGAAGAAGTCATTGAATACTTAAAAAAGCTCCAGCAAATCGTCAGATACTTAAATGTTTCTAATGCAGATATGGAAAAAGGCGATATGCGGCTTGAGCCAAATATCTCTTTAAGGAAAGAAGGCCAAACCGGTCTGCCAAACTATAAAGTCGAAGTTAAAAATATTAACTCTTTTAGGTTCGTTGGCAAAGCTATTGAATTTGAAATTAAACGTCAAGCCGAAATACTGGATAAAGGTGACACCCCAAAACAGGAAACCCGCGGTTTTAATGAGCCGGGTAATAACACAGTCTCCCAGCGAAGCAAAGAAGAAGCTCAGGATTACAGATACTTCCCTGATCCCGATATCCCCCCAATAGTTTGGGACGATGCTGAGCTCGAGATATTAAAAAAAGTTCTCCCTGAGCTTCCAGATGCAAAAGTTGCCCGGTACGTTAAAGATTATGAAATCTCAAAACAAATTGCTCAAACTTTGGTCGCAGACCAACTAGTTGCCGAACTCTTTGACGGAACTGCAAAGCTTGGTAAAGAGGAGTCTGTCGAAGTCAGAGATATAGCAAACTACATAGCCAATCAAAAACCAGATCCAATAAAAGTCACCCCAGATGAAATAATCCAAGCAATCAAAGAAAAGAAATCAGGAAAAATTGAAGACGAATCTGAACTTTCTAAAATTGCCGAAGAAGTTATAAAAGAAAATGAAACCTCAGTTGCGGCTTTCAAATCCGGTAAAGAAAATGCCCTGCAATCATTAATCGGCGGAATGATGCGCAAAACCCAGGGCAAAGCTGATGCAGGTAAATCTCTGGAAGTTCTAAAAAAACTTTTAAGTTAAGGTTTTCTCTTACGGTATCTTTGGGGTAATTTCATCAGTCCGTCTATCCCTGATAACCGTAAAGGCATCGTGTATAAAACTTTAACCATTAATTTGCCATATTCAGCCGCCACTCTCAAAGATCCTCGTGCACTTAACTCTACAAATGGTAATGGGTTTGCTTTATCGGTTTCTTCCTTAATGATTGCTGATTCTCTACGGGTTGTTGCATCTACTAGATCCATAGCCGTAAGATATTTAAATAATTGACCTGAACGCCGTGTTATTTCCTCAATTCTCATAAGATCGGAGTATAGCATAATTATCATATTCCTACTTGAACTCATACTCTCAGATGCTGTTAAAATGTTAAACTACAAAAGTCTCAAGAATCATGAGTCACGAGTTCGGTAAAAGGACGATACATGATACTTGATACATGATACCTGACACATGGCCAAGTTCGTTCATCTCCACACTCATACTGAATATTCTCTTCTTGACGGACTTTCTAAAATCCCAAAGCTAGTTAAAGCTGCCAAGGACTTAGATATGGATGCATTAGCCATCACCGATCACGGTTCAATGTTTGGTGCAATCGAGTTCTATAAGGCCTGTCAGGAATCCAATATAAAACCTATTATCGGCTGCGAGCTTTATGTGGCCCCTCGTTCTCACACCAGCAAAGAAGGCAAAGTTGATGCCGATCCTTATCACTTAACTATGCTCGCCAAAGACTACGAGGGTTATCTTAACCTGATTAAATTAGTCTCAATCGCCAACCTTGATGGTTTTTACTACAAGCCCCGTGTTGATAGAGAACTGCTAAAAAAATATAGTAAAGGATTAATTTGTTTATCCGGCTGTCCGGGAGGGGAATTTATTAGAAACCTAAAAACCGGGGACTTTAGCAAAGGCGAACAAGTTGCCAAAGATTATTTAGAAATATTCGGTGAAGGTAACTACTATTTCGAACTTCAAAATCATTTTTATAAGGAGATTTTGAAAGCAAATCAAAATCCCCTTGCAAGCTCCGCTTATAAAGATATCGTCGCTCGTGGTGGATTAGAGCAATCTGTTAAAGCAGATTTAGAAAACATGGCCCAAATTCAAGATCTAACTTGGGCCGCTTCCAAAGAAATCTCCAAAAAACTCAGTATTCCGCTGGTTGCCACCAACGATCTTCACTACATCAAAAAAGAAGATGCTGAAGCCCAGGACTGCTTAGTTTGTATTCAAACTGGCAAAACAATTATGGAGTTTAACCGTCTAAGAATGGTTGACACCCCAGATCTCTACTTAAAATCAGCTGACGAAATGATAGCTTCGTTTAAAGAAATGCCTGAAGCAGTCGAAACCTCAGTCAAAATTGCTGAAAAAGTAAATATTGAAATTCCATTAGGTATTCCGATGTTTCCAATTTTTGAAGTCCCAGGCAAAAAAGATCCGATGGAATATTTAAAAGAGTTAACTTATGAAAGAGGAGCGACCAGAATGGAAATGACTCCTGAGCGCAAAGAACGCCTGGATTACGAGCTCTCCGTTATTGAAAAAAAACAATACGGCACTTATTTCCTGGTAGTCCAGGATTTCATCAATTGGGCTCACACTCAGGGAATTATTACAAATACCAGGGGTTCTGCCGCTGGCTCGCTCGTTCTCTACGCACTCGGCGTTACCAACATCGATTCCATTCAATACAATATTCCTTTTGAAAGATTCTTAAATCCTATGCGCCCCAGTTTGCCGGATATTGACTCCGATATGGCAGACGACCGCCGCGATGAAGTTATCCGTTATGTTGCCGAAAAGTACGGCCAGGACAAAGTTGCTCATATTGTCACTTTTGGAACTATGATGGGTCGGGCTGCTATCCGTGATATTGGCCGGGTTATGGGCGTGGCTTATGGTGAGGTTGATAGGATCGCCAAACTTGTCCCACCACCGCACCAGGGCTTTCACAAGCCTTTACCCGATGCCATTAAAGAAGTTCCTGAGCTGGCCGAGCTATATAGAACTGATGCCCGTTATAAAAAACTTCTGGATTTAGCCTGCAAAGTTGAATCAACAGTTCGTCACGCCTCAGTTCATGCCGCGGGAATTGTTGTTTCTCCAACGCCTTTAACAGATTTTACTCCGCTCCAAAAAGAGGCTAACGGCGATAGGGTAGTTGCTCAATACGATATGTTCTCCGTTGAAGCTGCCGGCCTCGTAAAACTCGACTTCTTAGGTATCAGAAATCTTTCAATTCTAGGCCGCGCTGTCGAGTTCGTTAAGAAAAACCGTAATATCGAAGTTGACTTAGATAATATTCCTCTTGACGACAAAAAAGCCTTTGAATTATTAGCTCTCGGAGAAACCATGGGTTTATTCCAACTCGAGGGCTCAGGTATGACTAAATGGCTGGTTGATCTAAAGCCGACCACAATTTATGACATCATGGCTATGATTGCTTTATACCGGCCTGGTCCAATGGGCTCAATTCCAGATTATATTCAAAGAAAACACGATCCCTCAAAAATCCGCTATTACGATCCCAGAATGGAAGATTATATGAAGCAATCCTTAGGGATTCTGGTTTATCAGGAAGATGTTTTGCTTTCGGCTATTAATCTTGCTGGTTACACCTGGCTTGAAGCTGATAAATTCCGCAAAGCCATGGGTAAAAAAATTCCTGCCGAAATGGCCAAACAAAAAGATCAATTTCTTAAAGGTGCAATAGAGCACGGAATGACCAAAGAAAAAGCTGACGGTCTTTGGGCTTTGATTGAGCCATTCGCAGCCTACGGATTCCCTAAAGCTCACGCGGCCTCATACGGCATGATCTCCTATCAAACTGCCTATATGAAAGCTAATTTTCCGGTTGAATTTATGGCTGCAGTTATGACTGCCGAATATGGTAATACTGAAAAAATTGCTCACGCTATAGAAGAATGCAAGAGAATGGGCATTGTCGTTTTACCTCCGGATATCAACTTCTCAGGAGTTGGTTTTACAATCGAGGACTTAAATACTTTATCTGAAGAAGAATTAAAAAGAAATATTTCCCATTCAAAATCAGAAATTGCTCAAACCCAAGGTATTAGATTTGGTTTATCTGCCATTAAAAATGTTGGTTTACTGGCTATTGAATCACTTATTGCGGGCCGTGGAGACAGGCCGTATAAATCCTTAGCAGATCTTTGCTCGCGTGTTGACACCCGTTTAGCCAATCGCAAAACAATGGAAAGCCTGACTAAAGCCGGAGCTATGGATTCATTTGGTACCAGGGCTTCCTTACTCGCTGGCCTTGATGATGCGCTGGATAAAGCTCATAAAACTGCTAAGTTAATAGCCTCCGGTCAAGTCTCAATGTTTGGTGATGATGAAGAAGCCACAGTTATCTCCAGCAAACTGCCGGATCTGGTAGAGCTTGAGCTGGATAAACTGCTTTTATTTGAAAAAGAACTTTTAGGTTTTTATCTTCACGAACCTCCATACTTAGAAAAACTTAAACAAATGGAAACTGCGCTTAAAATGCGGATTAGCGAAATTAAAGATCAATCTGTCGGAGGGCGGATTACTTTTGGTGGTGTTATTACCGAAATAAAGAAAGTTTTAACTAAGAAGAATGCTTCTGAAATGGCCTTTGTTACAATCTCAGACGGTATTTCCAGCATCGATACTGTCGTTTTCCCTAAAACATACACTCTTAATAAACACATTCTAAATAAAGAAGAAGTGGTTGTTGTTGGCGGAAAGCTCGATAAAAGAGAAGATGAATTCTCAGTCTTGGTTGATACCTTTGAGATTTTTAATCCGGATGAATTCTTTGTTCTGGATATCGATGATTCTGGAAACCGGCCTGGAATGATAGAAGACAGAAATAGGCAGGAATCCTATGCTCCGCTTAATGAAACTCCGTCCGTCAGCTTTGAAACTGGCCCAACCCCAGGTGTCGAGATTAAAATTCCTCAAAATGCCGGCGGCGATCTTCTTAAACAACTAAACACCGAACTAAAAAAATATCCCGGCACAACCGCAATTTGCATCCTCCTCCCTTCCGGCGACACCACCAAACGGCTAAATCTGCCTTTCATGATCGATCCAACTGCTGAATTATTAAATAGCCTGGAACAAATAGTCGGAATAGATGCTATAAGAGTTATCTGACTTTTAGCGACTGAACAATTTGGCCATACAATTTTCTATATTTTAACTGGACTTCTTTAAACCATACAGCATCAACAGAATTCCCGGCATTTGCATGATGCCTAGCTAAAGTAGGCGTTCCTGTTCGATCGCTGACTATCGATAACCAGATCTCAAAATTTAATCTGGCCGCAAAAAATTCGGGGAAAGGTAAATTAAACATTCTTTGTACTGCTTCAAGCTTT
>CXWK01004951.1_pt1 | contig 10783 bp, 9 predicted proteins | sample 590851 | NCBI WGS metagenome assembly CXWK01 (sample SAMEA3498364, study PRJEB10139) | wastewater metagenome | biome: wastewater treatment plant; material: activated sludge | place: Denmark | collected 2014-08-01
ACTGTTGATGACGCGGGAAAAATTTTTACAAGTAATGATGGCGGAATAAATTGGTCCGCATCGTCTTCTGTTCCTCAGGATTTATTAACCGCAGAAGATTTATTTTTCACTAGTTTACTAGATGGTTGGATAGTTGGTCAAGGATATACTACTTCAGCTATTTTTCGTACATCTGATGGCGGTAATAGCTGGAATGCTGTAAATGATTTTATCGGCTATTACAATTCAATTGATATCCAGGGTTCCAATATCTGGATATCTAATCTTGATGGACTTTACAAGCGAAGTACTGATAACGGCAGCACTTGGATTGACGGTACTTTGCCTGGTTCACCATATCAAATTCAGGATATGGATTTTTACAATGAAAATGTTGGTTATGCAATTGGTTCTGCAGGACAGGCATATAGAAGTGCAGATGCTGGTGCAACATGGCAAATACTACCAACACCTAACGATGTTGATCAATTAACTGATTTGTATTTAACAGGTCAAAACGAATTTTGGGTAAGTACAAATTCAAACTCAGCATATTATACAGGAAATGCAGGACAAGGCTGGGCATTACTAAACATATCATCAAATAATAATTTTGGATTTTATTTTTCAATCGTTTCAAATTCATCTGGCGATGCATGGATTGCTGGCTATCAAGGATACATTCAACATTTTGCCGGCCCGCCGCCACCGCCATTAAATCAACTGCCAACTGCAGCATTTAATCATTCTGCAAGTGGGTTAACTGTTAGTTTTACTGATGCAAGTTTTGATATTGATGGTACAATAGTTTCCTGGAATTGGAATTTTGGCGACAACCAATTTTCAACTGAACAAAATCCAACTCATACTTATAATTTAGCAAACACATATATCGTATGGTTAAAAGTAACGGATGATGATGGTGATGTTGATTCAACCTTAAGAATAATTGCTGTTCAACCAAATCCGGGTGGCGTATTTGGAGATTTTACAGAAGTAACTCCAATTGATTCAATTTTTGTTACGCCAGAAGATGAAGATTTTTGGGTTATAACAACCGCTCCTGCTGATTACGATAATGATGGAGATTTAGACATAGCAGTTCTTGGTTATTATGTGGTTTATAATCAAAGTGTAGAAGATCGTTTACTTTTACTAGTTAATAATGGACCACTCGATTCAGTTAAATGGAATTTTAATTATTTAAGCATTTCTTTAGATGGAATAACTACAGGCGCTTCAGATATGGCATGGGGAGATGCTGATGGCGACGGTGATATGGATTTAGCAGTTGGATCAGATGATGTTACCGTCATTTATCGAAACGATTCCGGAATATTAAATTTAACAGATACAGTGTTGCCCGGATACTGGGAAGATAATAGTCAGGCTGAGTTTGATCTAAAATCAATTACCTGGACTGACTTTGATAACGATGCTGATTTTGATCTGCTTATTCCATCTGTATATGATCTGAATACATTTTCATTTAGAACTGCATTAATGCGTAATGAGGGATTGAATGGAACAGGAGGATTTAATTTTGTAGAGGTTGATTCTGTTTTTGCACCGACTGTTCACGCAAGCAGTATGTGGGCAGATTTTGATTCCGATAATGATCTTGACTTACTACTTGTAAATATGGTTCCAAACACTGATGAAAGTTTTATTAAAAGATATCGAAATGATGGTAATGGAATTTTTTCAGTAGAAAATATTCTAGATACACTTTCTGTTGAACATGGTGAAGCACAATGGGGCGATTATGATAATGACGGTGATCTGGACATTTTAGTAGCCGGCAATTTAAATGAAGGCAATGGTAATTATACTATGGCGTTACGTATTTATAATAATGATAATGATTCTTACACTCCAATAGAAGTTATATCCTGTGTTCCTTGTGAAGGTTGGTTTGATCTTTCAGCAGCAACGTGGGCAGATTATGATTCTGATGGAGATATGGATATTCTACTTGCCGGTAATTACAACTCAGGATCAAATATCGAAGGACGTGCAAGAATTTATACTAATAATGGTGGTAATTTTACAGCGGATACAGCGAACACATTACCAGCTCCACGAGCTGCAGGTGATCGTGGTGGTACATTTTCCTGGTTCGATATAGACAATGATGGTGATCTCGATTACTTTATCGCTGGTCAGTACTTTGTTCCAGGTGGTAATGGATTAGTAGAAGCGCAAATGCATGTTTACAGAAACGATGCACCCGGGCAGAATGATGCGCCAATAAACCCAACAGGATTAAACGCTGTAACTCACACCAATGGTTCTGTAATTTTAACGTGGGTCGCACCTTCAGATGATCACACTCCCTCACCTGTATTAACTTATGATATACAAATTGTTCGTAAAGGCACTCATACGCCAACGCGACCAGAAGATTTAATTGGTAACTATTTTGCAACAGCTTCGCGCCTCCCGGAACCGGGTAATATAAGTGCTGTAACTGAGTGGTCTATATTCGGTCTTGAAGACGGTTTATATGATTGGAGTGTAAGAGCTGTTGATGCAGCTTATGTTGGTGGTGCTGTCAGTTCAGGAACTTTCCAGGTTGGTGCACCAACATCAGTTGAAGATGAAAATAATTTGCCCGATGATTTTTCTTTAAAACAGAATTATCCAAATCCATTTAATCCTTCTACAAAAATTAAATTCACAATCCCTTCGATTGGTAAAAATGGGACAAAACAATCAATTCAAATGATATTAAAAGTTTATGATGTCTTAGGAAATGAGATTACAACTTTGGTAGACGAACAAAAACCGGCGGGTTTTTACGAGATAGATTTTAATGGAAGCAATCTTGCAAGCGGAATCTATTTTTACAAAATCCAGGCTGGTAATTTTTCTGAAACCAAAAAGATGATGTTGATTAAGTAAATCGACCTTCATTTTATACTGAAAGGGCACACACTAGTTGTGTGTCCTTTTTTTATTTTAAATGAATACACAATATCCAAATGTTTTATAACCTTTATTTAGTAAATTTTGTTACTTTATATACTAATTAACGTTAGAAAAAATTATGGAATCAATAAAAGAAATTTTTAGAGTTGGCAATGGTCCTTCAAGCAGCCATACAATGGGTCCAAGAAAAGCTGCTGAAATTTTCAAATCGAAGTATCCAAATGCAGAATCATATTATGTTACTCTTTATGGAAGTCTTGCCGCCACGGGAAAAGGACATCAAACTGACGTTACCCTTATTAACGCTTTTGAACCAAAAGAAATTTTTATTGATTGGAAACCAGAAATCTTTTTACCAAAACATCCAAATGGATTAAAGCTTGAAGCCTTCGATTCAAATAAAAAACTAATTACTGATTGGACTGTTTACAGTGTTGGCGGTGGAAAGATAACAGATTTTGCAAGTGATGAGAGTGAAAATCGTATTTATGATTTAACGACAATGAAAGATATTCTTGCCTGGACAAAGAAATCCGGAAAATCTTTTTGGGAATACGTTGAGTCAATTGAGGGAGTTGAGATTTATGATTACCTGAGAGAAGCCTGGTTAATTATGCGTGATTCAATTAAACGCGGAATTGAAAATGAAGGAATCTTACCTGGCGGATTAGGTTTGGCAAGAAAAGCTTCATCATATTTTGTAAAAGCAAAAAATTTTAGCGGATCTTTAAAAGGTAAAACATTAATTTTTTCTTATGCACTTGCTGTAACAGAAGAAAATGCAAATGGCGGATTGATTGTTACTGCTCCAACTTGCGGATCTAGTGGTGTTGTGCCGGCTGTATTAAATTATTTGCAGGAAAGTTTTTCTTTTTCGGATGATAAAATTTTACGAGCATTGGCAACAGCAGGATTAGTTGGAAATATCGTTAAAGAAAATGCTTCTATTTCGGGAGCCAAAGTTGGATGCCAGGGAGAAATTGGGACTGCTTGTGCAATGGCTTCTGCTGCGGCTACACAATTGCTCGGCGGGACTCCTTATCAAATTGAATATGCTGCTGAAATGGGAATAGAACATCATCTTGGCTTAACCTGCGATCCTATAAATGGATTAGTTCAGGTTCCTTGTATTGAAAGAAATGCTTTTGCGGCAGAAAGAGCTTTGAACACTTCAACTTATGCATTATTATCTGATGGAAGACATTTGGTTTCGTTTGATAAAATTGTAAAAACAATGAATCAAACAGGGCACGATCTGCCAAGTATCTACAAAGAAACTTCTGAAGGAGGTATGGCTTTACTTGATATTTAATTTTTCGGATTATTCTTAAAAAATTCCCAGATCAAATCCGTTGCGGAAACATTTTTTATTGGATTATCTGCAAAACGTCTAATCTTTTCTCCGCCTGGCCACGAGTGTCCGCCACGCAACATTTTATATAGTATTATTTCTCTTCCATTGTTATTCTTATAACTGGTTTTATGAAATTCAGTGCTTTCAGATCTATGCATTAAAAATCCATTGTGCCTTTTTACCCATAGATCTACTGTTGTTTCCACAGGAAGATATTCTATATCAACAAGTGATTCTTCTCCTGCACCGCCATTGTATGGCACATGCAAATCATCAACGCTATTGAAAATTATAAATGAAACTTCGCTTTTCGGATCACAATTTAATGTATCAAACATAGCGCCTGCAACTGGTGCAACTGCAGCAAATTGCTCCGGTAATTCACAAGCAAGTAAATAACACATCATTCCCCCGTTTGATAATCCTGTAGCATATACTCTTTTTTCATCAATACTGTATTTAGCTTTAATTTCTTTTAAGACAGCTTTTATAAAATCAACATCATTAATGTTTTTTTTATCTGCATAGCCGCAGCAATTCCACGTGTTCCAAGTTAAAAGTTTTTTATCAAAGGATCCTGTGCCGTATGGATAAACAACAATAAATCCTTCTTTATCCGCTTTGGCAGAAAAACCACTTTGTTCCTCTAACAAATCAGGATTTCCTAATCCACCATGAAAAGCGAGAACGAGGGGATAACTTTTTGAAGAGTTATACCCTAATGGCAGATGAGTTTTATAAAACCTATCACGGCCATAAATCATTAAAGTATCTTCAATATCTTGCGCTTGAACCGATATTAAAATTATTGCAAAAAGTATGAAAGTATATAAGGAAATTTTCAAGTTTGTCTTTCTCCTAAAAAATAGAAATCTAATGTTCTTTAATCTTGCAAATCCTATGCAAGAAATAAAAGCATTTAAAAGTAAAAAACCCTCATCTAACGAGGGAATTTTTACACAATAGCTGTTAAACTTTCTAATCTGTACACCCGGGGGGACTCGAACCCCCGACCAATAGATTAAGAGTCTACTGCTCTACCAACTGAGCTACGGATGCGTTGTAAAAATAACGAAAAGCCATAGTTTCTCAAAGTTTGGTTGTGATTTTAGTTTGTAAGTACATTTTTGTTAAAAAAAAAACCGCATCGCTGCGGTTTAAACTTTTTCTAAGTGAATAAGGAATTTTCAACTATCTAAATAATTTTCCTACTTCTTTTTTTTCTTCATTTAATGCACTCTTCCATAATGTATAGCAGAATGCAACTATTACAACAAATACTATTGACAAAATTATTGTTTCCATTTTTCTCCCTTTTTCATTCGCTGATGATCTTACAATTAAATTCACTTATTACAAATCATTAATAAAACTTTAAGCAAAACTTTCTAAAGCTTCTTCTTTATTACGATATAAATTCAACACTCCGTAAAGTCCGGTAATTTTAAATAAATAAAGCGCCGATGGTTGTGGGATAACATATTTAATTTCACCACTTCTTTCAGCCATTTTTTTAAGTATAACCACTAAAGCACCGAGAAAAGTTGAATCGATATACTCACAGCTACTTAAATCAATAATTATCTTTAAGTTGTTTGTAAGAATATCATAAACTAACCTGTCTTTAAATTCTTGCGCTTCTTTAAACGTTGCTCTGGAGAAGTTTACTTTTTCAATCAGAACATCACCATTCATTTCTTTAGTAAAGTCCTCAAAACCAAAAGTATATCCTTTATTCATTGTCGGGATATCGTGCATCATCTTTTACCTAAAAGGTTATTTTAAAACTATTTGAATAGAGTATAACAAATTAAAGGCCAAATGAATTTTCTTTAATAATAAGCCTCAAACAACGATTATATAAAAAAATCAGGATATGAATGGCTACATTTGAACAGTATTAATTGAACCGGAATGAAGCAATAAAATATCCCTGCCACATTTTGAGCAGAGACTTGATTATTTATTAATCACCGGTTGTTATAAGGAAATCAGTTTGGTGTCTTAATTTTTGATTGGCTTTATTGATTCTAGGTATGAAAATATTGTTATAAAGTTTTATGTAAAAAGAGCAAATTTGTCCAGTTTAACTTTTTTAAAATCATATCCTTGTATGGAAATTTTGTATGAAACCGGAAAGCAATCTTATCGTTTTGTGTGCTTTCTTAGCAGTCCAAAGACTATGAATTTAAGGGAACTCCGTCATCTTGTGTAAAACCTTTGTCTTTCTCCGAAAAATCTAGCTCTTATTTATGTTACTCATATAATTTCTACAAAAAAAGACAAGTAAAAATGTTCCTGTAGAAACTAGACTAGTAGAAAATATTGCGTTTTATCCCATTTATCTTATATATGAAGTGTAAATGATATGGTGTACTTTTTGTAAAAGTATTGATACAATTTTGAAAACGCTATCTATTTAATAAAACTTAGTTATTATAAACGACATTATTAGATAATAAGTGTTAATGTTTGTTAAATAAATCTTATTCTAAAAAGGAGTAGTTATGAAAAAATTTTTGGTTTTAGTTTTACTTTTAGTCGGAGGATACTTTGTTTATGATAATTTTATTAAAGAAAAAGAGTTGGTTTCAGTTAAAGCAAATTATGTAAAGAATAGAGAGTCTGTTGATGTTAATGCACCAGCGTTGCAAGCAAGAGACTTTGCTCATTATGAAGGAAGTTTACTAAATGTAAGTGAAGAAACTTTGACCAATATAACAGTTACATATCTTATTGATGCAAAAAAATCAATTGCCAAAATTGATAAACTTGAGCCTGGAGAAGAAAAGAATTTTTATACAGATCCTGTTATGTTAAGACACTCAGATGCAGCACATCATTTTGAAAGTATAGAGTATGATGGGATGTGATATTTTAAAACTGTAAATAATTTTTCAATCACATAAATTTTTTAATGCTAATTTGAAACTCTTAATGATTGTTAAGCAGGTGAGATAAAATATCTGTAAAAAGTTATTACAACTATGGAGGTGTTTTATATTTAAAAGGAAAATTAATTATTAATTTTTCATGTTTCTTCTTTTTATAGATAAATCTTTTTACTTTACCGCCACAAATTTTATAACACAATTAAGAATTTTTTTTTACACATCTGCAATATGAAAAAGAAAAAAATCAAAAAACCTTTACAAGAAAATCCTAATCAAATGAGTTTTGATTTTTTATTTAAAGAGACATCAATTGATGTTCATATTCCTAAATCAGCTTCAACTGTTTTCAATACTCACTTTACATCTACAAAAAGATTAGCTATAAGATTAGCAGAAAATTAACTTTTAGATTCTATTTAAAACTAAAAAACCATGGATAACCATGGTTTTTTAAATTTATGCTATGTTTAATTTTATTTTTTATTCAAAATATTTTTAACGGCTTTGTCAATCCATTTTTCTAAAAGCGCAGTAAGATTTTCTCCCGCCAGCACTAAAGCCTGATTTTTAGGGGTTAAAAAGATAGTTTCGCCAATAGCATTTTCAGAATCAATTTTTGTTTTTAGCCATTCCGAAAGTCTCTTAAGCCAAAGCTCTCTGTCCTTTTCTCTAACATCACCTTCAAATACAATTAATTCTTCTTCTTTAAATACACATCTAACTTCATTGAATTTAAATTTTTGCCCATCTGCACCAATTTGATTAAAAAGTGAGTTTGACAAATAATTAACTTTGTACTCGCCAACCGCCTGATCAATATCTTTCCAAACTTTTGCAACAGGATCTTTATCCATTTTTACAGGAGGATTTACCTGACAAAGATTATACTGATTAAATAAGAATTCAAGAAATTGTGATACTTCAAATAATTTTTGATTTGAATCTAGTACATCCCATCTTTTTCTTGCATTAGTTAATCTTTTATTTTCAGCTGATGTTAGATTACTATAACCTTCTTTAACATTTTGCAGATTTGCCCATTTTTCAAGCGGATTGTCTTGATATATCCATGAGTTTGTTGCGATCCAGTTTTGTGTTTCGCTGTCAATTGCTTCTGTAAAAAATGAAAAATAATTTGAATCAACAGAGTTTGTTAATTTGTACTGAGCAAATACTGATTTAATAAGCTTAACTGCTTTTTTCTGATCATCAACAACACCAACCGAATTAATGGCTTTGCTTATTGATTCTTCTCTAATACTTCTGGTTGTTATGGAATTAGAAGTATCCAGCCATGATAAAAACGTCATTGGTGTATCAACACGAATAATTTCACCAATCAGATTTACTGCGCTTAATAGTAAATAAGTGCGCAATGCATTTAACTCATATACTTCATTTGTTGCGCCCATCCATTTTGAAATGTCATCATCCTGGAGAGACTTAGCTAGATTTACTCTTCTTAAAACAAATTGCAGTTTGTTTTGCAAAGATGTTTCTGCTTTATTCCAATTGGGTAATTCACTGGGTATGATAGCTTTACTTATTACTTTTTCAAGATCAGTATCAAAATCATCTGATATTTTATTTTTTACTACTTCTTTCGTTAGTTGATCTTCCACTTAATTACCTCAAATTAGTTTAGTTGTTTTATAATAACGACGCCTTTTAAACCCCTGACTGTGGTAAAAGTTCATCATCAGCTTTATTTCATTTTTTTCTTATTTATGCAATTATTATTCCATTTGGGTAATGTGATTCTGCTATATTTTTCAAGTCGTCTTAATCCCAAAAAGTAAGGATTTTGGGAAATGGGTAATTTTTACCTTAAATCTGCACCCCATTTTGATTTGAATCATTTACGCTGGTGTTGGTAGGATAACGAAATAATTCTTCATTTATACCTAATTTTGTGAACAAAATAAATAAGAAAAATATGGATAGTTATTTAGGATTTTTTGCGGCTTTTTGTACAACTATAGCATTTATTCCACAGGCAATAAAGGTTTATAGGCATAAACATACAAAAGATATTTCATTGGGAATGTTTTCACTTCTAAATTTGGGTTTTATTTTATGGCTATGGTATGGTTTAAGAATAGAATCTTATCCCATAATAATAGCAAACTCTGTAACTATGGTTTTTGCAATTTTTATACTTGTCACAAAAATTAGATTAGATGTACTTAACCATAAAAAAGATTAATCGAAATTTAGATTGATGATTAAAGAACTTAACAAAAGAAATTCAAATTTTCTTTCTTCAACACTTGTTATCATCGCCGCATCACTATGGGCTGTTGATGGAATAGTTCTCACGCCATCACTTTACAGTTTACCCGTTACGCTTGTTGTGTTTATTGAAAGCACCGTTGTTGCTTTATTACTTACTCCGTTTTTTAAAAAATATTCTGATCAGATAAAATTATTAGCTCCAAAAGATTGGTTAGCGTTTATCGGTGTTGCATTAGCTGGCGGTGCAATTGGAACTATGGCCATAACCCGCGCTTTATTTTATGTTGATTTCATTAATCTTTCTATCGTTGTGTTTATTCAAAAGATGCAGCCCATTTTTGCAATTGCACTTGCCGGAATCATTCTAAAAGAAAAACTTAAAAAAGAATTTTTTGTGTGGGCTGGAATTGCAATTGTTAGTGCTTATATAATGACCTTTGGATTTAGTTTACCAAATTTTGATACAGGCGATAAAACAACAATAGCCGCTTTATTTGCTTTACTTGCTGCGGCAAGTTTTGGTTCATCAACAGTTTTAAGTAAACGCGCATTAAGAAACGTTAGTTATGAAGTAGGAACGTATTTAAGATTTTCTCTCACTGCAATAATAATGTTAACTATTGTTTTATCTTCCGGAACTATTTCATCAATCACACAAGTTACAAATACTCAGATTTTAGTTTTTACAATAATTGCATTTACAACCGGCGGCCCGGCAATTTTTCTATATTATTATGGATTAAAAAACATTAGCGCTTCTGTTGCAACAATTTGTGAGTTAGCTTTTCCTTTAGTTGCAGTTGTATTAGAATATTTTGTTCACGGAAATATTTTATCTCCCGTTCAATGGATTGGCGCAGGATTTTTATTATTCAGTATCTTAAGAATAAGCGGTTTAAAAGTGTGGGATTGGAATAAAGAAAGTTAATCCTGATTTAAGTTTGTATTTACAAAAATTATTTCTGGATGATTTTTTGTTTTAAAGGTATTTTTCTTGCTCAAAATCCAAAATATTAAAAGATATATCGACACCAACCCAATTGAAAGAAGCGTAGACACTAATTCTTTATTAGAAGTGAAAATTTTCATTCCTGCTATTAATCCAACCAACAAAAGGATAAGAGGAATTCCATAAATCAAAAATGATGCACTTATCAACCGACTTCCCCTTATCATCACTTTTACTTTATCGCCGGATTTAACTCCAATCGGATCTTTAACAATCAAGCTTCGTTCATCAGAATTTCCGGGTTTGCAATAAAGTTTAGCCGTGCATTCTTCACAATAATCAGAATTTGAAATTACAATTGTAGCAATTCCATTTGCAGATTCTTTTACAATTCCTTCTTCTGTTAATTCTTCGTTGTACATTTTTTCGTTTGGTCATTCT
>CXWK01035404.1_pt4 | contig 10781 bp, 8 predicted proteins | sample 590851 | NCBI WGS metagenome assembly CXWK01 (sample SAMEA3498364, study PRJEB10139) | wastewater metagenome | biome: wastewater treatment plant; material: activated sludge | place: Denmark | collected 2014-08-01
CGTTGCGACCCAGGAGCGACACGCTGCTGCCGCCGCTGAGGGTCGTGAAGGCCGGGAAGCCCACGTTCGGGCCGGTGCGCACGTTGAGGTAGCTGGCCGTCACGCTGCCCTGCGCGCCGGTGGGCGGCGGCGGGGGCGGCGGCGTGGTGCCGGTGATCGGCGTCAGGTTGGCGACGGGGATCGTCGTTCTCACGTAGAGCGCGCTGACCCAGCCGACCACGCCGTTGGTGGACACGATCTGCACCCACGTCGCGTCGGCATTGCGGAAGCCGGTCAGGGCAACGACGTTACCGTTGCTGAGCCTATTAATGACGCCGAAATTGACGCCGGGGCCGGTGCGGACGTTGAGGCGATAGGCGGTGACGGTTGCCAGGCCGGGGAACTCGCCGCCGGTGCCGGGCTGGCCCGAAACCTGGACATAGGAGAAGCGCATCTCGGCCAGGAGGGTGTTCTCGTAATACTCGATGCGCACCGGCGTCGCCCCCCCGACCACGGTCACGTCGGCCGTGGTCGTCTGAACGGCGCGGTCGAACCAGGCGTCGATGACCAACTGGTTATTGACCCAGACGCGCACGCCGTCATCGCTGGTGGCCGAGAAGCGGTAGCGGCCGGGGGCCAGATTCAGCGTCTGCGTCCAGCGGGCAGAGAACTGATCGACAGGCACCTGGGCCGCCGGCGAGCCGTAGCCCCAGTTGTAGTTGACAGCCCCTTCGTCGCGCACGACGACCGGCTGGCCTGCCAGGCCGGCGTTGGCGAAGTATTCGGCCCGCCAGACGGCCGCCGGCGGTGGTGGCGGCGGCGTGGAGACGCGCGTCCAGTTGAGCCGCGCCTCGGCGCGCTCGGTGTTCTCGAAATACTCCATCTTGACCGGAATGGAGCCGCCGGGCAGATTGACCTCGACGCTGTTGGTCGTCGCCGCCTGAATGCGCCACTGGTCAATGACCAGGACGTTGTTGACCCACAGGCGCACGCCGTCATCGGACACGACGGTGAAGCGATAGCGGCCGGCGTCGAGCGGCAGATTGCGCACCCAGCGCACGGAGAAGAAGTCGGCCGGGAAACCGGGCGCGGGCGAATTGAAGCCCCAGTTGAAATTGNNACGGAGAAGAAGTCGGCCGGGAAGCTAGGCGCGGGCGAATTGAAGCCCCAGTTGAAGTTGATGTCGGTGGTCGTGCCGGTCAGGGTGGGCGCGCCGCTCAGGGTGGGGTTAGCGAAGTACTCGTTGAACCACTGGTTGGTTCCCGGCGGCGGCGGCGCGTTGAGGCTGACGTAGTTCAACCTGGCCACGGCCATGCCGCCGGCTTCGTAGTAGCGGACGACGATAGTGTGATTGCCCGCGCCGAGAAAGACGTCGGCGGTGATGGTGCGCACCTGGCTATCGAGCCAGGAGTCGATGATCAGCACGTTATCGACCCAGATGCGCATCCCGTCATCCATCGTGGCCGTGAAGCGATAGGTGCCGGCCGGCAGATTGGCCGTCTGTGTCCACTGGGCCGAGAAGTTGTCGGTGAAGACCTGGGCCGCAGGCGAACCACCGCCCCAGTCGAAGTCGATGCTGGCATCCTGCCGGATGATGACAGGGTTGCCGGACAGATCGCGGTTGTTCCAGTAGCGGCCTTCCCACGCGCCGCCCTGAGCGTTGAGGCTTATGGAGCTGCTGGAAAGGACGACGAGAGCGAAGACGGCCAGGGCGAGGGCACTGAGAACCAGTCGCAAATTGCCGTAACGATACCACCTGTTCATAGGAACGCTCCTGTTTGCGCCGCGGCGAGGTGCTAGGCAGGGCCATTAAGGCCGCCATCAACCAACGCTAAACGAACGCGCGCGGACGACACATGACATAATGATAGTCGGGGCCAGTAGCTATGTCAAGTAGGCAGTGGAGAAGCGGTGCGATAGCGGCGCTATTTCGTCAGGTTGGACGGGCGCACTAATTCGCGCGCGTCGCCGACGCGCCGGGTGATGCGCAACTCGTCGAGGTGTTCCAGCAGGGCGATGGCGTATTTCCGGCTGGTGTTAAGCAGTTCGCGCGCTTCGGCGGCGGTGATTGTGCCGCGCGCCTGCAGGTGGCTTTCCAGTTGGGAAACAAGCCGAGCGGCCGTGGGCGTTAGATAGACCACATCTTCGGAGATAGGTCGCAGGCGGCCCATCTCGACCAGCGCCTGATACACGGCCTCGCCAACCATCGTCTTGCACTCCTTCACACTTGGCGAGTTGACGCCGGCGGCTTGCAGCGCGACCTCCAGGTGGGCGATGGCCTGTTCCTGGTCGGCCGAGAAGCGCACGGCGTGGCCCGGCAGCCGCAGCAGCGTGCCTTGCTCGACAATCTCGCCGCGGGCCAGGAGCGATTCGCGCAAGGCGGTGAAGAGGGGTGGTAAAAGGGTCAGGCGGCTGCGCAGGTCTTCGCGCTCCATGCCCGGCCGCAGCGGCGCTTCAGCATGAAAGCGCGACAGGGCGGCAAGGGCCTGCTCTAGAAGGCGCTCCCAGTGGGTGCTGGTCACCACGCTCTTGCCGACGGTCAGCAGGTGGCCGGCGTCGAGGAGGGTCTGCAAGGTGGCGCGGCCATCCTCTTCCGTCAGCCCGGCCCGTCGCAGCGCGTCGGCCACCGGCAGTGGACCGGCGCCGGACAACGCACGCGCCAGACGCTCTTCGGGCGTACCCTCGGCCAGGGTCAGGAAGCGGTCGGCCACGTCAGGGCGCAAGCGGCGGTGGCGTCGGCCGGGATTAGCGTCCAGCACCCGGCCGCCGCCGAGTGTCAAGCCGGGCGACGGCCGGCGCAGGATGAACCGGTCGCCGCGGGCCACGGCCACCGGCTCCGACAGGGCCAGTTGTACCCAGCCCATGGCCCCCNNTCAAGGCCCATGACGCGCGCCCGGGCCGTAACTTCGTCCGCGCCAATGAAGAGTTTGACCTCGTCGTTATGCGCCAACGGGCCAGCGTCGGGCAACTGACGATACTGGGTATCTAGCAACATCGTCGGCCGCAGAACACCGCGCGCCGCCAGCACCTGGCCGCGCCGCAGAGCGCTGCGGTCGATGCCGGTCACGTTGACGGCCACGCGGCTACCAGGCAGGGCCGTGTCGCGCTTGGTCTTGTGGGTTTGCAGACCGCGAACGCGCCCGGCCAGCGCCCCTGGCTGCGCTTCGACGTCGTCGCCGACGCGCAAGCGGCCGTCGATCAGCGTGCAGGTGACGACCGTGCCGAAGCCGGCCAGGGTGAAAACGCGGTCGATGGGCAGTCTCGGCCGGCCGAGGTCGGTCGCGGGGGCGATCTGACCCAGTGCGCCCGTCAGGGCAGCCCTTAGTTCGGGCAGGCCCTGGCCGGTGCGGGCCGAGACGGGGATGAGCGGCGCGCCGGCCAATGCCGTCGGCTGCAGGGCGTCGGCCACTTCCAGGGTGACAAGCTCCAGCCAGTCGGGGTCGTCAACAAGATCGACTTTGGTCAGGGCGACGACGCCGCGCCTTACCTCCAGCAAGTCGAGAATAGCCAGGTGTTCGCGAGTCTGGGGCATCACGCCTTCGTCGGCGGCCACGACGAACAGCGCCAGATCGATGCCGCCGACGCCGGCCAGCATATTCTCGATGAAGTCGCGGTGGCCGGGCACGTCGACGATGCCGACTTCTTCATCGCCCAGCGTCAGCCAGGCGAAGCCGAGGTCGATGGTCATCTGGCGCGCCTTCTCCTCGGCCAGGCGGTCGGGGTCGATGCCCGTCAGGGCTTGCACAAGCGTCGATTTGCCATGATCGACGTGACCGGCGGTGCCAATGACGTGCATGGCTCAGGGCAAAGCGAGCAGAGCGCGGCTGGGGTTGCCGCGGTCAATCTTCGCGCACGGGAACCAGGGCCGGCTGGCGGCGGCGGTTGGGGTTCTGGTCGAGCGCCTTCTCAACCTCTTCCAGCCACAACACCGGCCACTTCTTGATGGCTTCCGATTGGGCGGTCGTGACGCGCATGAGCATGGTCAATTCCTGGCCCAGGCTCTCGTGCGCCGCCTCAAGGGCCTGGAGCTGTTCGCGCAGCTCGCGCTCGCGCCGGTCATTGATAGACAGGCGTTGCAGGGCGTCGGACTCGAAGTTCTTCCACTTGCGACTGTCCACATGCACAAACTGATCCCAGCGCGACTCCATGCGCTTGGATTCGACGCGCACCATTTCGTTGGCCTCGCGCTGCTGATTCTCCAGGTGAACCTGAAGCGCGCGCAGCGTCTCGATGGCCGTGCGCGATTCGTTGTACTGGTTGTTGAACTTCACCCAGTCCTGGGTGAAACGCTGCAATGACTCTTCGTGCTCGTCCATGGCCCGCTGCCAGCCGGCCAGGCGCTGGTTGCGCTCGTGTTCGCCGATCTGCACCTGTTCGGTCCAGTCGCTGATGCTCTTGCGCAGAAGCAACTGGGCTTCGCTGGTGGTCTGGGCGGCGGCCTGGGTCTTGCTCAAGTTCTGGCCGAGGATCTCCAGCCGGTTGTGGATTGGCTCCCAGCGCTTGTTGATCTCCAGTAGCGTGGCTTGAACCTCGGCGATGTTGCGATTGTCCTGCTTCTCCTTCTCTTCCAGAAACGTCAGGGAACGCTCGACGTTATCGATCTGAGTGCTAAGCTGGGTGAGAGCCTGTTGCTGGACGCCAATGAGGTTGGCCAGCCGCGCTTCTTCGGCCTGGCGCAGGGGCAGAACTTGCTCGATGCGGCCAATGGCCGGCAACTCCTTGCGGATGTCGGCCAGTTCGCGCGCCGTGGCCTCGTGTTCGACGCGTCGCAGCCGGTCGAGTTCGCGCTCGGCGTCGATGCGGCGCTTGTCATACTGCTCGATCATCTTCACCAGGTCATCCTTAAACTGCGACAGTTGGGTATCGACCATGGGGATGCGCGAGAGCATGGTGGTGGCCTGGGCGATTTGCTTTTCCAGGTCCTGGATGCGCCGGTCGCGGCCGGCCAGTTCGCGTTCGGCCAGCGTGGCGCGTTGCTCCAGTTCGGCCAGTTTGCGCGCCGTTTTGCGCCGTTCGTCGTCGAGCCATTCGAGTCGCTTGCGAAACTCGCCGAATTCCTGATCCAAGGTACTGCTGGGCTTGCCGTTGTTGCTCATCGCCTGCACTCCTGGTCATCCTGCCCCAGGGAGGGGGCAGGGAGTGAGGGCATTATACCGATGGCGTGGAGAGAGGCCAACTTGCCCGGATTCGCTCATGCGCCATACAATCGGGCCTATGCGCATTGGCATCGACTGCCGGCTGCCGACCTACCGGCTGGGGGGAATCAGCCAGTCCACGCTACAACTGGTTCAGGCGTTGGCCGAGTTGCCGGGCAACGAGCAGGTCACCATCTTCCATAGCCGCAAGGAAGGGCACGACTTTACGCCAGCCGACGCTCGTTTTTCGCGTAGTGATTTGTGGACACCCTGCCATCACCGTCTGGAGCGGTGGGCCTTGTCAGCCGAGTTGACGCGCCATCGTCTGGATGTCTTCCACAGCCCCGACTTCATTCCGCCGGCCTTTGGCGCAGGTCGTCGCGTCATCACCGTCCACGACCTGACCTTTCTTCACTATCCCGACTTCCTGACGGCCGAGAGCCGGCGCTACTACAGCGACCAGATAGGGTGGGCGGTGGCCTCGGCTGACCACATCGCCGCCGACAGTGAGGCCACGCGCAACGACCTGATCCACTTGATGGGCGTCGCTGCCGGCAAGGTGACCACTGTTCCCCTAGCGGTCGGCCCGTTGCACACGCGCGACTACGCCCCCGAAGCGATTGACGACACTCTGGCCCAGCATGGCCTGTCGCTCGGTTTCATCCTGGCCGTAGGCACACTGGAGCCGCGCAAGAATCTGCCATTGCTCTTGCGCGCCTATGCCCTTCTACGCGAGAAGCGCATGGCGACCCAGCCGCTCGTGCTGGCCGGTGGCAAGGGCTGGAAGTACGACGAGATCTTCCAGACCATTGATGATCTGGGGTTGAACGAGCACGTGCGCCATCTGAGCGGCCTGACGGATGTGGCCGTGGCCCATCTCTATCGCGGCGCCGGCGTCCTGGCCTTTCCATCGCGTTACGAGGGCTTTGGCCTGCCGGCGCTGGAAGCAATGCACGCCGGCTGCCCGGTGGTGGCCAGCAACCGTGGCTCGCTGCCCGAAGTGGTCGGCGAGGCGGGCATCTTGCTGCCACCCGACGACCCCGCGGCGTGGGCTGAGGCACTGGCGCGGGTGCTGACCGACGAGACCACCCGCGACGCGCTTCGCCGGGCCGGGCGAAAGCAAGCCGGCCGCTTCACCTGGCGCAGGACGGCCGAAGCGATGTTGGCGATCTATCGCGGTGCGTGAGACGGCTTATGGCGCGCGTCCTGGTACTAACCCCACAGATGCCCTATCCGCCACAACAGGGTACGAGCCTGCGCAATTACCACATCTTGCGCGCCCTGGCGCTAAGCCACGAGGTGACCCTGCTGAGCTTCGCCGACACGGAGCCGTCGGCCATCGCGCCGCTGCATGAAATCGCCCGCGTGCTGCCGCCCGTGCCTGTTTCCGGCCGCGATACTGTCCAGCGACTGCGCGCCCTACTCACCTCGCGCCGGCCGGACATGGCCTGGCGGCTGCACAGCACCGACTTCGCCGCCGCACTGGACGACGCCTTGCGCAGTCAGCCGTTTGACGTTGTGCAGATCGAGGGTATCGAGTTGGCCTGGGTGATAGAAAGGGTGAGGGCATCCGCACCGGCTGCGCGCATCGTGCTCGACTGCCATAACGCCGAGACGGAACTGCAACGCCGCGCCTTCGACCGTGACCGGCTGCGCCCGGCGCGCTGGCCGGCGGCGGTCTACTCGGCGGCGCAGATCGGCCGTCTGGCGCGTTTTGAGCGCTGGGCGTTGCAGGCGGCCGACGCGGTTGTGGCCGTCAGTGAGGAGGATCGCCGTTTCCTAGCAGCGCTCTTGGAGCGGCCTGACGAGGCCATCACTATCGTTCCTAACATGATCGACGTGGCGGAGTATCGAACAAACCGCCCGGCCCCGCCGGAGGTGCAATTTGACGTGGTCTTCACCGGCAAGATGGACTATCGGCCCAACGTCGATGGCGTGCTGTGGTTCGCAGAGGCGATCTGGCCTCTCATTCGGCAGCGGCGGCCGGCCACGACGTGGGCCGTGGTAGGCCAGAAGCCGCACGCGCGGCTGACGGCGCTGCGCGAATTGGCGGGCGTCACGGTGACGGGGCGCGTGCCAGAGGTGCAGCCGTATCTGACCGGGGCAAGTGTCACCATCGTACCGCTTCGCATAGGCAGCGGAACGCGTCTCAAACTCATCGAAGCTATGGCCGCCGGTTGCGCCATCGTCTCAACGCGATTGGGGGCAGAGGGATTCGCCGTCACCGACGGCCGCGAGCTGCTGCTGGCTGACACGGCCGAAGCGATTGCCGCGGCCGTTCTCGACCTGCTGGACCACCCACAGCGCCGGGCGGAGCTGAGCGGCCGGGCGGTCGCGTTCGCGGCGCAGTACGATTGGCGACGGCAAGCGCCGCTGCTCGATGCCGTCTATGCCCGGTTGGTAGGTGGACAGGGCAACTAGACCAGTATCAGAGGCGATTTCTCGGCCGCGCTCAGGTACTCCGCCCCGGCGTCAGTCACCAGCATCAGGTCTTCGATGCGCACCCCCCCATAGCCAGGCAGGTAGATGCCCGGCTCGACGGTCATAACCGCCCCGGCAGGGATAATCGTTTCCTCAGACAGGCGACTGAAGCGCGGCTCCTCGTGGATGTCCAGACCCACGCCGTGGCCCGTACCGTGGCCGAAGTGGTCGCCGTGGCCGGCGGCGGCGATGAGGTCTCGTGCCAGCGAGTCGACGGCCTTACCCGTGACGCCGGGCCTGATACCGCCGATGGCCGTCTGATGCGCATTGTGGACGGTGTTGTAGATTTCCCAGAAGCGGTCGTCGGGCGCGCTACCCAGGTAGAAGGTGCGTGTCAGGTCGCTCTTGTAGCCGCCGACTTCCGCGCCCAGGTCGACGATGATGATGTCGCCGGCGGCCAGCACGCGGTCACCCGGCCGGTGATGGGGCAGGGCGCTGTTGGGGCCGGAGGCGACGATGATGTCGAACGCGGTACGGTCGGCGCCGGCGTCGCGCATGTGTTTCTCCAACTCCCAGGCCACGGCGCGCTCCGTCAGGCCGGGCCGGGCCAGGTATGGCATCTGAGCCACGGTGTCGTCGGTCAGCCGGGCGGCGGCGCGGATGGCGGCCAGTTCGTCGGCCGATTTCACCGCCCGCAGCGGCTCGGCCGTGGCCGGCAAGGCCACCCATTCGTAGCCGTCGACCTTGCCCAGCGCCTCGCGCTCGGCCAGGGTCACATTCCGGGCCTCGATGCCGATTCGCGAGACGCCACCCTCCTTGAGGAAGTTCAGCATGTCGTCTTTCTGGTCGCGGTAGCGGTAGAGGCTAAAGTGCGTCGCCTGGCGCTCGGCCTGTTCCCAATAGCGGGAATCGGTGAAGAGAATAGCCCGGTGGCGGGTGATGAGAAGGCGGCCGAACGAGCCGGTGAAGCCGCTAGTCCAACGCCGGTTGGCCGCGCCAGTGATGAGCAGGCCATCGACCTGCCAGTCGTCGAAATTGCGGCGGAGGGCCGACAATCGCTCAGTCATAGAATTACCTCGTGCTCGATCCAGATGCGGCCGTCGCCGGATGTCACTGCGCCGATGACGGCGGCATCGGGGACGTCAGCCAGGAAGCTGTCCACCTTGTCCGGCGACAGTGCTACCAGCAAGCCGCCCGACGTTTCCGGCGTGAAGAGCATGTCGCGGTGAGCGTAGCCGATACCCTCGGCAAAGGAGACCCATGGGCCGAAGTGGCGGGCGTTGTTGTCCATGCCGCCGGGAAAAGCGCCGGCCCGTGCGTAGTCAGTCGCACCGGGCAGCCAAGGCAGCCGTGAGAGGTCGAAGTGGAAATCGGTCGGTCCCTGGCGCGCCATCTCCTGGGCATGTCCCAGCAGGGCGAAACCGGTGATGTCGGTCATCGCGTGGGCCTGGGCAGCCTGAGCGGCACGGGCGGCGGCGCGATTGAGTCGCTTCATGCTGGCTATTGCCGCGGCCACGTGTCCGGCCTCGGCCGCTTCGCGCTTTAGGGCGGTGGTGATCAGACCCGTACCCAGCGGCTTGGTCAGCAGCAGTACGTCGCCCGGCTGCGCACCGCCCTTGCGCCGCACCGCCCCCGGCGAAACCAGCCCGACCACGGCCAGCCCATACTTCGGCTCGCGGTCGTTGACACTGTGGCCGCCGGCGATGACGCCCCCGGCCTCGGCCACCTTCTCGGCCCCGCCGCGCAGGATAGCCTGTAAGATGCTCATGTCCAGCGTGTCAGGAAAGGCCACCAGATTGATGGCAAACAGAACTTCGCCGCCCATCGCATAGACATCGGACAGTGCATTGGCGGCGGCAATCGCCCCAAAGTCATAGGGATCATCGACGATGGGCGGGAAGAAGTCGACCGTGCTTATGACAGCCTGGGTGTCGTTGAGCCGGTAGACGGCGGCGTCGTCGGCCGCGTCTAAGCCGACCAGGAGATCGGCGGCATCGTTCGCCTGGAATGTGGCGCGTAGGGGGCCAAGAATGCGCTCCAGCTCCGCTGGAGCCAGCTTGGCCGCTCAGCCGGCGCAGGAGGCCAAGGATGTAAGACGAATCTGTTTTCCGCTCACAACGTGCATCTCATTCATACAGTAAGCTACGGCAAGTATACTGCCGGGCGGTGATCGGGCAATTCACATTGACCCGCCCTGTTGCCTTCCCTATAATGGCCGCCATGAAGCAATCGCCGCTGTCACGCGTGGAGGGGCTGATCCGTCGAGTAGTCGAAACGCCGTTTACCTGGCTGGACGATGATTCGCTGGACCCGTTCCGTCTGGCGAGTTACCTGGTGCAGCATCATCAGGAGCCGTTGCGCGACGGCGACGGGCCGCTCCAGTTCGTCATCGCCGTCAGCCCCAACGACTACGAGCAGTTGGCTGAGCAATTGCCGACTCTGGAAGCGCAGGTGGCCGGCTACGTGGCGCTGCTGTCCGAGCGCCACGGGCTGGGGGCGGCCGAGCCACGCATCCGGTTCGAGCCTGACAATGACGAGTCGCCGCACCGCGCCCGTGTGCTCGTCGGCCGCGCCGATGCCCCACCGGAGTCTAACACCGAAGTTCTGGCAGTGGAGATGACCGACGCGGTCATGGACGCCATTCGCGCCGCCGACGCCTTTCTCATCGTCCAGGGGCGGCGACACGTGCCGCTGGACCGGCCAGTGACGCGCATCGGCCGTCGCATGGATAACGACATCGTGCTGGACATGCCAGCCATCAGCCGCCAGCACGCCCAGGTGCGCTGGCGGCAGCGCTACTTCGTCCTCTACGACGTCAGCAGCCACGGCCGCACAGCCGTCAACGGCATGACGACGCGTGAACACGTCCTGCGACCCGGCGACGTCATCGCCCTGAGCGACGCCATGCTGGTCTATGGCGAGGGGCGCGATGATCTGCTGGCCGTCATGCCTGAGAGTGACGGGGAGGAGCTGGACACGACGCAGCTCAAGCCGGCCGAATGAGCACCGCGGGTGTCCTCTTTCTCATTCGCGCCGGCAGCGCGGTGTTGTTACTGACCTTCGTGGGTCTGATCGGCTGGCTGCTGTTCCAGGATTTGCGCGCGGCGCGGCAGGCCATGACCGGACAGGGCGGGGGACTGGGAGCGTTGCGCGTCATCGCCAACACCGGCGCGCTGCCGGCCGTCGACACCGTCTACGACCTGTCGCCGGTCACTACGCTCGGTCGCAACAGCCGCAACACCATCG
>CXWK01005035.1_pt2 | contig 10780 bp, 10 predicted proteins | sample 590851 | NCBI WGS metagenome assembly CXWK01 (sample SAMEA3498364, study PRJEB10139) | wastewater metagenome | biome: wastewater treatment plant; material: activated sludge | place: Denmark | collected 2014-08-01
CAGCAAGCTGCTCTTGCCCGCGCCGTTGAGGCCCAGCACGCCGATCTTGGCCCCGTAGAAGTAAGACAGCGAAATGTCGCGCAGGATAACGCGATTGGGCGGGACGATCTTGCCCACGCCGATCATGGAGTAGATTACTTTATTGTCAGCCATAGTTTAGTGGTCGGTGGTCAGTGGTCAGTGGCCAGTTCGCACTGGCCACTGACCACTGACCACTAATTTTGCGGCTTCGGCCCCAGCCGCCCCCGCTCCCGTTCTGCTACTTCCGCTTCCAGCTTGGTGAACAGCGGCCGCGGCGCGGGCAGTTGCCGCCCGGGGGGGACGATGGCCCGCTCCCAGCGGCCGGCGGCCGTGGCCCCGTCGTAGGTCAACGCCAGATGGCGGCGCGTCGTCTCGTCAAATTCGCGCACGGTCAGTTCGCCGAAGAGCGGGCCGTCTTCGCCCAGCAGTTCGCGCACCGTCTGGCTGGTGAAGGGCAGCACCGGCGCCCACAGGACGTGCAGGCCGCTGATGGCTTGCAGGGCCACGTAGAGGGCGCGGCCGGTGGCCTGCGGGTCGGTCTTGGCCGTGGCCCACGGGCCGGTCTCTTCCAAATATTGGTTGACCAGGGTGGACAGGCGCAACGCCTCCTGCACCGCGGCGCGGAACTTGCAACCGTCGTAGAACTCGGCCACGGTGGCGAAGCCATCATCCACGGCGGCCAGCAGCGCCCGGTCGGCGTCGCTCAACTCGCCCGGCTCCGGCACGACGCCGCCGAAGTAGCGGCGGGTCATGCTCAACACACGGTTGACCAGGTTGCCCCAGTTGGCCACCAGTTCGTTGTTGTTGCGCTCCACGAAGCCGCCCCAGGTCCAATCACTGTCGCGCGCTTCGGGCATGTTGGCCGTCAGATAGTAGCGCAGCGGGTCGGGGTCGAAGCGGTCGAGTGCGTCCAGCATCCACACGCCCCAATTCCGGCTGCCGCTGATCTTCTGCCCCTCCATGTTCATGAACTCGTTGGCGGGCACGTCAGTGGGCAGGTTGAGCGTGGCGTGGGGGTTGTCGCTGTAGAGGCCGCGCGCGCCCAGCAGTTGCGCCGGCCAGAAGACGGTGTGGAACGGGGTGTTGTCCTTGCCGATGAAGTAGAGGGTGCGCGCGTCGGGGTTCTGCCACCAGTCGCGCCACAGGTCTTCGTCCCCTTCGTGCTGCGCCCACTCGATGGTGGCCGACAGGTAGCCGATGACCGCCTCATACCAGACGTAGAGCACCTTGTTATCGAACCCCTCGACGGGCACGGGGATGCCCCAGTCCATGTCGCGGGTCACGGCGCGGCCGATCAGCCCGCCGTCAATGAAGCCGCGGGCGAAGTTGATCACCTGCGGCCGCCAGTGCTCCTTGTCGTCGTGGATCCACTCGGCCAGGGCGTCATTAGCGATGGCCGGCAGGTCGAGGAAGAAGTGCTCCGTGTCGCGCAGCACCAGCGAGGTGTTGTCGCGCTTGCTGCGCGGGTTGAGCAGTTCGGCGGCGCTCTCGAACAGGGTGTTGCAGTTGTCGCACTGGTCGCCGCGCGCGCCGCTGTAGCCGCAGTTGGGGCAGGTGCCCTCCACGTAGCGGTCGGGCAGGAATTGGCCCGCCTCCGGCGAATACATCTGCGGCGTCACCTTGCGGTAGAGGTAGCCGTTGTGCAACAGTTGCCGGAACATGTCTTGCGACACGCGGAAGTGGTTCTCGGTGTGGGTGCTGGTGAACAGGTCGTAGCTGATGCCCAGCCGGCGGAACAACTCCAGGAAGCGGGCGTGGTACTGCTCGTACGTCTCCAGCGTGCTGCGGCCCAACTCCTCGGCCTTGACCGTCACCGGCGTGCCGTGGCTGTCGGAGCCGCTGACCATGACCACGCGGTTGCCGCGCAGGCGGTGGTAGCGGGCGAAGATGTCGCCCGGCAGATGGGAGCCGGTAACGTTGCCCTGGTGGATGTCGGAGTTGGCGTAGGGCCAGGCGATGCAGACCAGCACGTGCTCCGGTTGCGGGTTACTCAACCTCGTCCTCCTCGTACTCCTCGAACTCCTCCGTCTCCTCCTCTTCGTCCTCGGTGATCTCCGTCAGCGCCTCGGCCAACAGCTCGAAGTCGTCTTCGCTGATGCGGAAGAAGGTCTCCGGCTCGATGTGGGCCTTGCTGAAGTCGGGATACCCTTCCAGCTCGATGGAGTCGGCGCTGACGCCGTGCTCCAGGTCGGCCGAGGCCGCGTCCACGTCGGTCGTGAAGAAGGAGACCTTGGGCGCTTCGGTGGTGAAGGTGTAGTGCTTCGGGTCGGCTTCGAACACGTCGCCGGTGATGGTGACGACGGCGAAGAACGTCTGCGCCTCGACAGCGTAGTAGATGAAGCGGTCGCCCGGCTTCAGCCGCTGCGCCCACTCCGGCGAAGGGGCCATGACGACCCGCTCTTGCCAGCCGGGGAAAGCCAGCTCCTCCCCCGGCGGCAGGCTGACGGCCTTGATGTAGTGCGTCGTATCCTTGTTCGACTGGCGCAGATGGCGGCTGCTGGCGGCGCGCGCCTCTTGCTCAGCGACGATATTCTCCCAAATGCGGGCCTGAATGTTGACGTTCAACTCTGCTTCCGACCCGTCGGCATAGCGTACCACCATACGTGGCCCGTTGAGGGCCACGACTGTGTATTCACCAATGCGATTTCGATAAACCCCGTTGAGTTCGAACATCGCTCCCTTTTCACTCCTGTGCAAATTTGGGCCGCATAGTATCTGTTTACTTCTCAGAGCGCAAGCCCGCCCGGTAGAGCGAGTCTCCAGACTCGCGCCTCCTACGGCGCAACCACAAAACTCGCCCCATCCCAGACCACGGCCAGCCGCCCCGGCGTGGCGCAGCCGTCGCGGATCAGTTCCGGCGGCCCATCGCCGTCACCGTCGCGCACAACCAGGCCACCGGCGCAGCGCTCGGGCACGTCCAGCAGCCGCGGCGCGCCGGCCGCGGCCGAGAGCACCCACGTCGCCCCCGTCGCCGCGTCGCGCAGCACCACGTCNNCCACACTCAGCGCCGCCACCTGCATCAGGTGTGGCGCGTCCGGCCCGCCGCTCCAGACGGCGACAAGCTCCGCCCCCGCGTCGCCGGTCAGATCGGCCGCCTGCCACACAAAGGCCCGCGCCGGGCGCTCGCCCAGCCAGCGCAGGCGCAACCCGGCCAGCCCCGCCGGGCCTTGTGTCTCGTAGGCGGCGATCAGGTCGGCCAGCGGCCCCTTGGCCTGCGGCGCGACCAGGGTCGGCGCGGCGGCGGCCGGTTCGTCTTCCGGTTCCGTCGGGCGCGGGTTCGGTTCGGCCGGATGGACCAGGCGCAGCCCGCCGGGCGACGGCAGCACCGGCTGGCGGCAGCTGTAGCTCAGGGCCAGCTCTTGCCGTTCGCTCTGAATGGCGACGACGGCCGCGCCGCCGTTGCCGCCGGCCACCGTCGTCGGGTCGGCGTAGAGGAACACAATGTCGTTGCTCGTCTCGAATAGCTGCGCCTCGAACGTCACCCGGTCTGCCAGGTCGGGGCCATAGAGCGGCACGTCGTCCCACTCAATGACGAAGATGCGCGCCGGGGATTCGCCAACGACAGCCGTCTCCAGCGCCCCGGCGTTAGTCAGGTCGAGGTCGGCCCAATAGGGGGCGATGAGGTCGCCCAGGCCGACGGCCGGGAAAGCGCACTCGGCGCGGTAAATCGGGCTGCGCGTGGTGAATTGCAGGTTGCCGTTGCTGCCGGCGTTCAGGGCGTCGTAGGTCGCGCCGTAGAAAGTGAACGGGAACGGCAGCTCGAGCCGCGCCACGCCATCGTCGGCTATGAGGCCGGTGGGGGTCGTGGCGTCCACGTAGGCGTAGGCCGCCGCGCCTTCGCAGGTGTAGCCGTAGCGGTCGGGGCCGGGGCAGAGGGCCAGCGCCGGGCCGTAGACGCCCTGGGAACGCGCCCGCCAGAACAGGACAAAGGCGATGAGAAAGGCCAGCAGGACCAGAGGAATCAGGAGCCGCGCGGCACGGATGCGCATGGCGGCGGAGTGTAGCGCGAAATGGCCAATTGCGCCATGGGCCGTAGCGCGATTCTCCTGAATCGCGGCGACTCCTTGAAGACGCAGGGCTTTTCCAAAGTCGGCTGATAGGGGAAGGACACGGAGCACACGGAGAGCAGACACGGAGGGCACAGAGAAGCAATCAAAACGTCTCCGCGTTCTCCGTGCTCCTCCGTGACCTCTGTGTCCTTCCGGTAAGACTTTGGGAAAGCCCTGCTTGAAGACGCGATTCGGGAGAATCGCGCTACAATAGAAGCGATGATCGCCGCCGTTCTAATCATCCTCCTCGTCCTTTTCATGCTCTTACGCCCCCTTCTGGCCGCCTGGTCCTACGCCCGGCCGCGGCGGCAGCAGCCGGACAGCGACCCGCCCTCCACCTGGCGCGACGAGTATGAGGCCGTCAACCTGAGCAATGGCGCGCCGTCCGGCCGGGCGGGCTGGTACCGGCCGTCGCGCAACGGCGCGGCCGTCATCCTGCTCCACGACCACGGCGACAGCCACCGGCAGATGATCTTGCACGCCAAAACAGTAGCCGGCGCGGGCTACGGCGTGCTGCTGGTCGATCTGCGCGGCCACGGCCAAAGCGACCTCTCCCGCTTTGACCGCGCCGCGGCGGTTGAGGACGCCCTAGCAGCCGTCGCCTGGCTGCAACGACGCGCCGACGCACCCACGCGCATCGGCCTACTAGGCATCGGCCTGGGTGGAATGGTGGCCCTGCAAGCCGCAGCGCGCAGCAAGTACATCAACGCCGTGGCCGCCGACGACCCTCTGCCGGCCACCATTGACGATCTGCCGCCGCCGGCCGGCGTCGTCGATCTGTTGTGGCGCTACCCGCAGGCGTACCTCTTCCTGTCGGCCGTTGACCGCTTCGCCGGCGCGGCCCACCTCTCGGCCAACACGCGGGCGCTGGCGCGGCTGGCCGGGCGGCCGGTGTGGCTGAGCAGCGCCGGCCGCGGCCCACAGCAGCGCCGCGCGCGCCACCTCTACGCCGCCGCCCGGCGGCCGAAGACGCTGCACGAGTTCCCTCTGGCCGCGCCGGACGCCTATGCCGACCGGCTGCTGGCCTTCTTCGGCCCCGCCCTGGCGGGCCACGCCCTGGCGGTGGACGGCGCGGCGGGCGAGTGGCCGGCAGACGACACCGGGCCGGCCGCGACGCCAACGGCCGCAACCGAACCGCCGGCCCGGCCCCTCGGCGAGCGCACCGTCGCCCCGGCCACGGCCATGATGGTCGCCTTTGCCGTCGTCCCGCTGGCCATGCTGGGACTGATCGCGCCCTTCCAGTTGCGCTGGGGGTTGTCCCCGCCGCGGCTGCCGGTGGGCCGGCCGCTGGTCGCGGTCCTGGGCTTCATCGGTCTATTGCTGGCCGGGCTGCTGCTGCGCGAGGGGGTGCATCTGGCGGCCCATTACGTCATCGGCCGCGTGCCACGCGGCGCGGCGCGGCTGGGCGGGACAGGGGCCGGGTTGACGCCGCGGGTGCGCTGCGCGGTGCTGCTGCCCGCCCGCGCCTATCGGGCCATTCTGCTGTCGCCGGGCCTGCTGCTGGGCGTTGTGCCGGGCATTGCCGGCATCGTCGTCGGCTCGTGGCTACTGATCATCTGGGCGCTGTGGATGCTGGTGGCCGCCGGCGGTGACCTGGCGGCGCTGTGGGCCATGCGCGGCCTGCCGGGCAACACGCCGGTGCGCGCCCACCCTTCGCGCCCCGGCTGCCATTACTTNNTGCATCAATGTCAATAGTTTGCACACATTGCAGCAATTGGGGAGAAAGAGACTGACATGGCGAAAGCGAAGAAACTGGCGCCGGGCGATGCCGCGCCGGACGGGGTCTGTCTGAACGTAGATGGGCTGCCCGTCGAACTGTCTACCTTCTGGGAAAAGGGGCCACTACTACTGACGTTTCTGCGCCACTTTGGCTGAATTCACTGTCGCGAATGGCTGGCTCAGTTGGAGCTGCACCACGCGGAAATCGAGGCGGCCGGGCTGCGCATCCTGGCTGTCGGTCTGGGCGAGCCGAAGCATGCCCGCCACTTTGGCGGCAAGCTGGCGCCCAACGTTGAATGTCTGACCAATGAAAAGCCGACGCTCTATGAGGCTTTCGGCATCGAACGGGCCAACGTCCTGCGGCTGATGGCGCCGGACGCCATCATGGCCGGGGCGCGGGCAGCGTCGCGCGGCCACACTCAGGGCGAAAGCACCGGCGAGACGACCCGCCTGCCGGGCACGTTCATCGTGGACGCCCAGGGCATGGTACGCTATGCCCACTACGGCAAACACGCCGGCGATCAGCCGGACCTGGAGGAGTTGCTAAGCTGGTGGCGTTCGGCCAACGGCTCTTAGCCGGCTGATAGCAATCGTATGGCAGCGGGGCGACGGGGGACAGTGGCTACTGTCCCCCGTCGCCCCGCTTTTTATTTACGCGCCTTGGCCTGCTCGATCCACTCGTCGGGGTTGGCCACGCTGGTGGCGTGGGTCACTTCGCGCAACTGGTCGGCCGAAGCCTGGGCCACGTCGGCAAAGGTCGTGATGCCCGCCTGACGCAGCCGCTCGGCGAAGACCGGGCCGATGCCCTTGATCTCCGTCAGGTCGTCGGCGGCCAGCGTCGCGGCGGCGGTCCGGGTGGCCGGCTCAGCGGCCTTTGATTTGGCCGCGCTGGCCTGCTGGCCCTTCTCTTCGACACCCTTCTTCGTTTTGGTCTTGGCCTCGGCCGTGGGGGCTGACTTGACGACCGGCTCGGTAGCCGGCTTCTTGGCCTTGGCCTCGGTCTCTACGGCCACGTCGGCCGACCGATAGCCGGCCGCGCCATCGCTGCGCCGCCGCCGGATGAGCCGCCGCGCGCCGTCGGCAACCACCGCCACGGCCCCCGCGCCCACCAGATACCACGCCTTTGGATTCAATATCTTCGACATTTCGCTTCCCTCGATTCAGGACACACACGAGCTTCTATGGGGCATTGTAGCACGGAACCGCGCCCACCGAAAGCGGACGAAAGGCAGCGATTGACGCCCCGGCCCGATGCGGCTATAATACGCTCTACGATTGCCCTGGTGGCGGAATTGGCATACGCGGTAGGTTGAGGGCCTATGTCCTTAGGACGTGGAGGTTCGAGTCCTCTCCAGGGCACACAGTTTAATCAGCGAACACGTTGACCGGGACGAGTAGCCCGCGCAACCCGCGCCAGAGAAGTGGACGCCAGAGGCTGAGAGCGCCACCCGCGGGACAACGGCCAAAACCCCCCGGGAGTGGTTGCCCGAACGTCCTTGCGACCAGTAGGGTGGCCCGGTAGGCCCCGTTAGCGGCCACAATGAGCGCGGGCCTGTGCCCGCTGAAATTGGGTGGAATCGCGACGCCGTCGCCCCATGTGGGTGACGGCGCTTTTGTTTTCAAGGCTCTGGAATGAGGAGTAAGAACCTCACGCAAAGATCGCTAAGGGCGCTAAGAACGCCAAGCTTGATCTTCTTGGCGATCTTTGCGTGAGGTTCTTAAAACAACGAGGAGAAACCACAATGAACAAGATACCGGTGGGTGTGTTGGGCGCGACGGGGACAGTGGGGCAGCGGTTTGTGCAGTTGTTGGCCGACCATCCGTGGTTCGAGGTGGTGGCCGTGACCGGCTCCGACCGCACCGTCGGCCGCCCCTATGGCCAGGGCGTCAACTGGCTCATGCCCGGCCGCGTGCCGCCGCGCACGGCCGAACTCATCGTTCGCCCCACCACGCCCGACCTGGACATCCCCGGCGACCCACCGGTCGTCTTCTCCGCCCTGCCCACGGGGGAGGCCAGGGAGTGGGAGCCACAGTTCGCCGCCGCCGGCTATGCCGTGGTGACCAACACCTCCGTCTTCCGTATGACGCCCAACGTGCCCCTGCTCATCCCGGAGGTCAACCCCGACCACACCTGCCTCATCCCCACCCAGCGGGCGGAGAACAACTGGCCGGGCTTCATCGTCGCCAGCCCCAACTGCTCGACAACCAGCGCCATCCTGCCGCTGAAGATCTTCCAGCAGGCGTTCGGCGTCACGGCGGCGATCATCACCACGATGCAGGCCATCTCCGGCGCGGGCTACCCCGGCGTGTCGTCGCTGGACATCACCGACAACGTCGTGCCCCACATCGGCGGCGAAGACGAGAAGCTGCAAAACGAGCCGAAGAAGCTGTTGGGCGACGTGCGCGACGGCCATATGCTCCTGGCCGACATCGCCGTCAGTGCCCAGGCCAACCGCGTGCCGGTCATTGACGGCCATCTGGCCAGCGTATCGGTGAAGCTGGCCCGCCCGGCCTCGGCCGACGAGGCCATTGCCGCCCTGCGCGACTGGCAGCCGCCGGCCGTCTGCGCCCAACTGCCCTCCACGCCCCACGAACTGCTCATTGTCCGCGACGAGCCGGATCGGCCACAGCCCCGCCGCGACCGCGACGCCGGCGACGGCCTGGCCTGGACGGTCGGCAAGGTGCGCGCCTGCCCGGTGCTCGACGTGCGCTACCTGGCCCTGACTCACAACACCCTGCGCGGCGCGGCCAGCGGGGCGCTGCTGAATGCCGAACTGCTGGCCGTACAGGGATATATTGGGAAATAGGGATTAGGGATTAGGGAAGAGCGCTCTTCCCTAATCCCTAATCCCTTTCTTAGGGAGTGACAGTCAGCGAATTCGGGATGTAACTGGGCACGACCTGCACCCAGCTCTGGCCGATCTGGAGCGGGAAGGGGTTGCCCTGGGCGTCGGTGAAGGTGAGCTGGTCGTTGCGGCCGACGCGCTGCCAGGTCACGTCGTAGCGCTGACCATCGCGGAAGACGACCGCCGGGCCGCTGCCCCACAGTTGAATCTCGATTGATAGCGCGGCGCAGACGCCATTGTTGATCTGCTCGCAGATGTTGGCGTCGTTGACGTGGAAAGGGTTGATGTAAATAACGTTCGACACCGTCACCTGCTCCTCGGTGTTGGCGTCCAGGTGCTCTTTGAAGTCCATCCAGCGCCGGTACTGGCCGATCTCCGGATCGTAGACCCACTCGATCTCCTCTGTCTTATAGCTGACGTTGATCTTCGTCGCCGGGGAGCCGCCGGCGGGTGGTTCCTCGGTGAAGGCGTTGAACGTGCCGAAGTGCGGCGCGGTGTTCAGCCCCTTGGCCTCGACCGCCTGCCACAGGTCGGCCAGGCGAATGTAGAGCGTGTGCTCAAACGGCTTGGTCGTGTCGCCGGTGCGATAGAAGCCCGGCTCGGCCGCCCGCAGCAGCCGGTCGCTGAAGTCGGAGGCGTTGAGCCGCTGGTTGACCCCGACGCTGGCCCCGGAAAAGGCCAGCATGGCGTCGTACATCGCCGGCAGCTCCAGGTCAATGAGCCGCGCGCTGCGCACCGGGCCGACGTTGGCCGGCACGGTGTCGTAGAAGATGGCCGTGAAGCGCGTCACCGAGCCTTCCGTCCAGTGCTCGAAGATGAGGTCAGCGTCGTTGAGGCCGGCCTGCGGCCGGGTGTAGTCGGCCGGTGCGTTGGACAGCTTGACGGCGATCGGCCGCCGGTCGAGGTCGTCGGGGTTGGCCACTTCCTCGCCCGTCAGCGGGTTGCGCCCGACAAACGCCCCGGCCTCGGCGGCCAGCACGACCGTGTCGGGCAGCGGCGTCACCTCCGGCGTGGGCGGCGCGGCGGTGACGTCGGGGGTGACAACGGGCGGCGGCGGCAGCGTGGCGGCCACGGCGACTGTGGCCGTGGGCGGTACGGGCGAGATGGTGGCCGCGACTTCGGCGGCGGCCGTGGCCAGAGCCGAAGTCGGCGGCGCGGGAATCTCGCCCACTTCGGCATTGCCACCGCAAGCCACCGTCAAAATGGCAACAATGATGAGCAGGAATGATAGACGTTTCCACAACATGTTGTTCACTCAAAAATGATTGGGATTTTGCGCCGGCCGGCCAGACCAGCCATGGCCGGCGCACGGTCTGAATTGTACTCCAATTGGGGCCGCCCGGCGTTACGACAAGGCGACTGATCGCCTACTCTTTACCAACTGAAGACCGAGTACAGTCAACATCTTGCGCGGCAAGCTCTAGACGCCAGAGAAGAGCCTACAGAAAAACTGGGCTTTTGAGTAGTAGGCTTTAATATTTAGCGCAGCCATTAGACGTAGGGGTCAGGCAACCGGGAGAGGCGTCGGCCGATCACCTGAGCCTTATCTCCCGGTTGCCTGACCCTCTGGTGTGGCGGCCGTCAGTGGGTCAGGCGGCGGCGAGACAAGGCCGTCTGTTTCAACCACGCTCCATCGCCGCCGCCTGACCCCTACGACCCACGGCTGCCTTCTAACCTCTTCATTGATAGCTCCTTTGGCCGACTACTAAAAAGACCTGACTGAAAAATGAGCGCGGTTGACATCTAGCACCGGTATCACTACAGTTATGACTGAGTGGTCATTTTTTGACCGGTACGTCAATTTCCCGGCGATTAGCTAGAGAGTAGTATGACAGCGCATAGCGTGGCAAACGGACAGGCCCCACCATCCACCCCGCTCAAGGAGCGGCAGCGCCAGGCGCGCACGGCGCTCATCCTGCAAGCGGCCTACGACGAACTGATTGCCAAAGGGTATCACGACGTCTCGATGGACGCGATCGCCGCCCAGGTGGGCATCTCCAAGGGCACACTCTATCTCCACTTTGCCAGCAAAGAGGCGCTCGTTGCCCGGCTGCTCGAACGGGAGATCGCCCAATATGTGGCGCTGCTCGAAGAAGTCATGGGCCAAGAGACGACCGTGCGCGCCCGTCTGGAGCGCATCCTGCT
>CXWK01005784.1_pt3 | contig 10772 bp, 10 predicted proteins | sample 590851 | NCBI WGS metagenome assembly CXWK01 (sample SAMEA3498364, study PRJEB10139) | wastewater metagenome | biome: wastewater treatment plant; material: activated sludge | place: Denmark | collected 2014-08-01
CTCGCCTGCAACGCCGCCGCTTCGGCGCGGACGCGCTCGGCGCGCGCGCCGTGGAGCCGGTAGCCGCCCAGCACGACAAAAGCCGCCACCAGGGCCAGCGCGGTGAAGCCGCCGGTCAACAGCCGCAGGCCGAAGACGGCCGAGGCCGGTTGCTCTGGGAAAAGGATGCCTTCGCTCGGGCTGATGTAGCCGGTGATGGTGAAGACCAGCGCCGTCAACAGGCCCTGGATGACGAAGGCGAAGCGGATGATCAGGCCGTTCATGCCGAAGAACATCCCTTCGCGCCGCGCGCCGTTCAGCACTTCGTCTTCGTCGGTGATGTCGGCCACCAGCGGATTGGTCAGCATCAGCAACCCGGCCAGGCTTAGGCCGAAAAGCGTCGTGCCGATCAGCCCGGCCTGGAACGTGGACGGAAAGAAGAAATAGACGGCCGTGGCCGCGCCGGTCAGGCAGGCGAAGCGCAAGGCCCGCCACGCCCCGAACCGCCGCGCCAGCGCCCACCACAGGGCCATGGCCGGCAGTGCGGCCAGGAAGGCCGCCGCCAGCAGCACCGAGTTTTGCAGGTCGGCGTTCAGCGTCAGGCCAAAGAGCGTCGTCGGCTCCTGGATGCGCAGCACGTACTTGGCGTAGAACGGAATGGCCGCGGAAAGGCCCAGAAAGACGTACTGGATCATCAGGTTCGCGCCCAGAAAGGCCAGAAAGTCGCGGTTGCGCAGCGTCAGGCGCATCGACTGCATGAACGGCGGCGACGGCTCGGCGGCGAACTCCGGCCGCTCCTTGCTGCCCAACAGGCCGAGGACGAGCGACACGGCGGTGACGACGGTCAGCAATACGGCCATGCTGCCGCGGCCGCTCCAGTCGGCCCCGGCCAGGATGGGCGGTAGGGCCACGCCGACCAGCAAGCCGAAGATGGAGAAGATCTCCCGCCCGGCGGACAGGCCGGCGCGCTCGCTTTCGTTGCTGCTCATCTCCGGGAACAGCGACGTCCAGTTCATGACGAAGATCGTCCAGCAGAAATCGAACAGCAGGACGACGGCCAGGAAGTAGAACAGCAGGCTGACCTCCGACCACTCTGGGCCGTCGCCCGCGCCGAAGGGAAACCACAGCAAGTAGAAGGTGATGAGCAGGGGCACGAGCGACCCGGCGATCCAGGGCACGCGGCGGCCCCAGCGGGTGCGCGTGCGGTCGGACCAATAGCCGGACAGCGGGTCATTGACCGCGTTCCAGATACCATAGACGGCCCACACCAGCCCGATCCAAGCCGCGCGAACGCCGAGAATGTCGATGTAGAGGAACTGGATGTAGGCGGAGAAAGCCTGATAGGACAGGGCGACGCCAAGGGAGCCGGCGGCGTAGAGGAGGCGGTGGCGGGCGGCGATGGGCGTGGCGGTTGGGCGCATGCATGTCTCCTGCGTTGAGTCTGAGGGCGGATTCTAGCCGAGATCGCGCTTGGGGCAATGGAGAAGAAGAGGAACACAGAGTTACACAGAGAGAATCCTTTTTCTGTGTAACTCTGTGTTCCTCTTCTCTTCTCATCCTATGGTAGAATGTCCCCTAAACCGGCGGAAGGAGGCTGACGCGAATGGCCCATTATCCCTACCTGATCATCGGCGGCGGCATGACCGGCGCGGCGGCGGCCAACGGCATCCGCGAACTGGACGACAGCGGCGCAATCGGCCTGATTTCGGCCGAGCCGGAGCCGCCTTACGACCGGCCGCCCCTGTCGAAGAAGCTGTGGGGCGGCAAGACGAGCGTTGATGATATTTATGTCAAGCTACCCGGCAACGTGCAGCCCTACTTCGGTCGCCGCGTCATGGCCATCGACCCGGCGGCGCGAACGGTGGCGCTCGACGACGGTACGAGCCACAGCTACGGCCGCCTGCTGCTGGCCACCGGCGGCGACCCACGCCGGCTGCCCTTTGGCGGCGACCACGTCAACTACTACCGCACGCTGGCCGATTACCGCGCCCTGCGCGCCGACGTCGAACGCGGGGCGTCCTTTGTCGTCATCGGCGGCGGCTTCATCGGCTCGGAAGTGGCCGCGTCGCTGCGCAAGCAGGGCAACGCGGTGACGCTGGTCTTTCCGGATGCGGGCATCGCCAACCGGGTCTTCCCGGCACGGATGGCGTCCTATCTGATCGACTTCTACCGCGAGAAGGGCATCGATGTGCTGGACGAGTCGAAGGTGACCGGCATCGAAGCCGGCGAGGACGGGGCAACGGTGACGTTGGACGATGGGCGGCGGCTGGCGGCCGACCGAGTGGTGGCCGGCATCGGCATCATGCCCGACGTGGGCCTGGCCCGCGCCGCCGGGCTGGCGATGGACAACGGCATCCTGGTCGATGAGAACCTCCAGACGACGGTGACGGGCATCTACGCCGCGGGCGACGTGGCCAACTACCCCGATCCTATCCTGGGCCAACGTCGCCGCGTGGAGCACGCCGACGCGGCGCGGGCGATGGGCCGGGCCGCGGGCCGCAACATGGCCGGCGCGGGCGAGCCGTATCACTATCTGCCCATGTTCTACTCCGACCTGTTCGAGATCGGCTATGAGGCCGTGGGCGAGGTCGATAGCCGGCTGGAGATCGTCGAGGATTGGGAGGAGGAGTTCAAGAAGGGGATGCTATACTACATGAAGGATGGGCGGGTGCGCGGGGTGATGACGGTCGGCCTGTGGGACAGATTGGATGAGGCGCGGGAGTTGATCGAGTCGGGTGAGGTGGTGACGGCCGAGGGGTTGCGTGGGCGCAGCCGGGGTTAATACGACGTCGGTTGCTTTCACCGGTTCTGCTAACTACAATCCGATTATGACTACATTAGCGATTGCCCACGAGCAAATCGAACAGGCCATCCGAAGCTTGCCCCCACCGGCCCAAATGGAGTTGGTACACTTCATTGACTACTTGCACTATAAGTATAGTGACACGGGATCATCCATTTTAGCTTTGGAAGGTCTCTGGGCGGATATTAACCTTGATGTTGATGAAGAGGATGTGAGGCGGCTTCGGGAAGATGTTTCAACTCGATTGATTGACCGATTCTCAGATCATGAACTACCTGGCTGACACTGTTACAATCGTTCACTATCTGCGCCGTCCCACCAAGGTTGGAGCAGAGAGCCGTCGAATCCTTCGCGATGCGGATCAAGGCCGGCATCACATCCTCATTTCGGCTATTTCGCTGATGGAAATCCTCTATCTGGCCGAAGCGAAACGCATTACCCTATCGCTCGGCAACCTCCTGACCACGATCGCCCGAAGCGCCAACTACTCGATAGTGCCTGTCGATTCTCGTATTGTTGAAGCCGCGGTAGAGATCGACGACGTGCCGGAACTACATGATCGTATTCTGGCCGCAACGGCCGTCGTCTACGATGTGCCAATTCTGACGCCTGATCGGATGATGATGGCCTCGCGTCATGTTAGGGCGGTCTGGAACTAGGAGAGTACGGTCGTGATTTTCGGTGAGCGAGTCACCCTCCGCGCTATCGAGCGCGACGACATCCCCACCATTCACGCCATCAACAACGACGTGTCGGTCGAGTTGGCCGGCGGCGGCGACCCGCCCTGGCCGCAGTCGTTGGCCCGCGCCTACGCTGACTTCGACAAGGGCGCGGCCGAAGGCGGGCGCGACGGTAACGTCAGTGGCGTCTCGTTTGCGATCGAGGCCGACGGCAAGCTGATTGGCTTCTGCGGCCTGAACCACCGCGACCCGTTTGCCCACACGGCCGAACTGGGCATCACCATCGGCGACAAGGCGTACTGGGGGCGGGGCTATGGGCGCGAGGCGGTCGGGCTGCTGGTGGAATACGGCTTCACCAAGCTCAACCTGCGGCGCGTCTATTTGCGCGTCCACGGCCGCAACGAGCGGGCCATCCGCGCCTATCGTGCCTGCGGCTTTGTCGAGGAGGGGCGGCTGCGGCAGCACGTGTGGAGCGATGGGGCGTATGATGATTTGCTGTACATGGGCGTGCTTCGCAGAGACGCAACGAAAGCCAATTGACGATTGAACCTATTTGGGCTGCTATCTTACTTATTTCTTACCGGAGGTCGAAATGATAACCTTTGACCGCCGCTTTGCCAGGCGAGCCGCCACGATTAGCGGTCGGCCAGTGCGGCTGCTCGATTGATCGAGTAGTCGGGTCTGTTTTGTGAGCTTGGTTTCTAATGGCTTGACTCCTGCAACCGCCGCAAATACCTAAAGCTGAGCGCCAGCCCAAGCCCAAACGGCAGCGCAAACAACAGCAAGCACAGCCAGGCATACGTGTCCGCACTGAGACCGGGCACGAAGTACAACCCAATCGCCCCCACGACGGTGATGACCCCCGCCGCCAGCATCCAGCGCGCCATGTAGCGGTTGACCTTGTACCATAGCTCAGGGTTGTAGAGCGTGCTGGGCACGCGGAAGCCATACCAGCCGTTGGGCGAAACTTTATCCAACAGCAGAGGCACGGCCAGCGCGGCCAGCAGCGCGCCGAAGATGACGTACATCACCATCAAAGTCGTCATCGTTCACCCTACTCTTCCGCCCCGGTCGATGCCAGCGAGCCAGCCAGAAAGCGGGCGATAGCACTATAGGCGACGCGCTTGTTCTTCAGCAGCTTGATGCCGTGGCCCTCGTCATCGAAGACGAGCAGCTCGGCCGTCCGACCCAGCGCCGCCAGTCGCGCAACCAGTTGCTCGGCCTCGCTCAGGGGCACGCGCGGATCGTTAGCGCCGTGGATGACCAGCAGCGGCGCGGTCATGCGCTCGACGTGGTTGATGGGCGACACGCGGGCCAGCAGCTCGCGGTCGTGGGCCAGGCTGCCGTACTCCGACTCACGGTGCTGCCGGCGGTAGTCGCTGGTGTTTTTCAGAAAGGTGACGAAGTTGGCGATGCCGACGATGTCGACCCCCGCCGACCACAACTCCGGATGGAAGGCCAGCGCCGCCAGGACCATGTAGCCGCCATAGCTGCCGCCCATCACGGCGATGCGTTCGCCGTCAAATTCGGCTTGCGAGCGCAGCCAGAGCGCGGCATGGGCCAGGTCGGCCACACTGTCGAGCCGCCTGTCCACGTCGTCGAGGTGGCTGTAGGCGTTGCCATAGCCGGTGGAACCGCGCACGTTGGGAGCCAGCACGGCGTAGCCGCGATTGACCAGGTATTGGGCCAGGAAGTCGAACAACGGCCGCGCCTGTGACTCCGGCCCGCCGTGGACGATGACCACGACCGGGCTTGGGCCACCGGCCACCCGCGGGCGATAGAGCCAGGCGGGGATCTCGCGGCCGTCGAAAGTCGGATAGCGCACCAGGTCGGCCTCGACGAAAGCCTCCGGCGGGATGCCGCCGTGGGTCATATTTGTCAGCGGCCGGACGCTCTGGCCCATCGCCGCCCACTCCCAGACGTAGATGTTGCTCGTGCTGCGCGGAGTCATGTAGGAAAAAGCCAGGGCCGTCGCGTCGGCGGTGAAGGCCAGACGCTCATCGTAGAAACCCAGCACGCCGTCGGGCAGCGTGGGGCCGGGGCGAGCCTGCCCGCGCTCCAGGTCGAGCAACTCCAACCGGCTGTAGCCGTCCTGATTGAGCGTGAAGGCGATGTAGCGGCCGTCGGGCGAGAGGCTGAAGTACTCCAGATCATAGAGCGGCCCGATGACCGTGTCCCACAGACCGGTGGCCAGATCGAGGCGCATCAGGTTCGTGCGGTCGCTGTCCAGGTCGGTGACGACGTAGACGTAGCAGCCGTCGGGACTATACGTCGGGGAGTCATAACGGGCCGGGCGGTCGGTCGGGTCGAGGCGTCGGGCCTGGCCGGTGGCGAGGTCGAGTTCCAGCAGGTCATGGGCCGCCGAGCGAGACATGCGCGTGAAGAGCATGCGGCCGGCCGTCGGGTGCGTCGAGGCGTCGTATAGCAATCCCGGCGCGTCACTTTGCCACAACAACTGCGTCTCGCCGGTGTCAATGGCCAGACGATAGAGGCCGAAGTGAGCCGGATGCTCGCGGTTGGCGGCGAAGAGCAGGCTGCGAGCATCGGCCGACCACTGGCCGGGGATGTGCATGACGCCGTCGTGGCCGGTGGTCAGGCAGGTCTCCACGCCCAGGGTCGGGTCGAGCAGATAAAGGTGGGCGTTCTCGTCGCCGCCGCGGTCGCGGGCGAAGAGGATGCGGCTGTCGCCGGGCGCGGGCGAGCAGCGCAGCCAGAGGGCGCGGTCTTCGGCGAAGGTCAGTTGCTCCGGCATGGGCACGCCGCTGCCGACCGCGACCAACGGCGCGCGCCACACCTGGGGCACGCCGGTCAGGTCGCTAATGAAGGCCAGCCAGCGGCCGTCACTGCTGATGCTGGGCATGTAGGCGAGCTTGACGTTGAGGTAGCGGTCGATGGAGTAACTCATGGAGAGGAACACAGAGAGACGCAGAGATTACGCAGAGAGACGCAGAGAGCCAAGAAGTGCTCATGCATCTCGAAACTGCTTTGTCTTGTCACTTGCCGAGAGTACAAGGCATTGTATGCCATCTTTCTTTAACAGTGTTACATTGAAATTCAGTAGCAATCCTATCTTATATCCAGAAAACCGTAAATACGAGAGGACTTGTGCTTGATGGATGGGCATTTGGCCTGCAATTCGTATGCCAGGCAGGCTTCTGCGCTCCTCTGCGTTTCTCAGCGTTCCTCTTGTTCCTCACCATCAAGGAAGCCCCGCTTCGCATATCCCGGGTTGGGGTACGAATAGAACCCACGCCCGCTCTTGATGCCGAGGTGACCCTGATCGACAAACTCCTTCAGCAGCGCCGCGTTCTGGCGCAGGCGCGGGTCGGCCGTCACCCCGGCCCAGAAGTCGGTGATGCGCCAGACGGTGTCTAGCCCGATCTCATCTAGCCAGCCGCCCGGCCCGACGGGCATCTTCATGATCCCCATCCACGCCCGATCCACGTCCTCGATAGGAACGACACCCGTCGCGACCAAATTGATGGCCGCCGTGTTGAGCGCGTTGAACATATCGTTGAAGACGTAGCCGGGGTGCTCGTCGCGCAGCACGATGGGAATCTGCCCGATGCGGCGGGCGAAGGCGGCCACGGTGGCCAGCGTCTCGGCCGAGGTGTCGCCATGGGCCATCACGTCGGCTACGTTGGCCGTCCAGACGGGCAGGTGGAAGTGCAGGGCGCAGAACCGCGCCGGCCGGCCAGTGGCGACAGCGAACGTAGACGGCCGCAACGTCGAGGTATTGGTGGTGAAGATCGTCTCCGCCGGGCACAGGGCATCCAGCCGGGCGAAGACCTGGCCCTTGACGGTCGGGTCTTCATAGACCGACTCGCTGACCAGATCGACAGTGGCGTAGTCCGGCTCGGCGGCGACGCGCAAGCGGCCGAGCGCGGCGCGGGCGTCCGTCTCGCTCAGCGCCCCCACGCCGGCGGCCCCGGCGGCGAAGCGCTCGACTGCCTTGGCGGCCCGGTCCAGCGCCGCCGGGTCGGCGTCGGTCAGCGTCACGTCGAGGCCATGCGTGGCGCATTGCCAGGCGATTTGCCGGCCCATCGTGCCCGCGCCGACGACGAGAATATGAGTAATTTGTTCGGCGTTCATGGTTCCTCCTAATTGTGACCTGACAGGTCTTCCGAGACGAGACCTGTCAGGTCTGGGCTGCGCGCTACCTAGCTGATCCACTCCGGCCGGAAGGGCGCGTCGTTGGCGTCGAACTCGTCGCGCGTCAGGCCGAAGAGCAGTTCATCGTTGTAGCGGCCGTTGTAGAAGATCGATTCGCGCCGCCGCCCCTCTTCCCGGAAGCCCAATGCCAGGTGCATCCGCACCGAGGCTTCGTTCTGGGCCATGCAGGCCGAATTGCACTTGTGATAGCGCCGCTCCAGAAAGCCATAGCGCAACAACAGGCGGGTCGCGTCCTGGGCATAGCCGCGGCCGCGGTGCGGCGCGAAGACGACGACGCCAAAGCTGTAGTTGCCGTTCTTGCGGTCGCGGGTGTGGTAGGAGAGACCGCCGACGTATTCGCCGGCCAGATTCTCAACAGCGAACAGGATCAGGCCGTCCACGTCGCGGCAATCGGCGCGCTGGCTGAGGGTCTCGCGCCGCGCCTCCAGGCTGGCCGGCAGTTCGATGCCCAGTTGCAAGAGTTGGCGGCCCGGGCTGTCGAACAGGTTCTGCCACGACGGCTCGGCGTCATCGGGCGACAGCGGCCGCAGCCGCGTCAGTGGCCCTTGCCAGAAGTAGTGGGTGTGGGTGTAATCCATGATACCTTCTCCAGGGATGATAGTTGTTAGAATAGTCCCGTTTGGCCCAATTGACGATAGTAGACAGGAGTAAGCCAGTGGACGTGCAAGAGGTGTTGGCGCTGTATGACCGGGAGCAGCGCCGGGAGATTGAGTATCCGGGCATGGAGCGGCAGGTGTTGCCGGGCATGGTCCGCCACGTGCGACCAAAGCCGGGCATGAGCTTCGTTCTCTATAGTGACCTGGACGAGGTCACGGCCGACGCAGCCATCGACGAGCAGATCGCCTACTTCCGCGCGAACGACCTCAAGTTCGAATGGACAGTCTTTGGCCACGACCGACCGGCCGACCTGGTGGCGCGGCTGGTGGCGCGGGGCTTCGAGGCTGAGGCACCGGACGACGTCATGGTGCTCGATGTGGCCACCGCGCCACCCGCTCTGCTGGCCGAGCCGGCGGCCGACGTGCGCCGGCTGACCGACCCGGCGCAACTGGGCGACGTCGTCAGCATCATGGAGGCTGTCTGGCAGGAGAAGTTCGATTGGATACACGACCGGTTGGGCCAGGCCATGCGCATCCCCGGCTATCTGAGCGTCTACGTCGGCTATGTCGAGGACACGCCCGCCTGCGCCGGGTGGATCTACTTCAACAAAGGCCATTTCGCCGGCCTGTGGGCTGGTTCCACTATCGAGCGCTACCGTGGGCGCGGGCTCTATTCGGCGCTGCTGGCGACGCGGGTGCGCGAGGCGCGGGCGCGCAGCGTGCCCTATCTGACCATCGACGCGGGCGACATGAGCCGGCCCATTGTCGCCCGCCACGGCTTCGTGACCATCACGACCGTCATCGACTGTGGGTGGCCCTCCCCTGACGAGAGCAAGTGAGCCCAGAAACGACGACGCGGCCGGGCGGCCGCGTCATCTTCTTCGACTATGTGGCAGACCCAGTCGGGTGGACTAGTAGGCATATTCCGGTTGCGGCGCGCGGCGGCCGTCGAACAGTTCGACGATTATGTCGTCATAAGCGGACTTGCCTTCCTGCTCGCGGCGGATTTCGTCGAACAACTCCTCCGGGTAGGCCAGAGGGTGCTCGCCGCGCGATGGGCAAACGGGCGTAGCGTGCAATTGTTCAAGCTGCCGGCGTGCTTCGTGATAGAGCAATAGGTTGGGCATTGGTACACCTCGCTTTCTTCGCGGCCGTAATCTGGCGTCGGCGCTAACTGTCCCCGACGGCGCGGGAACACCTTCAGACCCGGCCGTGGCTGGGCCACGATCGAGTGCGGGGGTCGTCAATTGTTCGATAAGAACGGGCCGTTTGGGCCGCGTTCGCTTGCGACTTATGTTGGGAGCAGTGACGGACGGTTTGCACCGCGAAGCAACTCAGACTACGCAGTATAGCACGGGCTGGCCCCGTTGTAATTGAGCAATTGCGCCGGACTCAGCAGGCTCTCAGTTGTGCAGCTTGGCGCTCTCGTCGCCGGGAGAGGTCGACCTCAGTCCTGGGCCGCAACGCGCAGCGCCGCCAAGGCCGCCAGATGAGTCTGCTCGTGGGCCGAGAAGTAACTGGCTTGCTGCAAGATCGTCACCAGCCCAAACTCCTTGTGCTGCCCAGTCTGTTGCCAATCCAGGGGGGACAACCCTTGTAAAAGGGCCAGAGTCTCGCGGCGCGATACCTCGTAGGTCTGGAAGATAGCTGTCGTTGCCGGCGGCCGGTCGTCCTCCGCTGTGGCCCAGGCGAAAACGGCCAGGGATTCCAGGGTAGGAGCATCCTGCTCAATCATCATTTGGACGCGGGAGCGGAGGACGCCCTCGGCGTCGCGCAGATGGGCGACGACCTGACGCATCGACCAACCGCCATCGTCGCCCGGCCGGTTGAGTTGCGCCTCGTCCAGCCCGGCCAGCAGGCCGGCCACCACGCCCGGCGTCTGCGCCAGTTGGGCCAGCGCCTCGCGCGGCCCCAGCGCGTCCAGCCAGTAGACTGGCCGGAACTGCTGGAACGTGGCCGGCCACGCGCCGCAGACAGGGCAAGAGGCAGCCGGTCGGCTCATCACTAGGTGGCCGCAGGTGCGACAGACGTAGGGATCGGGCGTCTCGTCGATGAGCGGCAGCCGCCCGGCAGCCATGGCCGCCGTGCCGCGAAACAGGGCAGCCGGTAAGTCGCCGTCGAGGCCTTGCGCGGCCAACTCAGCGGCCAGTTGACCGAGGCTATCAATCAGGCCGGCCGCATCGGCGGGAAGGTCCAGCTCATAGGCCGCTCGCCGCGCCTGTGAATCGGCCGCGGCGCGGGCCAGCTTGGCCAGGTTATACTGCCCGTGCCCTTCCAGACGGTCGGCTGTCGCCAGGAGTCGGGCGATAGCGTGTTCGCGGTCCGCGGTAGGTTGGCTCATCTGATCCTCCGTGGGGGTTTACTCTTTAGAGACATCACTCCGCCGAGAAAAGGCGATAATCGTCAGGGCGAACGTGGCGCGCGGCGTGCATCAGCGCGGCGTTCATGACCTCGATAGCCATGCGCGCCTCCAGCGTGACCCCGGCGCGCACGCCGACGCAAGGGTCGTGTCGACCTTTGCCCAACTCGAAGTCGATCTCT
>CXWK01006366.1_pt1 | contig 10760 bp, 11 predicted proteins | sample 590851 | NCBI WGS metagenome assembly CXWK01 (sample SAMEA3498364, study PRJEB10139) | wastewater metagenome | biome: wastewater treatment plant; material: activated sludge | place: Denmark | collected 2014-08-01
CGTCGCCCCGGTGCTGACCGCCTGCCGCACGCCGTTGGCGCAGATGGATACCGGGTCGGCCTGCGTGCCCTCGCTATAGACGGGGATGTCGAGCTGCTTGCCCAGCGTCTCCAACTGGTTGATGGCCGCCGGGCGATAGACGTCGGCGGCGACGAGCAGCGGCCGCCGCCCCTGCTTGCGCAAGTGCAGCGCCAGCTTGCCGGCCATCGTCGTCTTGCCCGCGCCCTGTAGGCCGACGAGCATGATGACCGCCGGCGACTGCGCCCCCAGGTTCAGCCGCCCCGGCTCGCCCAGCGTCCGCACCAGTTCGTCGTGGACGATCTTGACCACCTGCTGGCCGGGCGTCAGGCTGCGCATGACTTCCTGGCCAACGGCGCGCTCGCGCACGCGGCCGACGAACTCCTTCACCACCTTGAAGTTGACGTCGGCCTCCAGCAGCGCCAGACGCACCTCGCGCATGGCGACGTCAACGTCAGCTTCGGTTAGCTTGCCGCGCTTTTGCAGGTTGTCGAAGACGGACTGAAGCCGTGATCCCAGAGACTCAAACACTCAATTCACCATTGGGCCAACGTGGTAAGGGCCGGCGTGTCGCCACCCGGTCGGCGGACATGCGCCAATTGTCTCGCGTCTACTCGCAAGATGCGTGATTCTAGCGCAGGCGTGGGGTGGCGTCAAGCGGACAAAGAGAAAGCGCAGGGCAACTAGATACAAAGAAGCAGAAGAAGCAGAGACCACAAACAGACCCATCAGCCGCCCGGCCAATGGGTCTGTGTACTTGGCTATTCGATTTTCGAGACCGGGGAGTGAAGTCTAGGCCGTCACCGGCTCAAACCGCGCCGCTGCCTGGCGCAGCAAGTCGGCCCGCTGTGTGTTCTCCCACGGCGCTTCGATGTCGTCGCGTCCGAAGTGGCCATAGGCCGCCGTGGCCCGGTAGATGGGCCGGCGCAGCTCCAGGTCGCGGATGATGGCCCCCGGCCGCAGGTCGAAGTGCTCGTTGATCAGCTCCACCAACTGTTCGCTGGTGTAAGGGCTGGTGCCGAACGTCTCGACGTTGACGCTCAGCGGGTGGGCGACGCCGATGGCGTAGGCCACCTGCACCTCGCAGCGCCGCGCCAGCCCGGCGGCGACCAGGTTCTTGGCCACCCAGCGGGCGGCGTAGGCCGCGCTGCGGTCTACCTTCGTCGGATCCTTGCCGCTGAACGCGCCGCCGCCATGCCGGCCCATGCCGCCGTAGGTGTCCACGATGATTTTGCGGCCGGTCACGCCGGCGTCGCCCATCGGCCCGCCGACGACGAAGCGGCCGGTCGGGTTGATGTAGACGGCCAGGTCATTCGGGCCGGTGTCCGACGGCTTGCGCGGGTTGATGACGATGTTGCGCCCCTCGCCCACCAACTCCGTGGGCAGCATGGGCAGGATCACGTGCTTGAGGATTTCGCGCTGAATCGTCTCGTTGTCCACTTCCGGGGCGTGCTGTGTGCTGACGAGAACCGTCTCCACCCGCTGCGGCTCGCCATAAGCGTAGGCAATCGTCACCTGGGCCTTGCCGTCGGGGCGCACCCAGGGCAGCGTGCCGTCGCGGCGCACTTCGGCCAGGCGGCGCGTCAGACGATGGGCCAGATGGATGGGCAGGGGCATCAGCACGTCTGTCTCGTCGCAGGCGAAGCCGAACATCATGCCCTGGTCGCCCGCGCCGATGGAGTCCACGTCAGGCTCACCGTGGCCGTTCTGGCGCACTTCCAGGGCGGCGTCAACGCCCTGAGCGATGTCGGGGCTTTGCGCGGCAATGGCCGCTAGCACGCCGCAGGTGTTGCCGTCAAACCCCTTGCTGCCGTCGTCGAAGCCGATCTCGCGCACGACCTTGCGCACCAGCTTGTCGAAATCAACAAAGGCGCTGGTCGTGATCTCGCCCAGGAGCATCACGAAGCCGGTCTTGACGGCCGTCTCGCACGCCACGCGCGCCGTCGGGTCGAGCGTTAGCAGGGCGTCCAGCACGGCGTCGCTGATCTGATCACACATTTTGTCCGGATGCCCTTCGGTCACCGATTCGGAGGTGAAGAGCATGTGCGGTGAAGCCATGAAACTCGTTGTCATCTGATTGGTTCCTCCACAGAACTGCGCGTACTCGCGGCTAGGCCAAAACAAAAGCGCCTCTTGAGCAGGTGTCAAGAGGCGCAGCGTTGGCGGTCACTTCGTCCTCTTATCTTCCAGCTTTCGCTGCCGGAGTTAGCACCTTTCCTCATGGGCGGTTGCTGCAGCGTCATCGGGCCGGGTCCCTCGACTGCTCTTGATAAGCTGTTTGCAAATGTACTCGATAAACTAACTATAGCCTCAGGGGCTGGTTTGTCAAGATGGTAGCTCGCCCGCCTTACGAACCCGGTTAAGGTGGCTCACTCCCACTTCTCCGGCGGTTCCGGCATACCCAGGATGTGGTAGCCGGCGTCCACGTACACGACTTCCCCGGTGACGCCGCTGCCCAGGTCGCTACATAGGAATAGCGCCGCCTTGGCCACTTCCTCCTGGTCAATGTTGCGGCGCAGCGGCGCGCGCTCGCCCACGTAGCCAAGCATCTTGCGGAAGCCGGCAATGCCCGCCGCGGCCAGCGTCTTGATCGGCCCGGCGGAGATGGCGTTGACGCGGATGCCCTCCGGGCCGAGGTCGGCAGCCAGATAGCGCGTGCTGGCCTCCAGCGCCGCCTTGGCCACGCCCATGACGTTGTAGTGGGGCACGACCTTCTCCGCGCCGTAGTAGGTCATGGTGATCAGGCTGCCGCCGTTGGGCATCAGCCGCCGGGCACGCTGGGCCAGAGCGATGAAGCTATAGGCGCTGATATCCATCGCTATACGAAACCCTTCGCGCGTTGTGTCATAGAACCGCCCTTCCAGTTCCGATGACGGCGCATAAGCCACGGCGTGTACCAGGATGTCAATCGTCCCCAACCGCTCCTCCGCCTTGGCAAACAGGGCGTCAATCTCCTCGTCCGAAGTCACGTCGCACTTCTCGACGAAAGTACAGCCGATCTCGGCCGCCAGTGGCAGCACGCGCTTCTCCAGTTGAGGAATACCATAGCTCAATCCGATCTCCGCCCCCTGGCTATGGAACGCCTCGGCGATGGCCCAGGCAATGGAGTGTTTGTTGGCCACGCCGAAGATCAGCGCTTTCTTGCCCGCTAGTAAGGTCATCCTGTTTTCTCCTCGTCCGGTAATAGAGCGCGTAGGGGGGGACAATCGGCGCGAGATACCTGGCCTGATCACCGAAACGTGGGTCGCCGATTGTCTCGCCCGGCCCGAACGTTGCCCAGGCAATGGGGCGAGACAATGCGGCATCTACAACGTTCTTCAAGACCACTAGCGGCGGCCGCATTGTCCCGCCCCTACGCACCTGCATTGTATTGTCAAAAAGCCTGACCCGCTGCGAAAGGCCGCGCCAGATTGGTTCTTCGTAGCTTGAAAGACCCGGTTTCTAGGAGAATAGAACCCGCTACCTGTCTGGAAGATGCGACTGCGACTCAGGAGACGGCTTGCCCGCCATCGTTGGCGCTTTTAGATCGTCTGGATAAAATGTGCCTTATGGACAAGCCCCTCCCCCCCACTCGCTCCCGTTCACCGCTCCCCTTGTTCGTAATTGCCACCGCCGTCGCCGCGTTCTTCATTGTCCGCCACGGCAGCAATTGGCTGCGGCGTCTGCTGATCTACCTCTCCCACGCCGCCTGGGCGCGCCAACTGGTCAGCAGTTGGGGCGTGGCCTGGCGCGTGGCCTCGCGCTTCGTGGCCGGGGTTGACCGCGAAGCGGCCGTCGCCGCCACGCGCGAACTCAACCAGCGCGGTATCCTGGTCACGCTCGACTACCTGGGCGAGAGCTGCACCCATGAGGGCGAGGCGCTGCAAGCTCGCGAGGAGATTCTGCGCCTGCTGGGCGACATCGCCGCCAACGATCTTCAGGCCAACGTCTCGCTCAAGCCAACGCAGTTGGGGCTGAAGATTGACCGCGAGCTGGCCTACAGCAACATCTGCACGCTCGTCGAGCGGGCCAAAGCCGTCGGCAACTTCATCCGCATTGACATGGAAGACAGCCCCACCGTGGACACGACTCTGGGCGTCTACCGCCAACTGCGCCACGAAGCCAGGCTGGACAATGTCGGCGTCGTCATCCAGTCCTACCTCTACCGCAGCGAAGCCGACATCGAGCAACTCATCGAAGAAGGCGCGCGCGTGCGGCTGTGCAAGGGGGCCTACGCTGAGCCGCCGGAAGTGGCCTTCCCCCGCAAGGCTGACGTGGACGCCAACTACCTCAACCTGTCCCGTTTGCTACTGAGCCAGCGGGCGGCCGAGCAGGGTGTCTACCCCGCCTTCGCCACCCACGACGCGAGCATTATCGAGGAGATCAAGCAGTACGTCCGTGGGCACAACGTCTCGCCACAGGCCTTCGAGTTCCAGATGCTCCACGGCATCCGCCGCGATCTGCAAGAGCAGTTAGTCGGCGAGGGGTATCGCGTGCGCGTCTACGTGCCCTATGGCACCGCCTGGTATCCCTACTTCGTGCGCCGGCTGGCCGAGCGCCCGGCCAATCTGTGGTTCTTCATCAGCAACTACCTGCGCGCCTGAGCGAAACGCAGCAGCCAGGCGGCACGGACTGGACGCCCGAACCCCGGGCCGGTCGGTGTCGCCTGACGATGCCCGCGCCACAAGTCGCCCCGCGCAAGCCACACCATGCCAACGATCACTGAATCCACCGTCATTCCCGGCGTGCTGCACGTCGAACTGCGCCCCTTCGCCGACGAACGCGGCCGCTTCACCGAGACCTTCCGCAAGGAGTGGTTCCCCCAACGCGCCTGGACGAATGTGCAGTCGAACCGCTCCGACTCGCGCCCCGGCGTCCTGCGCGGCCTGCACTACCACTTCAATCAGGTGGATTATTGGTATCTGGCCGCCGGGCGCATCCGCGTGGGCCTGGCCGATCTGCGGCGGTCGTCGCCTGCCTTTCGCCGGACGGCGACGATTGATCTGGACGCGGCCGACAACCGCGGGCTATACATCCCCACCGGCGTCGCCCACGGCTTTCTGGCGCTGAGCGACGTAACCCTCTTCTACACCGTGGATAACTACTACGATGGCGGCGACGAGTTTGGGCTGGCCTGGGACGATCCGGACGTAGTCGTGGGGTGGCAAGCGCCGGGCGCGCCCATCGTCTCCGGGCGCGACGCGGCCAATCCCCGCTTCCGCGCCATTCCGTTCGCGTCGCTGCCGGGCTAGCCGAACAGGCGCTGCCAGAGCGGCGGGCCGAGGACGAGCAGCCCAATGATCACCGCCCCCAGCGCTCCCACCAGCACCGCCGCCGCGGCCACGTCCTTGGCCGCCTTGGCCAGCGGATGGTAGTCGGGGCTGACCAAATCTACGACTGCTTCAAGGGCCGTGTTAGCGAATTCGGCCATCCACACCGCCATCGTCGTCAGGATGAGGATCGCCCACTCCAGCCGGCCGATGCCCAGCCACAACGCCAGGCCAAAGACGACGACGCTGACGGCGGCGTGGATCCACGTATTGCGCTGCGTGCGCAAGGCGAACCACCAGCCCTCGAAAGCGTAGCGAAAACTGAGCGCCCGGCCGCGCAACTCCTGCCGGCCGCGGTCACTCAGCGGCATGGTCGTCCTCTGTCGGCTGGATGGCCTCCAGCCCCAGCCGGCGCAGCACGGCTGCCTGCTCGGCCCACATCGCCGCCTTCTCGTCAGCCGTCAGATGGTCGTGGCCCAACAGATGCAGCACACCGTGGACGGCCAGCAGTTGCACCTCAGCCGGCCCGGCGTGCCCCTTGGCCGTCGCCTGCCGCTCGGCCCAGGGCACAGAGATGGCGATGTCACCCAGGTAGTTGGCCGCGTCGGGGTCGCCCGGCAGCGGCTCGCCGGCCGGGAAGCTGAGCACGTCGGTAGCCCCGTCTTCGCCGCGATAGTGGCGATTCAGCCCGCGCAGATAGTCGTCGTCGGTCAGCAGGATGGTTAGCGCCGCGCCGTCGGCCGCGCCGGCATGGGTCAACGCCTCGTGGGCCGCCCGGGCCACGGCTTTGGCCAGCGGGGCCGGGTAGCGCTGGGTGCTCTGTACGTCAATGGTATAGGCCATAGATGTCGCTCAAAGGATGGTGGAATTCAAGGCGGCCCGCGTCGTAACCAGGGGCCCAGCGCCGCTCGCTACGTTTTGGCCGTCGTCTCCGGCAGAGCCGCCGGCGGCGTGGGCAGGGCCAATTCGGGCAGGTTCTCGATCAGCAACAACTCATTGCCCGGATACTGGACGCGCACGTGGAAGCGCCCCTTCAGCGTCTCGATGAACGACAGGCGCAACTGCTCGATGTCGTTGAGGCTCAGGCCCGACCGGTTGAGCTGCCCTTCCACGATGTCGTCTTCGACAATGGTATTGATCAGCTTCTCAATGGCCTTCTCCGTGTTGGGGCGCACGGCGGTCGAGGTGGCGTCAATGGCATCGGCCAGCATGACGATGGCCGCCTCGCGCGAAACGGGGCGCGGGCCGGGATAGCGGAAGGCGTCCATATCCACCATGACCCCCTCGCCTGCGGCCTCCTGCGCTCGGCGGTAGAAGCTCCGCACGACGCGGGTGCCGTGGTGCTGGGCGATGATGTCCTGGATTCGGAACGGCAGCCGGTAGCGGCGAGCCAGTTCCAGCCCATCGGCCACGTGGCTGATGACGATGCGCGCGCTGGTCAGCGGATCGAGCGAGGCGTGGGGGTCCATGCCCTCCTGATTCTCCACGAAAAACGGCGGTCGCACCATCTTGCCCACGTCATGGTAAAACGCACCCACACGCACCAGGGTGCTATTAGCGTCCACGCGCTCGGCGGCCTGCTCGGCCAGATTGGCGACCATAATGCTGTGATGATAAGTCCCCGGGGCGCGGCGCAACAGTTCGCGCAGTAGCGGGTGGTCGAGGCGCGACAGGTCTTGCAGTTGCAGGATGGTGACGATGCCGAACAGGCCCCCTAAGACGTAGAGGCCAGCCAGCGTCAGGCCGGAGGAAAGCAACCCATTCGCCAGGGCATAGGCGACCGGCAGGAGCAGAGCGCGCGGCTGAGCGTCTTCCAGCAACCAGAAGAGGAGAATGACGGTGCTGTAGCCGATGGCCGCCAGGAGGCCGGCGCGGAAAAAGGCCGAAATGCGCTGCGCGTCGCGCAACGTCAGCACGCTCACCATGCCGCCCATCGCCAGATAGATGGCCACTTCCAGCGAGTTCGGCCCGGCAAAACTCGCCAGCCCGGCCATCAGCACCGTCACCAGAATAGCAAAGCGCGTGTCATAGACGACGGCCAACAGCAGCGATAGAGCCGCCAAGGGGAACCAGTAGAACAGAACGTCGCCAGTGACCATGATCTTGGCCACGGCGGTGAAGATCAACAGCAGCCCGGCAACGACGCCCAGATAGCGGCCGTTGGGGAACTGGACACGCTGAAACCGCGCCCAATAGAGGGCGATCAACGACGTGGTCAGCAGCGCGACCACGGCCATGCTGGCCGTATGGCGCCAGTTGGCCTCCTGCCGCAGCAGGCCGAGCTCGGTCAATAACTCGTAATCGGCCGGGGTGACGATTTCGCCGGCGCGGACGATGCGCTGGTCACGGGCCACGCTGCGGGTCACCGGCTGGACAGCCGCCGCCGCTTCGCCGCGCGCCGCCGTCGTAGCCTCTTCGTCGGGGAAGACGGTCGGCACGATGAACTGATAGGCCAACTCTGTCACCACACTCGTCTGCACAGCCGACAACTCCAGACTGGCCAGACGGCGCGCCGTGCGCTGGTAGTCGCCCAGTTGGGCCGGGCGAATCTCCTCGCGCATCAGGTCTTCAACGATGGCCAGCACGTCGGCCTTGACCTTGTCGTAGTCGGCCTGGCTCAGGCTTAGCAGCCCCGTGGCGACTTCCTCATTGAGGGTCAGACCCTTGGCGGCCTGCAAGTACTCCAGCTTGCGTTCCGGCGTCACGCTGGAATCGGCCCGAACAGTGTCGGCGAAGGCAAAGAAGCTGCGCACCAAAGCCAGTTGCGCCCGGCCAATACCCAGATCGAGGGGGGAGTAAACCTCGGACACGGCCCGCGCCGCCTGGTCGCGGGCCTGAGTCGTGAACAGGTCGCTGGTGAAAGTCAGGGAGCGTGGCGAAAAGATGTCGCTAGGCGCGGGGCGGTCTACGGCGACGTCGAGCCGGCGCGCGCCGGGTAGGTCATAGGACAGAATGAGAGTCGTCCCCAGCGCCACGATCACGAAGAAGAGTGGCAGTGAGCGCCGGCGCACCCACAGACGGAACTGCTCGACCTGCCCGTTCCACAGGTTGCGATTCATGACAATGTCAGAGACGCGCGGGGATGATCATTGAAGCAGGCCGCGAACCACATCGTTGACAAGACGGCCATCCGCCTGCCCCTTCACCTGGGGCATCAGACGAGCCATGACCTGCCCCATGCCCTTGGCGTCGGTGACGCCGGTTTCGGCGATGGCCGCGCGGGCCAGGGCCTCAATCGCTTCGCGGTCCATCATCTGAGGCAGATAGGACTCGATGAGCGCCGCCTCGGCCGCCTCGCGGGCCACGTCGTCCGGGCGGCCGGCGCGGGTAAAGTCGGCAATGCTCTCCTGGCGCTGCTTCACCTGCCGCCGCAGCACGTCCTGCACGCCGGCGTCATCGAGCGTCACGCGCGAGTCAATCTCGATCTGCTTGATGGCCGCCAGGATCATGCGCAAAACGTCCCGTCGCTGGGTGTCGTTGCCGCGCATGGCGGCGGTCAGGTCAGTGCGTAGGCGCTCTTTCAGGTCCATGGCTCTTGCCGAACTCCGATTGTGGATTGTAGCACCGGGCGGGGCCGTGTCAACCGGCCAGAATTGTGTACAGATTCAGGTTGCCCTCGCGGCCGTCGCTGCGAAATTGGGCCACCACGCGCAAGCCGGCCTCAGCGGCCAGTCGCTGCGTCTCATCACCATCTACCAGGGCGACGTAGCGCAGGCCACGCCCGCCGCGCTGCCACGATAGCAGGTAGTCACCCGCTTCCACCTCAGATGTCTCAATCCCGGCGGCCGACCAGGGCTGAATCTTGCGCCGCTGTCGCTCGCTATCTACAAATTGCCAGTTTGCCAGCGCCAGGTGAGCGCCGGGCGACAGGCACGCGCCCATCCCCGCCACCAGGCGCGCCCGGTTGGCGCGGCCCGGAATGTGTTGCAGCGTTGAAAAACAGACGACGAGATCGAAGCGCCCCAGATAGGCCAGAGCGCCGGGCCGGCTCAGGTCGCGCTGCACCAGGCGGCCGGACGCATTCCCCAGAGCCAGAAGAGCGGGCGCGAAATCAACGCCGGTATAGTCCACGTCAACCCCTTGCGCCCGCAAAAAGCGCAAAAACCGCCCCTCGCCGCAGCCCACGTCCAGAACGCGCCCACCTTGCCCCGGCACGTAGTCCAACAGCCGTTCATACCCCGGCTGCGGCGCGGCCCGGCTGGCGGCGAAAGGCGCGGCGAAGCGGGCGTAGAACGCTTCGTTGAGAGCCACCAGCCGCCGTACGGTCGTCTCATCCATCAGAAGCCGTAGCCGGCCAGCGTGCGCTCCACCTGCCCCACGTAGCTGCCACCGAACAGGCGCACGTGGACGAGCAGTGGGTAGAGGTTGTAGAGATCGCGCCGCTCCTCGAAGAAGCCGGGGGCAATGGGGCGCAGGCTGTGGTACGCCTCGTGGAAGGCGCGGCCGAATGTGCCGAACAGACCGATAAAAGCCAGCTCGATCTCCGGGTCAGCGTAGTAGATGGCCGGGTCCAGGAAGGCGGTGATGCGGCCGGCGCGGGCCAGCACGTTGGTCGTCCACACGTCGCCGTGGATGAGCGCCGGCCGCGCCGGCTCCACCAGCCACTCGCCTACCCGCCCCGCCAGCCGCTCGACGCGGGCCCGCGTCGTCGCCGGCAGCCGCCCGGCGCGCGCCGCCTCGCCGGCCATATAGACGAGCCGCTGCTCGGCAAAGAAGTCGAGCCAATGCACGTTGGGAGTGTTGGGCTGGCGCAGGCCGCCGATGAGTGTGTCGCTGTCGAAGCCGAACGCCGGCGCGGTCTGGCCGTGCAGCGCGGCCAGCAGCTCCGCGGCGTGGCCCTCGGCGGCAGCGTCGAACAGGCTGTCGCCCGCGACGTACTCCATGACCAATAGCCGGTTAGACATCGCCACGACGGCCGGGGTGGGCAGTCCTCGCTCGGCCAGATAGCTCAGCATGGTCGCTTCAACCGCCAGGTTGTCCGCGCCGTTGTCGTCGGCTTTGACGACCAGTTGGCGACCATCAGCAAGATGAATTTCGTAGACGGCACTGACGCAGCCGCCACCCAGCGGAGCGATGTCCACGACCACTGGCCCCAAAAGAGCGGCAATCTCCCGGCGAACGTCCATAGCGGATACAGGTTCAAGGGCCAGAAGTAGCCGAAAGACGCCCGGCCTACTCCGGTATGATGCTGACGTTATCGAAGGTGACTTGCAGCGCGTTGCCGGCGAAGGAGCCGGCGTCGAGGCCGATTCGCCCCTCGGCCAGCGCCGTGTCACTGACCTGCGTTAAGAGAATATCATTGACGTAGAAAGCCAGTTCCGCGCCATTGGCGATGATCTTCAGGCGATTGGCCACGTTCAGGCCCTGGTTGATGGCCGCCGTCGACGTCCATTCGCGCAACAGCCGCGTCCACGTACCGTCGGCCTCGCGCCGCTCGATCATGTACAGGCCGTTACCGGTGATGTCGAAGCGGTAGAAGCGGCCGTCTTCCTG
>CXWK01020333.1_pt1 | contig 10755 bp, 8 predicted proteins | sample 590851 | NCBI WGS metagenome assembly CXWK01 (sample SAMEA3498364, study PRJEB10139) | wastewater metagenome | biome: wastewater treatment plant; material: activated sludge | place: Denmark | collected 2014-08-01
TAGGATCTCCTCGCGGGACGCGGCGTCGAGCGGTTGTGCGCCGTCTTCGGTCAACCGCTGTGTACAGGCGTCAAGGATGACCTCGGCCGCGCCCTTGGCATAGGCCACCGGGCCGTCCGCGGTCGCATGCAAGGTCGTCATGCGCTTGGTCTCGGAGGTGAAGGGAATTTCGTTCACCCGTGGGAATTCGGCTTCCAGGTCTGCTCGCTGCAGTCCGCCCTTGACCGCGGCCACCACCAGCGCGCCCTCTGTCGGGTCGCCTTTGATGTCCCAGTGACCGTCCTTCTCGACCAGCCGGGCATCGGAAGCCAGCGCGGCCCCGCGCAGCAGTTCCAGCAGCGGCCCGGACGGGGTGACGGGGGAGCCATCCTGGGCAAATGCGCCGTGCGGCTCATAGCCCGCGCCGGAGACATCCACCAGCCGGCCGGCCACGAAGATCTTGCGGACGGTCATCTCATCCCGGGTCAAGGTGCCGGTCTTGTCCGAGCAGATCACCGTGGTGCTGCCCAGGGCCTCGACGACCGGCAGGCGGCGCACCAGGGCGTTCCGCTTGACCATGCGCTGGACTCCGAGGGCCAGCGAGATCGTCACCACGGCCGGCAGCGCCTCTGGGACCACGGCGACGGCCAGCGCGATGCCGAAGATGAACATCTCGATGAAGGACTGGCCGCGCAGCAGACCCGCAACGACGATGAGCGCCACGATGACCAGGGCGGCTTTGGCCAACGACTTGCCCATCCGGTCGAGGTTTTCTTGCAGCGGCGTCTTGCCGGTCTCCACCGATTGCAGCATGCCGGTGATCTTGCCGAATTCGGTGTTCATGCCGGTGGCGATCACTACGGCCAGCCCCCGGCCATAGGTGGCCACCGTGCCGGAATAGGCCAGGTTCTTGCGGTCGCCGAGCGCCAACTTCTCGTTGGCCAGCGGCGCAGTGTGCTTTTCCACCGGGACCGACTCGCCGGTGAGCGCAGCCTCCTCGATCTGCAGGTTGACCGACTCTACCAGGCGCGCATCCGCCGGCACGACGTCGCCTGCTTGCAGCCGAATGACATCGCCGGGCGCCAGGCCGCGCGCCGGGATTTCCACCTCCTCGCCGTCCCGGAGCACGGTTGCGGTGAGCGCGGCCATGCGTCGCAGCGCTTCGATCGCGCGCTCGGCGCGGTATTCCTGGGTAAAACCCAAGAGCACGGCCAACAGCACAATGACGGCGATGGCGATGGCCTCGACGCCGTGCCCGAGCACGGCCGAGAGCGTTGTGGCCACGAGCAGGATCACGATGAGCACGTTCTTGAACTGGCCGAGCAGCACGGTCCACGGCGAGACGCGGCCGGCCGCGCGCAGCTCATTGGGGCCGTGCTCAGCCAGCCGCTGCGCCGCTTCTGCGCTGGTCAATCCGGCAGAGCCGGTATTCAGATGGGCAAAGACCTGATCAGTCGTCAGGACATGCCAGGTAGGTTGTGGATTCATGCTTCAGTCCTTCATGGTCAAGTGACAATGAGCTTCTTTTTCGTCTTCATTTGTTACCGGCACGAGAGCCGAACGCCTCTGCCGTTGGGCCGCCAGCCAGCGCGCCATCAACCCGAGAAGCCCCACGGCCAGCAGCCCAGCCAGGAACCAGGGAGCGAATTGCTGGGCAAAATCACGCATACGCCACCAGGCGTGCCCCAGTTCATAACCGACGCCGATAAGCAGCGCGCTCCATACGTAAGCGCCCGCAAAGGTAAACACAACGAATTGCAGGTAGGACATGCGCGCCAGGCCGGCGGGAACCGTCACCCACGTTCGCACCCCTGGCACGAGGCGCCCAAAGAGCACCACGCCAGGGCCCCAACGCCGAAACTGAGCCTCGGCGCGCGTGATGTGATACGGGGTGATGCGCAACCAGCGCGCCGTATGGTCAACCACGGGTCGCCCGCCCAGGCGCGCCAGCCAATAGGTGACGGATGCGCCAGCCGTGCTGCCCAACGCGGCATAGAGCGCGCCGACGAAAACCATGCCAAACCCTGCATTCTTCGCCGCCAGTAACAGCCAGCCGGCTAACCCGAGGACGATCTCGCTGGGCGTGATGCCGGTCGCGTTTTCGAAGGCCATTAGTCCGGCCACGCCGAACCAGCCAAAACGGTCGAATAGGGTTTGGAGCGCAGCGACGATTTGAGTTTCTAATTCCGCGATCAAGTCATCTCCTCATTTTGGCCCAAGTCGCTCATTCCGCAACGCCAAAACAAAAAAGCCGACACCTTTTCCCTTAAGGAAAAGATGCCGGCCTACCGAACAACCAGTTCTCTATAACTACAAGGAACTCTTTGTTCCGTCCACCGACGAAAAGCTATATTGTTATTGCTGTCAGTATAGCAGAGACGGGTGCGATCGTCAAGTACTCCACGACTGATTCTTGCGAACTTTCTCCCGTTTGCCCCGGCCAAAGCGCTCTTCCAGGTTTTGGGTCAGGGTAAATACAATCACCCGCTCGCTGGTCCTGACGCTGATGTCGGTGTGCAGGCTGACCACGCGGCCGCCCGTCGTCTGCTGGACGATTTCCTCCAGGAGCGGTCGCGAACCTTCGAGGAGTTGGCGCCTCAGCTGTTTGATGAGCGCGTGCCCATCAGGGTTCAGCGCCAACTGGACTTCTGCAGGCGTCAGCACGCCGCGCAAACGCACAAGGATCATGTCCTCGATGATGTAGACGCGCGTCTCTACGGGGCCGCGACCCATTTGCTCTTTCTCGAACTGGGTGATGGCATCAGCGAGCGCCGCTTCGATTTCGCCGCGCGTGGATTCGACCATGGTCTGAGACCTCAATGTGAGTCTGGGCAGTACTACCTGGCGTCATGATTATACTGCGACAGTCAGTGGTCGCCAAACCAGGCAGCGAAGATTGGCGTTGGCGACGTTGCGTCCCTTGCCATGGGGTTTGCTGACAGGCCGGGAATTCTGGCCCTCATCCGCTGGCTGGGGCCGCTGTGGGTCTTTCTCGGCCACATCTTCCGCTTCGTGCTGGATGCGCTCTTTGCCGTCCAGCGCCGACCTTGGAATGGCTGTTCGAGCAGCTGGTCGGCCTCTTTCACTTGGACAAGGCAATCACCCTGGCGAAAGCCTATGGTGCAACCCGGTTAACTCTACTGTGACACTGAACGATTGCCTGCCGCTGTTTTGGCATGCCTTTCCCGGCCAGGACGTCGCCTTGTAGCGCCTGACCCTGGCCACCATGCGCGTTTACGATGGCGACCACCCAATCAACGAGAGCGAACTGGCGCAGCTCCGCGCCGACTTCCGCGCCATCCAGGCGATGCCGCGGCGTGGGCACAAGATACCTCGCTAACACTTGCCTCCACAAGGTAAAGGAGTGACCACCGGTGTGGACGGATGTGCGATGAGAGGGTAATGATTGATGATTACATCATCAGGGGCTAGTCTCATCAATACCCTGACATCGCCAGTGTAAGGGCCGGGAATCAAGAATTTCTCATATGATCCATCAACGCGCTTGATGATGCACACTGACTTCATCTCATCCGGCAAATCCACTGCCAGGTCAGTAACCTTTGATATTGGAAATGGGGTAGGTGTGGAGATGAAAACCGACGATCTTGTTTCATCAGGACGTGGGGTGACGGTTGGCGGCGTGCCGGTGTAAGCGGGAACGAAGTCGGGCGGTATCTTCGTTGGTGGAGGCGGTAGTGTAAATGTAGGCAGTGTAGTTGGCGTGCGTGTGGGCAGAACTACTGGGATGAACGTTGAAGTTGGAATCGCAGATTGAAAGAAACCAGGTTCTGGCAGCAGTCCTTTCCCAATTAACATAAAGACAAGTGCCACACTGCATATTCCCAATACCAATAGGAGCAACAGATTATTACCGATTACAAAAAAGCGTTTCATGCTGTGCCTTCCTAGATATCAGGCAACTTAATTCTACATCTGCACGCGCCAGAGGACAAATTCTGGTCAAGTATGCTGCAAGCGGGCACGAGTTGCGCCTGTTTCCTTAGGCGGACAAGTGAAGCCTATTCCCGCTTGCAGCATGTAATGAATGTCCCCCTGCTTCTCCTCTTCTTTGCGGCGGCTAACGAATCTCGATGGTCGGCGCCGTGTCGGGCAAAGGCGTGGCCTCGCGGCCGCGTGACGGGCGTTCAGGCGCGACGGGCTGCGGCAGGCGGCCCGTTTGCTGCTGCACCCAGCGCGCCAGGGTGTCTTGATAGGTGCGCATCAAATCGGCGTCTTGGATCATCTGCGCCTCGCCGGTCATGCTGGCTACCTGGCGCAGCGCCTGCTCCAGGCGAAAGGCCAGGTCCCAGGCCGCTTCGTAGCGCTGTGACTGATACAAGCGGGCGATCTCCCGCAGCCCCTCCGCCGTGCGCTGAATGGTGACGTTGCGCAGCACTTCCAGGTCCCACAAGGGGTCATAGCCTGTGATGTTGGCGGCGTCCACCGTGGCCTGGGCCGCCAACGCCTCGTCGCGCTGCGCAAACAGATCGCGATAGCGCAGGGTCACATCCATCAACGGCCGCGCCCCGCGCCGATCAGGCGCCACTTCCAGGCGCACCACGATCACCTGGCTATCGCCCGTACCCATGTCACGCGCCCGCACCTCCAGCGGTCCGGCGGGCGGCGCACCGTCGAATCCGGTCACGCTGACGACGCGCACGCCGGCCTGGGGCTGCAAGAGAATGGAGACGTCAGCGGCTACTTTCTGCATCAGACCGGACGCTTCCTCGCGGAAGACTTTGTCCATCTCGGCGGCTGAATCAATGAAGTGATAGCCGCCCTTGCCCTGGTGAGCCAATTGACTGAGCAGGGCGTCATTGAAGTCATGCCCCAAGCCAATCGTGGACAAATAGATGCCGCGGTCATTGAAAGCACGCGCATCCGCGGCAATCTGGTTGGAATCGGTCACGCCGTTGTTGGCGATGCCGTCGGTCAGCAGGATGACCCGGTTGTTACGGCGGACATCGAAATTATGCTCCACCTCCTTGAAACCCGCCATCAGGCCAGCATACAGGTTCGTATTGCCGTTGGTGGTCAGGCGCTCAACGGCCCGCTCGATCCAGGCGCCGTCGCCCACCCTCTGCGATGGCACGAGCAGCTCGGCGTTATCGCTGTAGGTCACGATGGCAACCCGATCGTTGGATGCCAGGCTGCGCAAGAAGGCGCGCAGCGATTCTTTGACATACGGCATCTTCTCGGCCGCGCTCATCGAGCCGCTGCAATCAATCACCAGCGCCAGGTTGAGCGGCGCAATGGCCTCGTTGGCCTCGCTGCGCGCTTGAATGCCCACCTGCAGCCAGGCCTCGCCCCCCTGAGTCGGCATCCACCCATTCCCCAGGCGCAGGTCAAGCCCCAGCGCGGTGTTGACAGGCGCGGCAAAGTGCTGCTCGTAATAATTGAGATACTCCGCCACGCGCAGTTCCTCGGCCGGCGCAATGCCGCCAGATTGAATCACATCACGACTGCGCGCCTTCGCGCTGTCAGGCACCGATCCCCCGCATGAACTCAGCAGCAGAAGCACGCCGATCAACAGCAGGCCACCCAACACAGATTTCTTGGACCACATGATGCTCACTCCTTCGTAGAAGATTTATTCTCGCGCTGGCTTTCAGGTATAATCGGTTGGACGAGTGTGACCTTTCGTTCGACCAATCGTTCTATGGACGATTATAAGCCCAACCCCGGCAATTTCAAGGGCCAATTGTGTACCATTTGCGCTCTGCGCTGTGTCACATTGGGTGTAACACACAGAATAAGACCGACTACGACGACATCGCGGGCGATCAGCGCCTCAGTCAGCACGCATGACCACATTTGCTGAACTTCTAACGCAATACACGGCGCGCACCGGCATCAGCGATAGCGAACTGGCGCGAGCCATCGGTGTGCGCCGCCAGACGGTTTTTCGCTGGAAGGAAGGACTGAGCGAACGGCCGCGCCAGCGCGATGACGTGGTGCGCTGCGCGGTCAAATTGCGCCTCTCGCGAGAGGAGAGTGATGCGCTGCTGCTGGCAGCCGGCTTTGCCCCGGCAACCGCCGCGCCGCCACGACCGCCGGTTGGCGATGCGGTCACAGTCCGCGACGTGACGGGCGCAACCGACCCCACGCCCGTGTCCGCGGCCGCCGTGCCTGCGCCGCCTATGCCGTCTGTCGCCCCAGATCAACCGGCCATCGCCGCGGAACCGGTCGCGGCGACCGTCCCGCCTGCGCCGGCGCGTCCCTTCTTGCGCCGCGGCCTGTGGCCGGCGCTGATTGGTTTTCTCTCTTTACTCCTCATCGGAGCGCTGTGGACGCAGCAGATGCGGGGCGCCGTCAAGCCTCTTCCGACCGCGCGCCCTGGTCAAGCGTTGATTTTGCTGGCGTCGCGTGAGACCTTTGCCTTGGCAATCGAAGGATCCCAAGCCGCCGCAGCCGCGCAAGCCGCTCTGCAGCGTGAACTGCAAGCCGCGCGTCTTGGCGCGACGACCGAGCTGCGCGAACTGCCGGTCGTCCTGCCGAATTTCGACAGCGCGGCGGCCGCGCGCGCCCGCAGTCGAGCCAGCCTTCTTCTCTGGCGTCAGGACAGCTTCAGCGACGCCGAAGCCGGTTTCCCTGATGACCTGCAGGCGGCTCACTATGTCATCCTGACCGCGGACGCGCCGCCGACCGCCTCGCTTCTCGATTCCCTGCTGGCCGCGCCCGCGTCCCTCTCCTTTCCCATCCACGCCAGCCGCCCGAACGAGGTGCGCAGCCTGGCTCTGCTGACCCTGGGACTCCTGTCCAGCCAGCAGGGCGCCTGGGATCAGGCCGCTTCTGCGTTCAGCCAGGCCGCGGCGCAGGCGCCGAGCGAGCAGGAGGCCGCCGCCACCCTGGCGTTTCTATCCGGTTATGTCAGTCAACGCAGCCGCCCCGCTGATCTGCCCGCAGCCATCGCCTTCTACTCGCAGACCCTGGCCCTGACGCCCGCCAGCGGCGCAGCCCTGCTCAATCGCGGGCTGGCCTATGTGCGCCTCGATCGTCCGGCGCAGTGGCAGGCCGATTTCAACGCCCTGCTGGCGCAGCAGCCCGACGACGCCCGCGGTCTGACCGCGCTCTGCTGGGCCTGGGCGCTCGACAATCAGCCCAGCCTGGCCCTGCCTTATTGCGACCGCGCCATCCAGCAGAAGACCTCGCCAGTGGCTTTCGACGGCCGCGCCCTGGCGCGGGCCAGCCAGGGCAATTGGCCGGGAACTGTGGAAGACCTACAGGCGTTCTTGAGTTGGCNNGAAAGGAGTAAAAGGATCCTCATGATGCGCAAAGCTGTGCCGCTCGCAGCCACACAATGGCCTGCAGCCGATTTCGTGAGGCGGTATGCGCCGCAGCTGCTTTCTGGCTGCCTGCTGCCGCTGCTTCTCCTCGCCTGCCAGGCGGTGTCGCCGCCCGCAACGCCTGCGCCTGATCTGTCAACGCCAACGGCGGCGCCGGTGCAAGAGCTGGCCGTGGATATCTCCGCTTCTCCGGATGGGGAATGGAAGGCGGGTTGGTCGGAGAGCGACATGAGCCTGCACGTGACGCGGCAGGATGGCGCGGTCGCATGGAAGGCGACGTTCGATGACCAGCGGTTTGGCTGGGACAAAGGCGAGCTGCGGCCCTATCGCTGGTCCGCCGACGGCCAGTCCTTGACCATGCTGATTGTTCCCAGCGCGGATCACGAATGCATGATGAATGGATCAGGCCTGCTCAAGCTCAACCTGGCCGATGGCGCTGTGACCGAGGTGCTGCTGGGGAAGGGGCGGCTCTACGCGCTGGCGCTCTCGCCGGACGAAGCCCGGCTGGCCTATGTGGAGTGCGCCGGATGGCCGGGACTCATCGTGCGCGACCTGCAGACCGGCCAGGAGGTCAAGAGCCAGTGGAGCGAGGCCGCACAGCTCGCCAGCGACCTCGTCTGGTCGCCGCGGGGCGATGCAGTGGTGTTTTCCATGCAGGCTGCGCTTACCGACGCGCAGGGCGTATTGGCCGGCTGGCGCTTTTTGTTGGTGCGGGCCGATTCGCCTGCGTGGACGCAGACAATCGTGAACGATGGCCCAGCGTATTATCAGCCCATCGCCTGGCCGGAGGCAAACCGGGTGCTGCTGCGCAGCCGCGATGAGAGCATCTGGCAGCTCGCACTCGACACGGGAAAATTGACGCCGACGACGGCCAGCGGCGCGCCGCCGGCGGCCACGCAAATTTATGTGAGTGAGCAGTTCAGCGTCACCGTGGCGTATCCTGCGATCTGGCGCGCTGCCAACCCGGATGATACGGCGCTGTTCCGCGGGGCAGACGGGTTTTTCGGCCTCACCTCCGCCTACATGGTGGCGGACACCGTCGAGACGGTATGCGCGCTGGAGATCGAAAGCAATACCCGCACAGACAAAAACCCCCAGCAGCGCTTCGGCAGCCATCCCAATTTGGAGCATCTGCAAGTAGATGGACAGCCGGCCTGCCTGATTCTGCCTTCGGATGACCAGCAGCCGCCGGATGGCGGGGCGCTGCTCTTCGTGCAGTATCCCACGGCCTACGAGCACAATCGCACCCTGATCGTGTCGGCCGACCGCGCGCACATCCGCCAGATCGGCGCATCCGTGCGGTTTTCCCCACCGGCTCCGGCGCTCGACCCGCTGCGGGACACGGTCTCGTTTGTGGAGCTGGANNGGCCTCTCGCCAGGCGCGCCTGCGCCTTATCCGGGTCGCCTGGGGTATCGCGGGCTGCTGGTGCATTTCAATCTGCCGCCCTACGGTATGCCGGAGACGATCCAGATTTTTCAGGGCGCGGTCTGCTACGAACTGGGAGGGACAAGGACGTGCCGCGTTGATGCCGGCCGAGGCGTCGAGCGTTGGCTGCTGGAAACGGCCGACAGGTCCCAGGTGGACGTCGAGTTGCTGGATAGCATTCTGAGTGAGATAAGCGCCGTCGCCACGGTTCAGGCCAGCGCTCAGCCCAAGACCAGGTCGTACGCGTCCCCCGACAAGCAGTGGCGCGTGGATCTGGCGATGTTCGATTGCGCGCCAACGGAGGCTGGCGGCGCCAACGCCTACGAAACAATCAGCCTTGCCCACAGCGATGGCGCGGGATCAGCCATCGTTGACAGCCAGTTGATCTACTGCGGTGGATTGGGCGCGTACGGATTGGATGGCCTGTTTTGGTCGCCCAACAGCCGCTATTTCTACTACACCACGGCCAGGGAAGGCGTTCCTGACGGCTGCGGTTATTGGCAGCCCCCAGTCTGGCGCGTGGACGTCGCATCGGGTACGATCCAGGAACTGGGCGGCGGATCGCGCTCGCCGGACGGGACGAAATTCGCCGCCTGGCGGAACCAGGAGTTGGTCCTGTGGGACATTGACGGCAGCGAGCTGGGTCGCTGGCCGACGGTCGCTCCCAACGTTGCGCTGGCGGCGCTCGCCTGGTCGCCAGACAGCCAGGACTTCGGCGAGCTCAGTCGAGCCGCCGTGGCCTACCTGTTGGCTCCATCGCGTTGCGACCCGAATTCGTCGGGCAAGTCGTACGTCGTGAGGATCAACGCCGCGGACCTCAGCCAGTCCGTGCTGCTGACAACCGAGACTCCCACCTTCATCGGTCTGGAGTGGGTGACGCCCAACGTGATCAGGCTGTTCGATGACGAGGACAAATCATGGCTCCTCGACGGAAACGGCTTGAGGCAGGACTGAACAACGACATGGCTAAGCGGAGGAGCAGCATGGCGCCGCCTAACATTCAAGAGAGCAATCGCCGCCTGTGGGATGAGTTGGCCGCGCAGGCCGTCGCTAACCTACCTGCGACAGGCGCCGCAGACCTCAACGGCCTGACTAGCCTGGAACTAGCGGAGATTGGCCCGGTGGCCGGCAAGCGCGTGCTGCATCTCCAATGTCACCTTGGTCTGGGATCCTTGAGTTGGGCGCGGCTGGGCGCACAGGTCACTGGCGTGGACTTTTCCACCACGGCCGTCGCCGCGGCGCAGCGCCTGAGCCGCGAGCTGGACCTGCCCGCCACGTTTCTCGCGGCCGATCTGTATGACCTGCCGGGCCTCTTGCCAGGCGCGTTCGACATCGTCTTCGCCTCGTTTGGCGTGTTGAGCTGGCTGCCTGACCTGACTACCTGGGCCGAGATCATCGCCGCGTACCTCAAGCCCGGCGGCTTCTTTTATCTGGCCGAATTCCACCCGCTGGCGCGTGTCTTCCGCGAGGATGCCCAGCGCGTGAAGGACCTGCGCCTGGCCTACTCTTACTTCATCACACCGGAGCCGCTGACCTGGGAAATTGCCAGCCCCGACAGCCAGCGCGCCCTGACCACGGCGCACAGCTTCGAATGGAATCACAGCCTGGGCGAAATCGTCACGGCGCTCACGCGCGCCGGTTTGCGCCTGGAATTCCTGCACGAATTCGCCTTTTGCACCGAACAACTGCTGCCCTGCCTGGTGCAAGGCCCTGACAACTGGTGGCGCCTGCCCGATCACGACGGCAGCCTGCCGCTGATGTTTTCGCTCAAGGCGGAACGTTGAGCGCAAAGGGCAAAGGGCCGAGTGCAAAAAGGCAGAGTGCCAGCGTAGGAAACACTGGATGGCGGCGGCGAAGTTGAACAAACTGTCATGTGCGCAGGCGGCGTTTTCATCTGAGGTTCATTTTGCCTGCGTATGCTTGCCGGTGATGCGCCCAAGACTCATCGCTTGGGCGGGTTGCCCGGCGCCGGCGATCGGTTGGTCGTGCACCGGGATAACATTCACCATTCGTAACTATTCAGGCATCCTGCGCCGACTGCAGCCGCCGAATGAATTCGGG
>CXWK01016317.1_pt1 | contig 10752 bp, 11 predicted proteins | sample 590851 | NCBI WGS metagenome assembly CXWK01 (sample SAMEA3498364, study PRJEB10139) | wastewater metagenome | biome: wastewater treatment plant; material: activated sludge | place: Denmark | collected 2014-08-01
CCTCACCGCCAGCCCAGGGTCGCTCGATCGTGAAACTGCCTTCGTCGTGCTGGAGCACCGGGTATTCGCCGCTGTAATCGCCATCGCCCATGATCTGCACCAGGTCGCCGGCCGCCAGACCGTGGTTGACCGCGTGAACTCTGAGCTTGCCGTCGTCGGCTTTTTCATACCCTGTCAGCATACCGTCGAAGATCAGCCCACTCTCTTCTTCCTCCACCTTCTCCCAGTCGCCCAGCTCGCCATACTTGAAGGGCGCTTCGATGATAAAACTGCCGTCGGCGGCCTTTACCACCTGGTAGAGACCGTTATAGCTCGTGGTGTTGCTCAGCTTGACCGTGTCGCCGCTCTTGAGCCGGCTCACCGCTTGCTTGTCATCCGCGCTAACCTGCACGCGCACCCGGTCGGCGCTGTCGTCGTCGTCGGAGCGGCGCATGCCGGTGATCACACCAGCCGGCGCGGCCGTGCTGTCGCCCACGGCGCGAATGTTGTCGAGCAGGTTGAGCGGCAGCAAGATCTCGCGCTCCTGGCTGCGCAGCAGCTGGTCCTTACTGTCGGCGGCAATCTGCGCCAGGCGGCCGTCCGCGCCAATCGCAAAGCTGAGGGTCGCCGTGCCCGCGGCCGTGGGCACAGCCAGCAGCACCTTGCTGGCGTCGCGCATCAGCTGCGGCCCATTCTGGGTCTGCTGCTCCCGCTGCACGTCATAGGTGATAGCCGCCAGCCCGTTGGAGGCGGCTAACGGCGCGCCAGCGCTGTCCTGCAGCTCCAGCTGGCGGTGGATGAGGCCGGGGATGCTTTCATACTGCACCTGGTCGGTGATGGGGTCTATCGTGCGAAACCAATAGTCTTGCAGGTCGAAGAGCTGGTCGCTGCCCGCGCGCAGCGTCACCAGATCAACCTTGCCGCTGCTGCGGTTGTGGGCGAAGATGTGCCAGCGGTAATTCTCTTGTTCATTGGTCGGGGTGACAACCACGCCGAACCAGCCGTTCTGCAGTTGGCTGAGCAGCTCGGGGCAAAGCTCCGTCGTCGGCTCGGTGAAAGGCCGATTCTGCATGTCGCGGAAGTCCAGCGAATCGAGCGATTCCATCTGGCCGCCGCTGTTGATCTTCATGGCTTTGAGCGGGGCGTACCGTTGGCGGCTGCGTTTGAAGCGCACTTCCAGCTTGGGGGTCAGCGTATTGGTCATACCGTCCAGCACGAAACGATCCACCAGCAGCGTGCTGCGCGTGGATTGGCGGAAGAGATAGAGATGGCCGTCGTGCGAGACAAGCTGCGCCGGCGCGTCGGCGGTCAACGCGGCGCTGTCGTAGATCGAGCGCAGCAGGTATTGGCCCTGTTTGTCGGTCAATTCGGCCTGCTCCTTGGCCGCAACCGACGCGTCGCCCACGCGATCATTGGGCAATTCCAGCGGCTTGAACGCCTCCCAGCCGCTGCCGTTGAGGTTCTGCAGCGCGCTGTCTTCGAAGCCGTCCTGCTTGACGGTATAGTAGAGCGCGGCAGCGCCATTTTCAACCACTGTGGCCACAATCAACACTTTGCCCTCGTGCGTGACGGTGTTGATATGCCTGGTCCTTGACTGTGTGAGTAGCATTCGTCCTGCCTTGTATTGAATCGGAATCGGTGAAGACGGGGGTCTAGAAAGAGGTACTATGCCAACAACGACCTGCCGCGTGCGTAACCTGTATTCCGGTTCATCTGGCTGTCTACGAAGGGCGAAGGACGCCAGTTCACATAGACATAACCACGTTTAGCGATTCTTAGGCTACATGGCCTACGCGAGATGGCGTTCCCTGCCAGGGCTTGATCTTCGCCAGCGTTTCCGACAGCGTATTCTCAGCCACCTCCGTGTCATAGGCCGCCTGCGCTCGAAGCCAGTAGCCATTAGACAGACCAAAGAAGCGGCACAGTCGCAGATCGGTATCCGCTGTAATGGCGCGCTTACCCGCCACAATGTCACTGATCCGCTGAGCAGGTACACCGATCTCCTTTGCCAAGCGATACTGCGAGATGCCCATTGGCTCCAGGAACTCCTCGCGCAGCAGCTCGCCAGGTGTTATGGGATTAAGTTGCTGCATGGTTTCACTCCTTACGTGTGTATCCAGAACCTTGCGCTTGGCCCTGTTTCCGAAGTGAAAGCAAGGCTCTTCGGACAGGTTTCTAGTGGTAGTCCACAATCTCGACGTCTTCCGCGCCCGCAATCGTCCAGCGGAAGCACAGGCGGAACTGATCGTTCACTCGGATGCTGTGTTGTCCAGCGCGGTCGCCTTTTAGCGCTTCGAGTCGGTTGCCCGGCGGAACGCGGAGGTCTTCAAGCCGTCCCGCGATCTGCAACTGTCGCAGCTTACGTCGCGCAACCGATTCGATGTTCACGAACCGTTGCACGCGCTGGCCATTCGCTAAAGACTCCGTGTCGCTGGACTTGAACGATACGATCATGGAAAGATAGTAACACCTTGCGTGATTAACGTGCGTAATTGGGCTATCAATTCGTCGGACCATGTAAAACGCCAACCATGCGAATTGATGCTCCATAGTAACTATTCAGGCGGCGCGCCGTGGCAAGCGAGCGATTGAAATCGCGCCTGATGGGCGTTCCGCCAGGCGTCCACCTGAGTGGACGCGGCGCCGGTCGGCTCCGGCCGACCTGGCGGCGGCACGCCCTTGCGGCCCGAATTCATTCGGCGGCTGCAGTCGGCGCAGGATGCCTGAATAGTTACGCTCCATAAACAAAGGGCGCCTGCTGCTGCAAGCGCCCTTTGTGAGTTACTGATTGTTGTTGTTCGAATCTCGGAAATGAGCCGCCGAGGTGTGCGTTGCGCTGCGTTTTTGTACGATACGCAGCCGCATGATGGAGCGCCGCAGCGCAGCTTCCATCATTTCGCGACGTTCGGCCCCCTTCGGATGGCTCGTCAACCACTCTTCGGCGCGCTGGCGAGCTTCTTCAGCCCGTGCGGCGTCAATGTTCTCCGCGGATTCGCCCGAACGCGCCAGCAGCACCACCTTGTCCGGCCGCACTTCGATGAAACCTTCAGCCACAGAGAAGAAGCGGTCTGGACTGCCAGCCTTTTTGATCACCACCTCGCCAGGCTGAATGAGCGCCATCAACGGCGCATGTTTGGGCAGAATGCCCAGCACGCCGTCGGCGCCCGGCGCGATCACCATATCTACGTCGTCGCTGAAGACACGACCAGACTGCGCCACAAACTCAAAGCGAATCGGCATAATGGCCTCCGCTCAACCGCCGCCCAGGGTCTGCGCCTTGGCCACCATCTGCTCGATGGTGCCCACCATGTAGAACGCCTGCTCCGGCAGCGTATCATACTTGCCTTCGAGGATCTCTTTGAAACCCCGCACGGTCTCTTCGATCTTGACATACGCGCCCGGCTGACCGGTAAACTGCTCAGCGACGTGCATGGGCTGCGTCAGGAACCGCTGGATGCGGCGCGCACGCGCCACGACCAACTTGTCATCTTCGCTCAATTCCTCGACGCCGAGGATGGCAATGATGTCTTGCAGATCGCGGTAGCGCTGCAAGGTGCGCTGCACGCCGCGGGTGACGTCGTAATGCTCCTTGCCCACAATCAGCGGGTCCAGAATACGGCTGGTCGAGGCCAGCGGATCCACGGCCGGGTAAAGACCCTGCGAGGCCAGGGCGCGTTCCAACGAGATGGTCGCATCCAGGTGCGCAAACGTAGTGGCCGGGGCCGGATCGGTGTAGTCGTCGGCCGGCACGTAGATGGCCTGCATCGAGGTGATGGATCCGGTCTTGGTGGATGTGATGCGCTCTTGCAGTTCGCCCATTTCGGTGCCCAAGGTGGGCTGATAACCCACGGCGCTGGGCATGCGGCCAAGCAGGGCGGACACTTCAGAGCCTGCTTGCACAAAGCGGAAGATGTTGTCAATGAACAAGAGCACGTCGCGGCCCTCGTCACGGAAGTACTCCGCCATCGTCACGCCGGTCAAGCCCACGCGCAAGCGCGCGCCGGGCGGCTCGTTCATCTGCCCGAAGACCATGACGGTCTGCGGCAGCACGCCCGAATCCTTCATTTCGTGATAGAGGTCATTGCCCTCGCGTGAGCGCTCGCCCACGCCAGCAAACACCGAGTAGCCGCTGTGGAACTTGGCGATATTATGAATCAGTTCCTGGATGATGACCGTCTTGCCCACGCCCGCGCCGCCGAAGATGCCGGTCTTACCACCCTTGGTGAAGGGCGCGATGAGATCAATGACCTTCATGCCGGTCTCGAAGACCTGGGTCTGCGTAGACTGCTCGACGAACAGCGGAGCCAGGCGATGAATGGGGTAGTAGGTGGCGGCCTTGACATCGCCCTTGAGGTCAATCGGCTGACCGAGAACGTTGAAGATGCGGCCCAGGGTGTCGGGGCCAACCGGCACACTGATGGGAGCGCCTGTGTTGCGCACAGGGATGCCGCGCTGCAAGCCGTCGGTGCTCGACATGGCAACAGCGCGCACACGGCCCTCGCCCAAGTGCTGCTGCACTTCACAAACCAGGACCGGCCCGCTGCCCATCGGAATTTCGATCGCGTCGTAAATTTGAGGCAGTTGATCAGGCGGGAATTCGACGTCTACCACCGGCCCGACTACCGCGAGGATTCTACCTTCGACTCGCGTTCCGTTATTTCCCATGAATCATTATCCTCCGGTTACGGCATCAGGATCATAGTTGATCTAGCTGCTCGCCTGCGCCAAGGCAGAGGCGCCGCCCACAATGTCCATCAGTTCTTTGGTAATCTTTTCCTGGCGCGCCTTGTTAGCGCTCAGGGTTAGTTCGCCGATCAGGTCGTTGGCTGCATCGGTCGCGTTGCGCATGGCCACCATGCGTGCAGAATGTTCACTGGCGATGGCCTCATACAGCCCTTGCAGAATCTGCACTTCGGTGAAGCTTTCCAGCACCTGCGTCAGGACCGACTGCCCATCCGGTTCGAAGATGTAGTCCTTCGTAATCGTAATGGTCGGCTCTTGCGGCTCGATGGGAAGGAGCTTTCTGATGACCGGCTTCTGCACCACGGCATTGACAAAGTCCATGAAGCCGATGTAGACCGCATCCACGGCCTGGCTGACAAAGTCGTCAATCACCACGCGTGCAATGGGAGCGACCGTTGCTTCGTCCACGCCAACCTTCTGAATGCTGAGAGCCTGGCTGGTCGGCCGATCACCCACACTGCTGAACTCTGCCTTACTCGGTGGGCCGTAACGGCGCATGAAGTCACGCCCCTTACGTCCCACGGTGACCAGCGACACCGCCTTGCCTTCTTTCTCCCACTCCCGAATTTTGCGCGAGGCCTCGCGCAGCATGTTGGCATTGAGGCCGCCTGCCAGGCCGCGGTCGGAAGTGATGAGCAGGAGGAGGACATTCTTTTCTGGTCGCTCCTGCAGCAGGGCCTGTTGATCGGCGCCGCTGCGGCGGATGCGCGCCAGGAACGAGAGCATCTCCCAGGCTTTCTCGGCATAGGGCCGCGTCGCCAGCACTTGGGCTTGCGCACGGCGCATCTTCGACGCGCTGACAGCTTCCATCGCCTTCGTCACCTGGGCGATGTTCTTAACGCTCTTGATGCGTCGTCTGATTTCACGGTCATTGGCCACGATTTATCTCTCCTGCAAAGATGAGAAGCGAAGGGCGAAGGCCAGCGTCTGGCCTCAGATCGGTCGTCCTTCGTCGCTTATGCCGTGAACGTGGCATTGAAGTCGCTAATTGCCAACTTCAGGCCATCGGCCGTCGTCGCGTCCAGATCTTTGCTGCGCAGGATGGTATTGCCGATGTCTGCGTGCTGTTCGTCCATGAACTTCACAAACTCATCTTCCCAACGACGCAGCGCGCTGACTGGCACCTTGTCCAGGAAGCCGTTGGTGGCGGCAAAGATAGTCATCACCTGGTGACCGAGCGCTACCGGCAGGTACTGCGGCTGCTTGAGCACTTCAGTCAGGCGTTGGCCGCGATCGAGCTGGGCCTGCGTGGATTTGTCCAGGTCAGAGCCGAACTGGGCAAAGGCCGCCAATTCACGGAACTGGGTCAGTTCGAGCTTCAGGCGGCCGGCTACCTTTTTCATAGACTTGGTCTGCGCAGAGCCGCCCACACGGGATACCGAGATGCCGACGTTCAAAGCCGGGCGAATACCCGCATAGAACAGGTCGGATTCCAGGAAAATCTGGCCGTCCGTGATCGAGATGACGTTGGTTGGAATGTAGGCCGATACGTCGCCCGCTTGCGTCTCGATAATGGGCAGGGCCGTCAATGAGCCGCCGCCATAATCGGTGTTGAGGCGCGCTGCCCGTTCCAGTAAGCGCGAGTGGAGGTAAAAAACATCGCCGGGATAGGCTTCACGGCCAGGCGGGCGGCGCATGAGCAGCGAGACCTGGCGATAGGCCTGGGCGTGCTTGCTCAAGTCGTCGTAGACGATCAACGCGTCCTTGCCTTGTTCCATGAACTCCTCGCCGATGGCGCAGCCGGCGTAGGGCGCAATGTACTGCAAGGCAGCCGGGTCGGAAGCGGTCGCCGCAACCACGATGGTGTGATCCATCGCGCCGTACTGTTCCAGGGTAGCCACCAACTGCACCACTTGGGCGCGTTTTTGACCGATGGCCACGTAAATGCAAATCAGGTCCTTGCCCTTTTGATTGATGATCGTATCAATCGCAATGGCCGTCTTGCCGGTCTGGCGGTCGCCGATGATCAGCTCGCGCTGGCCGCGACCGATGGGAATCAAGGCGTCAATGGCCTTGATTCCGGTTTGCACCGGCGTATCCACCGACTGACGGGCGATGACGTTGGGCGCGATGCGCTCCACCGGGCGCGTGCCGCTGGCGTTGATCGGGCCTTTGCCGTCCAGCGGCTCCCCCAACGCGTTGACCACGCGGCCGATCAGGGCGTCGCCCACCGGGACCGACACGATGCGACCGGTGGAACGGACCAGGTCGCCTTCTTCGATTTCGGTGTACTCACCCAGGATGATGACACCGACGCTGTCCTCTTCCAGGTTGAAGACGATGCCCATGATGCCGTTGGCGAATTCGACCAACTCGCTGGCCAAGGCGTTCGTCAGGCCCTTGATGCGGGCGATGCCATCGCCTACTTGGGTAACGGTGCCCACATCCACCATGCGCGCCGGCGCTTCAAACGCTAGAATTTGCTTCTTGATGAGATCCGCGATGCTCTCAGTTTGAGAGGCAGTCATTACCGCCATCTAGTTTCTCCTCATGCCTCTTGGTCACGTTGACGGACGCACAGAAAGGTCGGTGCTCGTGCGTGCACTAACGCACCGCGGCGGCCAGTTGTTCACGCATGCGACTCAGGCGGCTGGCGACGCTGGTATCAATCAGCTTGTCGCCCACGCGCACAATCATGCCGCCCAACAGCGCCGGGTCCTCGGTGTAGTGGAACTCAAGGCCGGCCCCAAACTGCGCGCTGAGCTTTTCCTGCAAGGCTTGGCGGTCGCTCTCGGCCAGCGGTTGGGCGCTTGTCACCGTAACCGTTTGGGCGCCTGCCGCCGTGCGCTGCAGGATGGCGTTTAGTTCTGCCACCACCTCGCGCAGCTTATTCAAGTCGCCATGTGACAACAGGACTTGCAGCAAGTCAGCTTCCAACTTGCCGAAGTCGGTTGGCAAGAGACTGGTCAGCGCTGCGTTGCGGCCGGCAAACTCCTGTGCCTGGTCGCTCAGCCGGCGCAGCAAACCATCCTTCTCCAGCCGGTCAGCCAGAGCCGTCAGGTGCTGTGACCAGTGTTCCACAGCGGCGGCCAGAAAGCCGCTCGCATAGTCGCGTGCGCTGGTTTCGGCTTTCACTGTAGTTTACTCGNNACTCATTGACCATGCGTTTCTGTTCGATCGGGTTCGTCAGTTCATGGCCCAGGATGCGCTCCGCGGCCAAGACGGCCAGATCGGCCACCTGGCGCTGCATGTCACGCAGCATTTGCGCGCGCTCCGCGGATGCGTCTGCACGCGCTTTCGTCTTGATCTCCTCAGCCTCTGCTTGCGCCGTTGCCAGGATGCTCTCACGCACCTTTTCGCTGTCGCTGGCCACGGCCGCGATGCGCGATTGCGCGGCGCGGCGTTCCTCGTCCAGCTTCTTCATCAACTCCGCCCGCTCGGTTTCCGCGGCTTGGCGCGCCCGGTCGGCGGCCTTCATCCCGTCCTCGATGCGCTGACGACGTGCATCAAGCATGTTCATCACGGGCTTCAGCAAGAAGCGCCGCAGCAAGAAGAACAGGATCAGGAAGTTGATGATTTGCGCAAGCAGGAAGGCGCCGTTAATTCCAAGTTGTCCAAAGATATCCAAGCTGGCACCCCCTCAAGCCTCTACATAGGCCTTGTAATGCAAAAATTCGATCTGGATCTCTCGATGGAGCCATTACTTGAAGGTCGCGAGACCCGGCGCGCCCACGAAGACCAACAACAGGGCAACCACCAGCGCGTAAATGGCGATTGCTTCGGCGAACACGATGCCAAGAATCATGTTCGTGCGGATTTCACCGGCCGCTTCAGGGTTGCGACCCATAGCCTGCAGCGCGCCCATGACAAGCAAACCGACGCCGATGCCGGGGCCAATAGCGCCCAAGCCAATCGCGAGACCCGCAGCCAGAACTGCATTCATAGTTTTCGATCCTCCTCAATGATTCTGTTTGGTGTTGTTTCGAACCAGTTCGCTCAGCGTCACGCCCAAAGCGTGACATTCACAAAATCAACGTTTGACCAGCCAGCCTGCTTCGCAATGCGCCTGCCTGCGGATCAAACCAGGCAAGACGGTTCAATGCGCGGTCACGGGTGCTTCGGCCGCATGACCATGATCCTCGTGTCCTTCGTGGCTGACCACAGCCGACGAGAGGAAAATCAGGGTTAGAATGGCAAAGACGAAGGCCTGCATGAAGCCGACAAACAGCTCCAATCCGTAGAACGGCAGGGGGATGAAGTACGGAATCAGGAATGGCATGACAAACAGCAGAACCTGCCCGGCGAAGACATTGCCAAAAAGACGGAAGGAGAAAGAGATGATCTTCGCAAACTCGGAGATGAGTTCCAGAATTCCGACGAAGGCGTCCACCGGTTTCATGCCGGTGATCGTCGGCAAGAAGAACTTACGCCAGTACTTCATTCCGAGCACGCGCATGCCTTCAGCCTGCGTCAAAATGACGGAGATCAGCGCCAGCGCCAGCGGCACATTGAGGTCGGTGGCCGCGGCCCGGAACAGGGGCTTCAGGACATAAGCGCCGTACTTGCTCTCATGGCTCTCGGTCTTGGCTGCAGCTTCACCGCCGGCCTCGGTCTTGTGCTCGGCCAGGATTTCCTGCACTTCCGCGTCGGTCAGGTTGACCTGGTCTTTCACCAGGGTGCGGATACCCAGGAATGAGCCGAGCTTATAACCGGTGCGCACGGTGCCGTTGGTGTGCGCCGTGGCGACCTCGACTGGCTCGATCACGCCGATGCTGTCAAACCCAGGAATCAGCTCCCACCAGTTCGCCACCATGAGGAACATCATAATCGTCATGAAGACGGGGAACCAGCGCTTGGCGTTGATCTTGCCCGCAATGTCTTCGGTCATACGGTAGAAAATCTCCAAGAACCATTCGATCAGGTTCTGAAGACCGCTGGGAATTTCTTTGAGATTGCGACCAACCGCGAAGGCAATCGCCAACAGCGTGATATCAGCGATCAAGGTGGTGATCAGGGTGTTCGTAACCGGGAAACCAGCCACGGAAAACAGCTCTTCGGCTGGCAGTAGAATGGTTGGCAAGGGCACCGGTATGAGGACGGCGCCGCCCAACATCACAGCGAGGACGACAACGATCATGAGAAGGTTGCGTGGCTTGAACAGATTGCGCACTCTGCTACATCCTCCTTCTTGTGGAGGTGCGAAGCTCTCTGCGTATGCCTCGCGCCTCGGATTCCCTACTTCTTTTCCTGGTTATCTTCGGTATCGGGTGCAATGGCCCGGTACACGCTTCCCAAGCGGTGAACGAGGAAGAATGTAGCAGCAGCGGCGCCAGTGCCCATACCAATGAGAAGCCCCCACGGCGCGGCGCTCGTTCTTGTGTCAAACCATAAGCCAACGCCCAAGGGAACGAATAAAAAGAGCGGGACGACAAGCATTAACATCAACGCTTCACGATGCCACGGATGCTGGGTCACGATGCTTTTTCCTGAGTCAACACCCGTCTCAATGTCGCCGCGACTCCCAAACGAAAGGTCGAACCGAAATCTGACTCTCAGCGACCATGTTGGGATTATAACATATTGTACCAAGCGGCGCAAATGAGGAACAGACCAGACAAAAGACCAGTATTCTTACAGTCTCTGGTCGTAATGTATTGACATCGTAAATACATTGAGCTATACTAATGCTCATGAACACTCGTTACCAGCTTCACGGCATTACTTATGAATGGGACATCGCCAAAGCAGTTGCTAATCTGCATAAGCACCGTATTTTGTTTGAATCAGCATGCGAGGTCTTTCATGATCCGTTTGTTTGTGTCGTGGAGGCGGACGAGGCGGAAGAAGAGTCAAGGGACGCAGCGATTGGTATGACTCAGAACTGGCGATTACTGTATGTCGTGTATACCATGCGCAGTGATACGATACGCATTGTCTCTGCCCGCATGGCTGTCAAGTCAGAAAGAAGGATCTATGAACATCAATGATCTAAAGAACCGCTTGCGCCGGGACCGTCCGATGAAGACGATTACGGTTCGCATACCAGAGGATGTATTGGAAGACCTGAAACGAATGGCGCCACGTCTAGGC
>CXWK01089321.1_pt6 | contig 10752 bp, 10 predicted proteins | sample 590851 | NCBI WGS metagenome assembly CXWK01 (sample SAMEA3498364, study PRJEB10139) | wastewater metagenome | biome: wastewater treatment plant; material: activated sludge | place: Denmark | collected 2014-08-01
AGAGATAGGGAATAATTCAATCTCTGCCAAGCTAGGCTGGATAAATGGAGTAAAATACCAGATAATCGCATAGCTGCAAATCCAGGCAGCGGTCGCTCCCATAACTGCATAAACTACTCCTTCCCATAAGAATGGCGCTCTAATAAACCATGTTGAAGCGCCTAAAAGCCTCATAATTTCGATCTCATTTCTTTTAATTCTGATCTTAAATCCAATAATCATTAAAATAACTAATATTGAGAATCCAACTAAGAATCCCACAGACACCCCGCCAACCCATCTAATAATCCCGGTCGCTTTAGTTAAAGTTTGAATAACATCTTCAGGCACAACGACTTCTTCAACAACTGGTTCCTGCTGTAAAATTTGAGCTACAAATTTCAAATCCCCTGGAGTAACAGTCGAAATCTCCAGCGATGAAGGTAAAATATTTGCGGTCACCAACTCTAGTAGAGTGGGATTATCTTTATTTTTATCTCTATATATCTGAAGTGCCTCATCTTTTGAAACATATCTCAGTTCCGTTACTTTGCCCGTCTGATTAAGCGCTCCTTTTATAGCTTCTACATCAACCTGAGTTGCATTATCTTTAAAGAAGGCGATCGCTTGTGGTTTGCTTTCATAATACTGAAGTATTCTTTGTGAACCAAGTGCAATCAGCATAAATAAAAGCAAAGTTAGAAAAGTCAGGAACATTATCATTGTTGCAGCCAAAGCCTGATAGGGTGTTCTGCGAATATTCTTTCCAACGTAAGTAAAAACGCGCATATGTTTAAGTCAAAAGTCAGAATTCAAAAGTCAAAAACACAGTTCAAAATTCAAAAGCGAGAACTTTTAATTTTTTAGTTGTGATTTTGCATTTTGACTTTTACCTTTTGAGTTATGGTTAATGTATCTCGTACTTTCCTTCTTTTTTATCTTTAATAATCTTGCCGTCCCGAATTGAAACGACCCGTCTTTTTAAAGTATTAACAATTTCAACATTATGGGTGGCCATCAAGACAGTTGTTCCCCAGGAATTAATTTCATTCAGAAGCTGAATTACCCCCCAGGAAGTTTGAGGATCAAGATCGCCAGTCGGCTCATCGGCGAGCAGAATATCCGGTTTACCGATAATTGCCCGGGCAATAGCAGTTCTTTGCGCCTCTCCTCCGGATAATTGATTGGGGAATAAATTGCGTTTTGGCCAAATTTCAAATAGTTTTAAAATCTTTTCTACTTCTTTAGTAATTTCCTCATCAGCCTTTCCTCTCACTTCAAGCGCAATAGCGACATTTTCAAAAACTGTTCTGTCATCCAAAAGCTTAAAATCCTGAAAAACAAATCCTAGCTTTCGTCTATAAAAGGGGAGTTGGGAGGATTTAATTTTGGCAATATCTTTATCAAAAACTAATATTTTTCCGGAAGACGGAGCGTATTCTTTAGCAACCAGTCTTAAAAGTGTGGATTTACCAGCCCCAGATGGCCCCACCAAAAAAACAAATTCTCCAGGCTCAACCTCCAAGTTAACATCAGAAATAGCCAGTGTATTTCCGTACTTTTTCGATATATCTTCAAATTTAACTATATGAGGCATAAACTCGAGTTCTCATGTTTCAAATGCCATCTCTGACACTCTTCACATTAAATAATTTTCTGAAATTTATAGTGATTAGCGTATAGAATCTAGAAGAATAACTAAAACCTAAACGCTAGTAACCATTACTTATTGAGCAACTTCGACCCGGCCAACATCCATAAACCAGCCAGCACCCGTAGCTTTATTAGTTTCACCAAAAACTTTAACTTTTTTATCCTCGTAGGTTGATAAATCAACAACTGAAGAAGTTAATGCCACAGGTGTTGCACCATCACGAACGAGAAGGTGGGTTCCCTCGGAATTGTCAACGCCTTTTGTTGCTGGTTTTTTGGTAATTTTTCCTTCTGCAAAATCTCTAAAAGTTCTAGTGTCCTGTGCTGCATTATCAGGAGTTTTTTCTATAAGTGGGATTACCGAGCCTCCTGTGCTGCCCGAAGACATTAGGTACCCTGTCCCAACTCCTGCAATTACCGACACAACCAAAATTGCAGCTAATAATTTGACATTTAATGCTGATTTTATTCTGTGGACACCTGATTGCTCCTCATCCGTATTAAGTGGCTGCATAAATTTATTGTAGCATACTTTGGGTATTTGCAAACCCTAATAAACCGCCATATCGAGCGTGTGAGTCGTAGCCCTGGACCTGATCCAGGCGCGGCAGTCTTTATCTAATTCAGCTTTACGATATTCCCCTCGATAAATTGGCCCAAGTCTCCATCTAAAACAGCCTCCGCATTAGAAGTTTCAATCTCTGACCTTAAATCCTTAACCATTTTATAAGGATGCAAAACATATGACCTAATTTGCGTACCCCAGGAAGCCTGAGTGTGTCCACCCTTAAGTTCTTTTTTGAGTTCCAGTTGTTCGATTCTCTGCTTCTCCCATAACTTACCCATCAAAAGTTTTAAGGCATTTTCTCTGTTTTGAAGCTGAGATCTCTCTGTTTGGCACGTAACTACAATCCCTGTTGGTTTATGTACCAGTCTCACTGCAGTAGAAACTTTATTAACATTTTGACCTCCTGCGCCGCCTGATCGAAACGCCTCAAATTCTAAGTCTCCTTCATTAATAGAAACTTCAGCCGCATCTTCAATAACTGGCAGTGTTTCGACAAGTGCAAATGAAGTTTGTCTTAAAGAGTCAGCATTAAAAGGGGATAGTCTGACTAATCTGTGAGTTCCTGACTCACGTCTTAGCATTCCGTAGCCGTATGGCGCATGGACAATCATTGACATCGTTTTTATTCCGGCTTCCTCACCAGCCGATTCATCCGTTACCTCATAAGACCAGCCTTGTTTCTCAAAGTATCTTTGATACATTCGGGCTAGCATCGCGGCCCAATCCATTGCCTCAACACCGCCAGTCCCTGAATGAATGGATATAATCGCCTCTGATTCATCATGAGGATGGGATAAAAACAATTTTAATTCAAGCTCCGATAAACTCTTTTCAATCTGCCTGGTCTCAGAAGTCAAGTCCTCAATCATTTCTTCTTCGCCCGATATCTCCAAAGAATTATCAATTCTACTTCCCAATTCCTCTAAAACCTGAACCGTTTTTAATTTTTCTGATAACTTCCGGCTAACAACCGAGGCTTCTCGCTGATCATTCCAAAACCCTTCCTTCATAGTCAGCGCCTCCAGTTCTCTAATTTCGCGCTTTAAAACATCCGCATCAATCTGCTCCCGGATTTTGGAATATCTATCTTTTAATTCTCTAAGCTGGTGCTGAATTTCTTCCATGACGCAATTATATATTAAACTTACTCCTATTTCTGATACTATAAATTTGTGAATACAAAGCGCCTATCCAAGTGGCTGATCCTGATAATCGTTGTTGATATTTTATTAGGTTTGGGCATTGGACACGCTGTTGAGTTATATCAGAGACAGTTCTCGTGCCCGGAAACCTCTAGCTGCATAATATTTGGAGCCTCTAAATCTGTAGCTCGGGTTTCAATTCCTTACATTGTTGCAATGAACTTGCTCTGGGTGTTTTTTAGATTCAGGAACAAGCTCATAACAGCAATCTATATATTCATAACTGCCATATATATTTATTGCATTCTTCTCCTTTCAAACATGTATTTAGTCTTAACGCCGTCTTACTTGGAGGTTCATGATGTTGGCAATATCTACCCTTTAACAAAATTCTCCCAAAAAGTTAATTATGACGATATCATTGCTTTCCAATACAAATGGTCAGGTAGTACAGGTAGGAAGAGTCAAAGTCCTTGTCAGAAAAATATACTAATTGAGCTAGAGGGTGGTTTCTTAAACCTCTCACCTTACGGTACTGGATCCGGACAGCATGCTATGAGTATTATCCTAGAAAACAAAAATATTAGAATAAATAAATCAGTCGGTTATCTAGATGGAGGAAGGGATTGCTATGATCGCTACGAAAGATAACTTCACTCATATCTCAACGCCTGAATTGGATCAAGCTTAGATGCTCTTATTGCTGGAGTCACTCCAAATATCACCCCAACTAACATTGAAAACCCAAACGATAAAGCCACTGACCATAAAGTCACAGTGGTAGTGAAGAAAATATTTACAATCAGAGCCACCACCACTCCTAGTATTATTCCTAACACTCCGCCGAATCCCGAAAGCGTCAAAGCCTCAATCAAAAATTGATTACGGATATCTTTACTCCGCGCCCCTAAAGCTTTTCTAAGCCCAATCTCTCGCGTCCTTTCAGTCACCGACACCAGCATAATATTCATCACTCCAATCCCTCCAACTAAGAGTGAAATAGCTGCAACTCCGCCTAAAGCAATGGTTAGAACACCTGTTATTTGAGAAATAGTTGCTAAAGTTTGCTCCGATGTCTGGACCGTAAAATCATCCTCGGATAATCTCTTTTCTAAAATTTGCTTAACTTTAGCCTGAACCAAATCAACAGATTCCGGAGTCTTGGCTGAGATATAAAGGGCATTTACATTTTCAAACCCGAATTGTTTTTGAGCTGTAATTAGGGGAATAATCGCTGTATTGTCCTGATCCTGGCCAAACACAGCTCCCTTTTTCTCTAAAACTCCAACAACCCTATATCTTAAATTACTAATTTCAATATCCTTTCCAATCGGATTAGTTCCGGCAAACAATTCATCCTTAACACTAGCGCCAATAATAGCTACTCTCTTACCGGAATTTTCTTCTGATTCATTAAAAAACCTACCGGATTCGACATCGTAATACTCTAAGACCTTAGGCATATTTGCTAGGGTTCCGAGTACTGATGTATTTTTAACAGACTTATTGCCTTGTTTAACAGTTGTTACTCTCTGTACAGCGGCGGTTACCTCAGCTTCATTCTTAAGTCCTCTTTGTAAATCATAAGCATCTTTTAAAACCAGTCTGTTCACTGATTCTCCGGGTCCAGTAGTGCCGGAAATTTTACCTGGCAGCACAAACATTACATTCGACCCAAGACCTGAGATTTGTTTTGTAATAAAAGTTTGAAGTCCTGATACTAGCGCCACCAGAATAATAACTGAAAACACACCGATTACTATTCCCAAAACCGTCAAAAACGATCTCATTCTATTTCTAAGAATCGCCCTTAAAGATAATCCTAAAGTTTCAAATAAATTCATAATTGGCTTATGGACGACTTGCGCTTTGGCTTTTGCGATCTATTCGCTATCTGCCATCTGCTATACGCTACTTCGTATCTTCTCCTTTCTCGCTTGTGATAACCCCATCTTTAACCCGTATAATCTTATGTGCATGATTAGCAGTCACCGAATCATGGGTGATTAACACAATCGTCCGGCCTTCTTTATGCAATTTTTTCAGTAAATCCATTGCCTCAGCTCCTGACTTTGAATCCAAATTTCCGGTTGGCTCATCAGCAAAAATTATATCCGGATTTGAAACAAGGGCTCTGGCAATTGCTACTCTTTGCTGCTGTCCGCCTGAGAGCTGCGAAGGTCTTGAATTATATATATCAGATAATCCGACCAAATCTAATGCTTTCCGGGCTCTTTTAACCCGTTCTCCTGCAGAAACACCGGAATATATCAAAGGTAAAGCCACGTTCTCCACAGCCGATGTCCGGGCCAGTAAATTAAAACTTTGAAATACAAAGCCAATCTTCTCGTTTCTTAACTTTGCTAAATGATCATCTTTTAAATGTGACACATCCATACCCTCCAAGTGGTATGAGCCTGAAGTTGGGCGGTCTAGAAGTCCCAAAATATTCATTAGTGTTGACTTGCCTGAGCCGGAAGGTCCAACAATCGCCACAAACTCGCCCTTATCTATTTCCATATCAATATCTTTTAACGCTTGGAAAGTTAGCTCATCATCCAATTGAAACACTTTATTAACTTTAGCGAGTTTAATTAGCGGCTGCGAATTTGTCATAATTTTTCATCAGATTCAAAATAATTTAAATCCGCCATCGCTGGGGATTTTTACAGCACTCGGATTAGTCACGACCCAATCACCAGTAGCAAGTCCTGATTTAACCTCTACTTCCAAATCAGACTGCAAACCTGTCTCAATTTGTACTTTTTCATAACTCTCGCCTTTTTTAACATAAACCTCATTATTTTCCATTAAAGCATCAAGCGGAATCACAGTTACATTTTGAACCTGGTTTGTAATAATATCTGCCTGCCCGTTTAAACCAGACACAAAATTTATTTCCGGCCTCCCCAAACTTAGTTTTACTATTACTACAGTTGCTCCTGAATCAGTACTTTGTGTAGACGGTGTAATTTCCGAAACTCTAGCCTCAAAAGTTTGATCTGGATAAGAATTTAAAGAGATACTGGCTGGTTGACCCATTTTAATTTGTCCTAAATCAGACTCATCAACTTCTGCTTCAAACACATATTCAGACTGATCAACAATCTGAGCAATCACATCACTTGGGGAAACATTTTGTCCGGCATTCGGGTCAGCTTTTGTCACGATACCTGACAGGGGAGCGTAAATATTTGCATCCTGAAAAGCTCTTCGTGCTGCTTTGATTGAGTCATAAGCATTATCTCTGGCAGTTTGCGCAGCCACCCGTTCTTCTTTCTGAGTGTGATTTTCATCATCCTCGTTATCTTTAACGTCATCCTCAACTCTCTTGGCAGTCGCATCCTTAGCTGTAAAATTATTCTGTGCCTGTTGCAAAGCTATTGATAAATCCTGAGTATCAAGGCTGGCGATTAAATCTCCCTTCTCAACTCTCTCGCCTGCTTTAACAGTTATATTAACCAGTCTTCCCGAAATCTTAAATCGCAGATCAGCTGAGTCAGTTCCTTCAAGAGTCCCTGAGGCCGAGATAATCGATTTTACATCACCACTTTTAACTTCAGCAGTTAATATCTGCTCTTCCGCCGGTTTGGGCCACAAATAATATCCGGCAATACCGATTATTATTATCAAAACAGTTAACCAAATTTTCTTAGGCAAATGCCAAAACTTCAAATACTTAAGGAGTCTCATAGCTAATTCATCATATCAAGTTGCAGCTGTTTTGTGCATGATTAAAATCACAAGATCATGTCATTACGAGGAACGCAGTGACGTAGTAATTTTGATAAAAGATCGCAATGACGGAAAGGGAATGGTAAAATCTAGGCATGGTTCTCTGGATAAACACCGCTGATAGAAAAAAAATTGAAGTCGCCCTAAAAGAGGGTGGGGAAGTCCTAAAAGAAAAATCCGCTGAAAATGATTTCGGCTCCCAAGTCCTCTTAAATTTAATAACTGAAATCCTCAAAGATAATAATCTTGAATTCAAAGACCTGAAAAGTATAGAAGTAGAAACCGGCCCTGGTTCTTACACCGGCCTCAAAGTCGGCGCTTCAGTAGCCAATGCCTTAGGTTTTTCATTAAACATCCCAGTCAACAATAAGAAAATGGAAGTTGATTTGTTATACTGAATCAAGATACATGAATCAGGACTCGAGCTCTACAAAGCAACTAATTCTTAATTCATAATTCAAACAAAATGAAGCTATCGCATTTCTTCCTGCCTCATCCTGAAACTCATAAAAAAGCCCATCTCTTATCTTTTAAAGCCCTTTTCGTCTATATAATTTTATTTTTGCTTTTGTCCTTAAGCTTTAGAACAGCCAACATTTACAAACCTGGTGTTCTAGGTGTTGATTCATCAATCAGTCAGCAAGAGGTCATCCGTCTCACTAATATTGAAAGAGAAAAAAATGGTCTTCGTCCGGTTTCAGAAGACTCACGCTTAAATGCCGCGGCCTTAGAAAAAGCTAAAAACATGTTCGCAGAAAACTACTGGGCTCATTATTCTCCCTCTGGTAAAGACCCATGGGATTTTATCAACGGCGCAGGCTACGAATTCTCTTATGCCGGCGAGAATTTAGCTAAAAGTTTTTATCAATCAGACGAAGTGGTTAAAGCCTGGATGGCTTCTAAAACCCATCGAGAAAATATTCTTAATAAACATTATTCGAATATAGGAATTGCTGTTCTCGAAGGCACTTTAAATGGCGAAAAAACCACCTTAGTAGTCCAGGAATTTGGGACCCCGGTTGATGTTGCAATCGCCGCCGCCCCTACTGGAGGCGAAGTTCAAAGTCTCGAAGCTCCAAGCGAAGCCGGCCCCTCAGCTTCGGCAATACCTGTTGCTGCTATTGCCAGCCCTTCATTAGTTCCCTCTATATCTCCTCAAATCCAGTCAGAAACTTTAATTGCTTCCGAAAGGTTAAGTCTGGACAGCGCCGCCACAGACCCATATCTAGCCTTAAAAGTTGCCGGACTCGCTTTGCTTTTTGGTCTATTTATCTTAATTACCATCGATTTATATATAGTTAGAAGAAGAGCTATTTATCGTGTTACTTCGCGCCATTTGCCTCATCTAGCTTTGATATCTGTAGCTGCCAGCGTCTTATTTAATCTAAGCCCGGGCCAAATTCTATAATTATCGCAGAGAATTAACAGGTTCTGCTAAGACGAGGTATAATTTTAATACCGAAGTCTTAAAACAGATTCTTATAATATGAAAAAAATTATCAAATACGATCTGTTAAGTAATATTTTTTTGGTTCTGAGTTTAGCTATGATTGCCGCTAGCTTTTTTCTTAAATACCGCAATCTCTACCAGTACGAGATCATATTTATAACCGTCCTTTTGTATCTAACTTCCTCACTCCTTCATCACCATTTCGATAAAAGTTTGACTTTTGAGATAGTACTCGAGTATATTTTGATTGGAGCTTTGGCATTCCTAATTATTTTTGGGATTGCCGTCTAAATATGAAGGGAATAATATTAGCCGGAGGATCCGGCACCAGACTTTATCCAATTACACTCGCAATATCAAAACAGTTAATGCCTGTTTTTGATAAGCCGATGATTTACTATCCTCTTTCGACTCTTCTTCAATCTGGAATTAATGAAATCTTAATCATCTCAACCGAAAGAGATTTACCTCGTTTTAAAGATCTGTTAGGTGATGGTTCTCAACTTGGCTGTAAATTTGAATATAAGGTTCAAGACAAGCCTCGCGGACTAGCTGATGCCTTTATTGTTGGAGCTGATTTTATTGGATCTGATAAAGTCGCTATGATTTTAGGAGACAATATCTTCTACGGCTCTGAAATGGACGAAGATCTCAAACAAAACTCAGAAGTTGAGGGCGCTGTTGGTTTTGCAGCTCCGGTCAAAGATCCTGAGCGGTATGGCGTGTATGAATTTGATTCAAGCATGAACGTGTTATCTATTATTGAAAAGCCGGAGCATCCTAAATCTCACTACGCTAATGCTGGCCTCTATTTCTTTGACAATGAAGTTGTAGAGATAGCCAAAAATGTCATACCCTCCGAGAGGGGAGAGGTTGAAATAACTTCAGTTCTCGATGCTTATAGACAAAAAGGTAAATTAAAAGTCTGCCTGTTGGATCGGGGAACAGCCTGGCTTGATACCGGAACTTTTCCTTCGATGATGCAAGCCTCCCAATTTGTTCAGGTGATCGAAGAACGCCAAGGATTAAAAATCGGCTGTATAGAAGAGTCAGCCTATAGAAGCGGGTTCATCAATAAAGAGCAGTTACAAAAACTAGCAGAACCCTTGTTAAAAAGTGGATATGGTGAATATTTAATGAGCTTGGAGTAAAACCGTCATCCCCGCGCAGGCGGGGATCCAATTAGAAACGAGAGCCTGGAGTTTTATTAAATCCTTATAATTCCAAGTAGTCCTTACTTATTGGATTCCTGCCTTCGCAGGAATGACAGAGAAAAAAATTATGAAATTATTAGTAACAGGCGGTGCCGGCTTCATAGGCTCCAATTTTATACGCTACTATCTGGAAACTCATCCGGATGATCAAATTGTTAATCTCGATAAGCTCACTTATGCCGGCCACATCGAATCAACTCTCGACTTTGCCGACAACCCTAACTATAAATTTATCAAAGGGGATATCGTTAAAGAAAATGATACTGAAGAAGCAATGGCCGGTGTTGATATCGTGGTTCACTTTGCTGCCGAGTCCCACGTCGACCGCTCAGTTCTAAATCCTTTAGAATTTGTTAAAACTAATGTTTTAGGTACAGCTCAACTTCTCCAGACTGCATTAAAGAATAAAATTAAAAGATTCCATCATATCTCGACCGATGAAGTCTTCGGTTCTCTTAGCCCAACCGATCCTGAATTCAGCGAACAAACGAAATACGACCCTAGAACCCCATACTCTGCTTCCAAAGCCGGCTCCGACCACATGGTCCGCGCCTATTCTGAAACTTACGGTTTACCAATAACCATCACAAATTGTGCCAATAATTTTGGCCCATATCACGAACCAGAAAAATTATTCCCCAGGTTTATAACGAATCTTCTCCAGGATAAAAAAGTTCCATTGATGGGAAAGGGTGAAAATATCCGTGAGTGGTTATATGCCAAAGACCACGCCGCAGCTATTGATCTGGTTCTCCAAAAAGGCGTAGTTGGTGAAACCTATTGTGTTGGCGGAGAGTCAAAAACAAATCTTGAAGCGACTCAACTAATTTTAAAATTCCTGGGCAAAGATGAAAGTTATATTGAATATGTCGAAGACCGCTTAGGACACGACTTCCGTTACGCCATCGATGATTCTAAATTAAGACAGCTTGGCTGGAAGCCCGAGCATACTTTTGAGGAATGGTTAGAGAAAACTGTCCAGTGGTATAAAGATAACGAAGCTTGGTGGAA
>CXWK01011739.1_pt2 | contig 10751 bp, 11 predicted proteins | sample 590851 | NCBI WGS metagenome assembly CXWK01 (sample SAMEA3498364, study PRJEB10139) | wastewater metagenome | biome: wastewater treatment plant; material: activated sludge | place: Denmark | collected 2014-08-01
CGCGGCGGCCGCGCCCGGCGCCGGCAAGCGCGGCGCAGCGGGCGCCGGCTCGGGCAGCCGCAAGCCCGCCGACGGTCACGCCGCGTGGGCCTACGAAGGTGCCGCCGGCCCGCAGGCCTGGGGTGCGCTCAGGCCCGAATTTGCGCTCTGCGCCCACGGCCAGCGGCAAAGCCCGATCGACATCCAGGGCGGCCTGGCGGTGGACCTGGAGCCGGTGCGCTTCGACTACCGCGCCAGCCGCTTCGGCGTCGTCGACAACGGCCATACGGTGCAGGTCAAGCTGGCACCCGGCAATGCCATCGAACTGGGCGGCAGACGTTTCGAGCTGCAGCAGTTCCACTTTCACCGCCCGGCCGAGGAACGCATCGACGGCCGCACCTTCGAGATGTCGCTGCACCTGGTGCACAAGGACGAGCAGGGTCGGCTGGCGGTGGTGGCGCTGCTCATCGACCGCGGCCCGGCGCAGCCGATGGTGCAGCAGGTGTGGAACCACCTGCCGCTGGAAAGGCACCTGGAAACCGCGCCGAGCGTGACGCTGGATCTGGAGCAACTGCTGCCCGTCGACCGCCGCTACTACACCTACATGGGGTCGTTGACCACACCGCCGTGCAGCGAAGGCGTGCAGTGGGTGGTGATGCGCCACCCGGTGACGCTGGCACCGGAACAGATCGACCTCTTCGCGCGCATCTACCCGATGAATGCGCGCCCGGTGCAGGCCGCCAGCGGGCGCCGCATCCTGCAGTCGGAATAGCCGCCGTGCGGCAGCAGGGCAGGGCGCCGGTGCTCAGGGCGTGAGCACGGCCGCCCCGGCGAAGCGGCCGGCGCGCAGGTCGTCCAGCGCCTGGTTGGCCTGCGCCAGCGCGTAACGGTGCACGCGCACCTGCAGCGGTATTTCGGCGGCCACGCGCATGAAGTCCAGGCCGTCCTGGCGCGTCAGGTTGGCCACCGAGACGATGCGCCGCTCGCCCCACAACCAGCGGTAGGGGAACGAGGGGATGTCGCTCATGTGGATGCCGGCGCAGACCACCGTGCCGCCCGGCCGCACGGCCTGCAGCGCCGTGGGCACGAGCGCGCCCACGGGCGCGAACAGCAATGCGGCGTCCAGCGGCTTTGGCGCAGCCTGTTCCGAGTCGCCGGCCCAGGCCGCGCCCAGACTTCGCGCCAAGTCCTGCGCGGGCGTATCGCCCGGCCGTGTGAAAGCGAAGACCTCGCGCCCCTGGTGCACGGCCACCTGCGCGATCAGATGGGCCGCGGCGCCGAAGCCATACAGGCCGATGCGCTGCGCCTGCGCGCCGGCCATGGCATAGGCGCGCCAGCCGATGAGGCCGGCGCACAGCAGCGGCGCGGCCTCTTCGTCGCCGTAGCGGCTTGGCAGCGCGAAGACGAAACGCGCATCGGCCAGCACCTGTTCGGCATAGCCGCCTGCGATCTGCCAGCCGGTGAAGCGTGCCCCGGTGCACAGGTTCTCGCGTCCGGCCAGGCAGTGTTCGCAGCGGCCGCAGGTCCAGCCCAGCCAGGGCACGCCCACGCGCTGCCCCACTTTCAGGCCGGTGACTCCCGCGCCCAGCGCGCCGACGTGGCCCACGATCTCGTGCCCCGGCACCACGGCGTGGCCGGGCCAGGGCAGGTCGCCGTCCACCACGTGCAGGTCGGTGCGGCACACGCCGCAGGCCGCCACATGGATGCGCACCTGGCCCGGCCCGGGCTGCGGTAGCCGCTGCCGCCACACCTGCTGGAGCGGCCGGCCCGGCGCAGCCATCTCCATGGCGCACCAGGGCTGGTCGGTCATGGCGCAGGCTGCTTGCGCGTCGCCCATGCTGCGGCCGGGGGAGATATGCGCGCCATTCCCGGCGTCACGGCCACACCGTTCAGTCGCGCGGCAGGCGCGGCGCGGAGAGTCCTTCGGCCAGCTCGCCGGTGTCGGGGTCGATCCACTCGCCGATGCCGAGGTCGCGCTCGGCCTCTTCCAGCGTTTCGCCGGGTTCGGGTGCATCTTCGTCGTAGGCGTCGCGGTCGGCGCGCGCCAGTGACGCGGTGGCGAAGGGGCCGAAGGCCTGCAGGCTGCCGGGTGCCTGCCAGTAGAAGCCGTCGGGCCGCTCGATGATCAAGGCGGCCGGCGCCGACGTGGGCTCGATCACGCGTGCCGCGCCCTTGGGGCGCAGCGGCGGCTTTGCGCGCGGGATCTTGGCGGGCGGGCTGGGCTTGTTCCTCATCGGTCTTTCCCTTCTGGCTGTTTCTGCAGGGCACTCACGGACCGGCTCCTCGGCCGCATATCCACTCCTGCAGCCGGGTTCATCGTAGCCGCCGCCTGCCGCCGCAGCTTGCGATCGGTCAAGACCGGCGGCCGCCGGCGCTGGCGGCCAGCAGCAGCGGCCACAGCCACAGGCTGGCAAACCAGCGCAGCAGGCGCGCACCGGTCAGGGGCCGCGTCTCGTGGCGTGCCACCTTGGCGAACAATACGCCCGCGCCCACCACCACGTACAGCAGCAGCGCGCCGTAGATGGACACGCGCAGGCCGTAGCTGTCGCCGAACAGGTCACCCAGCAGGCGGCCGGCAACGGCCGCGGCCAGCACCGAAAGCAGCAGCGCCAGCGCGACGCCAGCCAGCGCATGGCGCATCTTCCACAGTGGATCGTCGTTCATCGGATTCGTGGCGGGAGATCTTCGTACAAGCACGGATTCTGCGCGTGCCCTGCCGCGGCAGCGGGTCTTCGGGCCGGGTCATGCCCCGGCGATGCACACTGGGTCGTTCAGGTCCCAGGAGCTCCGGAGATGCCCAAGCCACGCCCCAGCCGCCCCTACGACGTCGTGCTCTACGGCGCCAGCGGTTTCGTCGGCCGCCAGACGGTGGCCTATTTCGCACGCCAGGCCGGCGGCCCGCGCTGGGCCGTGGCCGGGCGTTCGGCCGCGCGGCTGCAGGCCGTGCGGCAGGCCTGCGGTGCAGCGCAGGCCGGCGTCGTCGTCGCCGACGCGGCCGACGCTGTGGCGCTGGATGCGCTGGCGGCGCAGACACGCGTCGTGCTCAGCACCGCCGGACCGTTTGCGCGCCACGGCAGCGAACTCGTCGCCGCCTGCGTGCGCCACGGCACGCACTACGTGGACATCACCGGCGAGACGCCCTGGGTGCGCGAGATGATCGAGCGCCACCATGACGCCGCGGCGCGGCGGGGCACGCGCATCGTGCCGGGTTGCGGCTTCGATTCCGTGCCTTCGGACCTGGGCGCCTGGGGGGTCGCGCAGGCCTTGTGGAAGCGCCACGGCGAGCGCTGCGCCAGCGTCAAGGCCTGCTTTTCCCTGCGCGGCGGGCTCAACGGCGGCACCTTTGCTTCGCTGGTGAATATGCTGGAAACGGGGCGCCGTCGCGAGCTGGCCGATCCCTTCCTGCTCAACCCGCCCGGCACCGTGCCGGCCGACCCCTTGCCGCACGCCGACCCCGTGGCGCCGCACCACGATGCCGACTTCCGGGCCTGGCTCGGCCCGTTCTTCATGGGGCCGATCAATACGCGCGTCGTGCGCCGCACCGTGGCCTTGAGCGGCGAGTCGCCGTTCGCGCCCGACTTTCGCTACCAGGAATACCTGCGCTTCGGCCGCGGTCCCGGCGCCGCGCTGGCCGCGGCGGGTGTCGCATTCGGCAGTCTGGCGGGGCAGGGTGCCCTGGCCTTCGGTCCGCTGCGGTGGCTGGCGGCTGCGCTGGCCCCTGCACCGGGCGAGGGTCCTTCGGAACGCGCGATGGACGGCGGTTCGTTCCGCTGCGACCTCGTCGGCGTGGGCGAGCGCGGTTCGTCGCAGCGCGGCTGCATCGCGGGCCGGGGCGACCCGGGCAACCGGGCGACGACCACCTTCGTCTGCGAAGCCGCACTGGCGCTGGCTTTCGACGCCGCCGCGCTGCCCGGCGGGGCAGCCTTTGGCGGCGTATTGACACCGGCGACGGCTTTCGGTGCCGTTCTCGCCGCCCGTCTGCGCCGTGCCGGCATGACGGTCGAGCCACTGGACTGATCGACCTTCTCCTCACAAAGCACTTTCATTTTCCATGCCAAGTGCTTCATTTAGAAGGAGTTTTCAGCTCCAAAATCACTGCAAATAGCGCCACTAAGTCATTGATTTGATTGAATTTTTCAAGCGTTTCAACCATTGACCGGGCGCATTGGCTCGGTTAGAGTGGGGTTTCCTGTCGATTAGTGGGGTTTTGTGTCTTCAATGGTCTTTCGGGGTGGCCCGGTACTCACGCTGGACGGCAAAGGGCGCATCACCGTGCCCGTGCGCTGGCGCGACATGCTGGTGGCCACCGTGCAAGGCCAGCTGGTGGTTACCAAGAATCCCGACGGCTGCCTGTCGCTGTATCCGTTGCCCGTGTGGGAGCAGTTCGAGGCCAGCCTGCTCTCGTTGACCACCGAAGACGAAGCCTGGCGCCGCTTCTTCGTGGGCAGCGCCACCGAAGTCGAGATCGACAGCGCTTCGCGCGTGCTGATCCCGCCCGAGCTGCGCAGCTGGGCCGGTCTGGAGCGCGAGGTGAAGTTCATGGGCGTGGGTCCGAACTTCGAATTGTGGGATATGGCCCGCTACGAAGCGCGCGAGGCCGAGGTCATCGCCCGCGGCCGCCCCGAGGCCCTGCGCACGCTGGTCATCCGGTGAACGCCGCGAGCCCATGGCGCCACACCACCGTCCTGCTCACCGAAGCCGTCGAGGCGCTGGTGACGCAGGCCGACGGCATCTACCTGGACGGCACTTTCGGCCGCGGCGGCCATGCGCGGGCGATCCTGGACAAGCTCTCGCCTGCCGGCCGGCTGGTGGCCTTCGACAAGGACCCGCAGGCGGTGGCCGCGGCGGCCGAGGTCGCCGACCCGCGCCTGACCATGCGCCACGCCAGCTTCGCCGACATGGCGCACGAACTCTCGGCGCTGGGCATCAGGCAGGTGCAGGGCGTGCTGCTCGACCTGGGCGTGAGCTCGCCGCAGATCGACGACCCCGCGCGCGGCTTCAGCTTCCGCCACGACGCGCCCTTGGACATGCGCATGGACACCACGCGCGGCGAGACCGCGGCGCAGTTTCTCGAACGCGCCGAACTGGGCGAGATTGCAGAGGTGATACGTGACTATGGCGAAGAACGGTTTGCTGTTCCGATTGCAAAGGCGCTTGTGGCTCGCCGGGAGAGCGGGTCTCCCGTGCGAAGCACCGGGGAGCTTTCCGCGCTCGTGGCTCGTGCAGTCAAGACCCGCGAGCCGGGCCAGGACCCTGCAACGCGCACGTTTCAGGCTCTTCGGATTCACGTCAACGCCGAGCTTGAGGCCTTGCAGCAAGGGCTGAAGGCCGCGCTCGCCTTGCTGGCCCCGCACGGACGCCTGGTCGTGATCAGCTTCCATTCGCTCGAGGACCGCATCGTGAAGACCTTCATCGCGCGCGAAAGCCGCGACGAGGTGGACCGCCGCGCGCCCTTCGCGCCGCCGCGGCCGCTGCGGCTGGTGTCGCTGGGCCGCGTCAAGCCGGGCGTCCGCGAGATCGCGGCCAACCCGCGCGCCCGCTCGGCGGTGCTGCGCGTGGCCGAGCGGACCGACCTGCCGACATGACCAAACTCGACGTGATCCTGCTCGCGATGTTGCTGGCCAGCAGCCTGCTGGCGGTGAACAACGCCTACGAGTCGCGCCGCGTCTTCTCGGAACTCGACCGCGCGCGCCAGGTGCAGGTGCAGCTGGACGCCGAATTCAAGCGCCTGGACGCCGAGCGCCAGGCCCAGGGCACGCACCTGCTGGTGGAGAAGGCAGCGCGCGAGAAGCTGAAGATGCGCACCGCCAGCCCTGCGGTCACCGCCTATGTCTTCGATGCCGCGGCGTCGGAGGGCGCGCGATGAGGAAGCCGCGCGCCGGCGCCAACAGCGTGCGCAGCGTCAACTACGCCACCAGCCCGCTGCTGGCGAGCAAGACGCCGCCTTGGCGCTCGCGCTTCGTCGTCGTGCTGGTGGCGGCGGCCTTCCTGCTGCTGCTGGGTCGGGCCGTCTTCGTGCAGATCGTGCGCACCGATTTCTACCAGGCGCAGGGCGAGAAGCGCTTCGTGCACAAGCAGTCGCTGCCGGCCAGCCGCGGCCGCATCCTCGACCGCAACGGCCTCGTGCTCGCCACCAGCGTGGCCATGCCCACGGTGCTGGTCGATGCCAAGACCTTANNCCCAAGACCTTTGCCGCCGATACCACCCAGCGAAAGGCGCTGGCCGGCCTGCTGGCCATGCCGGCCGCCGAACTCGACCAGCGCCTGGCCGCAGCCCGCGGCACGGTCACGCTGCGCCGCCACGTGCCCGAGGAGCGCTGGCAGCAGATCCAGGCGCTCAAGCTGCTCGGGGTGCACGAGGTGCGCGAATACCAGCGCCGCTACCCCGAAGGCGAGGCGGCGGCGCACGTGGTGGGCTTCACCGATATCGACGACCGCGGCCAGGAAGGTATCGAACTGGGTTTCCAGCCGCAACTGCTCGGTACCAGCGGCCAGCGGGTGGTCGTGCGCGACCGCCTGGGCCGCGTGGTCGAGGAACTCGGCGACCAGGCCGACCCGGTGCACGGCCGCGACGTCACGCTCTCGATCGACTCCAAGGTGCAGTTTTTCGCCTGGCAGCGCCTGCGCGAGGCGGTGCGCGAGCACGGCGCCAAGGCCGGCAGCGTGGTGGTGCTGGACGTTCGCACCGGCGAGGTGCTGGCGCTGGCCAACCACCCCAGCTTCGATCCCGCGCAGCGCCGCAACCTGAGCGGCGCACAACTGCGCAACCGCGCGCTGACCGACATCTTCGAGCCCGGCTCGACGATGAAGCCCTTCACCGCCGCGCTGGCGCTGGAAACCGGCCGCGTCACGCCCGAAACCACTATCCAGACGGCGCCCGGCCGCATCACCATCGGTGGCGCCACCATCGGCGACGCGCACCCGCACGGCGTGCTCACGGTGGCCGAGGTGATCCAGAAGTCCAGCAACGTGGGCACCGTGAAGATGGCGATGCAGATGCCGGCGCGCGAGATGTGGGAGCTGTACACGCAGATCGGCCTGGGCCAGAAGCCGCGCATCGACTTCCCCGGCGCCGTCACCGGCCGGCTGCGGCCCCACAAGAGCTGGCGGCCCATCGAACAGGCCACCATGAGCTACGGCTACGGCCTCTCGGCCAGCCTGTTCCAGTTGGCGCGCGCCTACACCGTCTTCGCGCGCGACGGCGAGCTGATCCCGGTGACGATCCAGCGCCAGGACGAACCCGCGGTGGGGCAACGCGTGATCTCCGCCAGGACGGCGCGCCAGGTGCGCGAGATGCTGCGCCTGGCCGCCGGCCCGGGCGGCACGGCGCCGCAGGCGCAGGCCATCGGCTATTCGGTGGGTGGCAAGACGGGCACCGCGCGCAAGCAGGAAGGCCGCAGCTATACCAACAAATACCGCGCCTGGTTCGTGGGCCTGGCCCCGGTCGGCGATCCGCGCATCGTGGTGGCGGTGATGGTGGACGAGCCGAGCAAGGGCGTGTACTACGGCGGCGCGGTGGCAGCGCCGGTGTTCAGCCAGGTCGTGCAGCAGACGCTGCGCATGATGAACGTGGCGCCCGACCTGGACGTGGCGGCGCAGATCAATGCCAGGCCGGCGGCGGCCGAACTGGAGAGCTTCTGAGGTGGCCATCACCCGGCTGAACTCGCCCCAGGACGCCGCGCAGTGGCTGGGCGCGCGCGTCACCGCCACGCTGCGCAGCGACAGCCGCGCCGTGCAGCCGGGCGACGGTTTCGTGGCCTGGCCCGGCGCGGCCACCGACGGCCGGCGTTTCGTGCCCGCCGCGCTCGCCGCCGGTGCCGCGGCCTGCCTGGTGGAAGACGAAGGCGCCGCTGCCTTCGGCTTCGACGATGCGCGCATCGCCTCGCTGCCGGGGCTGAAGGCAACGGCCGGCGCCGTGGCCGACGCCTATTTCGGTGCGCCCAGCCGGCGTTTGAGCGTGGTCGCCAGCACCGGCACCAACGGCAAGACGAGCACCGCGTGGTGGACGGCGCAGGCGCTCACCGCCTTGGGCCGGCGCTGCGGCTTCATCGGCACGCTGGGTATCGGCGAGCCGCCGCGGGTGGGGGCCGGCGAGCCGGGAACCGCGGGCGCCGTGCTGGCCACCGGGCTGACCACGCCCGACCCGGTGATGTTGCACGGCGCGCTGCGCCGTTTCGCCGACCAGGGCTACTCCGCCTGCGCGCTGGAGGCCTCTTCGATCGGGCTCGACGAACAGCGCCTGAACGCCACGCGCATCGAGGTGGCGCTGTTCACCAATTTCACGCGCGACCATCTCGACTACCACGCCGGCATGGACGCCTACTGGGCCGCCAAGCGCCGGCTGTTCGCCTGGCCCGGGCTGCGCGCGGCGGTGATCAATATCGACGACGAGTACGGCGCCCAGCTGGCCGACGACCTGCGCGGCGCGGGGCTGGACCTGTGGACCGTCTCGCGGCTGGGGCCGGCGCGGCTGGCCGCGCACGGCCTGTTCTACAGCAGCAGCGGCCTGAGCTTCGACGTGACCGAAGAAGCGGCAACGGCGGCGGTGCAGAGCACGCTCGTCGGCGACTACAACGCCAGCAACCTGCTCGTCGTGCTGGGTGCCCTGCGCGCCCTGGGTGTGCCGCTGGCCGACGCGGCGGCTGCCGTCTCGCGCGTCACGCCGGTGCCGGGCCGGCTGCAACGCGCGGCCGGTGGTGACATCGACGTGCTGGTCGACTATGCCCATACGCCCGACGCGCTGGAACAGGTGTTGCACGCGCTGCGGCCGCTGGCCGCGGCACGGCAGGCGCGGCTGTGGTGCGTCTTCGGCTGCGGCGGCGACCGCGACGCCACCAAGCGCCCGCTGATGGGCGCCATTGCCGCACGCGGCGCCGACCGCGTGGTGATCACCAGCGACAACCCGCGCCACGAACCGCCGGCAGCGATCCTGGCCCAGGTGCTGGCCGGTGTGCCCGGCCACGACGAGGTGGACGTGATCGTCGACCGCCGCGAAGCGATCGCCCATGCCGTCTGCAATGCCGCCCCCGGCGACGTGGTGCTGATCGCCGGCAAGGGCCACGAGGACTATCAGGACGTGGCCGGCGTCAAGCACCCGTTCTCCGACCTGGAAGAAGTCGGCACCGCGCTGCGTCGGCGCGAAGGGGCGCTGTCGTGATGATGACGCTGGCCCGGGCCCATGCGCTGCTGCCCGGCAGCGTGCTCGTCGGCGACGCCGCGGTGCGCATCGAACGCGTGCACAGCGACACGCGCAGCCTGCGCCCCGGCGACCTCTTCGTGGCCTTGCGTGGCGAACGCTTCGACGGCCACGACTTCCTGCCGCAGGCCCGCGCGGCCGGTGCCGTGGCCGCGCTGGCCGAATCGGGCCTGGGCGCAGCGATGCCGGGGCTGCAGGTGCCGGACACCTTGCTGGCGCTGCAGCAACTGGCCGCCGCCTGGCGCGCGCAATTCGAGCTGCCGCTGATCGCCGTCACCGGCAGCAACGGCAAGACGACCGTGACGCAGATGATCGCATCGATGCTGGCGGCCTGGCATGGCCACGGCATGCTGGCCACGGCGGGCAACCTGAACAACCACATCGGCGTGCCGCTGACGCTGCTGCGCCTGCGCCAGGACGAGGAAACCTGGCACCACGCGGCGGTGCTGGAACTGGGCATGAACCACCCCGGCGAGATTGCCTTGCTGGCGCGGCTGGCCGCGCCCACGGTGGCGCTGGTCAACAACGCGCAGCGCGAGCACCAGGAATTCATGGCCAGCGTGGAAGCCGTGGCGCGCGAGAACGGCAGCGTCATCCAGGCCCTGGGGGCGGATGGCACGGCGGTGATGCCGGCCGACGACGCGTTCACCCCGCTGTGGCGGGAACTGGCCGGCGCGCGCCGCGTGATCAGCTTCGCCGCCGCAGGCCGGGCCGACATCACCGCCAGCGCCGCATGGCATGGGGTCAGTGCCTGCTGGGACCTCACGCTGCACACGCCCGCGGGCAGCGCGACCACCACGCTGCACCAGGCCGGCCGGCACAACCTGCACAACGCGCTGGCGGCCAGCGCAGCCGCGCTGGCGGCCGGTGCGCCGCTGGAAGCGGTGGCGCAGGGACTGGCCCGCTTCCTGCCGGTGGCCGGGCGTTCGCAGACGCTGGCGCTGCGCCTGGGGCGCCGCGCGGTGACGCTGGTCGACGACAGCTACAACGCCAACCCAGACTCGGTGCTGGCCGCCATCGACGTGCTGGCCTCGCTGCCGGCGCCGCGCTGGCTGGTGCTGGGCGACATGGGCGAAGTCGGCGCGCAAGGCCCGGCCTTCCATGCCGAGGTCGGCGCGCACGCGCGGCGGGCCGGCATCGAACAGGTGTGGACCGCGGGCACGCTGGCCGCCCATGTCGGTGGACACAGGCATTTCGACAGCGTGGAAGCGTTGCTGGACGCGCTGGTCGAGCGGCCGCCGGCGGCTTCGGTGCTGGTCAAGGGTTCACGCTTCATGAAGATGGAGCGGGTGGTGCAGGCGCTGAAGGCGGCGCACGAGCGTGAGGCCGGCGATGCTGCTTAGCCTGACGCAGTGGCTGCTGGCGCTGTACCCCGAGGACCTGGGCTTCCTGCGCGTCTTCCAGTACCTGACCTTCCGCGCCGTGCTGGCGGCGCTGACCTCGCTGCTCATCGGCCTGGCCTTCGGGCCCTGGGTCATCCGCCGCCTCACCGAAATGAAGATCGGCCAGCCGATCCGCGAATACGGCGTGCAGGCCCATCTGGAAAAGCGCAATACGCCGACCATGGGCGGTGTGCT
>CXWK01000297.1_pt2 | contig 10746 bp, 11 predicted proteins | sample 590851 | NCBI WGS metagenome assembly CXWK01 (sample SAMEA3498364, study PRJEB10139) | wastewater metagenome | biome: wastewater treatment plant; material: activated sludge | place: Denmark | collected 2014-08-01
CGGGTCAGCACGGCGTTGGTCCACCGTACCGGCCACGTCGTGTAAGGAAGATGTTCGGTGCCGAGGTCGTAAAACCACTGGCCCGTGACGACGAAGCCGGCAGTGGTGAGCAGGCGCGCCAGCGTGGCCTGCGAGTAGTACGCCACGTGATCGGGATGAACAGGCTCGGCATGGCCTCCTCGTCCGCGAAGGGCATACTGCGCGAGCCGGAATCCGCAGTAGGCATTCACCGTGCTGACAAGGAGACGTGTCTCGGGGGTCATGACCTTCTGCACGTTTCTCAGAAACGTGCCCGGGTCCGTGAGGTGCTCCACGATTTCTCCGGCAATCACGATGTCGAACGGACCGGCTGCCGCCAGCTCTGCGGCGAGATCACCGACATCGCCCGTGTGCAGATGTGGGACACCACGCGAGGCCAGCACGTCGATGCCGGCCCGGTCGATATCGACGCCGTGGAGTTCACCGGCCACCTCACCCAATCGCAGATGGAGCAGGGAGCCATCAGCCAGGCTCTGCGCGGTATACGGTGCGTTGGTGCAGCCAAGATGCAGGACGCGTTGACCTTTCGCTCGCGCAAGGAGGTATTCCACCCTCTGCACGAGGGGAATGGACGCACCGCTCACAGACATGCGACGACATGGTACCACCGCGTCCAGACCCGCCCCTTCGGGTATTCTGTGGCCCATGGCCGATGACCACGCCGCGATGGCAGACGACGTGTTTTCGGCGCGCGTGAATCGTCTGGACACCACACTCTTCGACGCGATCCCTTCCGAGTCAACGCCCTGGGATCGCCGATCGCTGCTCGCGTGTCAGAGCGCGGTGCGCATGCGTTGGTCACCGTACGTCTACCTTGAGATCGGGTCTCACCTGGGCGGCAGTCTGCAGCCGCATGTGTTGGATCCCAGGTGCGCCACCGCACACTCGATCGATCCTCGGCCTTCAGTGCAGCCCGACGCACGGGGCCAGCGATTCGGGTACCCGGGGAATTCGACGGCCCGAATGCTGGCGAACCTCGCGGCGGCAGGCGGTGACGCACACCGCGTCGTCTGCCACGAGGAAACGGCCGCAGGCCTGAATCCCGACGCCTTCGTGCCGAAGCCACACCTCTGTTTCGTCGATGGCGAACACACCGATGCTGCCGTTCTTGCAGACTTTGCCTTCTGCCAGCGTGTGGTCGCACCCGGTGGGCTGATCCTGTTTCACGACGCGCACGTCATCTACAACGCACTCGACACGATCGTGGCGTCACTCGATCGCGCCGGCACCGGGTATCGGGCCTGTCATCTGCCTGATTCGCTGTTTGCGATCGAGTTGGGTGACGGCGCGCTGCTTGAGGGGCCCGCGCTCGCGCCCGTGCGCCGCGAGAGCCATCGGGGATATGTGGCGTCGCTCCAGCAGACGGACGACTATCGCCGCTTTTCAAACCGATGGTTGTTCCGGGCGCTCCGAAAGATCCGCGCTGTGGCATCCCGGGCCATCGGGAAGCCCTGATCAGGACGCCGACAGGGCAGATCGCACACAGGACTCGTACACCGCGAGCGTCACGGCGGCCATCTCGTCCGCGTCAAATATTCGTGCGTGGGCCTTGCCGGCGGCGGCCAGCCGCACTGCCAACTCGGGGTCTTGACGGAGCCGCAGGATTGCAGCCGCCAGGCCACCCGCGTCGCCGGGTGGTACCAGGAGTCCGGTCACACCGTGTTCCACCGCTTCCGGAATGGCGTTGACGGGCGTCGACACCACCGGCACGCCGAGCGCCATGGCTTCCACCAACGCAAGCGGCAGCCCCTCCTCGAGACTGGGCAGCACGAACGCGTCGGCCGCCGCCACAACCTCCAGGTACGAACGTCGCCCGTCCGCCAATTCCGCCTGAGGCAGGTATCGGACCACTCCCCCGAGCGCGCGCAGTTCGTCGAGCGCGCGCCCTGTGACCGGCGCGGGGCCGATCCAGACAAAGTCCACGTCGTCCGCCTGCGCGCGCACGCGACGAGCGGCGTCGAGCCAGACCCAGCACCCCTTGCGCTCAATGAACTGGGCGCCGGTCACGACCAAAAAACGGTGGCCGGCGATCCCCAGGTGCCGGCGTGTCTCAGCGCGTGATGTCCCTGCGCTCGCAGCCACAACTTCCGCGCGTTCCACCGGTGAGTACGCCAGCGGCACCTTCGCGATGTCGTCCGCAGACAGGAACGGCCGCAGGCTCTCTCTCACGTGGCGATTCGCCGCCACGAGGCGAAAGCCCGGCCGGCGCGTCAGCGATCGCATCCGGCGCCGCCATGAGTGCGCTCGCATCCCGCTGATGGGCGGCAGCGATGTGTGGAGTGTCACCACCACGCCATGGCGGCCGGCCAGCGCCCACAAGGCGCCGGTGAACAACGTCAGCGAGACGTCGCAATGAAACACCGTGCCGGGGCCGGCGATACGCCTGCAGGCCCGCCACAACTCGAAGTGCGCGTGCCAGGCACGCACGTGCGCGCCAACGCGGTGTGCAATCGTCGTCTGCGGCGTCACGTCCAGGCGGCCGCGCATTCGCTCGACCGTCACACCAAGGGCTTCAAGTTCGGCGACCAGATCGGCAGCCGATTCGACGGGAATGATCGCGGTCACACGCGTCTGTGCAACGACGCGGCGCATGAGCGCCATGAAGTACCGTTGGGCGCCGCCCCACTCGACATAGGGCCACACGTACACGACGCGAGTCACGCCCGTCTCGTGCTCCCGTGTATCGTTGACACCCTGCATTGTGGGTGACCATAATATCCTCCACATGACGGCGCCGCTTCTCGTCCTGGGCGGCAAAGGCATGCTGGGCCACAAAGTGGCACAAGTCGCGGCCCGGCAACTTGAGGTGTACGCCACTGTACGCAATGAGCGGCCTGGGCTCGCGCCACTGCTCGGCATCGACACCGACCATCTCCTCGTGCACGCTGACGTGACCGTGGGCATAGACGCCCTGCTCGACCGGGTGCGCCCCGGCGTCATCGTCAACTGCATCGGCGCGCTCCCGGCGGTGAACGGGACGCTCGATCCTGTGGAAGCGATTGGCGTCAATGCGCTCGCGCCACATCGCATCGCAGCCGCGGCCCGGGTTCGCGGCATCCGGCTGATCCATGTGAGTACCGACTCTGTGTTCGACGGAAGGCGTGGCAGCTACACCGAAGATGATGCCCCCGACGCGACGGACCTGTACGGGCGCTCGAAAGCGTTGGGAGAGGTGGCCGATGCGGGCCACCTCACGATACGGACATCGCTCGTGGGGCGACAGCTCCGCGGATCGCGCGGACTCCTCGAGTGGTTCCTGTCACATCGGGGGCAAACGGTGCAGGGCTATCGCGCCATGCGTTTCTCCGGCCTGTCAACGCTGGCGCTGAGTCGTACCATCGTGAATCTGGTCACAGAGCATCCGACGTTGACCGGCCGGTTCCACGTGGGTGGCGATGCAATCAGTAAGTACGATCTGCTGCACCTGATGAACGACGCGTTCAGCGCCGGTATCACCATTGTCCCCACCGATGGCCTCCGAATCGATCGTTCGCTCGACTCCACGCGGTTCGCGGCCGTGGTCGGCTCGCCCCCGTCATGGCGGCGCATGCTCGAAGAACTCGCACAGGATGACACCCCGTACGATGAATGGAGGCAGCGTGCCCCATGACTCCGGAACCTTCGGGTCCACGCGATAACGCCGGGCTGCTGAACCACGCCGCGCAGGGGGTGCTGGGTTGGGCCGTGCCGGTCATGGTCACCTTCGTCACCACGCCGCTGATTGTCCATGGGCTGGGCCCGGACGGCTTTGCGGTGTACGCGTGGGCGGCGGCGTTTACCGCGGGCATCGCTACGGCCGGCCCTGCACGCGGTGTGCTGCACCTGGTGTCGCGGAGCGCTGTGGCCCGACTGCGACAGGAAGCGGTCGCCGCTGGTCTCTGGTCAGCTGTAGCCCTGGGCGTGGTGGCGGCGGCGGTACTCTGGGTGCTGGCGCCTGCGGCCGCGTCGGCGGCGCAGTTGCCGGCGTGGCCGGCGCTGTCGGCCCTCCGAATCGCAGTGCTTGGGGCCATACCGGCGGCCGTCATCGCCGTCTGCATCGGCGCCTTTCAGGGGCTGAGGCGATTCGGGATCGCCTCGGCGCTGACCAGCGTCGCGGCGATCGTGACCGCGACCGGCGCAGCCTGGATCGCGACCCACGGGTCGGGCGTCGTCGCCATGGTGTCGTGGCAGGCGGCCGCATCATTGGCCATCAGTGTGGTGAGCCTCCTGATGCTCCGGCGTGTCGTCGGACCGGTGTGGAACGCCCCGACCAGAACCGCCGCCTCGCGCGTCGCCGGGTTTGGCCTCGCCACGTTTTGCACGCAGTTGGCCTTCGCGGCCTGGGTCATCATCGAGCGCACACTCGTGGGCCGATACCTGGGTGCGGAGGTACTGACGGCTCTGGTCATCGGCCTGCTTCTGTGGATGCACGCCACAGCCGCGCTGGGCAGCGCCGTGCAAGTAGTGGCCTCGCTCGCCCCTGCCGCCGGCAGCGTTGATGACCGACTGGTACGAGCCTATCCCAGCGCGACAATCATGACCGCCGTCGCGGCGATCGCATCTGCAGCACTCATTGCCGGACTCGGTGTGCCGGCGTTGACCTTGTGGATTGGCGCCGACATTGCCACGGTGGCCGAGCCACTCCTGCTGCCGCTGGCTGTGGGTGTGGGCCTCAACGGCCTGGGGACCGCCGCCTGGTTTGCCAATGAGGCGGAGGGGCGTCCGGCCAGGAATGCGATTTGGGCCGCAACGGGCCTCGTCCTCACGTCGGTCACTCTGTTGTATCTGGCGCCGCAGGGGCTCATCGCCTCCGGCGGTATCGCTCGGCTTGTCGCCGTGGCGCCCGGCCCGCTATTCATCGTCTGGACTGAGTGGGCTTCAGGCGGACGCCTTCGCGCACCCTGGCTCCGGATTCTCGCGTGTGTCCTGCCCTGCGGCGTGCTGTTGTTCGCGGGGCTGCGCACGGTCGCCGTTGCGGCCGCCTCGTCGTGGCTGGTGCTCATCTCCGCTGCAGCGGTGGGCATGGCGCTTTACGCGGCGGCGGTGTGGTTCCTTCCGGTGCTGACACATCGCGACCGCCAGGCCCTGCGCACCTGGCTCAAGAGCCGGGTCTGAAGACCCGGCCTCCGACCGGAATGGCGCCGGGGCTGCAGGCTCTTCCTCCATCCGAAAGGAGGCCGGGTCTTTAGACCCGGCAACGCGTGTCAGCGGCGGGTGACCGCGTCCAGCGCGGTTTCGTATTGCGGCACCACGCAGTCCTTGGAGAAGGTGTCATCAAACCGCGCACGGCCCCGCGCGCCCATGGCGGCGCGGGTGCCCTCGTCGAGTCGAGCAAGCGCGTCGAGAGCAGCCGCTAATCGCGCCGGGTCGCCCGGGTCCACCACCACGCCAGTGCCAGTGCTCTGCACGAGGTCGGCGGCGGCTCCCCGTACCGCCATCACGATGGGGCGGCCGGCCGCCAGGTAGGCCACCGTCTTTGTGGGCACCACGGCTTCGAAGACGGTGGAGTCAACGAGATGCACCAGCAGCGCGTCGGCGGCGGCCATCAGCGATGGCATCTCCTGATGCTCGCGCCAGCCAAGAAACACGGTGCGGTCCGCAACACTGGTCTCTCGCGCCAGTGTTTCCAGATCACGCCGGGCCGTACCTTCACCCGCAAACACCAGTAACACCCGAGGGTCGGTCAGCAGCGCGGCGGCCTTCACCACGGTCGCAAGATCCTGGGCAATGCCAAGGTTGCCGGCAAACAGCACCACAAATCGATCCTTCCAGCCCTGCGCCTCGCGCGTGACATGGCGCTCGGCCACTGTGCCTTGCCGGGCCAGGTCGCCTTCCACCCAGTGATGAGTGACCGACAGACGCTCGGGCAACGCGCCCTTGGCGATGAGTACGTCGCGAGCACGCTCATTCGGTACGAGGATTTTATCTGCGCGGCGATAGATGAACCGCTCCAGCGCTTCGAGCGCACGGATCGCGCGAGGGTTGCTGATGAGTCCGGCGGCCACAATGACATCCGGCCAGATGTCCTGGACGTCGTATACAAACGGCACTCGCATGATGCGCGCCAGGAGCCAGCCCGCGACGCCTATCGACAGCGGTGGATGCCACACGTAGATGACCTGAGGCCGCTTTAGCAGCGGCCGTGCCAGCACTGCGGCCAGCGCGAATGCGCCGAAGTTCGCGCAGCGGCGCAGAACCGACCGCCCGTGATACGCGTAACCCGCCATACGAAGGACGGGCACGGCGCCCAGCGTGTCACGTTGCCACGGCCGCAACGAGTAGCCCGGATATCGCGCCCCGTTGGGATACTGAGGCAAACCCGTCAACACGGTCACGTCATGGCCGCGCTCGTGCAGCGCCTGAGCAAGGTCTCCGGGTTTGGTGATGGGTTCGGGCGTGAAGTACTGCGCGAGCACCAGGACGCGCAGAGGTAGAACCTGGGAGAGGGGCGCGGGCGGCCTCATGGCTGTGGAACTACCGCTCACGCCCGGAACGGCGCGATTAGCGCGCCGTTCCGGACACAAAAGAAAGAGTCAGACGCGGCCCGTCATTTAGTACGCCAGCTGTTCACCGGGTAGTCGCCGTTTGTGCCCCATGACACGACAGCGAGGCCGGCTGTGGACCGATTGAGCCAGAACTGCCCTGGGCGCCAGATGGCCACGTCGGTCTTGCCGTCCCCGTCCCAGTCCCCCTGTGTCAGAAAGTCGGTCGCCGACGCCCCGAAGATGCTCAGGGAGATAGCGCCGTTTGAAGTCGCTCGGGTCCACCACTGTATCTGGCCGGCGGAACCTCGGCCGACCGTCAGGTCCTCGGTCGCGTCAGCGTCGTAGTTGCCGGGGACCAGGGCGTCGGTTGGGGTGCCAAATCTGAACAGCGTAGTGGCGCCGTTCGACGACTGCCGAACCCAGATGGCGGCCTGTCCACCGCCGCCGTTCCGCTGCACCATCGGGTCGTGCTTCCCGTCGCCATCGTAATCAAACGGCGCGCTGAAATCGCCGTTCAGTCCCCACGGCACGTAGGCCACAGAACCACCCTGTGTCGTGCGGTAGTAGAGGAAGGACTGATCCCCCGAGATTGCGCCCGCCCGATATACCGCGAAGTCATCACGGCCGTCGCCGTTGTAATCGCCCACCACCTCCGCATCGTCCCCGGTCTGCCCGAAGGGCTCAAAAAATGCGGTGCCGTTGGACGAGCGCAGCACCCAAAAACCCGCAGCGCCGGCAGCCCCTGATCTCCAGACCGTCACGTCCGACTTGCCGTCGAGGTCGTAGTCGCCGCAGAGGCTGGTATCGCCGATGATTCCCCAACTGGTGAACTGCACGCCACCGGCTGACTTCAGAATCCACCAATTCAACTGACCGCCCACGTTCCTGACAACGACGGGGTCGGTCTTGCCGTCGCCATCGAAGTCGCAGGTATTGGGGATCTGGGCCTGGGCCAGCGCCGGCAGCCCTGTCAGCATCAATACGCACAAGGCTGCTTTCCTGAGGTGGTTCGTCATCGCGCAGTTCTCCTTCGTGGCTTTCGTTACGGTTGCGGGGTGAGTCGAATCTTCTGGTCCAGGCGTCGCCGCATCTCAAGGACCGTTTGTTTCGCGTTGGCGATCTCGCCATCGAGCTGGGAGATCTGGCTCTCAAGCTGGAGCTTGGCGTTCGCCTTCTGCTCAAGCTGTTCAGCCGTCCTCGCCTTTTCCTGCTCCATCATGGCCTGCGCCTTGCCGGTGGGGTCTCCTGCCGCCATCTGGGTGTAGACGTCCACCGAACCGCGCATCTGCGCCATCTCCTTGTCGATGGCGGCACGGCTCTGCTCGAGTCCATCCAGTCTGACCTGCATCTGGGTAATGCGGCGCTCGTCCATGTCGATCACTTGCGCCATGACCAGGGATGAGTCGCGGTCGGCCGACTGCTGCGCCACCAGCTTGATGACCTCAACGAGTTGATCGACCGACTTGCGCAACGCGGTGAGCTCGGCCAACACGGCCGTGTCGGTGGTCTGCACTGACGCCGGAGGATTCTGGGCGACAGCGAGACTCGCCACGAGAAAAGCCGATAACGTCAGGGTGATCATGGGCAGGCCCGATTATCTGGCTGGCTGCAGAGACAAGTCAATCCTCGGGAGTCGCCCCCTAGAACTCGATCTCCGCATCCTCAACGGGTCGACCGAGCGTCCCCAACTGCTCGCGCCACAGCGACGCATCGCCCACCACCACGACGATGGAATCGTCGGGTCGGATGTGGCGCCTGGCGGCGGCCGACACGGCCTCGGTCGTCACGGCCTCTACCTCCGGCACGAACCTGTCGAATGTGTCGGCCGGCAGCTCAAACGTCGCCAGTCGCGCGGCGGCGTGGGCCAGCTGCTCGGACGTTTCGAACTGACGGACAAAGCCGCGTGTAATCGAGGACTTGGCGCGTTCGAGTTCGTCCGTCTCCGCCGGGCGGCTGCCGCCCACGGCCTCGAACTCCTTGAGAATCTCGGACACCACCAGCGGCGTGGCGTCGCCCTGCACATTCGTCTCACAGGAGAAGGTGCCCGACCGCACGCGGAAATCAAAGGCGGTGCGTGCGCCATACGTCAGCCCGCGGGCCTCGCGGAGGTTCAGGTTGATCCGGCTGGCAAACTGGCCGCCGAGCAACGCATTCAGCGTCACCAGCGCGTGGTATTCGTCCACATTGCGCGCCGGCCCCAGGTGGCCCACGTTCACTTCCGTCTGTGGCGCGCCGGGTCGGTCCACCACAATGACCCGCGCGGGCCCCGACGCCATCGCCGGCGGCACCGGTGCAAGGAGTGATGGGGCGGCGCTCGCCTGCCAGCCACCCAGCTGACGCTCGGCCGCTTCCAGCGCCTCCGCGGATCCCATCGCGCCCGCAATGATGAGCGTGGCGCCCAATGGGCGCATGGCCGCCGCGTGGAACGCCCGAACCTCGTCGATCGTCACGCGTGACAACGCGGCCGAGGTGCCGAGCGTGCCGTGCCCGTAGGGGTGCGCCCCGAACGCGGCCGACAGGAACGCGCGATCCGCAACAGCGGACGCCGAACTCCTGACCTGGCGCAACCGGTTGAGCCGCATCTCACGCACCCGTTCCAGATCGCTCTCGTGCAGGCGTGGACGCGTCATCACGTCGCCCAGCAACGCCAGCGCGCGCTCCATGAACCGCGGCAGTGTCGTGAGCGTGAATGTCGTGGTGTCCGGGCCGACATCGATGGACAGCTCACTGCCGAGGCTCGCAAACGCTTGCGCGAGGCCGATCGCATCAAACCGTTCCGTCCCTTCATCGAGCAGGTCGGCCATCACGCCGGCGAGTCCAGGCGCCGTCGAGGGATCAAAGGCTGACCCGACCGGCACCACCAGCACGATGGTCACGACCGGAATCGTGTCGTGGCGAATGGTCCACACTCGCGCGCCGTTCGACAGCGTCGCCCGGACCACAGGCGGGAACGTCACGAGCGCGGGTGCGCCAGCACCGGGCATCACAAAACGCGTATGGTTCGTCACGTGGTCACCACCGCCGGCTCGGAAAGTTCCAGGGCCCATTGCCGCTGGCCCTGCGGCACCACCGACAACGCCACCGCCTGCCCGGCTGAGAGGAGCGTTCGCACGGCTCGTTGAACATCCGCAGTTGTCACGCGCAGATACCGATCGAGGTCCTGCTTAAAATACGAAGGGGACCCCTTGTAAACGTTGTAGGCGTTCAGTTGGTCCGCCTTGCCGCCGAAGCCGCCGAGCGTCTGCAGCCGGTAGAGGAACGAGGCTTCGGCCTGCACGCGTGCGCGCTCGAGTTCGGCCTCGGACGGCCCGGCCGTGGCCAACCGCTCCAACTCTTCCATCACCGCGACGCGCAACTCTTCGAGCATCACGCCCGGCGCGGCGGTGGCCACCACCTGGAACAGGCTGCCCAGTTCACGTGATCCCTGACCGGCGCCAAGCCCCGCCGCGCGCCGCCGGTCGTGCAACAGCGTGCGATAGAGCCGCGACGTCCGGCCGTTCGCCACCAGATCGGCGGTCACGTCGAGCACGGCATCGTCGTCGTCAAACAGCGCCGGACTGGGGAACATCAGATAGAGCCGCGGCAACTCCACGCGATCTTCGAGCAGCAGGCGCCGCGGCGACACGGGCACCGCGGGTGTTTTCGGCGCCACCAGCGCCGGTCCGGCGGGGATGTCACCAAACAGCCGCTCCACAAGGGTCATCACGGCATCAGTGCGCACATCCCCGGCGATGGCGAGCGACGCGTTGGCCGGGTGGTAGTACTGCTGAAAAAACGCTCGCGCATCATCAACCGTGGCCGCGCGCAGGTCTGACGGATATCCGATCGTGGGCCAGTGATAGGGATGGTCTCGCGGATAGATCGCTTCCGACAACGCAAAGTGCGCGAGGCCATACGGCCGATTTTCGTAACTCTGGCGGCGCTCGTTGAGCACCACTTCGCGCTCGGTCTCAAAGCGCTCGACCGACAGGGCCGGCATCAGCCACCCCATGCGATCGGCTTCCATCCAGAGTGCCAGTTCTGTGGCGCCCGCGGGAACCACCGACCAGTAGTTGGTGCGGTCGGCACTGGTGGAACCGTTCAGCGACCCGCCCGCTTCCTGCAGCGGCTCAAAAAAGCCGCGCGGCTGATGCGCAGCGCCTTTGAACATCAGGTGTTCGAACAGGTGCGCCAGCCCGCTGCGGCCGGGCGCCTCATTGGCGGAACCGACGTGATACCAGACGTTGACGGCCACGAGCGGCAG
>CXWK01010207.1_pt1 | contig 10745 bp, 7 predicted proteins | sample 590851 | NCBI WGS metagenome assembly CXWK01 (sample SAMEA3498364, study PRJEB10139) | wastewater metagenome | biome: wastewater treatment plant; material: activated sludge | place: Denmark | collected 2014-08-01
GCCAAGCCGTGGTCGAATCGCGCCAACGAGGAGCGTTGGCGCGAACTTACCGGTTGGGGGCAGGTCGTCGCCCATTGTCGGCGCGCCCGCCGGAACTTCCCCAGACAATACACCCACGATGCCGCCGGTGCGCGACGCGCCCGGCGCGCCGCGCCTTCGACGCGGATACGCCCATCGTTTCAGCCTACATCACACTACGACCGTTCCCCGGACCACAACTGGCAAGATCATGTTTAACTTGAAAATGTCATCATCCGCCGGCGCATCTCCCACTGCTGCCGGCCGTCTGCCGCCTGTTGTCGCTGGAGGGGTAAGGCAACGGAACGAGCGACAACCAGCGTTCACACCGTCGCCTCGCCCCTCCAGGGACGCCCAAGCGCCCTCTTCCAACGTGAATGAGATTAATAATAGATTAACGCGCGCGGCTGTCAGCCGCAATGCAGGGGCTACGATGCAATCTAGCCCTGACCTGCGCTCAATCGCCCTTCTTCCTGTCATCAACCTGTCACTGACCTCGCATCGGAGTCCGGCTAGAGCGCCCTACTATCGGTGGGTCGCGTCAATGGCAGAGCGTCGCAATTCTCCAGTCGATAGCCGCCGTCATAGCCGCGCACAGTGAATAGATAGGCTTCCTCGCCCTTGACCGGCTCGATCGCCTCACGGGCGCGCGAGGCCAGCGAATAGACGTTATCCTGCTTGCCGGCGATGTCGATCAGGGCATCTTCGCTGGAGTGGACGAGCCGGCCCAACTCCTGCAGCTTGCGCAGGAATTGAAAGGGCTGATTCTGCAACGCAATGGGGCGTGGGCCGCCGCGCCACACTTCGAGCCGGTTGGGGTCGAGCACTAGCCGGACGTGGCGGTTGAAGAAAGCCGCCTTCAGCCGCGGCAAATGCCCGGCGTCCAACGGCGTCGGCAGCCGTTCGGCCGCGCGACGGGTCAGATAGAGCAGCGTCTCCGCCAGCAGTACCCACGCCCTGGGGTTGAGCGCGCCCCACTCGGCTGTGATCATCTCATCCAGGTCGGCCAGCCCGCCGGGCGGCAGCAACGTCGCCAGCGCGCCGGGCGCCAGATCGAGCGCGGCCAGGCGCATGTGGCGCTCGGCGGCGGCGTGGCACTCCTCGGCCGTCCATCCCGTATAGACCAGCCCGGCGCGGCCGCGGGCGCGAGCCAGCGTGGGGCCGGCGTCGAGCAACGCCTGGGGCACGACGGCGGCCACGGCAAAACCGGGATTGTCGGCCAGATCGAGCCAACCGAATAGGTCCGCCAGCCCGGCCTCGTCGACCGGGCCTAGCGGGTCGGGGGGGTCGATCACGTAGACAACGCGCCCAAACCCCAGACCGGCGACAAGCTCGGCCAGTTGCTCGATCTGGTCCTGCACACCGCGCCAGCCGCGGGTCTGGAACGGGTTGACGCCCACAGCCACGGACATCAACTCCTCGGCCAGCGGGCGCGGCGCGCGGGCCAAAAAGCGGCGGAAGTGGGCCTCGCCGTCCTCGCCGCCCATGAACTCCAGTAGGGCGCGCAAGGAGCGGCGCTGAAACGGGTCGAGCGCGGCTAGGCGCTCATACTTGTTTTCCTGGAAGCGCCGACTGACGGCCAGACCGGCGACGGCCAGCATCTGGGCCAGATGGCTGGGATTGTCGGGGAACCAGGCGTCCGACGAGCCGGGCCAATGCTTGGGCGGATAGGACAGGACGAGCGCGCCGGCGGCCGCGCGCCGTTCCCAGGCCTCGCGGGCGACGGACTTGCCGCTGCCCGGCGGGCCGGCCAACAGGAACCAGTGGTAGACGCCGCGCAACTGCCGGTCGGCGGCCGACTCGACGTGACACGCCTGCCACCAGCGTTCTTGTTGCTCGCCGGAGCGCTTGTCGGGATCGAACGGCCAGTCGAGGTACGGAGCGGACATGGCTTCATTCGGCGGCCGCGACCTGTGAGTCGCCGGCCACCACGATGGGCGAGGCTTCGCGCAGGAGTTGAGAGACAACCGGTTCTATTTTAAGCCTGGGCGGGTGGAACCGCAGAATACCTGAGATCAATAGCTCTTCCACGCTTTCGGCCGACACCTTCTCTATGGCGCTGGAGTATTCGATGCCATCCTTTTTGCCGCCGTCCTCCTCGCCGGCATCGGCCGCCAGGGTCGCCAGCGTGGACAACCGATCGCTCTTCAGACCAGCCCGCGCCAGATAGTCGCGCAAACAGGCCTGGGCGCGCGCGGCCGGAGTAAGCTGGGGCTGCGACAGGCGATAGTAAAGCAGACGCAGGTTGATATAAGGGTTTGGCGTTAGGACAGGCGCAAGTTCATTGACGATCGCCTCGCGATCGTTGTCGTCGCGCGCCCGCGACATGATCAGCCTCTCCAGTTCGATCTCCTGCGGCTCCAGTTTCGCCAACAGGGCGGACCTCTCCCGCTCCAGCTCGGCCAGCCGTTGTTCCAGCGGCCGGCGCGTGGCGTCATCCCCGGCGCGGTCTATCTCCGCCTTCAAGGTGGCGGCTTCTTCCTCAAGGCCCACAACCTGGCGCGCCTGCGCATGACCGGTCGCCAGGCGGCAACGAATCTGATCCTGCTGCTTCTCAGGAGTGAGGTCGTTGAGAGCTTCCACGTCTTCGGACCATCGCAGGACAGCCAACTCCAGCCCATCTTCATCGCGCCGGGTAAGAACAATACGGTAAGTCTGCCCCGGCCCGCCGATAACCGGCTCCAGCAAAGACTCCTCCAACTGCCGGACGGCTGTAGGCCCGGCGACTTCATCGAACCCATCTACCAAAAGCATCACCGGGCGATCACTGGCGCGCCTTAGAAAAGCGGCGAACGCCGGCGCAAAGGCGACGGTGCGGTCGTTGGTAAAGCGCACGATCGGCAGCGCCTCCGCCTGGTGCTCCAGCCAGTTGTGAAGAGATTGATCGTTGACTTTCTCCCGCGCCGCGTCGAACCAGAGCACGGTGACATCATCCTTCCGGCTCAGTTCCTCTCGCAATTGACGCAGGAACGTGGACTTGCCCACACCCGGCGGGCCAATAACCGAGCGCAAGCTGCCACGATCGGTGTCGCCTCGCGCCCATTTCACGAACTCATCGATATCCAGGTTACGCTTGACGTAGTAGCCGGGCGGACGGTTGGAGTCGGTTTCTGGCGTCATCATTCGATCCCCTTTATCGCCCCGTCCACGTCCTTCTTCGTGAGCGGCCTGTCGTATTCCTTATCGCCCGCGGCGGCGCACCAGAGCTTCATGAACCGCCGGGGGTTGTAATCGTCCTCGATCCGGCTGGCCTCGAGCATGCGCTTCAGATCGTCCTCGCCTCTTTCAAAACATGCCGCCAGCGCCCGGCGACGCTCGCGTGGCGTCCGCAGTTTAGCGGCTTCCAGGTACATCTCCAAGCGCCACTCCAACATCCGGCGAAATGTGGTCTGGTTGCGCCAGCGGAACGCCTCGCGGGGAATGGACGGCCAATCGCCTGACAGATGGTCGAGCAGGGGATCGGGCACAAACAGGCAGAAGGCCATATCGGCGTCCTGCCATTGATCGAGACGATTGAGGACGAAGCTCTCCACCCAAGTCATGGAATGGGTGCAGTCGTAGGCAAAGACGACCTCCCGGAAACCCAACACGCCCGCCGCCTCGCGCAATAAGCGAAAGTCGGTGTCCTGGCCGGCGCCGCGACAAGGCGCTTTGAGTTGGGCGGCCCCGGCCGCCACCGTTTGCTTGAACTCCTCCAGCAGCACGCGCGCGCCCTCTTGCAGGCGTATCGTCTTTTCCTTCACACGTGTACGCGCCTCGTCCGCGGTGGCGTCTGCCGGTTGCGCCGTGTTGTCCGCTTCGGAGGCGTTGTAGATGGTTAGGTTATGGATGGTCTTGATGTTGGTCTGGGTCTGCTCGATGCGCGCCAGGATGCCCTCACCCAGGTGGGCCAGCAAGACACGTCCCAGCAGCGCGCGCTCGCCCGGGCCATATTCCTCCAGGAAAGTGGGGTGAACCAGGATGTAGCGCAGAAGCTGTCGGGCCATCGCCGCCGCGGCCTGGGCCGGGGCGGGCGTCCCAACTAGCTTCACCGGCAAACGATAGGCGTCGCTTCTGGGCGGCGGGTAACAGACGAAAGCCGCTGTCCGGCCGCACCCTTCCGGGCCGTGGACAATGAGGCACGGCGCGGAACGTTGGAACTGTTGCGCCAGGCTGTCCGGCCAGAAGTAGCCCTCCGGCTCGGGCCACGGGCTGCCCACCAGGAGGGGAGGGCGCACATTGGCGCGCAGAAAGCGCTGCTCCTGAAGGTCTTGCGCATCGGGGCGGGCAAAGGGGAAAGCCAACCGCCGGCTGTGGACGATGTAGTCCGTCGCGGCCGTCTCGGTTAGCGGCAGGCGACGCTGGGTGCGCAAGAAGATAGGGTCGGTAACCGCAGCAGCCAATCTGACCTCGAGGTCAGGGTTGTCAGAGAAAATCAGGAACCGGACTTTGTGGCGCGCCTGCTGGACAAAGCTGAGGGAGATGTTCGGCTGGGCGTCCGCCCCTGGCGCGGGCGGTTGGTCGTTGGGCAATGCTCGTTTGGCCTGAAGGTAGCCTTCGGCAAATTCGCGGGGCCACCGCTTGGCGACTTCCAGCAGATGGTCGATGCGGCGCTCTTCATCGTCCTGGCGGTCCGTCTTGTCGTTCAACTCGGTCTTCGAAAGGGTCAGTTGGGCCAGATTCAGCAGGGCATCAGCGGTCTCCAAGGACTCCTTGTGCCAATTCTCATAGCGCGATTCGCCCAACTGCTTACGTGTTTTCTGGGCGTCTATCTGGAGGCCGCCCCGGAACTGCTCCTGGAAGCGCTTGAGGTGAAGATCGAATTCGGCCCTTTTCCTCTCGTCCAGCGCCTTGCGCCGCTCATCAATCGCCCGCTGCGCCAGCGCCGCCAGCCCCGGCACGGCCAACAGCAGCAAGAGAATGAGCGGGCTGGCCTGGTTGACGGTGCTGTTGACGAAGCGGCGCGCGGCGTAGCCGTTGCGTCCCTCCACCCGCACGGGCAGACTTAGCAACGGCAGGCAATCGCCGGCGGGCGGGCAAAGGGCGACGTAGATGTTCGTCTCGCGCCGGATCCAGCCGCGGTAAGCGCCGCTGTTGACCACGCCGATGCGTCGCGTTCCGAGCATGCCGGGGTCGATGGGCACGGCGAAGGCGCGCGTGGACGGGCCGCCGGCGACAGCGAAGGCCAGTTCGGGCGGCAGCGTGACCGTGGCCATCATCACCTCGCGCGGCAACGCGGCCGCCGCCTCAGGGCTGAAGGAGAACGTCAAGGCGGCGTCGGCGGCATCGGCCAGGGCCACGCTCGGATAGGCGATGCCGGCCGTTAGCGCCGTCTTGTCCACAAAAAAGGGGGCTTCGCCGGCGTCGGTCGCCAATTGACCCTCATCAGCCGCCCAGGCAAAGTTGACCAGTAGCCACAAGCCGAAGGCAATGAGCAGCCAGCCAGTCAGGGAAACGGCCATCAGCGAAAGTGTGTTTTCGACCAGCCACTCCCGCTGGCGCTGGCCCAGCAAATAGACCAGACACCACACCGCCGGCGGCAGGAGGAACAGGCCCGACAGCGGCCTGCCGACGAGCCATAGACCTGCCGCGAACAGCACAAGCAAGACAAACGCTATGGTGACTATCCGGCGATCAAGTTGGTGTTGGTCGAGAGCCATGACTCCACTGGAACGCGGCTCCTCGGCTGTCGTTTCGATCATGCTGCCTGGGTGACGGGCGCTATCTCCGGTCGCAAAGCGGGCCACGGCACTTATCGTCATTATACACCCGGCCACGCCAGACACAAGCCGCACCACTGCTGTCGTAAATCTCCCAGCGGTTCTGGGCGCTGTTGAAGTGGTAGATTGAGGTGTAGTGCCCGTCGATGTAGGCCAGGGCCTCGGCCAAGGGGTAGCCTGCGCCCGCCTGCTGTTCGGCCGGGGTGGGCCAGAGGGCCATCAGCCTGTCTCATACCACCTGTCTATTCCACTGGTAGTACCCACACATTCAGCGCCCGTTTCCGCCCATTCAGCGTCTCCCGCAACTGGAAATCGTGGCGCTGGTAGAAGGCGTTGGCGGCCAGGTCGACCGGACACTTGAGTAAGATCCGCTCAGCGCCAGACGCGCGTGCCGCCGCCGCCAACCCGGCTAGTAACGCCCGCCCCACGCCCTGCCGGCGCGCAGCCGGTGCTACAAGGATATGATAGAGTGTCACCTGTCCGTCGCGCCGGCGGTGATAGTCGACGAAGCCAACCAGCGCCCCGCCTTGCTCGGCGATGAGCACCTCACCTCCTTCGATCTGTTTATGGAGCGAGGGCAACAACACGAAGCCGAGTTCGTGGCGGTGGGCGTCGGCCAAGGATTTGATCGGCGACAGATCGGCGAGTATTCCCTGGCGCACCAAGAGGGTGGCTTCGCTCATCGGCCTGCCTCGCCGCCACCGTGATAACTCTTGCGTGGCCGAATTTGGACCATCAATACCTTCTCTTGCTCATCGTCAACCAGGACTGCCTCACCACGACGACTGAGCTTCCGAATGTAAGTTTTCAGCTCCCCACCCATATAATCCTGGCTTAAGGAGTTGATGGCCTGGACATCGGCGAGATTGGTCAGTTTCTGAGCCACAATCACGTCGCATTGGGAGATGATCTCCGCGTCTAGGGCCGACGGCTGCTGACTGGCCAGCACCAGCGATAAACCGGGTTGCCGGCCTTCTTTCGCCCATCGAATGAGCGCTTCCTTGGATAGGGTTGCCCTACCCGCCGGGGCAAACTGGTGGGCTTCGTCAATGAGAACCCAGACGCGGGGCAACTCACCAACCAGTCCAAGCTCCTCCTTACGCCGGGCAATCGTGCGACGCTTGAAGATGTCGCGCGCCAAGACGTTGACGATCAGGTTGCGCCGTCCCTGCGGGCCTGGGTCCAGGGTGCTTAGATCGACAATGTTGATGGACTTCGGGTCAAAAATCTCCCACACTTCTTGATAGCGGCTGCTAAAGATGTTCCAGTCCTGGGCCATTTCCAGACGGTTGAGCAGCGCCTGCCGCGTGCGATCCTGGACAAGCGCATCACCTTCGATCTCATCGATGATGTCGGGAATGAAGAAATGCTCGCTCCGCTTCCGCCGCAACTGCTGCACAGCACGAAAAAGGGCAATGCCCATTACATCGGAGATGCTCAGGTCGAAAAGCTCGCACCATGCATCAGGCGACAGATCGGCGGGGTTCACGCGAAACTGCCGGAAGCGCACGCCCTTCGATTCAATAGCGCCAATAACTTCTTTGCCACCATAAAGCGCTTCTGGTTCACCTGGTACGAGCACCAGAGTCGGCACTCCCTTGGCATTGATCCCCCAATCCCATAGGGCACGTTCCTGAGAGTAGTTCGGCTGCGCCATCGGATAGTAGATGCCCATCGGATCGATAATGACAATCAGAGTGTTTCCCGCGTCGAGAAGTTCTTCGACGATGACGCCCATTGTGTACGACTTGCCGGAGCCTCGCTTGCCGCACACGAGTACGGCGCGCGACCGGGAATCGTCCAGATAGGTTAACTCGTTACTCTTGATGTCTTTGCCAATGTTTAGCATAGCGCTTACACCCTCACGGCAATGAACGGCACAACGGACTCCTGGAAGGAGACGCCACCGTGTACGCCCTGTTCGTCGATCCGCAGCGGTCGCCGCACCTTCGGGTAGTTCAGGCAATAATACTCCTCATGACCTACCACGAAGCGCATGCCCGTTTCATCTTGTTGAAAGAGATCGGCCCAGCGGCAGTAACGCGCGCTTGCGCCGCTCGGCGCACGGCCGACCACCTGCGATTCAAACTCGGTTTGCCAGAGGATACCATGGTCGGCCGTTAGGAATAGCCCCGTTCGACAGCCGTTTACCCGTTGCGCTTCCTGAGAAATCGCCACTAGCTGGCTAAACTCCTGGAATATCTCGTCCACGATGGCGGCAACTGGCGGCGTTCTCTTTTGTTTGTGGGCATAACCGTCGAGTCCGGTGCGCACGATCTGAATGAACGGCTTGCCCAGGGTGGCGGATTCCATCACCACCCGACGCGCGCCTGAGACAATATCGTCGAAGTTGCCGGTCTTGTGCATCTCGGGCAAGCTGCGAAAGAGTAGGTTTGTCAGCTCGTTGTCTTCGCGCGTCCAGTAGGTAAATCCGATGCGCCGATGGAAGCCACGATCAAATAGCCGTTCTGCGACCGAAGGCGCTCCTATCGCGTTTGGAAAGGCAATAGACGTGATAGTGGGAACATCAACCAGGCATGGCTCTAGTGACCACAGTGGCGCATGCTGCCCGCACCACTGCCGGGCGTTCTCATAAGACAACCCATCGATCAGCATCAGGATGATCGCGTCGCATTCGGCTGCCGCCCGGCTGATGACCGCCGCCAATTGACTCTGGCACAGCATTGTTTGGGCCATCGCCTCGAAATGCTCGAACAGCACGCTGTTCAACGCCGGGGTAAAAGGATCGTGGGCTACTCGAACACGGGGGAAACGGTGACGAAAGGCGGGATCATCATCGGTTAGCAGCCAGCGGCCGGGCCAAACGGTTGTCGGCGCGTCTAATTTCATAGCCACGTCGACCGCCGCTGGGATGACCGTCACATCGGCCGGCATATACAGGAGGGAGAGGGGGTGAATGTCGGCGATGACCGGCGTTTTATCGAGCAACTCCACTAATTCTTCGAGCGTCATCTCACCCCCTGGGGCGCAACCGAATGATGAGCCGCCGCTTGCGGTAGAGCGATTCCAGCGTCGCTAACAGGCTACGCACGGTTAACGATTGATCCTGCTGGTAGAGTCGAACGAAGAGATCGGTCAGGTCTACTTCCTGCTGGTTCCGCAGCGCCTCATAGGTCTGCCGCTCTGTCTCGGTCAGATCGTGGGCCGCATGCAAGACAGCACCCAAATCCTGGCGCGCGTTTTGCGCCACCACGGCCAGTTCTCGCACGCGCTCGCCAAATGTCGTGAGCTCCGTGTCAATCGATCGGATCAGGTCGAGCGTCAGCGCTTGGCGAAGCTGCCGCAAGGTGTGATTCGCCTCGCTCAGGTCTCGCTCAACTTTCTGGACGATGGCCGGGCTTTCCGTGGTGGAGAGGTTGACGAACTTGGCCTGTAGCAAATCAGACTGCTCGCGCGCCAGATCGGCGGCGATTTCGTCCAGGCGACCGTTTATCTTCCGGTGCACCTCTGCGCGCAGGTCGTCGTAGGAGCCTTCGTCTTCGCCATAAGTGTAGCGGCTAACCGGCCGATAATCGCGCACGTCGATGTCACGCAGGAATTGTTCGTACTGCTCTTTCACTTGCCCATATGCTTCATTGCCATGTCGCCGTCGGTTCTCTAGCTCCTCGGCCACGCTGCTTAGTTTATTCTGGAAGGGTTCCCAATCTCCCAGAGCGTCAAGCTTGCGCTTGGCGAGATGGGCTTGCACTTCCGGGATCAGCTCTCCGGTTAATTGATCGCGCAGGTCTGGCAAGCGTGCCAGGTTGTTGAAGAGCAAATCAGCATCCTTCAGGAGCTTGATCCAGCGCTCCAGGTCTACAACTTGCTGATCGAGTTCCTCCCGCGTCCGGCGCAGTGTTTCAAGTTTCTTATCACCATCAGCAGCGGCCGCTGCCAGTTCTAGCACTTCATTAGCCGGCCCCCCTGACACGCCGTCTCTGGCCGCAGAGAGGAACGACTTGAGAGCCCCCAGCTCGCCTTGCAGCTTCTTCCGGCGCGCCGCCAGGCCGATACGAAGTTCATTAAGGTGCATAACAAACGCAACCTGTCCCTGAATCTCGCGATCGAGGGCGCTGCTTTGGCGCAGGCCAAGGTGCGCGCGGTTGATATCGTCCATCAGCCCGCCAATTTTGTTCCAAGCTGCGTCTTTGGCGCGTTGCAACTGCCCGGCGAGCGTCATATCCAGATCGTGGGCAAGGGTCTCGACCTCGTTCAGTTCTTCTTCGTCTTCGGCAGCGGCGTCGAGTCTCGCCTGAAGTGTCGCCAGCACACCCTGCAACTCGCGAACCCGATCACCCGACAAGAGGGATTGTGCCTGGTTCAGCTTGGAGGTCAGACGGACCAATTCGCCGGCCAACTCGCCCGCTTCGGGGCCAATTTGGGCTAGATAAATGGACTTGCTGGCCTGATCGAGTCTGGTGTAGCCCCGCGCCGTTAGCAGTTGGAGGGCCAGCAGTGTCTCCTCGTCGCGATAACCAAGGCTGCGCGCGTGGGCGGCGATGGTGTTGGCATCAGCGGCGGGCGCGGCCCGGCCGTCGATCTGTCGTGGTAGGCCGTGGCGCACTTGCTCCAGGATGTCCTCTTCCAAAGGATGCAGCTTGAGGCGCAAGACGGCCACCGAGTCGTCATTCCGGCCGCTAAACTGCACCGCCTTCATGAGGTTGCTGTAATCGCTCGCGATCCGATTTTCAAACGTCGCCGTGCTTGTCAGTCCAAAGCGGGTGGCCAGGTTGGCCTTCGCGCCGCGCAATTCGGCGTGGCCGCGACGTTCCTTGAGGGACATACCCTGCATGGCGTTGATGTAGTCGTTATACAGCTTGTCATGCTGGCCCTGGACAAAGAAAGTCTGGTACTTGGGGTAGAGCTGGACGCAGAGCTTGTTAAACAACTCCTCGACCATGAAGCGGCCTAACCGCCGCAGCGGCGGCGATACTGTTTCGGCCAGTCGCTGGTTGAAGAGAAGCTGCACGACGTGATCCAGCAGGCGGGGAATAAAGTAGCTGTCGATCTCCGAGCGGTCGTTTTGGG
>CXWK01001006.1_pt5 | contig 10734 bp, 12 predicted proteins | sample 590851 | NCBI WGS metagenome assembly CXWK01 (sample SAMEA3498364, study PRJEB10139) | wastewater metagenome | biome: wastewater treatment plant; material: activated sludge | place: Denmark | collected 2014-08-01
TCGTTCACGCGGATGGCCGCAGCGTGGCGTCCGGACTATCTCCATAGTTATTTTTTTTACGAGCAGACCCTGTTCACACTGGTGGCGTCATCGCTGCTTGGCATCCCTCGCGGCGTGAGCTGTTATGCCGATCACATGCTCGAGGACTATCCGCTCAAACTCGTGGCTCTGAATGTGACCACCTGCGATGTCGTGGTGGCCACCTCGAAACGCATCAAGGCTGAACTCGAGACGATCGTTGGCAGAGGCCCCCTCTCGCAGGTCATCGTCAAACCCAACGCCATCGACACCCGCGAGTTCGAGTCCTCCACTCGTGATGACCGTCCGGCCGGCAGGAAGCCCTGTCTGGTGTCGGTCTGTCGAATTGAGCCTAAGAAGGGCCTGACCTACCTGGTGGATGCCGTGAGCCTCCTTCGGCAGTCGGGGATCGACGTTGACCTTCACCTCGTAGGGGCCCCGGACGATCACATGCCGGAGAGTCTGGCGTACGCAAAGGACCTTGACGCGCAGGTGGCCAGGCTGGGACTCGCGACCGCAGTGCATTTCGAGGGCCGGCGAACCAGTGAAGAGGTGCGGGAGTTTCTGGCGCGCGCAGACGTCTTTGTGGCGCCGTTTGTCGAGCTGGAGAATGGCGATAAAGACGGCATCTCGACCGCCGTGCTCGAGGCCATGGCCGCCCGCTGCGCCATTGTCGCGACCGACGCCGGATCCACGACCGAGGTGATCGACTCAGGCAAAGACGGCGTCATTGTTCCGCAGCGCGACGCGGTTCAATTGGCATCGGCTATTCGCACCGTTCTGTCCGACCCTGCTCTGGCGGCCCGCCTGGGCAGGAACGCCTCTGAGAAGGCCGCCCGGCAATTCGACGTCGCTCACTGCGAAGGGTTGTTCCATGAGCGCATTCGCACCGTACTTGCGAGGCGCGCGTCGTGAAAATCGCCCTGCTGTCGTTTGAGTACCCGCCCGAGACCGGCTTTGGCGGAATCGGCACCTACACCTGGTACCACGCCAGGGCCCTTGTCCGACTGGGCCACGAGGTCCATGTGCTGGCGGGTGCGACCGAGGCGACGCCGCTCCGCACCTCGGAGCATGATGGCGTCGTCGTCCACCGGTTTCAGGCCTCGGGCCTGTGCATGCGCGCGTTTCAGGGCCTCGGCGTCGCCCGTCTCTGGTGGACCAGGCAGCGCCTCGAAAACGCGCTCAGCATGTTCCGCGGCATGCGCGCCCTGATGTGCGCACATCGGTTCGACGTCATTGAAATGCCGGAATGCGGAGCCGAGGGCGCGTGGTTGAATCGCCGGACGGAGATCCCGACGGTCGTCCGGCTGCATTCGCCCTCGCAGTTGATCATGCCGTTTTACGACGTCACGCCGTTGGACACGACGCTCTGTTCGTGGTTGGAGCGGCGGGCGATTCAGTCGGGGACCCTGCTGACTGCGTGCTCGCAGTTCCTGGCGGACGCGGCGGCATCCGAGCTGAATCTTGCGCGGTCTGCGCGAGTCATTCCAAATGGGCTCGATTTGGCGCTGTTTGACCGGGCCGCATCGGAAGGCCGGTGCGAACTCGATCTGCCGCGCGATCGATTGACCATCTTGTTTGCCGGCCGGATGGAACGGCGCAAGGGAATTCACCTGTGCCCGGAAATTGCGGCCTCGATTCTCGAGCGTTACGACGTCTCCTTCGTGTTCGCAGGCCGCGATTTGTTCCACTTCGTCGACGAGACTCTGCGGCCCTACCTGGCTGCGCGCACCCTGAAAGGGTCAGTTCACTTTGCCGGCCACTTGGCGCTCGATGAGATGCGTGCGCTCGTCTGTCGGGCCGACATCTTCCTCCTGCCGAGTCTCTGGGAGAACTGTCCGTACTCGTGCCTTGAAGCCATGGCCGCCGGCCGCGCCATCGTGAGTTCGGATCAGGGCGGGATGCCGGAACTGATTCGCCGCGACGAGAACGGCCTCCTGGCCCCTTCAGGGGATGCCCACGCATTCACTCGCCAAATCGAGCGATTGATTGAAGACCATGCGATGCGCCGGCGCCTGGGCCAAGCCGCACGTCGATCTGTCGAGGAGTCGTTCACGGCCGACCGCGTCGCGCGATTGTCAGCGGACGTCTACCGGGGCCAATAGGGCATATCATTTGCGGATGCGTAGAGTCGCACCCGGAACCCGCATGTTCTGTCTGTCGATCGTTCTCGCGGGGGCGTGCGGCACCGATCCGGCTCCTGCGCAAGTCGACCACGCGGCGGCCGGCCACGGTGTGGCCCAGGCGCCGGCCGCCGGGGGCCATTCGGCGGAACTGGCGTTTCTTTTCCCTGACGGCGATGACCGTGGCTGGGCTGCGATTCGGGCGATCTCCGATAAATTTCACACCGGGGCGCACGGGGCTCCACCGTTGGAGGCCAGCCCGGCTACGCGGGCCGAGTTGGTACGCCAGCTGAACCTGACCAGCCGCCTTGTCCAGCAATACCCGACTGTCTCGCACGCCGAAGCCGCTGGATACCGCCGTGCCGGTCCGTATTCGCCGGGTTTCGGGGCGCACTGGCAGGGAGGCTTGATCAGCAGCGGAGGCCCGCTGACCGACGAGGAGATCCTGCACCCTTCCTCGTTGCTCTTTGGCGGCACGGCGCCGGATGCCCAGCTCGTCGGACTCATGTACACCGCTCAAGGACCGAATCCTGTTGGATTTGCAGGCGAGGCCGATCGTTGGCACGGCCACGTCGACGTCTGTTCCAAGGCCGGCAAAAATGGCGTCATGGAGTCACTCGGCGCGGACGGCGTCATCGGGAAGTCGGAGTGCGAACGGCTCGGCTTCACGTTCAGTGAAGAGCGCAGCCTGCCGATGCTGCACGTGTGGACGGTGCCCGCCTACACGAATCCGCTGGGGGTGTTCAGCCATGAAAACCCAGCGGTCAAGTGCAAGGACGGCTCGTACCACATCAGTACGGATTGGGGCGATTTTACCTACCTCAGCAATCGGTGCAAGGCGAGGTGAAACCTCCTACCCGTCCAGGCGGGTCCAACAGTGTGCACCGCTAGCGAACGTCCAATGCTCCCGACGATGACAGCTGTTGCATGAGTCTGGCCGCGATGATGTCAGCCGCTATCGCATTCGAATGGATGTAGTCCACCCAGTAGTCATCAGTCGAAGGCAGAGCCTCGGCCAGGTCCAGATAGGAAACGCCGGGCCGGCCCTTGTCTTCCCCGTACTGTTTCGCCGCGCGCTCCCGTAGCCAGGCATAGTAGAACCCCAGATGGGGCCGCTGGAGCTTCTCGAGAACAGCCTCCGGAAGGTCCTGAATGCGCGGCATCGGCACGCGAGGATCCGCGTGCCGAAACGGCTGAATGACGTGCAGGACCGGTACGCGGTACTCGCCGGCGACCGCATCGATCAATCGCGAATACCGAAGGTACTCGTTGATCCCGAAGGTGATGACATCTTCAGCCGACTCGCGCGGCAACGTGGGTTCTCTGCTCATTCGAACGTCAGTGCGCGGCGCGCTGTCGTACGTCATGAGATTCTGACGCGCGCGCTCGGAGAACCGGTAGCGAATCCAGGTATAAACCGCGGACTGTTCAAGGTAGCCGTCCGGATTCCAGTCAGTTTCAGATTCAAGTTGCCCGTAGCGTGCCAGCGTCAGGTCATCCGACGGCTGGGCGAGCATGGCGTAGCTTTGTGGGAAGTCCGGCGGCGTCGGCTCGCTTCCGCCGAAGGTGTTCATCAGAGGGATGAACACGTCATTGAACCCGTCGTACGTGACGACCAGATCGACGTGTTCAATCCACCGGGAAATGACGATGAACTGCTGGGGATAGTGCCAGCCGCCCCCGGCAAGTGAGACGACAAGCCACCGCTGGTCTGGCCGGGCCGCATTGAGCCGCGCCTCAAGCCTCTTTGAAATGGTGTCCTCTTCACGAGGGATGCCTGTGCCCCATGCGGCGGACCCGCCGACAATCACTGCCACCTTCCGGCCTTCAGGCGGGGCGAGCCAGTTCACGGCTTCAGTGTTGCGGAAGCCATACCGGTCCACGCCCGGAACGTCGGAGAGCGCGGGTTGGGCGGTGTAGCCGTAGAACGGATGAAGCTGCAGCCTGCGAGCCATCTGGTCGTGCGCCGAGTTCAACAGGTTCGTCGCCTCAAGCTTGCGGCGGGCGAGTTCGCCACTGTGGTGTTCGATACGGTCACCTTCGAACACGCGAAGGTAGATCTCGAGACCGGCCAGTGGTGCGACGAGCGATACCATGACCACCAGGGCAGTGGCGAGTCTCGACCTGAAGGTCCGCGTCCCGCTAGCCGGTGAGGCGGGCCGAGAAGTTCGCATTGTAGCCGTCGTCCCTGATGAACCTGAGTTCCAGCCAGTCGGTCGGAATGAACTCGGGCAGCCCACCGAAGATACTGATGCCGTTGCGTTCCTCAAACTGCGCACGGATACGGACGTCGATATCGAATCCAGGAGACTTGATGACGTCAATCCTGAAGCCGACTTTACGCGCGGACATCAAGACCCGGTGCAGGTCGAGCGTGTTGTAGGCGTAGTTGTCGTCGATGTTCCTTGTGACTGAGGCGACTTTGCGGCGAGCGTCGGGATCATCGGTTTCCCTGGCGAAGAAGTCCTTGATGTACAAGAACCCTCCCGGCTTGAGCACGGTCCAGGCGTTCCTGATGACATGCTCCGGCCGTTCCGCATGGCCGAGGGATTCGAGGAACATCACGCCATCGAACGTTTCCGGCGGATAGAGACTCGGCAGATCGTCGTAGTTGCCCTTGCGCACAGACACGCGGTCGCCGACGCCGGCATCGGCGAGAACCCGACGGGCCAGGTCTACCTGCACCTGTGAAATGGTCAGGGCCTCGATGGTCACCGGCAGTTGTTGCGCGAAGAACGCGGCTGGTCCGCACACACCGCAACCCGCGTCGAGCAGGTGCTGGCCCGGCCGCAGGCCAATGCTCGTGATGTAGTAGTGGAGCAGGTCTTGCGTGCTGGCGGGGCGGCACGCCTCGATCAGGTTCTCGCCGACCTCCAGGTACCGGTGGGTCCACTCGTCGTAGTACCGCTCGACGTCGGCCGCCGCGGTGCGTGGCCAGCCGCTCATCCTGCCTGTCTGGTCAGCACGTCCGGATTCTGCGCACTGACACGTTTCAGCAGTTCGCTTTCCGACACCTGCGAGTACTCGTACGGGATGGACCTGATGTACGGCAATCCCTGGGGCTCGGCCTTGCAGTTGAACTTGAAAAAGAAGTCCTTGTCCACCGTGTACAGGTCCAGCCGCGGCTGCTCACCCGACGTGTTGTAGTAGTAGTAGATGTGGTCCGGCTTCTTCGGCACCATGATCAGCTGCACGGCGAGGCGGACGGTCTCCGACATATTCGGATACGACCAGTGAATCACGCTGTCGTCGAGCACAGCGGCTTCGCCACGCTTGAGTTCAAGCGGTTCGAAATACTGCGTCGTGAGCTTGAGCGCGATATCTTCGAACACATCGGGCATGTTCGCAGCCCGCATGGCATCGAACACGTTGTGACTTCCGCGAAGGACGCCGAGGGTACCGTTGCCCTTCCGGACATCAATCATCGGGATCCAAATAGTCACGGACTTGTGTTCGGGCTCCTCCACAAACGACGGGTTCTGGTGGATGCCGAGTGAGGTGTTCGGACCAGGCGGCTTGTCGTGAATATTGATGACCAGCGGCTCATAGTCAACAAGCAACGTATTGACGATGTCGTTTGTGTACGCATGAATCTCATCGTAGATTCGCTGCTTCCACGCGGAGTCGTTGTGAAATGCACTGAGATGGAACGGCGTCTTGATGTGGACGTTGTCGTGATCTGCGTCGGCTTCGAGTTGTTCCACAATTGCGGTAAGCCCTGCAATCTGGTCATCAGAGAATAAGGTCGTGATCGCGACACCCGAGCGGGTCAGCTCCGCCTGTAAGGCCGGGTCTCGCAGGATAGGCTGCGCGGTCGCCACTGGACTTGTCATCAGTCATCCCCCAGGGCCCGGATTGTACTACGGGGCGGATCGCTTATGATCCGGGCGCGAGATGATCGAAACGACGTATTCTTCAGAACCGCAGTTGGCCCGACCACGCCTGTTCTTCTCGCGGATGGCGGCGGACCTGGTGGTGGCGCACCAGTTGGGCTGGCGGTTGGCGATACGCAACCTCCGCAGCAAGTACCGGAGATCGCTCCTTGGCTATATCTGGGCCGTCCTGCCGGTTCTCACCACCACATTGATCTGGGTTGGCCTGAATGCCTCAGGTTTACTGTCCATCCGGGATACCGGCATTTCCTATCCGGCATTTGTGCTCGTGAATATCACGCTGTGGCAGGGGTTTGTCGATGCGCTCCTCAGCCCACTTCAGCAGATGGAGTCGGCGCGGTCCATGTTGACCAAGGTGAACTTTGCTCGCGAGTCCCTCATCATTGCCGGGCTGGTCGAGGTGCTGTTCACGTTTGTCATTCGGCTGGTGCTCCTCCTGGGTGCGCTGGTCTGGTTCGGGGTGCCGCTTGCGGTCACGAGTGCGCTGGCGCCGCTGGCCATTCTGGCGTTGGTGCTCCTCGGAACCACGCTGGGCCTGCTGCTCCTGCCCCTGGGCCTGTTGTACGAAGACGTGCAGCGCGGCCTGATCATCGCGTGCAGCCTTTGGATCTTCGCCACGCCGGTGTTCTACCCACCGCCGACCCACTGGCCGTATACCCTGATTACCTATGTCAACCCCGTCACTCCGCTCCTGGTGACGGCTCGCGAGTGGTTGACGCTTGGCGTGTTGTCCCAACCCGTGGCGTTTGTGTTGGTGACGGGTGCGTCCCTGATCGTTGGTGCCGCAGCCTGGGTGCTCTATCGCCTGGCGATGCCGCATCTGATCGCCCGCATTTCGAGCTGAGGTGGACGTGACCGGTCCAACTCGATCAGACACCCTCCCGCTTATTGAGGTTGGCGGCGTGTCGAAGCGTTTCTGCCGCGACCTGAGTCGGTCCCTTCGGTACGGCATCCAGGACATCGTTCGCGAGGTGGTTCCGCGCATCGGTGGGACCGACTACCTCCGTCCCGGAGAGTTCTGGGGGCTCCGCGACGTCAGCTTCGAGCTCCGAGCCGGCGAGTCGCTCGCGATTGTCGGCGTGAACGGGTCAGGCAAGAGCACGCTATTGAAGCTGATCAGCGGGCTGCTGAAGCCGGACGTGGGGCAGATCACGGTCCGTGGCAGAGTCGCCGCGCTCATTGAACTGGGCACCGGGTTCAGTCAGGTCCTGACTGGCCGGGAGAATGTGTTTGCGAACGCTGCCGTGCTGGGGATGTCCAGTGCGGAAGTCAACGAGAACGTCGAGGACATCATCGACTTCTCCGGCGTCCGGGAGTTCATTGACACGCCCCTGCTGTACTACAGCAGCGGCATGGTCATGCGCCTCGCATTTTCAGTGGCCGTCCACCTGAAGCCCGACGTGCTGCTGCTTGATGAGGTGCTTGCCGTTGGTGATATCGCTTTTCAGCGCAAGTGCCTTCGTCACATCGTGCGATATCTCGATTCTGGCGGGTCGGTGGTGTTCATTGGCCACAGTCCTCATCTGTCTCAGAGCATCTGCCAACGCGGCATTCTGCTGGAGCATGGGAGGATGGCCTTTGTGGGCGGCATTACCGAAACACTCGACTGTTACCTCACGCGACTGCAGGATGGCGTTCTCCAGTCGGCCGCAGGTGAAACAGACGTCGTGGGTGGCACAGACTCCTCGTTGGCGAACGCGGATCCCTCGAAGGGGCTGCTGAAATCAGCAGCGGCGGGCGAGCCCGTCGTGATCGACTACGCTGGCGTCCAGCCACTGTCGGGCGACGAGTTGTTGGTCGGTGATGAGGCGGTGCTGATCGCTCGCTATCGATCGCACCTGCAGATGGACGATATGCGATGTGCGTTCTTCGTGTTCACGGCTGACCTGTGGGTCTGTATCACCGTGCTGACGAGTCCTCCGCTGACGATCGTGGCGGGCAACAATGAAGTTCGTGTCCGGGTCCGTCTGCCCCTGGTGCAGGGCCAGTACGCGGTGAAGTGCGCCATTGGGAGAGGCGATACGCTGGAACCGGTCGCAACCCTCGGCTGGGAGAACACGTCGCCGACGTTTCGCATTGCCGGCTCGCGCGATCGCCTTCGCGTCAACCTCTCGAGCCTGGCTCCGCTCATTGAGGTCGATGGCGTCTGGACGCTGCCTGGCGGAGAGTAGGATTCAGCCATGACACACAGGAGGCCGATGTTCACTGATCCGCGCATTCAGGCTGAGTTTGACGCCAACGGGTATGTGAAGATCCCGTGGCTCACCGGTGCAGATGTCAGTCTGCTGAATGCACTCTATGCCCGGCTCTTCGTGGAGGCGCGCGATGGGTTTTTTGTCTCGTGTGCGCTGCCCGATCCAGGAGTCAAAGCCGCCGTCCGTGATGGCATTGCCGGCGTGTTTGAACCATCCTTGCGCGCGACCTTTGTCAGCCCAATCCCACTGCAGTGCTCGTTCATCACCAGGACGCGAGGTGATGGAAAGACCGACTATATTCCGGCGCATCAGGATTGGACGTTTGTTGACGAAACAACGGGAGACGTGTCCCTGAATGTCTGGTGTCCGCTCGAAGCCACACACGCCCGCAATGGCAACCTCTGGATCGTGCCTGCGAGTCATCGACTGCCGCGTCATCCGCGCCTGGCCGAACCGTCGCCGACCGCGTACCAGGCCTACTACGACGTGCTGAAACAAATCGCCGTTCCAGTACCGACCCAACTCGGCGAAGCGTTGGTGTTCGATAATGCAGCGATCCATTTCTCATCGACTAATCAGACGGAATCGTTGCGCCTGGTTGCCGGCGCGACCGTCATTGATCGGTCATCGAACCCGGTACTGTATTACCAGAATCAGGAGAATGCCGGGATGTTGGACGAGTACGAGTCGGGCCCTGAGTATTTCCTCCAGAGGCCATTTGGCACCCGTCCGGACACGTTCCTTCGCAGTATCGCGAAGGCCGAGCCCCTCGACGTGGTGGGCGAGATTCGGCGGCTGTATCCCACGGCAAGGCTGCCAGAAATGAGTCACGCCGCTTCACCTGAAGCTCCCCGCCCTCATGCGGAAAAGGAGCGGTCAGTCCTGCAGAGACTATTCGGACGCCTGGCCGGATCAGGCAGGGGGCTCAGGTCGTGACACTGCCGCCGTTGATTTGCAGCGTCTGCGCGGTCATCCAGCTTGCCTCGTTCGATGCGAGGTAGACGCACAGCGCGGCGACATCGTCGGGAGTGCCTCGACGTCCGGTCGGAATCGCCGGCAGGTTGGCCGTTGGGCCGTCCGCGTCAGTGATCATGCCGACCGCGACGGTATTTGCGGTAATCCCGAACCCCGCGTTCTCAAGGGCGAAATGACGCATGAACGAGATCGCGCCGCCTTTTCCGGCCGCGTATGGCGAGACGCCGATCGAAAGGCCGGTTGTCCCTGCTCCCGATGAGATGGTGATCACGCGGCCGAACCGGCGCATGACCATGCCGTGAAGGACCACGTGACAGCAGTTCATCACACCGTACAAGTTCAGATCGATGCCTGGCCGCCACTGGTGTGGCTGGCTCGAGGCAAACGGCACGGTCGTCATGCCGGAAGGCACGCCGGCGTTATTGACAAGCGTGTCGAGGGAACCAAGCTCGGCCTCAAGGCGTTCGATGCCGAATCGGACCGCTTCGTAGTCACACACGTCGAATGGGGCGGCCATCGCCTGGCCTCCGGCCGCTGTGATTTCCTCTACGGTCCCCCGCGCGCGATCAATGCTGATGTCGTTGACCGCGACTCGTGCTCCTTGTGCGGCAAACATGCGGGCGATGCCCGCGCCCACGCCCCGCCCGGCTCCGGTCACAAGGGCGGTGCGGCCACTGAGGTCGAACATGCCGATTCCTCCACTCAAATGCGAGCGCTGTTGTGCTCCGTGAACAGGCGTTCCAGTTCCTCTCCTGTCAGAGGAGGCGCCTGATAGCCCTGGATTCGGTCTGTCACCGGGTAGGTCGGCCGCTGGCCGATCAGATGTCGCAGAAAAAACGCGGTATCAACTTCGAAATAGTCCACATCACCGGTGGCTGGGTCGAGGTAATAGTGAACGGGCCGAGCCTCCGACGGGATCATGCTCAGGCTGGCGACAACGCGCGGACTGGGCGACTGATTGGCCTTTGATGCGTGAACCAGCGCGCTGTTGTGAATGACGGCGTGCCCCTCTGGCACAGTGACCTGCTGCAGGTACCTGTCTCGGACCACCTCTTGATGAGGGTCGAGGCAACTGGGATAGAGGACGCTTGCCCGGAGCCCGTCAATGAACAGGTGGCTGCCCGGCATCACGCTCAGGGCGCCGTTCTCAGCGGTCAGAGGCGTCAATGGAGCCCAGACGTTGATCGACACATAGTGGGCTTCATCCACCATGTTCCAGTCCTGGTGTGCGGCGAGCGCGCTGTCTGACCCAGGCAACTTGACCATGTAGCTTCCCGCCAGCGCGCGGTAGTCAGCCAGCAGCGGAGCCGTCAGCGCCAGCATCACCGCCTGGATTCCCTCGCTCACCCGGTCCCGGTAACCAGGATCCGGGCTGAACATGACGCTGTAGAATCCCGATTCGATCCCCGAGGGAAGCGAGTGGTAGAGGTCAGTCAGCATCCTGATGTGTTCGGCCGAAAGAAGCGGCACAACCACATAACCTCTGGTGGCGAACTCCTCCTGCAACGCAGCGTCGCGGAATGTCGCGCG
>CXWK01000268.1_pt1 | contig 10729 bp, 8 predicted proteins | sample 590851 | NCBI WGS metagenome assembly CXWK01 (sample SAMEA3498364, study PRJEB10139) | wastewater metagenome | biome: wastewater treatment plant; material: activated sludge | place: Denmark | collected 2014-08-01
CGCGGCGGGTCAGCACCGCCGTCAGCAGCAGCAGGCGGTTGTAGTCAATGCCGTTGGGCGTGCGGCGCGGGTTAGTGAAAGTCGTGGCGGCGGCCAGAGCCTGCACCTCGACCAGCAACGGCCGTGTGCCCTCCAGCGTCACGACGATAGCCGAGCCGGGCGAGTTGGCCTGCCGTTCGGCCAGGAACGCCTCCGACGGGTTGGTCACTTCGACCATGCCCTGCTCCACCATCTCGAACACGCCCACCTCGCTCGTCGCCCCAAAGCGATTCTTAACGCTGCGCAACAGCCGGTAGCGGTGGAACGGGTCGCCCTCCAGATAGAGGACAGTATCCACGATGTGCTCTAGCACGCGCGGCCCGGCGATGGCCCCCTCTTTGGTCACGTGGCCGACGAGGACGATGATGACGCCAGTCTGCTTGGCCACGTCCTGGAAGCGGGCGGCCGATTCGCGCACCTGGCTGACACTGCCGGCCGAGGAGGTCATGTTTTCGTCGTAGGTCGTCTGGATGCTATCTACGATGACCATGATCGGGCGCACCGCGGTGATGTGGTCGAGCATGGTGTGGAGGCTCGTCTCGGTGACCAGGAACAGGTCTTCCGCGTCGAGCTTCAGCCGGTCGGCGCGCATTTTGATCTGCCGCGCGCTCTCTTCGCCGGAGATGTAGAGCACCGGGCCGTGCAGCCCGGCCACCTGCCCGGCGATCTCCAGCAGCAAGGTAGATTTGCCGATGCCCGGATCGCCGCCAACCAGGATGAGCGACCCCGGCACCAGCCCGCCGCCAAGGACGCGCGAGAACTCAGCCACGGGCAGCGCCAGCCGATCAAGCCCGTCGGCCTCCACTTCGCGCAGGCGCACCGGGCGCGAGAGGGCCGCGCCGGGCACGCGCCGCCCGCCGGCGCTCGGCTCCGTCTCGACGCGCTGCTCGACCATCGTATCGAATTCGCCACAGCGCGGGCAGCGCCCCATGTAGACGGGCGTCGTTCGCCCGCACGCCTGGCACACAAATTGCGTTTGTCGTTTAGCCATGGGCCAATTATACCCGGTACGAATTAGGAGTTAGGAATTAGGAATTAGGAACTCAGAAAGCATCCCTTCGTTCGTAGTTGGTAGTTCTGAATTCCTAACTCCTTTTCACGTTCACTGTGCGGCCAATGGTCGCTGACACTGCTATACTTGATAGTCGGATATGATTGACTGGATAACCGTTGTCGCCCACGGCTTTTGGATCGCGGGGCTGGCGCTGATTCTGGCGGCGCTCAGCTACTACACCTGGTTGGCCGGGCAAGAGGGGCGTTCGCTGCGCCAGGTGTTGGCTGGGCCGGCGTTTCAAAAGCCGCTGCTGGTCGGGCTGCTGCTGGTGGGCATCGGTCTGAGCGGCACGAGCCGGCAGCCGTGGCAACTGATCGCCGCAGCGGCCGTGGCCATCGGCGCGACCATCGCGCTTATATTCGTGTGGCGCACCGCCGCCCGCTGACCGGCCCCGCCCCTGTCGCCGCAGCCTAGGAGTGATATGGAACGACGATTCATCGCGCGCCGTCTGGCTTGTCTGGCCCTCCTGGCGGGGCTGTTGGCCTGGGTTAGTCTGGTTCATGCCGCGCCGGGCGGCCAGGACCCTTACCCGGCCCCGGCGCAGCCGACGGCCGACCCGCTCGGTCCGCAGGCCACGCCGTTGACCTACCCGTCGCCTGATGTGCTTCCGGCGGCGACGGCCGCGCCCATCGGCGTGCCGTTCGATGATCAGGGCAACGTGGGCGTCGTCGTCGCGCCGACAACCGCCCCGGCCCCGCCCAGTGACCAAGGCGTGCTCTACCTGTGGCTGGGCTTCGTGGCCACGCTGCTTATCTTCGGCGCGGCCGTCCTGGGCGCGGTGATGCTGTTCACGCGCCGCGTTCAGCCCTGACCCATCATGCTTGCCGGGGGCGACGCCGCGCCGGCACCGATCTGGATGTGGGAGCCGTGATCACCAACAAGAGAACTGCGACAAGCCTGGGCTGGCGGCGCGCCCTGCCCTGGCTCAACGTGGCCCTGGCCCTGGCGCTCATTGTGGCCGGGTTGTGGTATCTATCCACCCGGGTCAGTCTGGCGGCTGTCGGCGCGGCGCTGGCCGGCGCGTCGCCTGGCTGGGTGGCGCTGGCGCTGGCCGTGGCCGTCGTGACTCTGGTCGTCAAGGGCTGGCGCTGGCAATTGATGTTTCCGGCCGACCAGGCCGCGGTTTCCTTCCGAGCCGCCTTCTGGAGCACAGCGCTGGGGCAATACGTCAATCTCATCATCCCTTTCCTGCGCCTGGGGGAAGTGGCCCGGCTCTACGCCCTCAACGGTGAGACCGGCGTTAGCCCGGCGCGGGCGCTGGGCACGCTGGTCGTCGAAAAGACGCTCGACCTCATCTTCTTCGGCCTGACCATCCTGTTCATCCTGCCCTTCGTCGTCTTACCCGATTATGTCAATCAGTCCCGCCTGTGGCTGGTTGTGTTGCCGCTGGCGCTGCTGCTCGTCCTCTACCTGCTGGCCTATCGCACCGAGTGGGTCATCGGCCTGTGGCGGCGCGTCGTCCGGCCGCTGCCCGACCGGCTGGGCGACTGGCTGCTGCGCGTGGCCGTGGCCGGGCTGGAGGGGCTGGCCGCCCTGCGCGACCGGCGGCGGGCGCTGCTGATGGTCCTCATGTCGCTGCTGGTGGCCGTCCTGGCGGTGGCCCTGCCCTATGCGCTCTTCCCGGCGCTGGGGCTATCGCTGACGGTGCTGGACGCGGCGCTCATCCACGTCGTCGTCACCGTGGCCATCACCCCGCCCAGCACGCCGGCCAAGCTGGGCGTTTTCAATGGCGCGGTGGCCCTCATGTTGCTGCAACTGGGGCTGAGTGACGAAACGGCCATCGCCGGCTACGCCATTCTCTTCTATCTGGTGGCCATTCTGCCGCCCATCCTCTTCGGCATCGTCGCCGCGTCGCGCTCGCGCTGGCGCTGGTCGGCGGCCGTCCCCACGCCATGAGCGCCCCCCTCCTCTCCGTCGTCGTGCCCGCCTACAACGCCGCCGCGACTATCGGCGACTGCGTCGCCGCGCTGCGCCGGCAGACGTATGACGGACCGTATGAGCTTATCGTTGTGGACGACGGCTCGACCGACGGCACGGCCGCCCTGGCCCGCGCCGCCGGAGCCACCGTGCTCAGCGCGCCGCACGGCCACGCCGCCGCGGCCCGCAACGTGGGCCTGCGCGCCGCCCGCGGCCCGCTGATCTGCTTCACCGACGCCGACTGTGCCCCCCACCCCGACTGGCTCAGCCAGATCTGCCGCCCCTTTGATGACCCCGACGTTATCGGCTGCAAGGGAACCTACGCCACGCGGCAGCGCCAACTGGTGGCCCGCTTCGTCCAGTTGGAGTACGAGGATAAGTACGACCGGCTGCGCCCCCAGGCGACGATTGACTTCATTGACACCTACTCCTGCGCCTACCGCAGCGCCGTGCTGTTGGCCAACGGCGGCTTTGACGAGAGCATCCGCTACGTGGAAGATCAGGAGCTGTCCTTCCGGCTGGCGGCGCGGGGCTATAAGATGGTCTTCCAGGAGGAGGCCGTCGTTGATCACCACCACAGCGCCACCCTGCGCGCCTATCTGCGCAAGAAGGCCAACATCGGCTTCTGGAAGATGCGCATCATCCGCCGCTTCCCCGACCGGGCGGTGCGCGACTCCCACACGCCGCAGGTGATCAAGGTGCAGATGGCGCTGGCCGGGCTGCTGCTCATGGCCCTGGCCGCCGGGGTGGTTGGGCTGGCCATCGGCTGGACGGCGGTGGCCGTGTGGCTGCTGGCCGGGGCCGTAGCGCTGGCTCTGGCCTTTCTGGCGATCACGCTGCCCTTTGTCCGCAAGGCGTGGGGCAAGGATCGGGCCGTGGCGCTGGCCGCGCCGGGGCTGCTGTTTGGTCGCGCCGTGGCTCTGGGTTGGGGCACGCTGCGGGGCATCCTGGCCCCGTCGCCGCCAACGCCCGCCCGACCGCCCGGCCCGGAGGCGGAATGAGATCGGCGGCAGCCGCGCTTGCGGCGCGGCCGGCCGGGGACGACGGGCGACGCCTGGCGCTGGCCGTTGCTATCGTCGCCCTGGCCGTCTACGCTCCGACGGTGGCCCGCGATCTGAGCTGGGCCAACGCCGCCACCGACGGCGGCGACCTGATTACCGCCTCCTATACGCTAGGCATCCCCCATCCGCCCGGCTACCCAACTTACGTGCTGCTGGGCAAGCTATTCAGCCTGTTGCCGCTGGGCACGGTGGCCTTTCGCTACAACCTGTTCGCGGCCGTCTGCGCCGCCGCCGCCGCCGGGCTGCTGGCGGCGGCCATGCGGGCGCAGTGGGGGGCGCGCGTGCCGCCTCTGGGAGCGGCCGCCGCCGCGCTGTCGCTGGCCTTCCTGCCGCTGGTGTGGAGCCAGGCGGTGGTAGCCGAGGTGTACAGCCTCAACCTGCTGCTGGTGGCGGCGTGGCTGCTCGCCTTCGCGCGCGGCCGGGCGCTGGGCGGCGGGCTGCTGCTGGGGCTGGCCCTCACGACCCATCCGACCTCACTACTGCTGCTGCCCGCGGCGCTAGTCGGGACGAAGCCGGGCCGGGCGCGCCTCCTGACCGGTATCGGCCTGGGACTGCTGCCGCTGTTGCTGCTGCCCTGGCTGGTCCGTGGCGACAGCCCGGTCGTCTGGGGCGCGCCGGACACGCCGGGCGGCTGGTGGTGGCTGATCAGCGGGCGACTCTACGCCGCCAATCTGCGCCTGCCGCCCGAGGGGGCGCGGCTGGCGCTGCTGGCGCGGGCGCTAGTGCTGGGGCCGGCGGCGCTGCTCCTCGGCCCACAACCTTTTGGCAATCGAATGGCCGGCTGGGCCTCAACTCTCACTGAAAACCGCCGTCCATTGCTGCTCGGCGCGACGGGCGTCCTCTACGTCCTGTTCGCGCTGGTCTACGCCACGCTCGACGCGGCGGTGCTGCTGTTGCCGGCGCTGCTCATCGCGGCGCTGCTGGCCGCGCCGGGGCTGGCGCGGTTGGGGCGCGGCGCGGTGGCCCTGCCGCTGCTGCTGGCTGCCCTGGGCTTGCTGACACGCACGGGGGCAGCGGCCGACGCCACACCGCGCTGGCTGGCCGAGGCCGCGCTCTCGGCCGCGCCGCCCAACGCCGTTCTGCTGACGCCGGGGGATCGCAGCCTGTTCACCCTGTGGTATTATCACCACGTCGAGGGGCTGCGGCCGGACGTGGTCGTGGCCGACGCCAACCTGTTCGCGTTTGACTGGTATCGGTTGCGGTTGGCGGGCGGGCAAGCCGGGCTGTTCGTGCCCGACGGCGATGATCTGGTCGCCTTTCAGGGGATCAATGCTCTGGCGCGGCCGGTCTGCGCTGTCAGCCTGCTGGCCACGCCGTTGACCTTGCCCGCCGGGCAGCGGGCCACCGCGCCGCCGGCCGACGGGCCAAATCTATTGTGTACTGGGAAAAGATAGTGACCTCACGAGACCGCCATTCCACATACTCCCCCTACCCGGAACCACCGGAATCTGTCGCACCGGAAGACGCCGGCTCCCGCCGTTCGACCGGCCGCCTCATTCGTCTGGCGCTGCTGCTATTGCTGCTGGCCTTTGTGCTGTGGGCCGGGCTAAAGGCGTGGCGCGTGGCCGGGGCGGCGCGCTCGCTGCTGGCCGTCGAGGACGAGGCGCGGGCGCTGGTCGCCGACGGCCCGCTGAACGTGGACGCCGACGCGGCCGAGGCGCTGCTACTGGGGGCGCGGGGCGACATCGTCACCCTGCGCGATGAACTGGGCTTCGTGCGGCCCATCGCGCCCTACCTGGGCTGGGTGCCGCGCTTCGGCCCGACGCTGATGGCCGCGCCCCACCTGCTGGAGATGGCCGACGCGGGTTCGGAGGCGGCGGTGCTGGCCGTTGGCGCGCTTAAGCCGGCGCTGCCCATTGTGCAGGGCGAGGCGTTTGGCGCGGAACGGCTGGGCGACCTGCTGCCGATTCTGACCGCGGCCGGGCCGGCGCTGGAGCAGGCGGCGGCGGCGCTGGAGCGGACGGCCGCGGCGCGGGCAGAGTTGGCCGCGGCTGTGCCGGCCGAGGCGCTGCCGTGGCGCGTGCAGCAACTTCTGCGGCAGGCCGACGAATGGCTGCCGCTGGGCCAGAGCGGCCTGCGCCTGGCTCCCCATCTGCCGGCCCTGCTGGGGGTCGACGGGCCGCGACGCTATTTGATCCTGGCCCAGAACGAGGACGAACTGCGGGCCACGGGCGGCTTCCTGACCGGCGCGGGGGTGGTGACGGTCGAGAACGGGCGCATCGCCGAACTGAGCTTCATGGACGCCAACTTCGTGGATGACTACCAGAACAAGCCCTATGACCCACCACCCCAGCCGCTGGGCGACTTCATGGCTCTCGATCTGTTCCTCTTCCGCGACGCCAACTACTGGCCCGACTTCCCCACTTCGGCCCGCAAGGCGATGGACCTGTACGCCTACGGCCGCGACGTGGCCCCTCTCGATGGGGCCATTGCCATTGACCAGGAGTTCCTGCGCCTGTTAGTGGACGCCACCGGCCCGGTGCCCATCCCCGATAGCGACCTGACCCTCAGCGCCGACAACCTGTTGCAGACGCTGCGCGCGGCGCGCGACATTCAGGAGGGGCAGGAGTTGGGGCAATGGATCACCGACCGCAAGGCGTTCCTGGGCGGGTTTGCCGCCGCCGTGCGGGCCAGGTTGGAGAGCGACCTGGGCAGCGTCAATCTGCCCAAGCTGGCCCGCAACATGGCCGCCGCGGCCGACGGCCGCCACCTGTCCATCTACCTGCGCGACCCCGACGCGGCGGCGGCGCTGGCCGGGACGGGCTGGGACGGCCGCCTGCCCACCGCCCCGCCGGGCGACTTCCTGATGGTGGTGGACAGCAACATGGGCTACAACAAGGCCAACCTGCTGGTCGAGCGGGCGCTGACTTACGAGGTAGACCTAGGGCCGCAGCCACAGGCGTCGCTCAACATCCTCTATAGCCACACCGGCCAGCCGCGCGACGAGACGTGCCTGCAGGGGGTGTTCGAGGAGTACGCCGCTGCCAGCGACTACCTGGCGCTGACCGACAAATGTTACTGGAACTACGTGCGCCTCTATGCCCCCGGCGGCAGCGTGCTGCGGGCGTCCAGCAGCCACAGTGTGCCGGGGGAGTCGCTGATCAACGGCCGGGCGTGGGAGGGCGCGGCGCAGACAGTGGCCGAGCAGCCGGGGCTGACGACCTTCAGTAACTTCTTCCTGCTGCCGTGGGCGTCGGAGGTCTCGGCCATGTTCCAGTACGACCTACCCGCGGGCGTCACCGTGACCGAGGACGGCAATACGGTCTATCGTCTGACCGTCTACAAGCAGCCGGGCACGCGGCCGGAACTGCTGGCGCTGCTGGTAGGGCTGCCGACCGGGGCGACGCTGGTCGACGCCTCATTGCCGGCGCAAATTCAGGACGGCCGCCTCCTGCTGACCACGAGGCTGGACAGCAACGTCGTCATTACCTTGCGCTATCGGTAAGAAGAGAGGGACGTAGAGAAACGCGGAAGAAGAAAGACTGAATTCTTCCGCCGCGTCTCTCCGCGCTCCTCGGCGTTTCTCTGTGTCCCTCTCCTCTTCAGGGAGGGGTCGCAACAGTCAGGGTGATGGGTAGCAGGAAGAGGTCGCCCTCGACAGCTGGCAGGCGCGCGCCGCTCAGCGGGTCGTAGAGGCCGACGGCCAGCCGCGCCGGGCCGCTATAGCCGGCATCGCGCCAGACCAGTTCGTGCGTGTCGCTGACGTACTCCCCTTCCAGCCACTCGTTTGTCGGCTGCGCCCCGCCGGCCGGCGGGCCGTCGTGCTGGGCGATGAGGCGGCCGTCGTCGGCTAGCAGGTGGACGAAGACGGTGTACCCGGTGGGAATCTCACCCGATAGAGCGTGCCAGTGGAGCGTGACGGTAATGGGCTGGGTGGTGTCGAAGGTTGCCTGCGGCAGGTCGAAGCCAAGCAGGCGGATGACGTCGTCGAATGTGGCCTCGACGGCAACGGCCACCGGCGGCGGCTCCATCTGTGCCGTCGCGCCGGAGATGGTCACCGGGGCCGCGGCCAACCGCTGCCCATTGACGCGGACGACCAACTCGGCCGCGCCCACCGTCCTGGCCGGCACGCGCACGTCGCGCACCTCCGTGACCACCTCATCCGCCGTCCAACGGTCGGTCGGGTAGCGCCCCTGGGCCGGGGCGTCTTCGTTGACGGCCAGAGCCGCGCCGCCTACTTCCAACGCCAGCGACGGCCGGATGTCGGCCAACTCCCCCGCTGCCTGCCACGTCAGCCCAACGCGGATCGTCTGGCCGGGGCGGAAGGAGCCCGGCGGCGCGCGGAAGCCCAGCAGGCGCAAGCCGTCCACGGCCGCCGTTGGCTCGCTGAGTAGCGCCGGCCCGGCCAGGCCGTAGGGCGACGCCGCCAGCCCCACCGGCGCGGTCAGAGCCACGTTGCCCAGGGGCAGCAACCGGCCCAGCGGCGTGCCGGCGGCGTCTTGCGCCTCCATGAGGGCGACGGCCGCGCCGTCCGCGCCACCCTCATAGACACCCACGGACAAGACCGGCTTCAGCGGCGGCGTGCCTGGGGCCAGGGGCAGCACGTGGTAAGTCACCACACTCGCGCCGGGCAGCCAGCGGCCAACGGGCGCGCCGTCGCGGTCCAGCAGCGGCGCGTCGGATTGGGCCAGGCGCTCACCGGTCAGTGGGTCGCGTAGGATGAGCGAAGCCACGGCGTCAGCGGCGGCCGGGTCGGCCAGTTGCCAGCACAGGGCGACGGTCACGGCCGTGTCCGACGCCGCGCCCTGGCCGACCCAGGCTCCCGTCAGCGCCAGCGGGCCGAAGCGAGCCGGGGCGCGGGTTACTTCCGGCGCGTCGCAGGGGGGCAGCGGCCCGGCGCGGTCGTCGAGGCGGTACTCGTGAACCACCACGTCGCCGAAGCCGGTCGTCGCCACGCGGTGGCCGCGCCGGGCCAGCTCAAACGGCAGGCGGCTCTGCCAGTCGCGCGTGCCGCGGCGGTAGTCGAGGACGAAGACGCGGCCGGAGCGGGCGCAAGGGGTGTCGTCGGCGCAGTCGAGGGCCTGGACTAGCGCGCCGGCGGGGTCGTGGGGCAATTCGCCCGTGACGGGCATGACGATCGGCGTCGCGCCGCGAAACTCGAACGGCAGCGACCAGTCGGTGTCGGGGACGAAGATGAGGTCGTCGGGCGCGGTCGTCTGCTCCAGGAAGCGGGCCGCGCCGCGCACGTCGGGCTTGGCCGTGGCCGGGTCGAAGAAGTATTGGCGCAAGCCCCACAGGCTGAGAGCGACGAGGCAGACGCCGAAGAGGGCGGCCACAGCGCGCCGCCAGCCGCCAGCCGTGACAATGAGTAATGCCGCCAGCGGAATGAGCAGGGCGGCAAACATGACGATGTAGCGGGGGTGGGAGAAGGAGCGCACGCTCCACACCAGCAACCCGGCCAGCAACGGCAGCGACCAGAAGGCAGCCAGGCGGAGTAGTTCGCCGGCTTCCCGCGCGCGGTCAGCGGCCCCGCGCCGGGCGGGCAGCCAGGCGACACCCGCGGCGGCCAGCAGCGCGCCCCCGGCCACGGCGGCTACGGCCGCGCCGCCGCGCACGACCGGGCTCCCCAGCGCCCCGGCCAGCCCGGTCAGGTGGAAAACCCACACCTGAGCGAAGAGGAAGGGCAGCGGCACCGGCTCTGTGGTGAAGGTGCCGGCAGCGGCCTCGGCCTGCACAGCTGGCCAGTTGGCGGCCACGGCTACCAGCCAGGGCAGGCTGCCCGCGCCCACCAGGGCGAAGGCCAGCAGCCAGCGGCGCAGCCGTGCCCAGTCGCGCCCACGCCACAGGACGAACGCACCCCACAGGGCGACGGTGGCCACGGCGAAGAGGGCGATGTAGTGGAGGTGGAGGGCGAGCCAGGTGACAAAGAGCAGGGGAGCGAGTGGCGGGCGGCGGGTGGCGGGCGCGGCCAATGCAGAGTCTGCATCCTCAGATGCAGGCGGGGCGGCGGGTAGCGCGTGGCGGGTGGCGGCCAGCCAGCGGCCGGCCCGAAGCAACATGATGAGATAGACCACCGGCAGCAGGGCGTAGACGCGAATCTCCTGGCTGTAGATGACTGACAGGGGAGAGAAGAGCATCAGGGCAGCGGCCAGCAGGGGCGGATGAATCCACCGTCTGCCACGCCAAGCCGCGTTGAAACGCGTCTCCAGATTGGCGGCGCGCCCAACCGGCTTCAGCCGGTTTCGTTTGGCAGCAGCGGGTTTGAACCCGCTGGCGGCGGCGAACACCAGCGCCACCTGCACCAACCCGGCCAGCGCGCTCAAGTAACGGCCGGTAAACGGCGACACGCCCACCAGCGCCAGCCAGCCCTTGAGCAAGAAGAAGTACAGCGGCGGGTGGATGTTGGCCAGGCGGTCGTGAACGATGTCGCCTAGCGAAGAGGTCGCCAGATGGAGGCTGATGCCCTCGTCCCACCACAGGCTTTGCCCGTCGAGCCGATAGAGGCGCAGGACGTAGGCCAGCAGGAGCAGCAGGACGACGGCAGCGAGAGAGCGACGGGAAAGCTTCACGGCGCGACCACGTTCAATGTCCAGGGCAGGATGAGATGGTCGGCGTCGCTCCCATCGAGCGGCAGGCGGCGGCCGTCGTCGGCAGTGTAGAGGCCCAGGCGGATGCGATAGACGCCGGGCGGCAGGTCGGTCGGCAAGGCCAGCGGCAC
>CXWK01069032.1_pt1 | contig 10728 bp, 20 predicted proteins | sample 590851 | NCBI WGS metagenome assembly CXWK01 (sample SAMEA3498364, study PRJEB10139) | wastewater metagenome | biome: wastewater treatment plant; material: activated sludge | place: Denmark | collected 2014-08-01
TTGAAGCTGGTTGAAATGCTCTCCAGTGTTTGTTGCGATACTCATGCTGTTGGATTTTTAATCTGACCGTCCTCTACGACTATAGAGTGCGGGCTATTACCTTCGACACGCGTGACGAAGTATTGGTAGTCGTCGGCTTCGGCTTCCTTCAAGAAGAACTCAAAGGATTCCTTGTCGAGAGACTCTATACCATCCACGCAGATGACCTTGAACTCACCATTGAGTGCACGTACCACCTGCAATCCGAACTTGAGCTGTTCGCTCGCAGAGAGATTGTCGATGTTCACGCCGTTGATAAAGATGTCGTCGCCCACAATAGTGAGACCTTCGACTGGGAGATTCGCCTTCGCAATGAGTGCGTCTGGAATCTCTTTGGTCAAACGCTTCACGATAACATCGAGCTTGTCGGCATCTTTGATTGCCACATCCAACTCGACTCGCACTTCCTCTGCACGCTTCACTGTGAAGACCAAAGAACGCTTGCTCTCAAGTGATGCAAGAGTTTCCTCGGCTGCCTTGAGTGCCATGTCATCAGAGAAGTCGAATTTGATTTGAGACTTCGCAATGATTTCATCCTGCACGCTGACCAATCTCTTTTGCAGTGCTTCTATTTGACCCTTGATGTCTGCCTCCTGCGTCTGGAGAGTCCCGATGTGCTTCTGATTCTCCTCGTGCTTGAGCTTGTTGGTCTTGTCAGTTTGAATTGCAGTGCGGAGTTTTGAGATTTCCTCTTCGGATACCGCCTTTGCATCGAAGCCTTCTGGTATCTGTGAGTTCAAATCCTGCAATGACTTTTCCTTTTTCGATACCTCGCCATTGGCTGCGGTTCGCTTGTCGTAGTAATACTTGCGTGCCTGTTCAACAATTTCGAGAGCGTGTGTGCCATCATAGTCGAGACCAGTGAGCTTCTCACCTGTGTAGGTGGCAAGCTCGTCCTGCGTGATGGTCAGCTTGATTGCATTGAGCAGGTATTTCTTTCGGTCAGATGCCTTCTTGTCGAAGAACTCGATAGGGTTGAATGAGAACGTGCCAAGGATACCATCCAAGAATTTCTGCGGTGCTGGCATTTTCATTCCCTCCTTGTTGCTGATGTCGAGATAGTTTCCTTTCTCGGTGATGGTGCGCTTCACATTCAGCTCATCCAATTCGAGAGTTATCTCTGCTTTGGTTTCGCCGATGCGGATAGAGCTTGAGTCAGCCTTCCCATCGAAGGCGGTCTTGATGGCTTTGAGAATGGAGGTCTTACCCTGCTTGTTTTTGCCAACGATGACGTTGGTTTCCGAAGGGTTGAACTCCACGTCCTTGAGCTTCAAGAAATTGTGGATTGTGATTTTAGTAATTTTCATAATTGGATATTGTATTATGCCCCGTAAAGTGGGGCGGACTGTAGATACTCTGATAATTATTCAGCCTTCTTTTCGACGAAGACAAGTTTGCCTCCCTCCATTGCACGCTCAACCTCTTCACGAGATTGGAAACGTACATTGCGGAGCCAGATAGTACGGTCATTCATGGCGAAGCCAAGAGACCAACCATTCTTGTTTTCCATCGAAAGCCAAGCGACCTTCGCCCCTTTCTTGGGCTTAACGATACCGTAGTACCGTACGCGCTTTACCTTCTTTGCTGTCTTCTTCTTTGATACAACTTTCTTTTTTGTTGCCATAAGATTTAGTCAGAGATGCCACCAACTCTCAACAGCCAAAGGATTGCGAGTATTACAATCACAATCATTGCGACTGTGTGTACCGTACCCGTAAGCAATGGAAGGAAAATGAACCAGATGAGCGCAAGGATTCCAAATCCAATGAGCAATTGTTTGATTTTGTTTGACATTCTTTTATGTGGTTACGAATAATATTTGAGAATCGGGGCGACACGACCATAGCCCCACTACGCGTGCTACCCCTTTGGTGGCACGTCTCTCACTTCGATTGAGGTGATTTCTACTGTGCCGTTTTCTTTCTGTTCACCCGCAACCATCACCGTCTTGTCACCGCCAACCTGTCCAGTGTCCACCCCGATGATAGGCTTCGCTGGTTTCGTTTGGAATCTGTTTACCATCGCGGACTGCAACTCTTTATTCTTTCGAGTCACCTCTGCGTTGGCTTCAAGCAACCAACCACTGCCACAGCATTTGTTGTGGTACTCGCAGTAGGTACAGAGCCAGTTCTTTTGGTACTGATTCTTGGCTTCTTGATATGTCACCATTGGTGGCACTGGTACGATGTTAGGGTCTTTCTTTTCATAGCCTTCGATGACCAACTCGAATGCTGGGAGCACAACCTCGTCGATGATTCTCTGATTGAACTTCACTGGCGCTTGCGCGATAGTGCAGTCATCCTTTGAGATGTAACAGAAGATTCCATTGAGTGCCGAATTGTCGGGCTTCTCTGCTGGGAGGATAGTGTACGTGCCACCCTTGTATGCCTTCAACTCTTCGAGAGTGAGGTTGGTGTACACGATTTCGTCTGTTCCATTTTGCAATGTGAAGACGTTTGGAAGTATGCGACGGAGCCAGAGATATGTCTGAATCTGGGCTTGGTTGTGTGTTGCGACGAGCGTGCCTTCCTTCTCTCGATACCAGAACGAATCGGAGTGGACGGACTTGTTCTCAAGCATCATGCGGATACCATCGTGAAGGATAGTACCGTCATCACGGCCAGTGAGAATCACTCCTTTGTACTTGTAGACATATTCGGTTTGCCTATCAAGCATCTTGTCGCCGAGGGCATCGACGATGAAATCTTCAAAGAGATTTCCTGCTTTAAACACTCCCAATTTTCGTGTGTCGATTGGGTTATCTTTTTCAGCGCCGAGCATTTCATGCACGACACCGCGAAGACATTTTGATAGTGAGGTCACATGTACCACGCCTTCTTTGTGGTCGTAATACTCTGGGTCTTTCTCCTTGTTGTCTTTCATGAGCTTCGCTCCGACAACTTCGGGAATGTTGAGAGTATTATTTTTGTTGTGTGACTCTGACCAAAAAATATCTTTGATGAATTTTTCTGCTTCTTGATATAGATACATAGAGTTGTTGTTGTACTAACCTGATAATTTATCGCTGACCCTGCTCCTCGAACTTTCTCTTCTTCTTCGCTCGACAATCTGGGCAACGCTTCGGCTTATTTATTTGCTCAATCTTTCCTTCCTCGTGGAGCTTCTGCATGAAGCTCTGCTCGCCCGCTGTCCAGATGAAGTCTGACCCGCACTCGCACTTGATTTCAATATCGTAAAACTCTTTCATGAATTTATTTTGTTTGGTTAAGATAATAATTTAATGTTGAGATGATGCCCTTCTTACCCTCGTATACTTTTGCCCGATAATTAGATTGCGCGACTGTGCCTTTCTGTTTGAGCATGAGGCGTTCGTCGTTAGCAACTCGACCCATTTTCTCGGCCAACCGAATGTGACTTTCATTTCCAAATTGGGGGCGAAAGTTTTTGGTGAGCTTTTCATATTCCTCATCAATTGCTACCTCCTCCTCTCTGGTTCTGGATTTTGACATATTCGTATGCTGTTAGCTTATACCTGTTACACTCTATTGTCAATACGTACGGTGTGTATAAGTCTGTTAATATGTGGACAAGTACGTACTGTTCTATCTCTGTAGCCTACGGTCTGCACCGTCCAGCTTCACCACCTCGCACAATTCGACGATGCGCGAGACCGTACGCTCACCAATTTTATCGGCCAAATCAGCGGGCGTATAGTTTGAGGTGAAGATGATTGGTCGCATCTCGTTGTACCTTTTGTTGATGAGCAAATAGAATCTTTCGAGCACCCAGTCAGAGACTTTTTCAACACCGATGTCATCGAGGACGATGAGCTGTTCGGTGTGCATAAGGTTGTCGAGTGTGTGCTTTTTGCTGTACGCGTCACGGTCATAGTCATCTTTGATTTCCTGCATCAGCTCGGTGGTATTCCAAAAGATGACATTGCCTCGCGTCACATCGTTCCACTTGTTTGCAATCGCGTACGCGACATGCGTCTTACCACTGCCGACACCACCATGAATGTAGATGCCACGCTTTGATTCGCGCATTGCTTTCACGAGCGTGCGGATATTCTCTGGCACGTCCTCGTACTTTGCATTGATGTATCGTTCTGGTGTTCTCATGATAGGTGGCCGAACTTAGATTGATTCTCTGAACTCTTCTCGCTCTTCAACTCATCCTCCCATCGCTGTTGATTCAGCCATGTGGAAGGGTGAGGGATGTACTGCCCATCGTCCTTCATCCATTGTGGTGTCTTCTTGTGAGCTTCGAGAGCTGACATTATTTTTCCAAACAGCTCGTCATCCATCTTCATTCGTTTCCACTTTTTGAAGGCCACTGGCTTTGCTTTTTTGTTTGGGTATGCCTTCCAAAAAATGTCGAATCTATCATCGAACACAACGACCTTTGGTTTAGTTACAAAAGTTTCTTCAATAAATTTCTCGAACGCTAGGTATTCAATGTCTGTGTCCGCAATACTATCAGTGTAGCTCTTTCCGTAAGTGAAGCCCGCTTTAAAACAGGCAGTCATGGTCTCGAAGAATTTTTCCTTGAGTATTTTTTTGAGTTCGTCTTTCATATTTAGAATGGTGGCTTATCGTAATCAATCGGCTCGACATGCGCGATTGCATTTACACTGAATGAATAAAGTTCTTTGGCGTGCCAGCTTCCCGTCTCCGATACCAATTCCCACGGGCAACCGTTGTCCTTGAAGAGTCTGATGGTCTCGACCCGACCCATATTCTTCACAGTTGAGGTGAGGTCAATCACCTTACACGCTGTCTTTCCCTCCGCGATTCTCACACCACGCCCAACCATCTTAGCGTACAGCATTATAGAACGGGTCACGCGCATGAGGATGATGCAGTCAAGGGCAGGGTGGTCGAAGCCAGTCGTCAGCACTCCGACATTGAACACTGTCTTGATGCTGTGGTCTTTGAACCCCTTGATGATTCTCTCGCGGTCTTTCGGCTTCGTCTTCGCGCTCACCACGGCAGAGCCAGGGGTTCGGTTGTGCATCTTCGTGGCCTGATACACCGACGAGCAGAATACCAGCACGCTCTTTGAATACTTCTCGCCGTACTCCACGGCGCGAGCGAGCTTGTCTTCCCTCGACTCCATCATCTTGTCGAACTTGATTGTGTCGAACTCGGAGCGTGATGCGTTGAGCGGTACCTCTTCCTGTTGGATGACCGACGCATCTATGTAGAGCGGGGCGCAGAGATACCCTCTGTCGATGAGGTCTTGCATCGAAAGGTTGTAGAGAATCTTCGCCCAGAAAAATCCCTTCATTCGATTGATGAGCTTTATCGTGGTGACGATGCGTGCCTCTGGCTTGCCCCAATCTATGTACATGGTGTCGAGTCGGTACGGTGTGGCGGTGAAGCCGAGCACCTTGACTGGTGTCTCACCTCTTTCTTTTCGGAGCTTGTTTATCTCCTTGAGAAACTTGGTGAACATACCGCTCGTACTCTTCGGGCTGAATCCGTGTGCCTCGTCCATGATGAAGAGTCCGAAGTGAGAGAAGAACTCTGGCATTTTGTAGATGCTCTGGATGGTGGCGAACGTGTACCGCCCTATGTTTTTCTCATTCATCGAAGCGGAGTAGATACCGATTTCCTCTGGTGCCACATACCGCAATAGCTTCCCGTGGTTCTGTTCGAGAATCTCTTTTGTCGGCTGTAGTATGAGGGTCGGCTTGCCGTACATGCGCACAGCTTCCGCAATGATGATGCTCTTACCTCCTCCTGTGGGTACCACGCATAGGGAATTACCCTCTTGGTTTAAGTCCCACTGGATTTTGTCCACGCATTCCTGCTGGTAGTCACGAAGTTGTATTGATGTTTGATTCATTTTATTTTGGTGGCATGATGCCTTCGTGTTGATAAATCATGTGCCGTACGCTGTCTACGATTTCAGCTATCTGCGCATGGTTGAATGCCGTCCAGTCTGGAATTTTGTGATGATGTCGGTACTTGATGCAGAGAAGCATGATGGCTTCGACCACATCTTTCTTCGATGGCTCTGGCATCTCTGGCATACCACCGAAGAAGTCATCACCTCCTCCTACTGGTGGAATTGGTGGTGTTGGCGGTTTACCTCCACCCATGAGAACTTCTGGTGGTACGTCCACCTTTAGAAATTGCCCATTGGGTAGTTGAATAATAAGATGGTTTATCATTTTCGTTTTCTGAAAGTCCATTGGTACACCTCCCCCTTGTTTGACCTGTACGGTACTGTCGTCAGACCGTACGTGAACAGGCTGAATAGCATCCCGTTGTTCTTGTGCTCCTTGATTTTTGTGAGGCCGTCGAGGGTAAACGCGAGAGACGAAGGCGAGAAAACTTTTCTTGCAATCTCGGAGTCGTTTGAGTCCAGCGTGAACCAGTCGTTGCACCATTGTGAGACTGTACATATTTTTCCTTTGAATTTTCCTCTAAGAATCAAGGCTTTCATACGGGTCTAGGATTATATTGCCCCTATTTATAGGCTCTGGCTCGTCCTGTGGTGCCTCTGGTTTGACGATACCCCTTGCAGTGCGGTCTTTCTCCAGCTCGACCTCAAGAATCTTGCCAGCAGGGTTGTAGTCACGAGGAACGAAGTTATAAGTGACGACCCCGATGTAGTTTTTCCTTGCGGTTCGGAGATATTCGAGAGCATTCGTATGCGCCTCTGTTTCGACCTTTTTGTTTTTCACCTTGCCCGTGCTCGCCCATCCCATCGCAACACGTGAGTCGGTATAGATAGCAAGGCTACCCACCCACCCCTTCTCGATTGCTGTTTCGATTGCTCGCGCGATGGCGACCAGCTCGAAGATGTTGATGTACTGCTTGAGTACGGGCACCTTGCCGACACCTACCATTTCAATTCGGGAAAAGCCGTCATCATCGGCGACGCAAATGCGCCCCATGATTGGCTTGCCCTCTGGTGTGAGGTCGGTATTCTGCCACGTATACCCTGCGTCTGTGTAGAGTTTTTTCATATACGTGCTTTGTTCGATTCTTTGTAATAGCTCAAGCAAATTACTGGAATTTGAATTGATATTTCAAGAGTCCATTGACCTACAAGAGTTCTTCGATACTCCCAAGCAATGCCAAGAGTCCATCGTTTCCAGTCGATTAGAAGCATGAAAGGTTTTGGTTTTCCCATTTTACTTTTGTGGCTTAGATGCAAACACCTGCACAATGAGCGTCCCTTTCTTAGCGATGCCCGTGTAGGTGTAGTGCGGATTGATAATGTTGCCCTTGTGCGTCGGTGATTCCATCCATCCCACAACCAACACTCCATCCACCATCACTCGGCACCTCATGAGACAGTCAAGCTTTCTGAAATTCAGAGCGAGATTCTCTCCCGCGTAGGAATACTCGTAGCCCGCTTTCTTGAACCACGTCCACGGGGTTGACCCCGTAAAAGGATTCGCGTGACTCCAGTAGTCATACTTCCTGATGTCTTCGAGCTTCATCTCTGCCACCTTGTCGAGAGCTTTCTCTCGCTCAAGCGCTGGCACGCCGCCTCTGACTCGTTCTTCATTGACCGCAGCAAACACGCTCTTTTCTGTGATTGAGTTGGTGGTGCTGGCTGATGCCGTGAATGGCATAGCCACTATCGCGATGATGATGAATAGATTTTTCATATGTCGTTGCTGTAGTATTCTTCCTCCCCCTTTGACCATTTGTACAGTTGGTGGATGTAGTAGGCGGCAAGCACCAGGAGCACGGGCACAATAAGCGCGAGCAAGATGATGCCGTCGAATATTCCACTAACTATTTTCTTTGCGACTTTTTTCATTGTGTTTCCAGCAGTTGTACTTGCCGTAGATTACTCCCCAAGTGTACGCGACAATGCAAAACAATGCCACGCCTATAGGGATGATTGACCAGAGACTCACCTTATTGGGCTTGCCCACTAATGAGAGCCTCGTGTGCGCGCTCGACCAGTTTCGCGACTGACTGAATAACCTTCTCGTCGTTGGGGCATATCTCATGTCCGAGCGTCTGGTCTTCTCCATCATTGTCGACAATCTCGACAGTGAGAGAGACCGCGCCAGTCTGCAATACCTCGCACTCGAATCGTGCGCCTGCATCCATGAGTGCTCGTGCTTTTACCTCTTGCTCGTGGCTCGTACACTCCCACATTACGGGGCGTTGACGACCATCGGGCAGAAGAAACTGCGTGAATGGAATGTTCATCATAAATTTATTTGGTATTTTTTCCATGTCTGCATCTCTGCAAACAGCCTTTTAACTTCCTTCGTCCTACCAGCCTCGCTTGCCTTTACCATGCTTGCGTATTGGCGCGTTCTTCTTAGAGCGTCCGCCTTTACGATACGCATGAGCTGAATCATCTCCTCCGCCTTCTCGTGCATAGCCTTGTGCATAGCCGCGCCCTGCACCAGACTTTGATGAAGCTCTCTTTTTATTTTTACGCTCATTTCTGGGTGGGTTAGCTCGCTCTCCGAAAAGTGTCACGCACGTGCACTCGCTTTTCTCCTCGTCACAATTAAGACAGCGAGGCATGGACTATCCCTGTGTAGGGCGATTATCTAGGCGTGCTAGTAATTCCGCTTTCAAGAGCTTGATGTTCGTCTCGTTTCGTATCGTATCCACGGGAGTGGTTGATAGTCGAGCATACTTAACAAGACCGTTCACTAGCTCAAAGGAGTTCATGACTGTCACGTCCTTCTCTTCTCCTTTGTCGTTGATATATTTTTCGTCCATGATTCTTAGATTAAGATTTGAATAATACTGTTTCCGTTCCGATGCTCCGCTCCGATGAGGGGATGTATCGCCACCGCAATTCTGGCGGGATGTGCTTGTATTGCACACTGATTCCGCAAGGCTTCACGGCGATTATCTTCTTCTCCTCCAGCGTACGCAGGGCACGTCCCACCGTTTCGGGCAGGTACCGCACGCCCGCATGTTTCCCTCGCTGGTGCCTCCATACGATGTCCGCAGTCAAAATCCCCTTCGCAAACCATCCTTGTCCGCGCATGTGCGCGACGATTTGGGCAGGCAATCCTTTTAGTTGGGTTGAGGATGATGACATGTTATTTTCGTTTGGCTCCTTTCTTTGTTACCTTCTTCACCGCTCGCTTTGCTTTTGCCTTCGGCTTAATCTCTGAATAGAGAGACGAGAGCATACGCTGTGCGCGGGTGATTTTCTCCAGCTCGCTTACTCGCGTGCTGTTCATCATGGTTCGGTTGCTTCGGACTGATTCCTTTAGCAATACGAGACACTCCATCATTAGCTCGCACAATTCTTTTTCTTCCATAAATTTAGAAGGGTATGTCGTCCACGTTTATAGGCGCGTCTGGTTCCTTGGAAAGAGACTTGATGTACCACTGTGGCAACACGTTGCGCCAGTCCGACATTCCGCTTCGCACCAAAAGCTGTACGCGTGATGGTAGCGATGTGAGAAATGCTTGAAAGTCCGCGTCGGGCATAGCCTCCAGCGTCTTTAGAGCCATTGTTTCAGACATACTTTTATTGTGATTAGGTTTTAATAATTCGACCTTTGCATGGACGGTATTGCCCAGCCCTCCTGCTTCCTTCCCCCGTGCTTGCCCTCAAGTGTACTTTTGTTAGGCACTATTCGGGGTGTAGCATAGAAGAAAACAAGAGAGCTGGACAATATAGGGCGTTGTTCATATCGCTGATTCATCCTTGCGGATGGTTTGACGTGCACGCTTGCCGTGCTTTTGCGAAACTGGATTTATACTTTATAGCCCTATCCACTTTTTGCGGGCGACCCTGTACTGTCCATGAGGAATGTTTTGCAACACTCCTCTTTCATCATTTAAGGGCGAGACGTGGCGACGTTGTTAGGCTACTTTACCCGCTCCAGCTAGAGCGGGGGCGCGTATCACTTGCGTGATGTGCCCGCGCGGATGTCTTTTTTACTCGCATGAACGCCTTGCTATTGGCGTAACGTGCATTAAATGATGAAAGAGAAGCACTGTTTTTTGATGTGGTGTACGTGCATTAAATAATAATTATTCGCTTTCGACGGTTCCATCCTCGCGGAAAGTGACCTCGTTAGCGTTGCAATACTCGATGAAAGCGCCCTCGCTTTCCATGTCCTCGATGTAGCTATAGCCTGATTTCTCAAGCTCCTTACATATAACCTGATATACTTTCTCAAATTCTTCTGTGACGGCTTCATTTTCTGGCTCCACTTCCACAGTTTTGCTGTGGCTGTGATAATACCGTCCACTGTGTTTGACTGTGACCTCGTAGCGCTTCCATTGCCCGCCCTCCTTTTCTGTTTCAGTCGGGAATGAGAATACGCCCTCGAACATTACGCCGTCGCCCTGACAAGATGCGAGACTAAAATATACTTTTGCATATTTGCTCTCATATCCTTTCAAGTCTCGTAATGGCGTGATGCCGTGCTTTGCTAGTAGTTCCTCGATTTCATTATCGAGATGTACTTGCAAGCCGTAACTGTCGAAGTCGTTTGCGCGATAATGCGCAAGCGCCTTTTCTTTTGCTTTTGGTTCTAGTTCGCTATACTCGTATAGCTTAATTGTTTTTGTTTTCATGGTGATTTATTGTCCAGCTCGCACCGCACCACACCAAAAAACAATGCTTTTCTTTCTATCAAGTACCACGTACACGTTTCGTTCTCTTGTGTATTGTTAATCTTTTTTGATAAATGATTCTTTATACAATGCTTTGCCCAGCGTTTTGATGACCTGTATCGCAATGCCTCCAGTGATTTCGGCTTCTTGT
>CXWK01098621.1_pt3 | contig 10724 bp, 11 predicted proteins | sample 590851 | NCBI WGS metagenome assembly CXWK01 (sample SAMEA3498364, study PRJEB10139) | wastewater metagenome | biome: wastewater treatment plant; material: activated sludge | place: Denmark | collected 2014-08-01
AGAAGAATTCAAAACAGCATTCTATAATTGGTCGATGCCAACCGTCACAATTACTTTGGAACCTCTTAAGACTGGAAATATACTCAACATATCTGTCATAAATATTTCTGGAGGGGGAAAGGGATTCAAGACAGCTGCAACATCCGCAATCGATGTCGACAACGCAATCGTTATCAAATGCGACAGCAATGTCGCAATCGATGCAGAAATAGCAGAAGATCCATATGACATCGCATCAGTCACTTCAGGTGGAAAGGTAGCTATCACTGACAAAAAATCATTGATCGATGCGAGAATCAGGGCTAAAAATACCCTTGTACATTTTGCTGATGATCTATCCGCTCTCAGAGAGACCCATGTTCCAAAAACTGGTGAAAACTACAGTACGATGATTAGACAGATCGACGATGCATTCACCACTACAGATTACGCGCCTGCCGATTATAAAACGGCGTTTGCTGGCAAACTCAAAGCCATCATGGAAAAAGCCCCAGATAACTGGGCAGCTATCTTCAAGAGATTGTCGAATAGCATTGGAGTCGATGTAAGTAAACGTGAGATTGCTGCCATATACGTTGCGTATATGTACAGTACATCGAAGGTAAAAGAATTCTTCGGTGCAGCTGGTGCTCCGAAAGCATCCACCAATTACAATGATGCTATAAAATCTATCGAAACATTCCTTAAGGCCACATCAGACATTCGAACACCACCAACCCAGATAGCAGCGCAAGCATCCCTCGGAAATCATCCATTGCATAAGTACTTCGGAAATACTAACGGAGTTGACAATGTCGATGATCATGGATTGAGATTTATCGATCCAACACTCGATGGCTCAAATCGTATCCGTCTGCATGCTATTAATGAAGCCGGCACAAGGACGCTCCGACATATCGGGTATGCTCGTAACAATACAATCCTTACCAGGTTGGTCATCTTCATGATGAATGCCTATCGTGTTATCCTCTACAGATTGAGAGAAGATGCCAAAGTCCGTACTGGAAGCATCGCTTCAAGACCTGAAGAGATACTCGATGATGGCATGGTTGAGTTCAGTGGATTCGACATGATGGAGTAATCCTCACGTCGCCCACCACCCATCGCAAAGCGATGGACTCTTTTTTCGTCGCCAAAAAATATTGGTTAGTACAGTCCATCGCAATGATTGTCGGCAATGAACCGATCTACACTCGCCGTCGTCACACTAAATACTTCTCGCATCTTCGATAGGACATACTCTTTCTCAGCTTTCTCATAGTCGCGAGCCTTAACCAACCGAATCAACCGAACGAAGTACATCATCGCAACTCGATCACGATGCACAATGTAATCTCCACACAGATACATCATCACGACACCCTTTGCGAGCTCCTCGTTAGACGTCTTGATGGGACCACGGAAGATTCCTTCGAAGCAACCGTTCATCATTCTTTCGTATCTCTCGAATCGTGGTGTGTAGTAATCCTTGACATCTCTCGTTGTCTTGGCTTCTGCGATCCTCTTGTCAGCGACGACGGAAAGGATCTCATATCCATCGTTCATGTAATCTTCGATGGCACCGATCAGAGCCGCATCAAGGATACGTGATCGTCCGGCCATACTCGAGCGTTCAAGATATGTCACGATCTCGGAGCACAACTCATCATCATCAAGTCGTCTCGAGATCTTACGAGCCATTGCTGAACTCTCTTGGATCTTTGTGTACCCACAGATGTTGCGATAGCTGTCCACAATGAACTTCGATGCTCTCTTGGCAAGGTGCTTATCGACTGCATTGAGATGGTCATCGTCATCATCGAAATCGTCGGCTGATGGAAGAGAGTCATCTTCCTTGAAGAGTTCATCGGCGATGATGAATCGACTCAGGAAGCCCTTCATCTTCATGATGTACTGGAGATGGTTGACCTCGAACAGATCAGCATTCTCGCGAACGAGCTCATATGGCTCTACCAGATTCGACACACGATCCTCACGTGATCGTTTGCCAGTAACCGTCCAACCATTGTTCTTGTTGACGAGCACGTATGGGAAGGTTTCACCTGGCAATGCAGGAGTGTACTTCAGTGCCATATACCCATCGCCATTCTTCTTGGCTTCTTCATAACGCTTGTAGAATGTGTTACGAATGTTCGTTGCTGTACTTTTCTTCGATGGACGATAAGTACCATAGATGATGAAGTCGGCGACGTTCTTATTGTCGGCGAATGTCTTGAGGATATCCGTTACCAATCGCATAGTGTCACCATGGAAGCCAGGGTGAAGTACCTCTCTGATCAGTCTATCACCAATCTTTCTCGAGACGGCCGATGCACCACGCTTCTTGAAGTCAAAGCCACGGATAAAGAACTTCTTTGGGAAGAAGTTGATCTCTTTCTCGTGAGGGACTAGCGTGTATTTTTTCTTACCACCGAGGTAAGTCGGGAATCCGTTCTCTTCAGAGGCCATGGCCAAGAATCGTGTTCCGTTGCGGTGGCAGAGCTGATCAGCAATCGTATCTGTGATAACAGGGATGTACTTACGAGTCTGAACGACCATCGGTGTCCATAGATGCTTGACTTTCAGGTCGACTTCGGCTTGTGACAGCTGTGTCGAGTGTCTATGGAAGCTCACGTCCTCAGGAATACCGAACATTTCTAACCGACGACGTGCATAGTCGGCATAGACAGCTGCATACAGCCATTCTGGACACTTGATGTATAACGAGTCAGTGTCGCCGTAGACGACATCACATCCCATTACATCAACGACGAACTCTTTGATAGGTCTCGTGGCATACATCTGACCAGCAAACGTAATGCCCGCAGCGACTGCGATAGAGAACATGAACAGTGCCTCTTGACCACTCTTACCATAGATACTGTTTGCCAGAATCTTGATGGCCAGTTGTTGAGCGTTGAGTTTCTCACGAATTTCTCGAAGATCAATGATGCTGACTAATGGCGCAGTATCTGTAGAGATACCTTTCTCACGATCCCAGCGACCTTCAGTGAGGTCATTGGCTTCGAGATACTCGAGTAGTGCACCGACAGCCTCGAAAGGTTTCTTGACTGCTTTACGAAGGTTGAAGAGATGCTGGGCTAACCGAGCATTGACTCCCATACATTCGTTGGGAAGGGCATCGCGCCCATATTCATGGTACACTTCGTATGTATGTTCTACATCGAGAGTATACGTCTCGTTTCCGAGCGCCTCGTTGGCCATCTGATGAGCCTCGACTGTGTCACTCATCTCGACTGCGGCCAGTGCGAACTCTCGTCCATACTTGATTGGTTTGTGAGTGACGGCGTCTCTTTTCAGGACGACACGCCAACGCATATTCTTCAGCGTCTTGGTGATGATCTTCTTGTCTTTGACAGGATCATGGATGCCGTTGTGTTGAAGGACGTAAGCGGTAAAAGACTTCGTTTCAAACTCATCGGCAGCTTTCCTTGTCTGGGCCGGGGCCTCTTCATCATCTTCATCGTCAGAGATCTCGATGTATTCTGGAGACTCATCGTCATCAGGGATGTCATCGGCAACGATATTTGGATCGTCCAACCGAGCACCGACTTTCAAACGATATGGAACATCCATCTTTCTGATGGTGTACCCTTCATCTCTACGAGATTGGACGTCTGCCTCGTTAACAATCATGTCTGGCGACAGATTAAACGTCATCATCAATGATGGGTACAGACTGCTAAAGTCGATACCTGTCACTGGACGATCATTGTGCAGACCATGTACTGGCGGTACGACATAGGCACCATAATACTTGATGGTCTTCAGCTCGGATGATTTTTTGTATCCATTGTGCATCACACGACCATCGGCGAAAGGGTGTTGAGCGATCATGTTCATCAACACTGCGCCATCAGGACGTGAGAATGCCGCTTGCATCGAGAAACGTCCCAACGCAGCAACAGCTCTACGAGTCATGATGATACCCTCCTTATGGATGAGGTAACCGAGCTTGACAGAATCGATGTATGAGTAGAACAAGAATCGACAGATGCCATCGCGATGACCTGGAACCGTCTTACGAGGACGGATCATCTTGGGGAAGAGTGGATACTCGATGACTGTCTTGACACCGCTTTCATCAACTGAGATGATCCTATCAGGGACTGCACCACTCTCGAAGAGCTCTGCAGTAGCGACGAGACGATGCATCTCGATGTAGTCCATGTCTTCCTTCGAGCCAAGATTAGCTCGTTGCAAGAATGTATCGAGACGCTTGTCTTCGATGTTCGGATAAGCCTTAACGAGTGGCACCATGGCATCGAAGGATGTGACTCCTGGGAATGATGGAATGATGAACTTCTCGTTGATGCCAGCTTCCATCTTCAGAGAGACAGGAGATGTAAACCTCTTGTATACTGCGTCGAACGTGTTGGCGATACCGCCTTCATCTGTGAAGCCCCATGTAGGGGTCGCAGCGTCATAGTACGCAGACATCATCCAGTCTTTAGCAGTACATGGGTCGTCGATATTGATCTTGCTGCCATCAGAGAATGCGTCAACCTTGCAGAACATGACAGGCCAATCAAAACGACCGCCATTGAACGCAGACTCATACTCTGGACGAATGATCGACAAGAATCTGTAGTATGCGATGATCATGTCCTCCTCAGTCTTTGAGACGATGATGACAGGTGGCTTTTTCTTGTCGATCACGAAGTCCTCTTCCTTGACTTGGATGTGAGTGAACACAAGAGCCAATCGAGGATCTTTAGCGGCCCACATAGAGATGCTACATGATATCGCAGAGACGTAGAAGAAGTTACTCTCCTCGGGATTCTCAAGCGGTCTCGGAGCGATCATGTCATTGCCTAACTTTTTCGTCTCGATATCCCATGCGTTGACGAGACAAGGATCTGAAATGCTCGAGGCATGATCGGCGAATGTGTACTCATCGACTATCCAGACACGATCATAGACTCCATCTCGGAAGTACAGATCGGTCGTCTCGGTCTTCCTCGGGATCAATGACCAACCGTTGATTGGTATGTGTCTATTGTGTCGAAGATACATGGACACGTAGTTGCCACCCTTATCACATTCGCCGAAGAGAATGTCACCTCGTCGTTTGGCAAGCCCTTCGACGATCTTGATGAGTGCACTACGAGCCGACAACGTCGAGGTCTCGATACGCAGATATCTCTTCTTCTCTGTCTGGAACCCGTGGTAGTGATAGAACTTCTCAATCTNNNTCAGGGATTGAGACGTAGAAGAATGGACGAATGTCACGAATGATCATTGCGACCTTGCTTCCTGATGCATCGACTCCACGAAGGATGGTGCACGCGGTCTTGACCTTTGATGGTGCCGATACGGAGATATCCTCTGAAGTATACGTGTGCCAGTATACTGGCCTGTCTCGTGGTGGTAGTGGGCAGACTTCCTCGAAAATATCGCGACGCGATAGATCGTCGAGGAATTCGTCATCCCTATAAACGGTTGTGATGGAGCTGTAGTCTTTGAAGAAACCGATAGGGAATGACATGTCTTTTATGTCTATCGGGACCCTTCAAAAAAAGTGGGTTTTTTGGTGAAAGGCTTAGATAACCATGAACGATATCATCTTCGCTATCATCGTCGCTGTCATCATCATCATCATCGCTAAGTACTTCGGGCTATTCTCGTATGATCGCGTCAATGTGGCGGGCTTTGACTATCACGTCCTCAACAATTATGGAGGTACATCATCAGAAGCCGCGCAAAGGTTAGCAGATGTCTACTCGAAGGTCTTGAAATTCTTGGAGTATGAGAAGATCAAGTATCGCGTCGGTCTGACTAAAGAGGAAGAGAAGACACTCGGGCCAGGTGCTCTGTCATACATCATCTCCGACGGCAGTGGGGCAAGAAACTCATCGACCGAGATCATCGACCATGTCACATTCTTCTTCAACCCCGAGAAAGTGTATGAGAACGATCCCAACAACATCGCCGGCAGCACATCATACACGATCCAAAAGGGCCATGAGATGTATGTATGTCTTCGTCAGAAGAATGGTACCTTCGTCGACATGAACACAATGATGTTTGTCATCATCCACGAGATTGCCCACATCGGCGCATTCTGGACATTCGGACACCCTCCAGATTTCTGGGCAGTCTTCGGTATGCTGCTTCGTGACGCCATCGACTGTGGTGTGTATGATTACGTTGACTATCGTGTACACCCACAGAGGTATTGTTCAATCATGATCACATCATCACCATACAACCCTGGTGAAAAAATTACCGGAGTGCAGGACGTACACGAATAATAGACCGCACGTAATCACCCCATACAGTTTTCTCCGATAAGGAGCTGCGTATCTGTCTCTCTGAGGCATAACATAATTTACTGCGAACACATGTGCAAGGAAGGGGTCTGACATAGTTTAGCCAATCATCTACCCATATATCTGGCATGAGTATGATAGCACGTTTGAGATCGCCAGAGTAAACCGATGCAGCTTCTATACCTCGCGCAGACATCAAGACGTATGCACTGTTTTGACAACCGGGTAAATGCATGCCAAACACTCGAACAATATTTATCGAGTGCTTGGTGTGCCCATACATCTTCGATATTGTGGGATGCTCAGAGATCGGCAGAAACTCAAAGATTAACCGTGTAGCGACGGCATCGAGAGTGAACATTTTTGTTGGGATAGATGGCGTCAAAAAAACTTACAAGTCGATGTCTTTCTTTCTGAGGTACGCCATAACAAGTGATTTGCATTCAGCATCGCCAATCTCGAATGTCCGCTTGAGAGACTTCTTATCGGCGTACTGCATCATGTATTCAATAGTTTTACGATCATTGTATTCACGTAGCCAATATCCCCAGTAGCAATCCCATGACTGCGGAAAGTATCTATTAACCTCACGGATGTTTATGTTGTATGCAGCGACGAGTTCTATACATCTTGATGTGGTGAAGGCTCTCTTTCTTTTTTCACAGCCTGGAAGGTATGCGCCCAATCTCTCGAGAGTAGTTGGGGTATACGTCAATCCGAGACATTCGCCAAGCGATGCATGATCAGTGATGGTAGCGAACTCGAAGACAATTCGGAGTGAGTATGTGTCTAACTTATCAAGGTGACTCATGGTGATGGGAAGGGAGTGATGAGATTCAATTATTCACTCCCACCCAAAAAATAGCTAGTACTTCATGCCTACGCCATACTCATCACCTCGATGATAATTGCGATAAGCTAAAAGATAGCTAGTTATTCCAAGAAGTTTTATCAACCTATCTTGCGACATTCTTTCGGCAATGATGTAATCATACTTAGCACTAGATGTAATCATCATAAACTTTGCGATTACCTTCAAATCTATTGTCTCAATGTTCGCGAGGATACGATCGCATATATATTTATCATCGAGCCACTTCGATAAAGAGTGCATCTTCGGCCATGAAGTTGCATTCGAGATGATGATGTCATGTATCTTGACTAACCCTCGTGAACGAATCTTTCGGGTAATACATACCTCAGGACCACGAGGATACTCGAATGTCTTGATGACGTGATGAGCATCATCATCATATGCATGGTACATCTCAATCAGATCGATGATCGTGCGACGACGGTGACACTTCATAGACTCACCTTTTCGGGTACGTCGACGCAAATATAATGCAACAATGAGATGATGATGATCTCCGATTGGCAAGTAATCGAAGGCAATACTGATCGACAGGCCATCCATCTTTTTTACTGGGTTAGGCGGCGTCAAATTTTCGAAGTGTCAACGACGATCAGCATAATCTTGTGAACCTTTCCGTCGATGATGCCGAGATCCTCTTTGGTATACATCTTCATCCATCCTTCGGTGGTCTCGCCGACACCAGCCACAAAACCATCAACGTCGAACCCGATCATTGGCAACTTCAGGATGATGTACTTCGAGCGATGGCCGAATTCGCGCACTAACTCTGACATATTTATGTCGCCCAACTTGGGTTGGTAGGCCACACCAGTTCGATACTCATCGCCGAATGGTGGGTCAACGACGATGATGTCATACATCTCTCGATCATCGACCGAGGATGCGCATCTTACTTCCCATTTTTTTGCTCGAGGAAACTGCGAGACATTCTGGACGAGTATATCAAATACGCGCGGATCAATCTCGTAACCAACACCAGTGTATCTCGCATCATCTACAAATGGCAGAAGATTGCCACCGCAGTTCGCAGTCATGTCTAACAATCTCACCTTCCCAGATGGGATGAGATCGTCGATGATCTTCTTTGTCAGTATGGCTGTCTTGATCGGTGTGATCCATGTACGCGATGATAGGTTCATGTATATCGGCAATCGATCGCTTCCATACATACACGACGATCTGATGACATCCTCATGACCGCCGCCGACTCTTTTGAGCATCATGTTTGATTGAATGGCCATGATCGTCATAAATATCACAAGAATGATGAATGGCAACATGCCTTGACTATTCCTCATGCCCAAAAAATATGGCTTAGTAGAAGTACAGCTTGTACTCATCCGTTATGGCTACATGAGCTCTACGATGAATAACCTTCGCACCCTCATCAGAGGATGGTTTCTCGAATGACTTGAGGAACTTGGAGACGGCCACATCGGGGATATGTTTGTCGCCATGGACAATCTCTCGGTATAGACGGTTGTGTTTAGCAACGTCTGGTGGTGTAGTTACGTGGATGATCATCGTATTGTCGGAGAGGGAGATGAACAGCTCTCGAGTCTCTGCAAGAGGAAATGTCCCATCGACGACTACCTTCCCGACGCGGAGTGCTTTTTTCACTGCGTTCAATGTTCTATCTTTCGATGAATACGTCACAACCTTCCACCCATCATCGGCGAGAGCGTTGACGATAGTGCTCTTTCCTGATCCTTGAATACCACACATAATGATCAAGTCAATGTCATCTGGCACGTCGGTGGGGACATCGAAGCAGCCAGTCTGTGGTGCCGTCATGTCTGGGTACGTAACAGTCCAGTCGCTATCCTTCTGGACAGTCTTGAGTTGTTTGATGATGGCTGCCTTGGTCTTCACATCAAAGCGGATCGCATCGTAATCCTTAGCCGTCGCGAAGTATGCTGTATGACCCAACTTACGGAGGTTCAGAGCGACCTTCAGGTCAGTGTCTGAGTGATCACCATCTCGTCCTGCTGCGTCACCTACGAAGATGATGACATCGTCCTTACGTGGCTTTGTCTCGTCACCGTAAAGCATCTCTAGCAATCCAAACGGTGATGGTTTGCGAGAATGATCCTTGGCCGTTGCAACTAAGCTATCGATAGCACCGACAAGTTTGGCCGCAGCTTTGATCTTTTTTGCCGACATCTCTCCTAACTTTCCGAGCTGATTAGTATGCAGATAGACTTCAGCATCGGTTGGGATGACTGGCGTCCATGCAACTTCGTAATCGTCAGTAGAGGATTGTATCTTCCTTCCTGATGATGTTCGCATAATCGTTCCGTCGACGTCGAAGACGATGATGAGTTTGTACTTTCTGAGAGACATGAGTTTTTAATACCTTGCCGAGTCATCTCAATTTTGGCCATACTCTGCCGTCTCTAGAAAAACATGCATATTCACGCAACCAAGGACGATCAAGTCACTGCCATCTTTTTCGATGCAACCATCCCACGTCATATCATGACATTACCTAAACCAACTAAGCGAGCAACTAACGTCGACATCTTCAAGGTCGAGGGGTACTGCATAAGAATGTACCCAGCACGACCATCGGGGATTAATGAGTCGTTCACCGCCATCGATTTCATGCCTGGTGGGCATGGGTTGAAGCATCGCACATACTCTGACATGAGTGTTCTCGTCAATGATCTGCCTCGGATAGATGGCGTTAATCTACCAATCGGGATAGTCCATTTACCGACCTCAGACGGAAACTCACTGGTCGGTACTATCCATGATTGGTGCGATACCGATCTGCATACTCTCATGAAGCATGAAGATGTCGAACTCATCGATGTTTACAAGATTCTCGTCTCAGTCGCGAAGACACTCGAGAAGTTGCATGAAGTAGGTTGGGCTCACACCGACATCAAACCATATAACATTCTCGTCAATCTCGTTGGTGGCGAAGATGAGAAGGGTCCCCGAGAGTATCATACCTTCGTCGCCGATGTTGATTCTATTCATCGCATCGGTTGTCTCGGTGAAGGCAATGGGACTGGATGTTACATGTCCCCAGAGATGATGTCTAACCATGCTATCTTTCCTGAAGCAGACTGGTGGGCATTCGCCAACATGATTCACGAGTGTTTCCTCGATGGTGAAGATGTCATGTCATGTGCTGCCGTTAAGCTGGTTGGCGAGGACACACATGATTATCTCGAGATCATTGCAGAAGCCATCGTCGAGCTTGATACTGCAATCGATGCGGAGAGCGATGACTTTGACCGCGAAGTAAAGATGATCGTCAGAGAGATTCTTATTCACCGTCCATCATCTGTGTTGAGTCTTCTCGAAAGATTGGAGGAGTACCTCACCGAAAATTGATGCGCCGACCATGACCAAAAAAATGTACATCCAAGACATCGTCAAAAGCGCACACGACACTGACGGCCATGCCGACATCCGCTCTCGAGTCGATGCTGTAATCAGAGTCCTTGACTTGACTCCAAAGTACATCATGTACATCAATGAAGGTTATCATGACGCCGAGACGCATAAAGAAGTTCACAGTCTTTCTCAGTGCTTCCACAGTGATCCTGCCAACGAGCACTCAT
>CXWK01001677.1_pt1 | contig 10723 bp, 10 predicted proteins | sample 590851 | NCBI WGS metagenome assembly CXWK01 (sample SAMEA3498364, study PRJEB10139) | wastewater metagenome | biome: wastewater treatment plant; material: activated sludge | place: Denmark | collected 2014-08-01
CCCGACAACTTCTCCATTGACAGCCACCCTCGCCTGCCTCTATAATGCCCTTACCGAATTGCGCAACATCGTTTCACGATGTGGAACAAGGGAAGGGTTGTGTCTGAGAAACCTGCGCCAGGTCTGATTCAATCGATTGAGCGTGCCGCCGCGTTGATGCGCTGCTTCAATGAGGCCGAGCCGGAGCTTGGCGTAACCGAGCTAAGCCGTCGCGTTGGCCTGCACAAAAGCACCGTCTCGCGCATCCTGGCCACGCTGCAAAAGGAAGGCTTTGTCGGCCAGAACGCGGCCACGGGCAAGTATCGCCTCGGCGTGGGGCTGATCGGTCTGGCCGGGGTGGCCCTGGGGCGGGTGGACGTGCGCGGCGCGGCCTACCATCACCTCGACGCGCTGGTCGAGCGCACCCAGGAGTCGGCCGGCGTGTCGATCCTCGACGGCCCGGCCTGCGTCAACGTACTGAGCAAGCCCAGCCCGCGGCCGGTGCGCTACGCCATCTGGATCGGCCGCCGCCTGCCCCTGCACTGTACCGCCAGCGGCAAAGTGCTGCTGGCTGGCCAACCGGCGACCGAGCGCGCCCGGCTGCTGCCCTCGCGCCTGCCGCGCCATACGGCGGCAACAATCACCACGGCCGAGGCGCTGGAGCAGGAGATGGCCCGCGTCCAGGCTCAGGGCTACGCGCTGGCCCTGGAAGAGTACGAGGAAGGCTACAACGCCATCGCCGCGCCCATTCGCAACCACGATGGGCGTGTCGTCGGCGCGCTGTCGGTCTCCGGCCCCGCCTTTCGCCTGCCGGAGCCGGCGCTGCGCGAATTCACTGTGCCGCTGTTGGCCACGGCGGCCCTCATCTCCGGCGAGATGGGCTACGCCGCGCCCAATGGGCGGGTGGCGCGGATGGAGGTAGGTTGACATGGTGGTACAGCTCGCCCCCACGGACACGCACCCCGACCGGCCCTTCACCGATTTGCGCCACACCCAACTCGACTTGCAAGCCATGCGCTTCATGGCCAGTTGTGCCTGTCTGGCTATTGAGCCACCCCAAGGGGAGAGGGACTCGCCCGCCCCCTCGCCCCCTGGGAGAGGGTCTTCATCCGCCCCCGTCATCATCCACCAACCCGACCCCAACCACTGGACCCAGCGCCTCATCATCACCCAACCGGCACGCCTGCGCGCCCACAAGCCACTGACCGTCGTCGGCTTCTTCGGGCTGATGAGCGCCGGGGCCAACGTCGCTCTGGCCCAGGAACTCGACCGCCAACTGTTGCCCGAACTGACCGATCACGCCGAACTGCTGGGCTACATCTCCGTCTGCCTGCCGACGGGCAACTTTGGCAACCTGGTGATCTTCGCCAGCCCAGAGGGCAAGGAGGCGTGGGGGCAATCGGAGAAGCACAACGCCGCCGTCCGCCTGCTGACGCCCGACTACTACACCGCCGTTCGTCTCTATAACGGCGAGCTGCCGGGCGGCGTGGCGGCGTGCGAGACGTTGCGCCTGCATCTCGTGAAGTACTATGACTACGCCTCGCGGCCGCTCTGGCGCGCCGTGCGGCCCTTGCCGGGTGGAGAGGAGCTATGAGTGACGCACCTGCCGGCGACCGCCGCAGTCGACGCCGCCCGCGCGGCGAAGCACCCACGCCGCTGGCCGACAAGCCCTTCCGCCATTCGCGCAACCCGTTCGCGCCGCTGGAGCCGCTGTCGGCCGAGCAATTGCGGCAGATCGACGACGCCTCGCTGCGCATCCTGGAGGAAATCGGCATCGACTTCCTCGACGACGAGGCGCTCGACCTGTGGGCCGCGGCCGGGGCCGAAGTCGACCGGGCATCGCAGCACGTGTGCGTCGACCGCGGGCTGGTGCGCGAACTGGTCGGCCGCGCCCCCGGTCAGTTCACTCTGCGCGCCCGCAATCCGCAGCGCTCGCTGACCCTCGGCGGCAATGCCATCAACTTCGCCACCGTCGGCGGCGCGCCGTTCTACTCCGACCTGGAGAAGGGCCGCCGGCCAGGCACGCTGGCCGACTTTCGCCAGATGGTCAAGCTGGCCCAGCAGTGCGGCCCTATCCACGTCGTCGAGGGGCTGCTGCTGGAGCCGCAGGACGTGCCCGTGCCCGTCCGCCATCTGGAGAAGGCGCTGGCCCAGTTCACGCTGAGCGACAAGGCGATGACCGCCGCCGCCCACGGCCGCAGTGTGGCCGCCGACTATGTGGCGATGGCGAACATTGTCTATGGTGAAGAGAGTGTCAACACGGGGGGGCCGGTCTTCGCCACTATCGTCAACGCCAACAGCCCCTTGCGCTTCGACGAGCGCATGTTGGGCGGGCTGATCGGCTACGCTCGGCTGGGGCAGGCGACGGTCATCACGCCCTTCATCCTGGCCGGGGCGATGAGTCCAGTGACGCTGGCCGCGGCCATCGCCCAGCAGAACGCCGAGGCGCTGGCCGGCATCGCCCTGACGCAACTGGTGCGGCCGGGCGCGCCGGTGGTCTACGGCGGCTTCACGACCAACATCGACATGCAGACCGGCAGCCCGGCCTTCGGCACGCCGGAGGGGGCCCTGGCGCTGCTGTGCGGCGGGCAGTTGGCGCGCCACTACGGCGTGCCCTTTCGCGGCAGCGGCGGCCTGAATAATGCCAAGAGCGTCGATGCCCAGGCCAGCTACGAGACGCAAATGAGCCTCTGGCCGGCGGTCATGGCCCACGCCAACCTGATTCTCCACAGCGCCGGCTGGCTGGAAGCGGGCCTGGTCTGCTCGCTGGAGAAGTTCATCATCGACGTGGAAGGGCTGGCGGTCATGCAGCGGATGTTGGAAGGCGTTGTTATCGACGAGGATACGCTGGCCCTGCCGTTCATCGCCGAGGTCGGCCCCGGCGGCCACCACCTGGGCACGGCCCACACGCTGGCCCGCTACCGCTCCGAGTTCTATATGCCCATCGTCAGCGACCGGCAGAACTATGACAAGTGGCGCGAGGACGGCAGCCGCGACGCCGCCCGGCGCGCCCACGACGTGGCCGGGCAACTGTTGGCCGCCTACGAGCCGCCGCCGCTCGACCCGACCGTGGCCGAGGCGCTGGTCGATTTCGTCGCCCGCCGCAGGCAGGAATTGATTAAAGAGTAGGAACCACAGATTAACCAGATTTCACAGATTCTCTGGAATCTGTGAAATCTGTGTAATCTGTGGTTCATATCTTCTGGAGGTTTTCTCATGAGCGACTTGCCGCAATCAGTAAGCACCGTGGTGATTGGCGCGGGGGTGCATGGGCTGAGCACCGCCTGGCATCTGGCGATGGAGCTGGAGGCGCGCGGCCGGGGTAGCGGGGCCGACATCGTCGTGCTGGACAAGAGCGGCCCCGGGGCGGGGGCGTCGGGCATCGCCTGCGGTTGTGTACGCAACCTCTACATGACCGAGCCGATCCACGCCCTGCTGCGCCACAGCGTGGACGTGTGGATGGCCGATCCCGTGGCCTTCGGCTTCCAGCAGGTGGGCTACGTCTCGGTGGGGGAGGGCAACCAGATTGCCGACTACGAGCGTGTCGTCGCCAGCCAGAACCGCGTCGGCTACCCCTCCGACCTCTACGTCGGCGGCGAGGCCCGCGCCTTCCTGAAGGGCATCTGGCCCGACTTCAAGACCGCCGGCATTGAGGTGGCCCTGCATGAGCACGTCAGCGGCTACGCCGGCACGCGCCAGGCCATCCGCGGTCTGGCCCAGAAGTGCGTCGACCACGGCGTGCGTATCATCAGCGGCGTGGCTGTGACGGACTACGTGGTGCAGGGCGGCCGCGTGACGAAGGTCGTCACCGATCGGGGCGAGATCGCCTGCGACCTTGTCGTCTGGGGCCTCGGCGCGTGGACGCCACTGCACTGGGCCAAGCTCGGCGGCCCGGAGCGCGTCGCCTGCGGCTATGCCGATGGCAGCGTGGTCGAGAAGGACATGTGGACGTACTGGCGGCTGTTGGAGGGGGAGGTCTACGACGAGCGGCCGTACCTGACCGCCGCCGGCCTCAATCCGCCGGTGCTGCACGTAGAGAAGATGAGCACGCCCGTCACCGACGCCAGCGGGCGGGAACTGCGCGACTACACCTATCTCTACTTCAAGAACGGCAACGAACGCATGGATCGGCCAGGCCTTCAGGGTGGCACGGTCCCGGTCAAACTGGGGCCGCGGGCGGTTGTTGATCCCTATGGCCACGCCAACGACGAGTACCAGGCCGAGGCCGAGTTCGCCGATTACCTTTGCGCCGGGATGGCCCAGACGATGAGCCGCTTCGAGGGCATGCGGCCACACTTCCGCCAACGGCGCAACGGCGGCATTGGCGCGTTCACGCCCGACAACGTACCCGTGTTCGACTGGGTGCTGCCCAACGTCTACATGCTCGCCGACAGCAACCACGGCTTCAAGATGCTGGGCGCGGGCAAACTGGCGGCCCGCTATCTGATGGGCGACGACGTGGCCGACCTGAAGCCGTTCGCCTTCAGTCGCTACGCCGAAGGGCGAACCTACGGCTCCACCAACAGCCATTCGCCTTGGGTGTAGTGATCACCTTCGCCACCTGCCAGGCCGATAACACCGTGCCCATCAGCCGGGCGCTGGCCGGCTACCTGAGCGAGCGCCTGGGGCGGCCGGTGCGCTTTCTGGATGAAGCCGATTGGCGCGAGTCTTACGCCGCCATTGCCGCCGGGCGGATCGACGTGGGCTGGATTTGCGGCCGGCCTTACGTCGAACTGCTGGACGCCGGCGCGCCCATAGCCTTGCTGGCCGCGCCGGTTATGGCCGGGGCGCGCTATGACCGGCGGCCGGTCTACTTCTCCGACGTGGTTGTCCGCCGCGATAGTCCCTTCCAGAACTTCGCCGATTTGCGCGGCGCAGCCTGGGCCTACAACGAGCCCGGCTCCCAGTCGGGCTACCACATCACGCGCTACCACCTGGCGCGGCTGGGGGAGACGGGGCGATACTTCGGCCGCACCGTCGGCAGCGGCGGCCACGTCCGGTCGCTGGAGATGATCCTGGCCGGGGAGATCGACGCCTCAGCCATCGACAGCACGGTGCTGGAATGGGCTATGGCCGGCGACAACACCCTGGCCGACCGCATCCGTGTCATCGACACCCTAGGCCCCAGCCCCATCCCGCCGCTAGTTGTAGCCGGGGAGCGGGGCCTGGCCCTGCGCGAATTGCTGCGCGAGGCGCTGCTGTCTTTGCCGCAGACGGCCGAGGGGCGGGCGATTCTGGCTCTCGGCGGCCTGGCGCGGTTCGCGGCGGTCGAGGACGGGGACTATGACGCGATTCGAGAGATGAAAACGGTAGCAAGTCACGTTGTCGATTTCGTGTAGCTGTTAAGCAGATGTAGACCCGACAGGTCTACCGTCCACACATCGATCGGCCCGCGGTTATCTAGCAACAGGGTAGGGGGGAATCAGGGCCACTGCAAGAGATGGAAGCGGACCTCACGCAAAGAACGCCAAGTACGCCAATAACGCAAAAAGATTACTCTTCCTTTGCGTTCTTCGCGCCCTTGGCGTTCTTTGCGTGAGGTCTTCTCCTAAAGGACTACACCTCATCCAGCACCGCCAGCAGTCGCTCATCCACCACCAGCGGCCCGTTGGGATCATTGAGCGCATCCTTGGGCGAAACGTCGAGATTGTCCAGCCACTCGGTGACGACCTGCACACCCAGCACCGGTGCATAGATATTGCGCGTCGTCGTCACGTCGGCATGGCCCAGGAACTCCTGCACCACCTCCAGCGGCATCCCCGCGCGCAACAACTGCGTGGCTCGATAGTGGCGGAAGTCGTGGGCCGACAAGCTTTCGTGTAGATGTAGGGCATTGACGGCGCGCTTGACGACCTTATGGACGGAGGTGATGCTCAGCCGGGCGCTGGTCGAGTTGCGGCTGTGGGAAACGAACAGGGCGGGGTTGCCGTCCGTCCGCTCGGCCAGGTAGGCCACAACCGTCTGCCGGGCGTATTCGCGGATGTGGAGGGTGCGCCCCTTGTTGCCCTTGCCGACGATGGTGGCGTAGGCGGCGCGGCCGTGGCCGACGTTGGCCCGGTTGAGCGACACCACCTCGGAGATGCGCGCCGCCGTCGAATAGAGCATCCTGACCACTGCCCGGTCGCGCAGCAGCGACAGGCGACGATTGTAGGTATCGTTCTGCGGGGGCAGAGGGAGGCTGTCGTAGTAGGCCACAATGCGCGGGATGTCCTGCCGGGCCATGTCGAGGTCGATGACGCTCTCCGCCTGGTTGCGCTCGATCTGCCGCCGCGCCATCTGCCGCTGGAGCTTGCCCAGTTGCACCGTATCGGGCAGGCGGTCGTAGCCATCGAGGAAGTTAAGGTAGCCGGCGATGGCGGCCATGTAGGTCGTCACCGTGGCCCGCGACCGGTTAGCCAGCAGCCAGTTGCGGTAGTCGAGGATAACGTCGGTTGTCAGCCCGGCGGGCTTCAGCGGCCAGGGGTCGGTCTTGGTGTAGCCGGCGCGGCGGTAGTGCTGCAACCAGTCGGCGAAGAGACGTAATCCACTGCGGTAGGTGGATTCGGTCTTCATACTCTGCGCCCCGGCTTCGCGCAGGAAGGCGTCCTCGTCCGTCCACGTTGGCCCCTCCGGCACGGGGCGCTCCGATATGGGCAATAGCGTCTCTTTGCGCGTCATTCCTTCTCCGCTCTATCTGCTAATAGCCTGATGGGGCAGTGGGCCTCATTGACCCTCGGCCAACGACCATTTACCAACAACTACATCCATAGTTCAATTAAGGTATATTAATCATATTGTAAGCTCAGGGGGCCGCCTTGTCAAGTTATTCGCTCTTTTGTCGCCATTGCGGGTACAATCAGCCACAGTTCGGCCGCCTTCAACATCGGGCACGTCGCCGAACGCGCCACCCTAGTCATACGCTGGAGTAGCCAACCATGAACAACTTAACTCTAGATCAGGGCGCCATCGACGCGATCGTCGGCGGATACCACGGCGCGCCCTTCGACATTCTGGGGCCGCGCCTGGTCGATGGCAACCTCATTATTCGCGCCTTCTGGCCGGACGCCGAGCAAGTCGCTGTGGTCACTGGCCCCGGTGACCCCATACCGATGAGCCGTATCCATGACAGCGGACTATTCGAGGCCACGTTCCCCAAGCGCAAGAAGGTGCCCGCCTATCAACTGCTCGTCACCTATCACGCCGGTCAATCACAACTATACGAAGACCCCTACGCCTTTGCGCCGACCCTCAGCGAGTTCGACGCCCACCTGATGGCCGAGGGCACGCACCTCCACATCTATGAACGGCTGGGCGCGCACGTTGTCGAGTCGCAGGGCGTGCGCGGCGTGCGCTTCGCCGTCTGGGCCCCCAATGCCCAGCGCGTCAGCGTCGTCGGCCTGTTTAACCAGTGGGACGGCCGCCGCCACCCGATGTGCTTCCATCCAACCAACGGCATCTGGGAGTTGTTCGTTCCCGGCCTAGACGAGGGCACGCTCTACAAGTACGAGATCAAGACCCACTTCCAGGGCTACATGGTCACTAAGGCCGACCCGGTCGGCTTCGCCGCCGAGATGCGCCCCAAGAACGCTTCCGTCGTGTGGAACATCGACAAGCACCAGTGGCAGGACGCCGAATGGATGGCCGGGCGCGCCGCGCGACAAGGCCTGCGCGCGCCCATCAGCATCTACGAACTCCATCTTGGCTCCTGGCGGCGCGAGAACGGCTGGGAGTGGCTGACCTACCGCGACCTGATCACCGAACTCATCCCCTACGTCAAGGAGATGGGCTTCACCCACATCGAACTGCTGCCCGTCGCCGAACACCCCTACGACGGCTCCTGGGGCTATCAGGTGACGGGGTTCTTCGCCCCCACCAGCCGCTTCGGCACGCCCGACGATTTCATGGCCTTCGTCGACGCCTGCCATCAGGCGGGCATAGGGGTGCTCGTTGACTGGGTTCCGGCCCACTTCCCCATGGACGAACACGGCTTGGGTTTCTTCGACGGCACACATCTATACGAACATTCTGACCCGCGCCAGGGCCGCCACCCCGACTGGGGCACGCTGGTGTTCAACTATGGCCGCAACGAGGTGACCCAGTTCCTGATCAGCAACGCCGTCTTCTGGCTCGACAAGTACCACATCGACGGTCTGCGCGTGGACGCCGTGGCCTCGATGCTCTACCTTGACTTCTCGCGCAAACAGGGCGAATGGGTGGCCAACCGCTACGGCGGCCGCGAGAACCTGGACGCCATCGCCTTCATCCGCCGTTTCAACGATGCCGTCCACCGCCTATACCCGGCGACAATCACCATGGCCGAGGAGTCCACCGCCTGGCCCGGTGTCACGCGGCCGACCTCGGAAGGCGGGCTGGGCTTCGACTACAAGTGGAACATGGGCTGGATGCACGACACGCTCCAGTACTTCAAGAACGAACCCATCCACCGCGCCTATCACCACGGCACGCTGACCTTCTCCCTGCTCTACGCCTTCAGCGAAAAGTTCCTGCTGCCGCTGTCGCACGACGAGGTCGTCCACCTGAAGCGCAGCATGCTCGACAAGATGCCCGGCGACGTCTGGCAGCGCTTCGCCAATCTGCGGCTGATGTACGCTTACCAGTGGAGCCACCCCGGCAAGAAGCTACTCTTCATGGGTGGCGAGTTTGGCCAGTGGCGCGAATGGAACGAGGCCAGCAGCCTCGACTGGTACGTGCTGGGCCACGACCCCAAGCACGGCCAACTGCGCGACAGCCTGCGCCGGCTGAACGAGCTCTACACCCAGGAAGCAGCGCTGCACGAAGAGGACTACTCCTGGGACGGCTTCCAGTGGATCGACCTCCACGACTATGAGCGCAGCATCCTCGGCTATGCCCGGCGCGCGCCCTCGACCAACGAAACCGTGCTCGTCGTGCTCAACTTCACCCCCGTGCCGCGCCACGGCTACCGGCTGGGCGTGCCCGCGCCGGGTGTCTATGAAGAGGTCTTCAACAGCGACGCGACGCAGTACGGCGGTAGCGGCGTGGTCAATGAGCCGCGGCCGAGCCAGGACGTTCCCTGGCACGGCCAGCCCTACTCGATCGAGTTCATGCTGCCGCCGTTGGCCGCGGTCTTCCTGAAGCGGACGGGCGATGTCTGAGTTACCGGCGCTCTACCCGCTGCTCTTCCGGCCCGTCCTGAAGGACTACGTCTGGGGCGGCCGCAATCTGGCCGAGCGGCTGGGCCGAACGCTGCCGCCGGGAACCGTGGCCGAGAGCTGGGAGATTGCCGCGCACGAGGACGGCGCCAGCGTGGTCACCAACGGCCACTTCGCCGGCCAACCGCTGACCGCCGTCCACGCCGTGCTCGGCCTCGACCTCATCGGCCACAACAACGCCTGGGCCCAGGAGCGCGGCAAGTTCCCACTGCTGGTGAAGCTGCTCGACGCCCACGACAAGCTGTCGGTGCAGGTTCACCCCGACGACGAGTATGCCTTGGCCCACGAAGGCAACGAGTTAGGCAAGACGGAAATGTGGGTCGTGCTCCACGCCGACCCGGATGCGCGCGTGATCCTGGGCGTCCGCGCCGGCACGGCGGCGGCCGACTTTCGCCAGGCCATCGCCGCCGGCACGCTGGAGCGCCATCTCCACAGCGTACCCATCGCCACTGGCGACTTCGTCTGCGTGCCCAGCGGCACCGTCCACGCCATCCTGGGCGGCGCGCTGATCGCCGAGATTCAGCAGAACTCCAACACAACCTACCGTGTCTACGACTGGAACCGCGGCCAGGACGGCCGCGGGCGATCACTCCACGTCGACAAGGCGCTGGACGTGATCAACTTCGCCCAGGTCGAGCCGGCGCTCGGCCCGCCCCGGCCGATGGACGAGCGCGACGGCGTGCGGCGGTTGCTGCTCTGTCGCAATCGTTACTTCACCACCGAGCGGGTCGAGCTGGAACCGGGCGCGGCGTACACCGGCGCCTGCGACGGCCGCACCCTGGAGATTTGGGGCGTGATCGCCGGTCAGGCCGAGGTCGCCGGTCTGCCCCTCAGCGCGGTGCAGTTCACACTGCTACCGGCCGCGCTTGGCCCATTTCGGGTGGCCTCGGCCGGGGGGGCCGTCTGCCTGCGCTGCTATGTCGAGTAGCAAATCACTTTCTCTCCGTGTTCTCCGTGTCCGCCTGCCTCTGCAACGAATTTGCCAAATCGCCCCACGCATGTTAAACTTCATTCGCTCTCACGCCTCCAATCAGAGACGATTGAGGTAATCGACGGAGGATTTGAATTGGCTAATACGGAATCTGCAAAGAAGCGCATCAGACAGACGGAGAAGCGCACCGAGCGCAACCGCCACTATCGGGCCGCGGCCCGCACGCACGTGAAGAAAGTGCGCCGTCTGATCGCTGAGAACAAGCTGGACGAGGCGGAAGCGGTGGCGCGGGAAGCCTATTCGACGCTCGATAAGGCCGCCAGCAAGAACGTGGTCCATCCGCGCAACGCCGCCCGGCGCAAGGGTCGCCTGATGGCCGCCCTGGCCGAGGCCCGCGCCGCGTCGCCGAGCAAGTAAACTCGCGCGAGCGCGTTTGCACGCCAGCGCGTGCCCCGACTGGTTTCTGACCGAGCACCATCGGCAACGATGGTGCTTTTTTGCGTTCCCGCCCGGTATGCCTGGCGCCCTAGGTCGCGTTGTTGGCCGGGGGGATGATGGAGAGCAGGTAGCCCTTGCCGCGCACCGTCTTCAGCAGTTCCGGCTGGCTGGGGTCTGTCTCGATGCACTCGCGAATCCAGCGGAT
>CXWK01004396.1_pt1 | contig 10723 bp, 13 predicted proteins | sample 590851 | NCBI WGS metagenome assembly CXWK01 (sample SAMEA3498364, study PRJEB10139) | wastewater metagenome | biome: wastewater treatment plant; material: activated sludge | place: Denmark | collected 2014-08-01
GGTGCGCGTCGTGATCCGACTGACCCTGACGGCGCCGGGCTGCGGCATGGGCGAGATCCTGGCCAACGAGGTGGCCGACAAGGTGCTGGCCTTGCCGCGCGTGGCCGAGGTCACGGTCGACATGGTGTTCGACCCGCCCTGGGACCGCTCGCGCATGTCCGAAGCGGCGTTGCTGACGCTGGGCCTGTGACAGTGAACGGGACACGGTGCGCGCCTGAACTACCATGCGCGGTGAGCGCGAGCATGCGTGCGTTTGAACCTCCCGCGGCGGATCGCCTCATGAAGGAGATTTCATGACGAAGCCCTTCCCGGCCCGTCCCGCCCACCCCGAGCGCATCTGCTGGGGCTGCGACCGCTACTGCAAGGTGGACGCCCTGATGTGCGGCAACGGCTCGGTCGCGACGCTGCATCCGTCCGAGCTCTTCGGCGAGGACTGGATGAACTGGGGCTTGGATGCACGCCAGGACGAGACTCCCGCCGCGCAGCCACCCCAGCCCGCAGCCGACGCGTGACGACCGTGCATCACGAAGCCGGGCGACTGCGCTTCATGGAAGCGCGCGACGGAGTCCAGGGCGCCATGGCGTTTGCGCGACAGAGCCTGAGCGTCTACCGCGCGGCCGTCAAGCGCGCCAAGGACGGCCGACGCAGCGGCTACGCAAGCGCGTACCGGCGCGCGCTGCTGGAGAGCTGCCTGGACTTCCGGGCCTACCTGCGCCAGCGCGCGGCCTGACGGCGCGCCCGCCGTTCACAGCGCCAGTCGCGCCAGCATGCCGCGGATCTGGCTGATCGCCAGTGCCGGGTTCAGGCCCTTTGGGCAGACGTCAGTGCAGTTCAGGATGGAGCGACAACGGAACAGGCGGTACGGATCCTCCAGGTTGTCGAGCCGCTCGCCAGTGGCCTGGTCGCGGCTGTCGACGAGGAAGCGATAGGCCTGCAACAGCCCCGCCGGCCCCACGTATTTGTCGGGGTTCCACCAGAAGCTCGGGCAGGCGCTCGAGCAGCAGGCGCACAGGACGCATTCGTACAGACCGTCGAGCTCGTCGCGTTCCACGGGCGACTGCAGCCGTTCGCGCTCGGGCGGCGGATCGTCGTTGACCAGCCAGGGCTTGACGGAGTGGTACTGCTTGAAGAAGCCGGTCATGTCGACGATCAGGTCGCGGACGACGGGCAGGCCCGGCAGGGGCTTGAGCACCACCGTACCGGGCAGGCTGCGCATGTTGGTCAGGCAGGCCAAGCCGTTCTTGCCGTTGATGTTCATCGCGTCGGAGCCGCAGACCCCTTCGCGGCACGAGCGGCGAAAGCTCAATGTCGGTTCGAGCGCCTTGAGCCTGATCAGCACGTCCAGCAGCATGCGGTCATCGGCGGTGACCTCGATCCGCAGCGTTTGCATGCGCGGTCGCGCGTCGGCGTCCGGGTCGTAGCGGTAGATGTGAAACTCGTGCATCTCTTTCCTCTGTGGCGCAGCTTGCGCTCAACGAGCCCTGCTGTCGAGTTGCATCATTCGTCTCCTGCCGGGTTCNNCTAACGGCGTCCATGCACCGGCGTCGAGCCGCACCGGTTGGGTCTTCGTGGTCGGTTTCCGGACACACGCCAGTCCGGCGAACAGGGGAGTGAAGTCCTGCCTGTCGCCGGGCACATTCTCTCCCTTGAGGACCGCAGCGACCTCGAACTCCGACACATCCGCCGCACAGTCGATGCATTCGTCGAAGCCGATGGCGAGCAAGGTCATGGCGCCGCCGGTACGAATCAAGCGCAGCAGGCGCCGCCGGCGCAGCAGGAATCAGCCGCCACCGCTGCGGCAACCGCCTTCACCTTGGCGATGCGTACGCGCCAGAGGTCCGGGCCGGCCTCGAGGGGGCTCCACTCGAAGCCGCCGGGCGCACGATCCTCGAAATGATGGCGCAACGGCGTGGGGTCATGGTCGAATAGCAACTCGACTGCATCACCGGCCCTCAGGGTGTCGAAACACGAAGCGATGAGGGCCTGGCGATGGCGTTGTCCGAATTCGCGAAGATCGATATGGGTGGCGGCGGTCGAAGGCATTTTGGTGGTCGTTTCATGGATTGAAGGGGAATCCGGGCCAGCCCGGCAGCGAAGCGTCGGGGCGGTGCAAGCCGCGTCAGCCGTCCTTGCCGTCCAGGCGGGTCGTGACCAGCCAAGGCGTGTAGATGACGAGGTAGATCGCGAAGGCGGCGCTCCAGGCCAGCGCTGCAGCCACCAGCGACTGCACGAACCACTGCGGCGCCAAGAGCGGCAGCACCACGCGCAGGACGGCCGCCGCCAGCACCAGCAAATACGCCAGCACCTCGGCCTTGGACGCCTGCAGCGGCCGCCCGGTGTGGCCACGCGCCGTGCGCGTGACCATGCCGATGATGAGCCCGGCGGTCGTGCCGACGGCAAGCGCGTGCACGCCGGCCGAGGCGCTGATCCAGCCGAACTGCGCCAGTGCGAGCAGTGCGAATCCCACCGGCAGCCACAGGTAGGCGGCATGCAGGATCCACAGGATCGGGCGGCCACGCGTCACCCAAGGCCGCCATGATCCCTGTCGGCGCAGATGGACCGCGGCCGCCAAGCCGAAGAAGATGGCAGTGAGCCCGGCTGGCACCGCGACGACCCAAGCCAGCAGCGCCAGGGCTGTGACCGCCAGCGTGGCTCTTTCGAGCGCCGGCCGCGCAGCGAGCTTCAGCCCCGGCGTGACATTGTTCGTGAAGGCCGGGATCACACGGCCGGTGATCACGCACTCGATCATCACGATCAGGGCCAGCGCCGCGTGCAGTGCATGCATCGGCGGCGTGGCGATGGCCCCGATGACCGCCAGGTGGAAAGACAGATTGGCCAGGGACAGCAGCAGCAGGATGCCCGCCAGAGGCAGGTTGCGATGACTTCGCGCCCGTACCAGCACGTCGACGAGCACGGCAGTCACCACGGGCAGCAGCAGGAGGTCGAGAGCCGCATACAGCGCGTAGGGGCCGGTGACTGCCGCGATGCGGGCCGCCAGCCACAACGAGGCCAGGGCGCCGAGGAAAGCACCACGCGGCGTGGCCTGGCCGGTCCAGGCCTTTCCCGCGGTCAGCAGAAAGCCCACGATGACCGCCACGGCAAAACCGAACAGCATCTCGTGCGCGTGCCACAGCAGCGGTGCCACGGCGAGGTCCACCTCGACCTGACCAAGAAAGAGGGCCAGCCAGAACGGTATTGCCAGTGCACCGAACGTGGCCGCACCGAGGTAGAACGGGCGAAAACCCAGGCGCAGCAAGGGCCACCCCCGCGGCGAGGGGATGTTCGACGAGGCGGTTGCGGCCGCGGACAGGGTGGTGGACTTCATGATTCAGGGTCTGATGGACGTTGATGCGCTTTAAGATGCATGAGGAATACATCTTAAATCGAAGATTCCATCAAAGCAATACGGCGAATGCATCTTTAATCGTGATCCGCCCTCGGTGCGGAGATGCGGCAGGGGCGAGGTCGACGGCACCGGAGCCATCGCCGCCGCACCTTCGCCGTCAGCGCCTGCCGGGAGGGCAACGGCGCCTTGCCCCAATGGCGATGACATGCATCGGGATTCTCGACCACATGCAAATACGCTGCATGTTAAAGACGCTGAAAAGACAAGCGTGGTGCAGCGCCAAGGAGATGCGTGCGACTCGCCGAGTACACCGACCGACATCCGCATCGGCGACGTGGTGCGCGGTTCCGAGACGGACCTCCGCCTCGTCGAGTGCGTCGATCCCCGCACCAACACCTGCTCGCTGACGCCCTCGTGCCGCTTGAAGGGCGTATTTCGCGCCGCGCTGCTGGCCTATTTCAAGGAACTGGACGCCTTCACCCTGGCTGACACTGCCAGACCCGTGCCGCCCAGGTAAACCCTCCCGGTCGGTGAGCACACGGCGGTCAGGTCGGGCACGACCGTGCATCTCTCGAAGCACGCAAGACGAGTGTGCTTGTTGGGTTGGCGATGCGGGCCAGCCATGTTGCTGGCAACGTCCTCGCGGGTCATGCCCGGGGTATTCGGCGGACATCTGCTTGCGACCAGGCGGCAGACACAAACCCGCCCAGGATCGGACGCTAGGCGTTACCCTTCGAAGCTGATGACGTAGAACTCACGCTGGCGCGCCAGCCCCGTCAGCGTCCGACCGTGTGCAAGGAGCCCACCGATGCAACCGCGTCAGCATGAACACATCCGCGCCGTGATGCAAGTGGCCGGGGAAGGGCGGGTCTTGCCGTCCGAGTCGGCCCGCGACGTCGTCATCCGCGAGTCCTGGTCGCGCTGCGTGCATCAGCATCGGCTGGATCCGACGCGCATGTGCGAGCCGCTGATCCTGCCCAGTCACCAGTTGCGCGAACACCAGCAGCGCATCGAGGACCTGCTGCACATCGCCCGCCATGGCCTGGAGACGCTCTACCAGCAGGTGGCCGGCATGGGTTACTGCCTGCTGCTGACCGACGCCCGTGGCGTGACCGTGGACTTCATTGGCGACATGGTGCTGGACGCGAGCCTGCGCCGCGCCGGTCTGTACCTGGGCGCCGACTGGAGCGAGGAGCGCGCCGGCACCTGCGGTGTGGGCACCGCCATCGCCACCGGCGAGGCGCTGACGGTGCACCTGGACGATCACTTCGATGCCACCCACATCCCGCTGACCTGCACCACTTCTCCGGTATTCGACCCGCAGGGCCGGCTGACCGCGGTGCTGGACATCTCGGCGCTCAGCTCACCGCAGAACAAGGACAGCCAGCACCTGGCGCTGCAGTTGGTGAAGATGTACGCCAGCCTGATCGAAAACGCCAACTTCCTTCAGCGCTACCGGCGCGACTGGATCTTGCGGCTGAACGAATAGCCCGAGTTCGTCGACGTCAATCCGCGCTACCTGCTGGCGTTGGATGCCGCGGGCCGGGTGATCGGGCACAACCGCGCCGCGCAGCGGCTGCTCGAGGCCGAGGCCCGGGCCGTGACGGTGCTGGGCCAGCCGTTCGAGCGCCTGTTCGACGCGCGCCTGGACGAACTGGGCCGCTTCGTGCCGTTCCAGTCGTCGGACCAACGCGCGCTGACCGTGGCCGGAAGCGGACGGCTGTTGTTCATGCAGGCCACACCCCCGGCGCCGGCGAGTTCGGCCAAGGAACAGCAGGCGGCCCAGGCTGGCCGCCCCCTGCCGGCGCCGCTGGCAGCGCTGTCCGGTGGCGACCCGGCGCTGGACCGCCAGATCGAGCGCGCGGCGCGGCTGGTCAACGCCTCGGTCGGCATCCTCCTGACCGGCGAGACCGGCAGCGGCAAGGAAATCTTCGCCAAGGCGCTGCACGAGAGCAGCGGCCGCCACGCCCGGCGTTTTGTCGCCGTCAACTGCGCCGCCATTCCCGAGTCCCTGATCGAGAGCGAACTCTTCGGCCACCTGCCGGGTGCCTTCACCGGCGCCGGCAACAAGGGCCGGCGCGGTCTGGTCCAGGAAGCCGACGGCGGCACGCTGTTCCTCGACGAGATTGGCGACATGCCGCGCGACATGCAGGCGCGCTTGCTGCGGGTGCTGGCCGAGCGCGAGGTGCTGCCGATCGGCGCCACGCGGCCGGTGCCGGTGAACCTGCGCGTGATCGCAGCCACGAACCGCGACCTGCAGTCGCTGGTGCGCCAGGGCGCCTTCCGCGATGACCTGTACTACCGCCTGAACGGGGCCCAGATCAGCCTGCCGCCGCTGCGCGAGCGGCGCGACATGGACTGGGTGATTCAGAGGCTGCTCGATGCCGGAGCGCGCACCGAGGGCCAGGCCGTGACGCCGCAACTCTCGGCGGCAGCGCGCGCGCGATTGCACGCCCACCACTGGCCCGGCAACTTGCGCGAACTGCGCAACGTGCTCGACTTCGCCCGAGCCGTGTGCAGCGGCGGCTGCATCGGCCTTGAAGACCTGCCGGACCATCTGATGGGCAGCGCGGCAGCGGTCCAAGCACCCAGATGCCGGCCGACTTCGGTCTGGCAGTCGCTCGGTGAACACCCGCCCGAGGCGGTGCTGCTGTTGCAGTATCTGCGCGCGGCGCAATGGAACGTCACCGCGGTGGCACGTCAGCTCGGCCTGTCGCGCATGACGCTGTACCGCCGCATGCACCGCTTCGGCATCGTGTCGCCGAACCAGCAGTCGGACGCCGGTCCGGCCCAGTGAACGGGCGATACAGGTGTCACATCGTCGGTGAAATCTGAGACGCCTGTCACGTCCCACTCAAGGCCCAAACCGCCCGCTGAGCCGGCGCCCGCATGGTGCGCGCGCTACCCGACCCCATCCGGGGCCTTCAAGACCGATCCCGTCTGATCGCAAACCCTTGCTTTGGCGCGAGCGAGTCGTATCCGGCACGCCTGATGCAATGTGGTGCTCATGCCCACCATCGGCCTGATTGCCAATCCCGTCTCGGCGCGCGACATCCGCCGCATCATCGCCAACGCCAGCAACCTGCAGATCGCCGACCGCGTCAACATCGTCATGCGCGTGCTGACGGCGGCGCACAGCCTGGGCGTCGAGCGTGTGCTGGTGATGCCCGACAACGGCGGCATCCGTGCGCTGCTGCAACGCCACTTGTCGCGCGGGCACAGCCAGCATCAGAAGTGGCCCGTCGTCGAGTACCTCGATATGGAGCCCACCTCGACGGTCGAAGACACCTTCCAGGCTGCGCGCTTGATGCACGCTGCCGGCGTGGCAGCCATCGTCGTGCTGGGCGGCGACGGAACGCACCGCGCGGTGGTGCGCGAGTGCCGCAGCATTCCCATCGCCGGCCTGTCCACCGGCACCAACAACGCCTTCCCGGAAATGCGCGAGTCCACCATCACCGGCATGGCGGTGGCGCTGTACGCGACCGGACGGCTGAGTGCCGCGCAGGCGCTGGCCCCCAACAAGCTGCTCGATGTGAGCATCAACGAGGGTGCGCAGCGCGACATTGCGCTGGTCGACGCCGTGATCTCGACCGACCGCTACATCGGCGCGCGCGCGCTGTGGAAGCCCGAGGCGCTGAGCGCGGCCTACCTGACCTTCGCCGACCCGCAGGCGATCGGCCTGTCGGCCATCGGCGGCCTGCTGCAGCCGGTGGGCCGGCGCGACCCCGGCGGCCTGGCGGTGCAGTTGGGCCATCACCCGCAGCCGGCGGCACTGCGGCTGCTGGCGCCGATTGCGCCGGGCATGGTGCGCCCGGTAGCCATCGCGCACTGGCAGGCCATGCCGGCCGACCAGCCGTTCGCCGTGCTGCAGCAAGGTGGTGTGGTGGCGCTCGATGGCGAGCGCGAGCTGGCCTTCGACGCCGGCGACCGCGTGCAGATCACGCTGCGCGAGAACGCTTTCCCCACGGTGGACGTGGCCCGTTGCATGCAGATCGCTGCCTGCGAGGGCCTGCTCCGCCTTCCTTCGACCCCCTGACCATTCGACTCCAGGAGACAAATACCATGGCTGGCAACCCCTTCCCGCTGGACAAACCCGCGCTGCTCGAGGCCTACCGCAGGATGCGCACGATCCGAGAGTTCGAGGAGCGGTTGCACGTCGACTTCAGCCGCGGCGACATTCCCGGCTTCGTGCACCTGTACGCCGGTGAAGAGGCCGCAGGCGTGGGCATCATCGGCCAGCTGGGCGACGGCGACCGCATCGCCAGCACCCACCGCGGTCACGGCCACTGCATCGCCAAGGGCGTGGACCCGATGGCAATGATGAAGGAGATCTACGGCAAGAAAGGCGGCTCCTGCGGCGGCAAGGGTGGCTCGATGCACATCGCCGACCTGTCCAAGGGCATGATGGGCGCCAACGGCATCCTCGGTGCCGGCGCACCGCTGGCCTGTGGCGCGGCCCTGGCCGCCAAGTACCGCAAGAAGGGCGAGATCGCTGTTACCTTCGTCGGCGATGGCGCCAGCAACCAGGGCACCTTCCTCGAGAGCCTGAACCTGGCCGCGGTGTGGAACCTGCCGGTGATCTTCGTCGTCGAGAACAACGGCTACGCCGAATCGACCTCGCGCGACTACGGCGTGGCGGTGGATTCGTACGTCGACCGCGCCGCCGGCTTCGGCCTGCCCGGCGTCACGGTGGACGGCACCGATTTCTTCGCCGTGCACGAGGCCGCCGGCGAGATCATCCAACGCGCCCGCACTGGCGGTGGCCCGGCGCTTCTGGAATGCAAGATGGTGCGCTTCCACGGCCACTTCGAGGGCGACGCGCAGACCTACCGCGCCAGCGGCGAGCTCGACGACATCCGCGCCAACCATGACTGCCTGAAGAAGTTTGCCGCCGCCGTCACTGGCGCGGGCGTCGTCGGCGCCGACGAACTGGCCTCGATCGACCGCGCGGTGCTCGACCTGATCGAGCTGGCGGTGGTGCAGGCCAAGGCCGCGCCACTGCCGACCGCCGCCGACCTGACCACCGACGTTTACGTGTCCTACTAAAAACCACGCCAAGGAGACCTCACATGGCACGCAAGATCAGCATGAAACAGGCGATCAACGAGGCGCTGGACCAGGAGATGACGCGCGACCCCTTGGTGATCATGATGGGCGAGGACATCGTCGGCGGTGCCGGCGGCAACGGCGAGATGGACGCCTGGGGTGGCGTGCTCGGCGTCACCAAAGGGCTGTACGCCAAGCACGGCGACCGGCTGCTCGACACTCCCTTGAGCGAGAGCGCCTACATCGGTGCGGCCATCGGCGCGGCAGCGTGTGGCATGCGTCCGGTGGCCGAGCTGATGTTCATCGACTTCATGGGCGTGTGTTTCGACCAGATCTACAACCAGGCCGCGAAGTTCAGGTACATGTTCGGCGGCAAGGCCGAAACCCCGGTCGTGATCCGGGCCATGGTCGGTGCGGGCTTTCGCGCTGCGGCGCAACACAGCCAGATGCTGACGCCGCTGTTCACCCACATCCCGGGCCTCAAGGTGGTGTGCCCGAGCACACCGTACGACACCAAGGGCCTGCTGATCCAGAGCATCCGCGACAACGATCCGGTGATCTTCTGCGAGCACAAGAACCTCTACGGTTTCGAAGGCGAGGTGCCGGAGGCCAGCTACACCATTCCGTTCGGCGAGGCCGCCATCGTGCGCGAGGGCAAGTCGGTGTCGATCGTCACCTACGGCCTGATGGTGCACCGCGCGCTGGAGGCTGCCGCCGCGCTGGCCAAGGAGGGCATCGAGGCCGAGATCGTGGACCTGCGCACGCTCAGCCCGCTGGACATCGACACGGTGATCGAGAGCGTCGAGAAGACCGGCCACCTGGTCTGCGTCGACGAGGCCAACCCGCGCTGCAGCATCGCCGCCGACATCTCGGCGCAGGTGGTGCAGGCCGCCTTCAAGGCGCTGCGCGGACCGATCCAGATGGTCACGGCGCCGCACACGCCAGTGCCGTTCTCGCCGGTGCTGGAAGACCTGTACATCCCCAGCGTTGCGCAGATCGGCGCGGCGGTCAGGCGCGCGCTGGCCGGAGGCAGCCACTGATGTCCGCCATCACACCGATCGTCATGCCCAAGTGGGGGCTGTCGATGGCCGAGGGGACCGTGGTGTCCTGGCTGGTCGAGGAAGGCGCCCAGATCACGGTGGGGATGCCGATCCTCGAGGTCGAAAGCGACAAGATCGCCAACGCGGTCGAGGCGCCCGACCCCGGGCTGCTGCGGCGCCGCCTGGCGGCTGCGGGCGATCTGCTGCCGGTCAAGGCACTGCTCGGCGTGATGGCGCCGGCCGAGGTCAGCGAGGCCGAGATCGATGCCTATGTGGCCGGCTACGTGGTGCCAGCGGCCACCGAGGGCGAGGACGCCGAATCCGGGCCGGCTTTCCTCTTCACCGAGGTGGACGGCATCCGTGTGCGTTACGCGCGGCGCGGCGAGCCTGCCTCGACCCAGCTGCCGGTGCTGTTCCTGCACGGTTTCGGCGGTGACCTCGACAACTGGCTGTTCAACCTCGACACCGTGGCCGCCGCCGCGCCGGTGATCGCGCTCGACCTGCCGGCCCACGGCCAGTCCGACGTGCGGCTGCCCGGCGGCGCTGCGCTGGCCGACCTGGCGGGATTCGTGCTGCATTTCCTCGACGCCATCGGTGTCGAGCGCGTGCACGCCGTCGGCCATTCGATGGGCGGTGCGGTTGCCGCGCAGATGGCGCTGGCCGCGCCGCAGCGCGTGGCCTCGCTGGTGCTGATCGCCAGCGCCGGCCTGGGCTCCGAGATCAACCGCGGCTACATCGAAGGCTTTGTCGCCGCAGCGACGCGGCGCGAGTTGAAGCCGGTGATCGAGCAACTGTTCGCCGACCCGGGCCTGGTCAGCCGGCAGCTGCTCGACGACCTGCTGAAGTTCAAGCGCCTCGATGGTGTTTCGCAGGCGCTGACGCAACTCGGTGAGGTACTGTTCGGTGGTGGCCGCCAGGCCGCGTTGCCGGTGACGCAGCTCGCGGGCGGCAAGGTGCCGGTGACGCTGGTGTGGGGCCGCGAAGACCGCATCATCCCGGCCGCCCATGCCGCCCAGGCGCCGGCCGCTGCCAAGGTGCAGGTGCTGGAGGGCGCCGGCCACATGGTGATGATGGAGAAGGCCGCCGACGTCAACACATTGATCCTGGCCCAGGTGAAAGGCGCCGCGCCATCGTGAGCCTGCCCGTGTTCGGCTTCGTCAGCGTGCACGAGCGGCCGCTGGCCGACGGCATCGCTGCCGAGTCCGGGTGGATGGCATCCGCCGCCCGCACCGGCCGCGCTGCGGCGCATCTGTGGCGCGGCGAGCCCGGCCTGGTGGTGCCGCGCAGTTGC
>CXWK01030923.1_pt1 | contig 10722 bp, 8 predicted proteins | sample 590851 | NCBI WGS metagenome assembly CXWK01 (sample SAMEA3498364, study PRJEB10139) | wastewater metagenome | biome: wastewater treatment plant; material: activated sludge | place: Denmark | collected 2014-08-01
GGCCTGGTCATGGCGGCCATCGCCACGGCCCCGGCGTCGTTCCGCTGGCGGGCGCGCAACCCGGCCCACGACGTGGTCATCGGCGGCAACGCCCTGGCCTTCGGGCCATGCGGCGGCATGGCCTACGCCACCGATCTCGATCGCGGCCGTCACCCCGGCACGATGGATGACTATGAGAACCTGTTGCGCCTGTCGCAGGCCTGTCACGCCCTGCACTTCGCCGCCTGGGAGCAGGTCTCGCCGCAGGACGTGCCCGTCAACGTCCGCCATTTGCATCGCGTACGCGCCGCCTTCCGGCTGACCGACAAGGTAGTTATGGAGGCCGCCCACGGCCGCGTCATCCCCGCCGACACGCTGGCCATGATGCGCATCGTCTACGGCTCGCTCGACGGCGATCCGGTCACCGGCGACGTCATCAACGTCAACAGCCCGCTGCGCTATGATGAGCGGATGCTGGGTGGGCTGATCAGCTACGCCCGCGCCGGACAGGTGACGTTCATCACGCCGTTCATCCTGGCCGGGGCGATGAGTCCGGCGACGATGGCCGCGGCGCTGGCCCAGCAGAACGCCGAGGTACTGGCCGGCGTGGCCCTGGCGCAGCTCGTCCGGCCCGGCGCGCCTGTACTCTATGGCGGCTTCACGACCAATATCGACTTGCGCGGCGGCAGCCCGGCGTTTGGCACGCCGGAGGGCGCGTGGGCGACCCTGGTCGGCGGGCAACTGGCGCGGCGCTATGGCCTGCCCTATCGGGGCAGCGGCGGGCTGACCAGCAGCCAGACGGCCGACGCCCAGGCGGCCTATGAGTCGCTCTGGTCGCTCTGGCCGGCCGTGCTGGCCCACACCAACCTGGTCATGCACGCCGCCGGCTGGGTCGATGGCGGGCTGACCGTGTCGTTCGAGAAGTTCGTCCTTGACCTGGAGCAACTGGCGATGTTCCAGCACTTTCTGGCCGGCTTCGCGCTGGACGACGACGCGCTGGCCCTGGCATCCATCGCCGAAGTTGGGCCGGGCGGCCACCACTTCGGCACAGCCCACACCGCGGCGCGCTACCGTACGGCCTTCCACGCCACGACGCTGGCCGACCGGCAAGGTTATGATAGCTGGGCTGCCGGCGGCAAACAAGACGCCGCCCAACGCGCCAACCGCGTCTGGAAGGAGATGTTGGCCGCCTATGAGCCGCCGGTGCTGGACTCAACGCTTGAGGAGGCTCTCAGTGACTACCTGGCCCGCCGGGAATCCGAACTACGGGGCGCGCGCCTCTATGAGTGACCCGCGGACAGGCACGGCGATGGTGCAGCCGGCATTCTGTGGAACTTCTCTCTGGCCGAGCTATTGCATATCGAATCACCATGTATTATGCTCAGGCCAATTATGGCAACCCTGGGCGACATTTGACCTATCGGCTGGGTATAGAACCGGTCAATCGAGTCTCTGCCGTCTACTGATATCTGAAGAGCTTAATAGCCCTGCAATGTTGCCGGCAACTTGGTAGTCATCACTGATAAGGGGAAAACGAATGAGACGAAGAAGCAGTATTCCTTCCGCGCGTCGGAGTGTGCGACGCATGCATCGGCGGCGCATTCGCATGCGTCGCCGCCGTATCCTGCTCACGGGCGGTCTGGTGGCCATCGCCGTCGCTGGCACGGCCACGGCAGTCAAGATGAGCCAGGGCGACGCCCAACGCATCGAGGCCCACACCGGCAAGAAGCCCGAAGACCTCAACGAAGCGCAATTGGAGCAGGCCATCAACGACCTCGACATCGAAACCCAGGAATTAACCGATGCCGACGTGGCCGCCATCGAAGCGGCCGGGCCGGAAGAGGCGGACGCCCCCCAGGCACAGTCAGCCCCACCGGCCCAGGCCACTTCGCCTGCCCCGGCCGCGCCCGCGCCGCCGGCTTCGCCCGCGCCTGATTACATCACCGAGCTGAAGCGCCTGGCCGAACTGCGCGACATGGGCATCATCACCGCCGACGATTTCGAGGCCAAGAAGAATCAGTTGCTTGGGCTTTAGAACGGTTTGTAGTCGAGCGATTGAGCGCGTTCTTTGAGAGGTCCAGGCCAACGGCGCTAGAGCACCTGCCTAAGAACAGGGCAGTAACAATGACCTAAGGTCAACGCACAAAAGAGGAGCAACGAGACATGACCCAGTGGAGTGACGAGGCCCGCGCCTATTCACGCGCCAACGCTGAGCGCTTCCGCGCCGAACTGCACGACTTCCTGCGCATCCCCAGCATCAGTGCCGACCCGGCCCACGCCAGCGACATGCAGCGCGCCGCCGAATGGCTGGCGGGCAACATGCGCGTGTTGGGGGCCGAGAATGTCCAGATCATGCCCACCGCCGGCCACCCCGTCGTCTACGGCGAATGGCTGGGCGCAGGGCCGGACGCGCCGACCGTCCTGGTCTATGGCCACTACGACGTGGTACCCGCCCTGATCGAAGACGGCTGGGAGACCGACCCTTTTGAGCCGGTGGAGAAGGACGGCAAGATCTATGCCCGCGGCGCGACCGACGACAAAGGCCAGCTACTCATCCACGCCAAGGCGCTAGAGGCCTATCTGAAGACCGCCGGCCGCGCGCCCGCCAACGTCAAACTGTTCATGGAGGGTGAAGAGGAAGTCTCCTCGCCCAACCTGGTGCCCTTTATCAAGGAGCATCTTGACCTCCTGAAGGCTGACGTGTGCATCATCAGCGACTCGTCCATGCGCACCATCGACGAGCCGGCCATCCTCCACAGCCTGCGCGGCATGACTTATATGGAAGTCGAAGTCGATGGCCCGACCAACGACTTGCACAGTGGCCTGTGGGGCGGCGCGGCCCATAACCCGGCCCTGGCCCTGGCCGAGATCATCACCAGGCTCTACAACCCCGACAACACCATCGCCGTCCCCGGCTTCTATGACGACGTTGTGCCCCTGACGGCCGAAGAGCGGGCGATGATCGCCAAGACTGACCTGAGCGAAGAGCAGTACATCGCTTCCACCGGCGTGCCTGCCCTCTGGGGCGACGCGGCTTTCAACATCCGCGAGCGCATCGCCGCCCGGCCGACGCTGGATATCAACGGCCTGTGGAGCGGCTGGACCGGTCCCGGCCCGAAGACCATCATACCGTCGAAGGCGGGCATGAAAATCAGTTCACGCCTGGTGGGCAACCAGGACCCGCACAAGATCTTCGAACTGGTCAAGAGNNGGCAAGGCTGCCCTCTTCTCGTTCGACATCCCGGAGATGCAAGCCGCCGCCCGCGCCTATGAGCGCGGCTGGGGGGCCACGCCCATCTTCACGCGCGGCGGCGGCAGCATTCCTGTCGTGGCCGAAATCGCCGACATCATGGGCATCCCGGTGGTCATGATGGGCTACGGTCTGGACGACGACGGCCTGCACTCGCCCAACGAGCGCTTTAGCGTCGAGATGTTCCACCGCGGCATCGAGACAGCCATTGTTTATCTGGAAGAGTTGGCGCAGATGCGGCGTTAGGTCAGTCTGCGGACGTCCTGGGCGCACGCGTGTGCGCTCTGACGCGCAACCGGCAGCCTGAGCGTGATGCCGGTTGCGCGTCGACCTCTTCATTCATTTGTTCGGACGCTCTTTTTCAGTCATCGCGGGCTAGCTAGGAGGTAATCATGTCCACTGTCGCTTCAGAGAAGCCGAAGACCGGCGGCTGGTTGGGGGCTATCGAGCGGATCGGCAACAAAGTGCCCCATCCGGTGTTGATGTTTCTGTATCTGATCATCGGCGTCATCGTCCTGTCGGCCGTTCTCGACTGGGCTGGCGTCAGCGTCACCGAGCAGATCGCCGTACCCGTGACCCAGGAGACGGACCTGAGCTTCTACGAAGACAGCACCGAAGCGCAGGCTCTCCTGCCCGATGAACCCTATGATTCAGATTTCGAGATTCAGGAGCAGACCATCGCCATCCGCAGCCTGTTGACCACGGATGGGCTGCGCTTCATCTTCACGACGTTCGTGTCCAACTTCGCCGGCTTCAGCGTGGTGGCGGTCGTCTTCATCGCCATGATGGGCGCGGGCGTGGCCGAAGAGGCGGGGTTGATGGCGGCACTGATCCGCAAGCTGGTGGCCGTCTCGCCCCGCTGGGCGCTGTCGTTCATCATCATTTTCGTCGGCGTGTTGTCCAGTGTGGCCACCGACGCCGGCTATCTGATCCTCATCCCCCTGGGCGCGGCGGCCTTTCTGAGCGTCAAGCGCCACCCGCTGGCCGGTATAGCCGCGGCCTACGGTGGCGTAAGCGCCATCTTCGCCGTCAATATCCTCGTCACGCCGCTCGACGCGATGCTGACTGAGATCACCAATGAGGCCGCGGCCCTGGCCGGCGGCGCGCCCCTCACTCTGGTCTCTAACTTTTACTTCCAGATCGTGTCGTCGTTGCTGCTGAGCATCGTGGCCGCGCTGGTCACCGACCGCATCATTGAGCCGCGCCTCGGGGTCTACGACGCCGGTCAGGTCGAGTCCGGAGACGCGGCCACCCACGATGCCGCCGGCGAAGCGCGCGGTATGCGTTACGCAGGTCTGACCATTCTGGGCTACGTCGCCTTCATTCTGCTGCTGACGCTGCCGTCCGGTGCGCCTCTGCGCGACCCGGCGACGGGGGACATCATCGGCGCAACGCCCTTCATGGACTCGCTGCTGTTCATCATTACCATCCTCTTTCTGTTGGCCGGCATCGCCTATGGCCGCGGGGCCAAGACGCTGACGACGGCCAACCAGGTCATCGCCGCCGTCACCAAGACGTTCGCCGGGCTGGCCGGGCTGGTCTTCATGCTGCTGATGATCAGCCAGTTCATCGCCTACTTCAACTTCAGCAACATGCCCAACGTCATCGCCGTCCTGTTGGCCGGCTTCCTGGAACAGGCCAATATCGGAGCTATCCCGTTGCTTCTCGGCTTCATCGTCGTGATCATGTTCCTGGATATCATCATCCCCGGCTCCATGCCGAAATGGGCCATTTTCGCGCCTATCTTCGTGCCCCTGTTCATGCGCCTGGGCACCGCGCCGCAGACGGTGCTGGCTGCTTATCGCGTCGGTGACTCGCCCATGAACGTCATCACGCCGCTCATGGTCTACTTGCCCTTCATCCTCACCGTGACCCAGCGTTACAAGAAGGACACCGGCATCGGCACGATCATCGCCCTGATGTTGCCCTACACCCTGATCCTGGCCATCGCCTGGATCATCCTGTTCATCCTGTGGTACTTGCTCGGCATTCCGTTGGGGCCGGGCTACCCGGTGGGCATGTAGTCGGATTCTTAAAGCTATATGCAACCTTCAGACCTGACAGGTCTTCTGAGACCTGTCAGGTCTGGCGTGATGCAACCAACTGAGAAGCACCTATGTACCAGCAATTCAACCAAGAGGTCGAAGAGCGCCTGCTGCGCTACGTCCAGATCGACACGACCGCCGATGAAGCCTCTCCTACCTCGCCCAGCACCGAGCGGCAATACGACCTGCTCAACCTCCTGGTGGACGAACTGAACGAGATGGGCGCGCAAGACGTGCGCCTGACCGAGTACGGCGCGGTGCTGGCCACCGTCCCGGCTACTGTGGACCACGACGCGCCGACCATTGCCCTGCTGGCCCACGTGGACACGTCGCCGGCCTTCCCCGGCGCGGGCATCAAGCCGCTGGTCCATCGCAACTACCAGGGCGGCCCCATCCCCCTGCCCGATGACCCGGAACAGATGCTTACTTATGAGAATTCGCCCTACCTGAAGCAGCGTGTGGGCGACGACATCGTGACCGCCAGCGGCACGACACTGCTCGGCGCGGACGACAAAGCCGGCGTGGCCATCGTCATGGCCGCGGCCCGCCATCTGCTGAACAACCGCGACATCCCCCATGCCCCCATCCGCATCGGCTTCACGCCCGACGAAGAGATCGGCCGCGGTGTCCACGACAATCTGCCGGCCGACCTGGGCGCGGCGTTCGGCTACACGCTCGACGGCTCGGCCCTAGGCGAACTGGTCTATGAGACGTTCTCGGCCGACCGGGCTGTGGTCAAGGTTCAGGGCGTCTCCATCCACCCCGGCTGGGCCAAAGATAAGCTGGTCAACGCCCTGCACCTGGCAGCCAAGATCGTCGATACCATGCCCCAGATGACGCTGACGCCGGAGACTACCGAAGGGCGGCAGGGCTTCATCCACCTCTACGCCATGAGCGGCACGGCCGCGGCGGCCGAATTGCAATTCATCCTGCGCGCTTTCGAGATGGACGAACTGGAGCGCCAGGGCGACCTGCTGCAGAAAGTCTGCGCCGCCATCCAGGCCGGCGAACCGCGCGCCCACATCACCTGCGAGGTCATCCCTCAGTACCGCAACATGCGCTACTGGCTGGAAAACGACATGCGCCCCGTCGAGATGGCCGTCGAGGCCTACAGGCGGGCAGGCATCGAGCACTACTTCTACCCCATCCGCGGCGGCACCGACGGTTCGCGCCTGACCGAGAAGGGCGTACCCACGCCGAATCTGTTCACCGGCATGCAGAACATCCACGGGCCGCTGGAGTGGGTCAGCGTGCAGGACATGGCCCGCGCCACGGCGATGTGCGTCCAGCTCGCAGCGTGCTGGGCCGAAGACTAGGGTCGAAATCTCTAGCGGTGAACGATGAGCATTGGTCTGCTGCGCTCATCGTCCACCGCCCTGCTTGAGCACTGGCGAACACTATGAGCAAACAAGCTGCCTCCACCCCGGGCGCCGACGCGAAGGTCTCCTGGCTGCCGATGGCCGTCCTCGTCCTGGCCCAGATGCAGATGGCCTTTAACGTCAACGCCATTCCGGTGTCGATCGGCCCCATCGTCGCGGAACTCAACGTACCGGCCACCAGCGTTGGCACGGCGCTCGTCTTTTACTCGCTTTTCGTGGCCGCCTTTGTCATGGTCGGCGCAAAGATCGGCAATATCCTCGGCGCGCGCCTGGTTTTCCAGGTGACGGCGCTGCTGCATGGTCTGGCCATGGCGGTCATGGCCCTCAGCCAGGATGCCAGCATGATGAACACGGCGCAGGCCGTGGCCGGTCTGGCGGCGGCGGCGCTTGTGCCGACGCTGGTCGTCCTGATCGCCTTCCACTACAGCGGCCATCAGAAGTCGCAGGCGCTGGGCATTCTGGCCGGAGCGCCGGCGCTGGCCGGGGCGCTGGCCTTCTTCGTCGCCGGCTTCCTGGGCACTTATCTGAGTTGGCGCTACTCTTTCGGCTTGCTGGCCTTCGTCTCGATCCTTGTCTTCCTGCTCAGCTACCGACTCAAGCCGGTGCCGCGGCAAAGCGGCGTCAAGATCGACGCTATCGGCGTCGCGCTGTCGGCCATTGCCGTGATTCTGATCAGCTTTGGCTTCAATAACCTCAATACGTGGGGCATCGTGCTGGCCAGCAACAACGCGCCGTTCAGTCTCCTGGGGCTATCGCCGGCGTTGCTCTTCGTGTTGTTCGGACTCCTGCTGTTCCAGGCATTCTTTTCCTGGTCCCACATGCGGGCGCAACTGGGCAATCAGCCGCTCCTATCGCTAGAGGTGCTCGACTCACCCAAGGAGCGCGCCACCATCATCTGCCTGCTGGTCATCGGCGCGCTCGGTCCGGCAGTCAACTTCCTGATCCCCCTCTTCATCCAGATCGTTCAGGGTCGCACGAGTATGCAGACGGCCATCGCCGTCGTGCCTTACACGTTGGCCATCGCCGGCTCGGCTATCTTCATCGTGCGCACCTACAGGCGATTCAACCCGCGGCAAATCGCCATTTTCGCCTTTGCTCTGGTCACCGCCGGGCTAACGGTGCTGTCGTTCGTAGTCGGCAATAACTGGGGCACGGCCATGGTCATTCTCGGCCTGCTAATGGTCGGCCTGGGCGAAGGGTCGCTGCTGACGTTGCTGTTCAACGTCATGGTCACATCGTCGCCCAAGGAACTGGCCGGGGACGTGGGCGCGTTGCGCGGCGTGGCCAACAATCTCTCGACGGCGCTGGGCACGGCCTTTGCCGGTGTGGTCGCCGTCGGCCTGCTCAGTCTGTTCGTCACCAGCGGCATCGCCCAGGCCGACATTCCTCGCTCGTTGCAGCGCCAGGTCAACCTGGACAGCGTCGACTTCATCTCCAATGACCAGTTGGACGACGTCATGGCCCAAACGACGGCCACGGACGCGCAGATCGCTCAGGCGTTGGAGATCAACGAGACAGCCCGGCAGCGCGCCTTGCGGGCGTCGTTCCTGATCCTGGGCGCGCTCTCGCTGTTGGCGATCTTTCCGGCGCTGGGACTGCCGAGCTATGCACCCGACGACACGCCGGTTCCCGTCACCGCCCCGCCTGGGCCGGGGGACAAATCGCCCACAGCGCGCGAGAAACGGCGCCAGGCCGTCGCCGGTCGCTCCGGCCAGTCCTCACGCCGCCGGGGTGGCTAGACTGGGCGCGGAAGCAAACAGGTTCATGCCCAGTCGCTGCGACAGGAAGCGGGCGACGAGTTGACCCTTGATGCTGTTGCCCGCGCCGTCGAGCGGCGGGGCAAACGTCGCCATGCCCCCTTTGCCGGGGGCAACGGTGATGATGCCGCCGCCGACGCCGCTCTTGGCCGGCAGGCCGATGTCGAACAGCCAGTCGCCGGAGCCGTCATACATGCCCGACATGGCCATGATCGCCAACACGTGCTCGCAATGGACGGCGGCGATGATGTGATCGCCCGTGCGTGGGTTGATGCCGCCGTTAGCCAGCGTCGCCGCCATCAGCCCCAGGTCTCTGGCGGTAACGTCCAGCGACGACTGGCGCGTGTAGAGGTCGGTCGTCTCATCCGGGTCGAAGTACAGACGCTCGTAGTCATAGAGGATGCGAGCGATGCCCCGGTTGCGCGAATTAGAAGCCGATGCCGAAACGTAGACCTCTTCATTGAGCGACAACTGCCGGCCGGCAAAGCGCGACAGGCCTTCCTGGAGGAAGCGCCACTTGTCTTCGGCCGTCTCGCCCGGAACCAGGCTGACCGTGGCGATGGCCCCCGGATTGACCATCGGGTTGGTCTTGCGCTCGGCGTGCAGTTCGATGGCCTTGATCGAGTTGAACGGCAGCCCGGTCGGATTGAGACCGACGTTGTGCCGCACCTCGTCCGCGCCCCGCGCCTGGAGCACCAGCGCCAGGGTGAACGGCTTGGCGACACTCATCATCGTGAAGGGATGGTCCACGTCGCCGGCCATGAATTCACGCCCGCTGACGCCGGTGATGCATACGCCGAACAGGTTGCGCGGCACCAGGGCCAGCGCCGGATAGTGCGAGGCATTCCTACCCTCGTCGTTGTTCTTGAAGCGCGTGTAGGCTTCGTCGACCAATGCCTGCACCATCTCCGACGTGGGCAACTGGCCTGTAGAGACGTAAGTTCGATCCAGTCCGTGCTCATTCGGGTTAACTGTGGCGGTCATGGGCTTCTCTCTCGCTTGCTCGTGTTGACGGTGCTTGGCTGTACGCCTATGATTTTAGTGGACTTCAGCTAACTGCACAGCGATTACGCCGCAGCTGTAGCGCGGGTTGGCTCCCGCGTCTTCCTGCTCCCGGCTGCGGGTAGCCAACCCGCGCTACAACGAACAGGGTTTTTCAGTAGTCGGGTAGGGGCAGGACAATGCGGCCGGGATACCTTGTCTTGGAGAAGGCCGTTGCGGCCGCATTGTCTCGCCCGGCCGCTCGCTGGCCGCGCCGGGGCGAGACAAACGGTGCGCGACGTTCCGGTCACCTGACACGNNCACCTGACACGGTTGCGCGCCGTTTGTCCCGCCCCTACGCCACGTAACCGACTACTGAAAAGCCCTGTACAACGAAAATGTGGCTTGTCGCCTCTGATAGCCATGCTAGAATGGACTTTCACACCATCTTCGATGCGAACGCGAGCAGCCGGCTAGCCTGATGCATCACGACCCGCCATGGTGAGATAACCATTGCCCGCCCGACACCATCCTCGCTCCCGCCGACAGAAGCCCCGCGAAGGTTTCATGGCCCACCTGCTCGATCCCATCGATCGACTGGCCGAGACCATCTATAGCGTCCTGGTGCTTTTGACGTTTACCCTGGCCTTCCGTGTCTTCACCATCGGATCAAGCCAACCGGTCACTATCGATTATGTCAACGAGTTCATCCTGGCCGCTCTGGGCGCTACGATAGCCTGGGGCGTGATCGATGGTATCATGTACGCTCTGATGGAGGTATTGGCCCGCAATGAGCGCCAGCGCATTCTCTGGCACATTCAGGCCGCGCACACGGAAGCGGAAGCCGTGGAAGCCATCACCGACGAATTCGACTACATCCTGGAGCCGATCACCGGCGACAGTCAGCGCCAGGCCCTCTATCACGACATCGTCGATCATCTGAAGGATAGCCAGGCGCGCGCGGTCGGCCTGAAGCGCGAGGACTTCACCGGCGCGCTGGCCTCGGTGCTGGTGGCCCTGGTAGCCGTGACGCCATCGTTTGTGCCGCTGATCCTATTTCGCAACGACTACGCTTTGGCCGTCCGGCTGTCCAACATCGTGTCCTTCATCGTGCTCTTCATCGCCGGCTACGAATGGGGCAAATACACCGGCGCGAGTTCGTGGAAGACCGGCCTGCTGGTCGCCTTCATTGGCGCGTTGCTGGTGGCTGTGGCGATTCCCCTAGGAGGCTGATTGGCTCAATGACCCACTTTTTCGCCTTTGATGAACTCACCTGGCCCGAAGTGGCCGCGCTCCGCCGCGATACGCCGTTGGTCATCCCCATCGGGGAT